>SXGQ01417103.1_pt1 | contig 24815 bp, 18 predicted proteins | sample 3178371 | NCBI WGS metagenome assembly SXGQ01 (sample SAMN11356859, study PRJNA531348) | freshwater metagenome | isolation source: freshwater sample F1-20 | place: China: Fuxian Lake, Yuxi | collected 2017-12-25 | reverse complement strand
CACCGCTTCACCATCGGGTGGGCGTGGGCTTCGGACTACGGACGCAGCGACGACGCGCAGGCCTTCCCCTACCTCCTGAAGTACTCGCCACTGCACAACCTGCGCCAAGGAGTCGCGTACCCAGCGACCTTGATCACGACCGGCGACCACGACGACCGCGTGGTGCCGGCGCACAGCTTCAAGTTCGCCGCGGAGCTGCAGGAAAAGACGACTGGCGGCGCGGCCTTGATCCGCATCGAGACGCGCGGCGGCCATGGCGCCGGCAAGCCGACCGCGATGGTCATCGAGGACTGGGCCGACATCTGGGCCTTCCTCGCGCGCGCCTTGGACTTCGACCCAAGCGTCTGACGCCGTTCGCGTCGCACCGGACGCGCGGCCGTGGACGACCATTCATCGGGCGTCCGCGGCCGCGTTGCTCGCCGTCACCCTCCGATGCGCAGCACGACGAATTGGGCCTTGGCCGATTCGCCCTTCGCGCGCCGCACGAGCAGCAGCTCATCGCGACCATCGCCATCGAGATCGGCACCTTGCGCGAGGGCCACGCGCCACTGGGAGGCGTCCGGCAGCTGGATCGTGCTGGTCGGCTCGCGCGCTCCCGTCAGGTCGCGCACGCGCCCTTCGCCGAAGTTCGAGAGCCACTCGATGGCGCGATCGAGATCCCAGGCCGTGCCGGACTCCTCGAACAGGAGCTTGCGCAGCAGACGCTCGTCGTCCTGCGATTCCGACTTCAGCTCGCCTTGCGCCCCTAGCCACGCGTCCACGTGGGTCTGCCCGTTCGCCGCGTCGCCATCGAGCATCGCGAGGTCGATCTTGCCGTCGCCGTCCCAATCGCCCTCGATCGGTTGGCGCACCGCTTGGCTGGCGGTCTCGAAGCGCGACAGGATCTTCTCCGGATCGCGTACTACATCGAGGATGGGCGGCAGGCGGAACACGATCGTGGCTCGCTGGCTCGGTTCCTTGCCGAACTGTCCGTCGCCCGTGTTCTGGTAGGCGATGGCGTCCATCTCGACCTCCCACTCCCCAACGAGGCCGCGGATCAGCGTGCCCACTCCGGGCACGACGACGCGCAGCACGAGCAAATCCGGTCGGTCGTCGTCGTCGAGCTGCGCCAACAGGATCAGCGTCGCGTCCTCGGCGCTCTTGAGGATCGCGGCGGGCTTTTCGAATTGCGGACCTTCGCGCGTGCCGAGGAAGGACCACACCTTGCGCCTATGGGCGATCACGAAGTCGACCACGCCGTCGCCGTCGAGATCGCGCGCCTGCAAGGAGGCGGTCTGCCCGCCTGCGAAGACACGGCCTGGAGCCAGCGTCGAGCCGTCGCTGGAGGAGTCGCGGAAGGTGGACAGGTCCAGCTTCCGCGTCGGCTCCTCGGGGATGCGTCCGTCCGCGCCCACGATGTGCCAGCCCCGAAGCTCGCCTTCCTCGGTCCAAATGTCGTCCTTGCCATCGCCGTTCTGGTCGAGGAGGCGCAACGAAGGCACGCGCAGGCTCGCCTCGAGGATGTCCGAGGCCAAGGCGGCCTCGACGCGGCGGGTCGTACTGGTCGCCACGCGCACGGCCGCGAGTCGCTGGTAGTCGGGTGCGCCATCGCCTGTCGCCACGGGCCGCTTCCAGATCTCGAGCCGCCCTGCGCGCGGCGCGACGAGTTCCGGCAGCCCGTCGCGGTCGATGTCCGGCGCGAAGGGCACGAAGCGCGGGATGCCCGTGCGCAACGACAAGCGCACGCGGCGCGACACTTCCACGGCTTCCTTGGCATGGGTGCCGTCGGAGAGGACCGGCAAGCGGCTGGCGCCCTTGTCGTCCAGCACGTACAGATCCTGCGCCTCCACGCCGCCGCTCGCCTGCGCCAGCGCGAGCGCGCTGCGCGTCGGTTGGGCGAGGCGCGCCGCGCCGCGCAGTCCGCCCGCCTCGCCTGCGCGCGGCAAGTTCCAGGAACGGATCTCGCCCTCGCGTCCGACGACCAGCACCTCGAGGCCGGCCGGTCCGCCTAGTTCGATCACGCGCACATCGGACAGGCCGAAGGGCAATTCATGGACGTGCAGCACGCCGCCGACGGCCGGAGCTTGCTGCGCCGCGCACAAGAGCGAGGTCAGAAGAAGCTCGTGCACGAGACGCCCTCCTTGCCGATCCACAGGATGTCTGGCGCCGACTTGGAGAGCGTGGCCGGAGCCAAGAGGCGCGCCTCGGGATCGACCGCCGCTTGCCAAAGGGGCTTGTCGAGCAGGCTCAACGCGCCATCGCGGCTCTTCCTCGACATCAACACGCGTGCGGAGTCCGGCTCGCTGCGCACGAGGATCTCCGCCAGTCCGTCGCCGGTGAGATCCCCAAGCACCTCGAGTTGCGCATCGAAGCGCGCCGCCTTGACCGACAGGGTCCAACTCAGATCGGGACGGCGCGACCAGCCACCGCGCTTGCCGAGGAAGACGTAGATCTGCGCCTCGAGCCGTTCGGAGGTGGCCGCGCGCAGCGCATCGATCAAGTCCGGCTTGACGGCGCCGGCCACGAGGTCGGGCAGGCGGTCGCCGTCCAGATCCTCCAAGGCGACGGCTCGCGCGATGCCGTCGAGCACCAGCACCTGCGCCGGTGCCCCGTCCTTCGGGAACACGGAGTCGACACCCTCGCGCTTGGCGCCACGCCACGCGAGGACTTGGGTCTGGGCCTTTTCGCTGCGGCGGTTCGCGGCGAAGACCAGCGCGTCGGCGCGTCCGTCGAGATCGTGGTCCCCGATGCGCGCCGAGTAGGACACATCGAGCGATCGACCGCGGTCGCGCTGCACGGGATTCGACTCCGATGAAGCGCTGGCGAACTGGCGCGGAGCGGCCTGTCGCCACCATTGGAAGGTCGTCCTCGCCAGCGCGCCCACATCCAAGCGCCCGTCGCCGTCGATGTCCGCCACCACGGGGGCGGGCACGGAGTCCGACAATTCGAGCCACGGTTCGCGCAAGGCCTCCACGCCGAATCCAAGCGTTGAACCCGCGCGCTTGGAGAATCCGGCGGATGCGCCGCGGTTGCGCACATCGGGGCGCTCGACGGCGACGCGCGAGGTGGCTTCCTCGAACAGCATCAGCTTGGCGCCGCGCCAGGCACCATCGCCTTGACGCGACACGATGCGGTAACCGCCCGCTTCGGGCAGCACGAGCTCGTCGGCGCCGTCGCCATCGAGGTCGTGCACGAACGACTGGAGGTGGAATGGTCCGGCCGGATCCGCCATGGGCCACAGCAACTCGACATCGAGCTCGCGCACGAAGCGTTCGCCCTCGTCCTTGGCTTGCGCATCGAGCCGGTACATGGCGCGCGGCGTGAACACATGCAACACGCGCGACGCGCCGCCGCTGCGCAGGTACGCGAAGGCGATGACATCGTCCGACACGATACTGCCATGCCGGAGGTCGGGCTCCGTCCACGGCCTCTTCCCGGCGCGTCGCGGCCAGACCTCGATGCGGGGCTCGTCGTCGACGCCCGACAACACGATGTCGTTCACTCCGTCGCCATCGACATCGACGAGCAAGGTCTCGGCGATGCGCATCGGTTGCTTCAAGGGCAAGGCGGTCGTGACGCCGAACTCCAGCGTCGCCACCAACATGGCGCAGATCACGGCACCTCCACGAGGCGATCCGAGTCGCCACCCTGCAGGTCGAAGAACCACAAGACAGTCAGCTTCCACGAGGAGGGGCCGCGCTCCCAGCCAAAGGCGCCGAGGAGGATCGACAGCGAGACGCGCTCGCCCTCGCGCTTCCATGCGAACGCGGGTTGGAGCGCGATGCGCTTCATCTCCTGGGCGCGACGCGACAGGGGCAGCTCCATCGACGACTTGGCCTCCCCGCGGCGCCAATCGACCTGGATGGAGTCCTGCGCGCTCTTGGCGCGCACCAGCGACAAGAAGCGGGCTGGATCGTCGATGGGCGTCCCGTCCAAGGCCACGACGAGATCGCCGAAGCGCGGCGCATCGGCGAGGGCGCGCCAAGGACTGGTGGTGGCCATGCCCACCACGACCACGCCGGCGCCGGGAGCGAGCCCGGCCGCGCGTGCTTCGACCTCGGTGGCGGTGCGCAGCACCAGACCCAACTTGTCGTCCTCGCGGAACCGGGCGGCGTCCTCGCGCAACGCCGGGGCGACGCGCGCCACGAGCACCAAGTCGACGCGCAGCTCGGCTCCACCGCGCTCGCACGCGAGCTCGATCAAGGTGCCAGGCGCGACTTCGAGTTCGACGGCGCGCCAATCGGAAGGTGCATCCAGCCGACGAGTGGCGCCGCCGACCTTGGCGCGCAGCAGGATGTCTCCCACTTCCACGCCGGCCGCGGCCGCGGGCGAGTTCTCCACCACCGCCGCGACCTCCAGCCCGGGTTCGGGCTCTTCATCGAGGCTGGCGCGGATCGACTTGACGCGGATGCCGCTGAAGGAACCGGCCGGCAGCGCGAGGCGCGTTGCTTCGTCGTCGGGCTCGCGCATGGCCTCCGGCGGTTCCTCCCAACTGCGCAGGGGAACCTGGCGCTCGTCGAAGCCCGCCTTGCAGGCGGCGCACGCAAGGAGACTCGCGAAGAAGGTCGAGCGCAGCAGCATGGAGATGTTCATGGCACGGCCTTGCGACGGACGAGAATCACGGAAGCGGCGGCGCTGGCCGCCAGCCATGCCAAGCCGACCAGCACGCCCGTTTGCGGCGCGGGGACCTCGACGTTGGAGATCCCCTGCGCCAGGTCGAGGAAGGCGCGCGGATAGGAGGAGTCGCCCAACGGCGAAGGCATGTGGTCGGAGGGCAGCACGCCGTCGAGGTCGAAGCCGCGCGTCAGCACGCGCCCGAGGTCCGAGAGCAACAGGAAGCCCAAGGCCGTGCCCAAGGCCGCGGCCGCGCTGCGCACGAGCGAGCCGGCGCAGAAGCCCAAGCCCAAGGCGGCGCCCAAGGCGGGCAGGGGAGCCCACCAGGCGCGCGCGAGGTCGGGAACCAGTTCGCTGGCGGCCGTCATCACGAAGGGTTGGCCGTTGGGCAGGATCTCGACGGCATCGCCGAAGCCGCTCGTGCCCCAGGCGGCCGCGTGCAAGCACACGGCGAGCAGCAAGTAGCCGCACGACAGCGCCGCGAGGCACGCGGCCAACTTGCCGAGCACGAGTTGGACACGCGTCAAGGGCCGCAGCAGCACGTTGCGCAGAGTGTGGCGCGACAGTTCGCCGGCGATCGATTGGCTGGCGATGCCAGCGCCCAAGAGCGCCAGCACCGGCAAGGCGGTGAGCATCCCCCACGCGACGAGCTCGAAGCCGTTCACGCCGCTGGCGGTGGCGAGTTCGCCGGCCTCGACCTTGGCGGCTTCGGCGCGGCCTTCGCTCCAACGCAGCCACAGGCGCGCCAAGCCCAGCAAGGTGGGCAGCAGGGTGATCCACAGCAAGGCTCGCGTGTGGGCGAGTCGGCGCCATTCGTGGCCGAAGGCGCGCAGCCACGGTCGGCTCGGCGCGATGGGAGCGGCCGGCGGCTCGGACTGCGCGGGTGCGGCCGCGGGCAGCACCATCTCGCCGCGCGTGGCGGCCAGGTAGATGTCCTCGAGGCTGCGTTCGACGCGCGAGATGCTGGTGAAGGGCGCCTGCGCATCCAACAAGACGCGCGCCACCGCGTCGCCGCGCGGCGCCTCGGGGAGCAACAGCCCGCGCGGCGTCGCGGACGACTTCCAGCCGCGGGCTTCGCAGGCGCGCTGGGCGGCGTCGTTGGCGCCTTCGATGCGCAGCACGCGCGGACCCGACTCCAGCAGCTCGTGCGTCCCGCCTTCCACGATCATGCGGCCCTGCTTGAGGACGCCGATGCGCGTCGTCAAAGGCGCGATCTCGGCCAGTTGGTGCGAGGACAGCAGGATGCCGACGCCTTGGCGCGCCAAACCCTGCAGCAGCTCGCGCATGTGCGCCAAGCTCTCGGGATCCAGCCCGTTGAAGGGCTCGTCGAGCAGCAAGTAGCGCGGTTCGCCGAGCAGGGCGGCGCCGATGCCGAGTCGTTGGCGCATGCCCTGGCTGAAGGAACCGGCGTGGCGATCGGCGGCGTAGTCGAGTCCGACCTCGCGCAGCACACGCTCCGCTTCGTCGCGCGAGCGCGCCGGATCCATGCCTTGCAAGCGCCCCAGTTCGACCAGGTTCTCGCGCGCCGTCAGCCGCTCCCAGGCGCCGGGGATCTCGACCAGGCCGGCGATGCGCGCGCGGGCTTCGGCTGGTTGCGCGAAGGCGTCGATGCCGTCGACCAACACGCGTCCGGCGTCGGCGCGATGCAGTCCGAGCACGATGCGCATGAGCGTCGTCTTGCCTGAGCCATTGTGGCCGAGGAACCCGTAGATCTCGCCGCGCGGCAGCGACAAGGAGACGCCATCGAGGACGACCCGCCCTCCGAATCCCTTGCCTACGCCGACGACTTCAAGTGCCATGCTTCACGCCTCAGGTGGCGAGGATGCGGTCCATGCGCGCCTTGACCTTCAAGAGGTGCTCCTTGCCTCCGCCGCCAACTTCGGCCGTGGCCCAACCGTGGTAGCCGACCTCGTGGCAAGCCTCGAGCACGCTCGGCCAATCCTCGTCGCCCTCGCCGATCTCGCACCAACCGTTCTTCAGCGAATAGCCCTTGAAGTCGAGCTTGAGCATGCGCTTGTCGAGCGCGCGGATCCAAGCCGCCGACGGCACACCGTACTTGAGCATGTTCGAGGCGTCGAAGTAGGCGCCCACGAGGGGGCTGTCGAACGCATCGACGTACTGCACGAGCTGCTCGGGCTTGACGAGGAAGTCGTTCCACACGACTTCGACAGCCAGCTTGATGCCCTTCTCCTTGCAGCGCGGCAGGACCTTGCGCAACTCGGGGATGGAGCGATCCCAGCACTTCTGGAAGGACTGCTCGGGATCGTTCGCCACGACCACCGCCGGCACGACCAGCACGGTGTCCGCGCCCCATGTGGCTGCGTCGTCGATGGCGCCCTCCAGCGCCTTGATCGCCTCCGCTCGCACTCCTTCGGATGGATGGCTGAACGGCTTGGCCCAATGCACGGAGTCGATCACGCCGTGGACCTTGAGGCCGGTCGCCTTGCTGGCGTCCACCACGGCTTGGCGGTCGATGTCGATCGGGCTGTCGAGCTCGACCCCCTCGAAGCCGCACTCCTTGGCCAGTTGGAAGCGCGCCAGAACGCTGCCCTCCAGTTGGATCATCGAGTACTTGATGGCGGGCTTGAGCTTGGCGCGCGGCTTCTTGGGCTTGTCCTCGGCGAGCCCTTCGGGCCGCGGTGCTTGACCAGCAGGCCGGGAGGCAGCGAGGGAACCGAAGGCCAGGGCGGCGCCGCCGGCGAGGAAGAGTCGTCGATCGAGGGGGGTCATGCGATGTCCTTGGTCTTCATTGTTCCCCCGGCGCGGCGCGAGTCAACGCGCCTTGGCCAATCCCGCGCCGCGGCAGTAGGCTGGATGCCGGCTGCATGACCGTCAGGACGCCCAGCTCGCACGAGACCACGCGCGCACCCGCCGTGGTCTGCACCATCCCGACCTGGAACGAGGCGGGGAACATCCTGCCGTTGGCGCGCGAGATCCTGGCGCTGGGCCCCGGCTTCGAGGTGCTGGTCGTCGACGACAACTCGCCCGATGGCACCTGGCGCCTGGTCGCGGAGGCGCTCAAGGACGAGCCGCGCCTGCATCTCCTGCATAGGCTGCAGGACAAGGGCCGTGGACGCTCCGGCCGCGACGGGTTCGTGCAGGCCCTTTCCATGGGAGCGCGCATCGTCGTAGAGATGGACGCGGACTTCTCGCACCACCCGCGCTACATCCCGGCCCTGGTGCGCCGGCTGAACTCCGATCCCTCCATCGGACTGGTCCTCGGCTCGCGCGCCGTCGCGGGCGGCAGCGACGCGGACCGAGGCTGGCTGCGACGCGCGATCACGACCTGCGCCAACGCGTACATCAGGGTCTTGCTGGGCGTGCGGGTCCGCGACTGCAACAGCGGCTTCCGCGCCTGGAAGCGCTCGACGCTGGAGGCCATCGAAGTCGAGAAGACCTCCTCGCCCGGCCCGGCCATCGTGCAGGAGCTGCTCTACAAGACGGCTCGCAGGAAGATCGGCATCGCCGAGGTGCCGATCGTCTTCGAGGACCGCAAGGTGGGCGAGTCGACGCTGACTTGGCGCTTGCTCGTGCAGGGCTACACCACCGTGCTCAAGCTGCGCTGGTGGGGCTTCATCGGCCGCATCTGAATCGCCGATCGGCCCCGCGCTTGCGCCGCGCCCCGCGCGGGGCGAACATCCCCCCGCCATGCTCCGTCCGCCCCTCGCCCTCGCCGGCGCCGCGCTGCTCTACCTGGCGCTGCGGCTGGCGATCCTCTTGACCAACTTCGACGGGGTGGCCTCGCCACCCTTCGAGCTGTACCCGATGGGCACGATGGCCGAGCTCTTCCTGCGCGGCGTCGAGTTCCCGCTGAGCTACTACTACGACAATGCCGCGGGGCAACTGGTGTTCGGCCACGCCGCCATCCCGTTCTACGCGCTGCTCGGCTCGACCTACTTCGCGCTCAAGGCGATGACGATGACGCTGGGTCTCGGCGCGCTCGTGCTGTTGTGGTTGCTGCTCGACCGGCACCACTCGCGCCGCGCCGCGGTCGTGGGCGCGTACTTGTGGGCGCTGTCGTTGCCGCTGTTGACGCGCTACTCGATCACCTGCTCGGGCAACCACTTCGAGAACCTGTTCTTCCTGCTGCTTTCCACCCTGCTGTTCTTCGAGCTCCATCGACGCGGCGCGAACTTCGCGCGTCTCGCGGCCGCCGGGTTCGGGGCGGCGCTGTCGATCTTCGTCTTCATGGGCGCGCTGATCCCCGTCGGGATCCTCGCCGGCCTGCACCTGGGCCTGCGCGGTTGGCGCGCGAGCCTGCGCGATCTTCCGGGACTGCTGGCGGGCTTCGCGGTGGGACTCGCGCCGCTCTTGGCGCTCAACTTCGCGACGAGCGGCCGCATCCTCGGCTTCTTCGCCACGCGCTTCAACGCGGCGGAGGGCGGCCAGCCTTCGAACCTGCCCAAGGAGCCCTTCCTCGAGCGCCTCTCGTTCTACGCCGATCGCGCGCCGCATGCCGCGCAGGTGCAGCCCAGCTGGCTCGATCCGCAGCCGGCGGGCATGGTCGTCGCGCTCGTCGTGCTCGCCTTGTGGGCTTGGGGCGCATGGGACTCCTTCCGCGAGCTGCCACGACTCGTGCGCGGCGTGTTCCGCGCGCGTCCGGCGGACGAGGCATGGTGCTCCAAGTGGTTCCAACGCTGCCAACTGCTGCCGTGGACGCTGTACCTGCCGCTGTTCGTGGTGGCCTTCGGATTCAGCAACTTCAAGCTGGGCGACTTCGCCGGCACGCAGGAGGTCTCGGGATACCGCTACTTCCTGCCCACCGCGACCATGGCGATCGTGCTGGCCGCGGTGCTTTGCGACCGCTGGTGGACGCGTGGCGGCTTCGCGCGCGTGGCGGGGTGCGTGCCCGCGGGCATCTTGTGCGCGGCGGGCTCGACCAGCCTCGCTTGGGTGGACGCGAGCGGCGCCGAACTCGGCAACGGGCTGCGCTACGAGGGCTACAACTTCGCCCAGATGGCGCGCGGGTTCGTCTCAGGCCGCAACGCCGTGCCGCGCGAGGAGATCGAGGGCCATCTGCGTGCCTATCCCGCCGATGTGCGCACACCCGTGCTGCGCGGGCTCGGCTTCAACTACGGGCTCGTTGCCGCGCGCGCCGCGCGCAAGGCCGAGGGACCGGCTTGGCGACTCGACCTCGATGCGCTCTGCGCGCCATGGCCAGCCGAATGGCGCGCTGAACTGGCCCACGGCGCCGGCACCTCGCTGCGTTGGTCGCTGCGCATGGCTGGCGACGCCGGTGGACTCGACCGCGAGTTGCGGCGGCTGCGATCCGACGATCCCGAACTAGCGCGTCGGGCGCGAGCGGGCGCGGCGACCACCTCGGCTGGTCCGCTGATCGGCCCGGACGCGCGCGCGACGCTCGCGGAGAACGCGCAGCTCCTCGATGGTCCTCTCGAGGGCAGGGAGGACTTCGCGCATGGCGTGGGGTTCATGGCTGGCAAGCTGCACGAGCGCGGCGTGAGGCGCGAAGTGGAGTTGGCGGAGGCCTTGCGCGCTGGCCTCCGTCCGCTCGATCCCGATTCGAAGACGGACGCGCGCATCGAGGCCTTCGAGGCCGGTTGGGCCGCGGGCGTCGACGAGGCGCGCGCCTTCCGCGACCTCGACACGCAGCGTTGATTCCCGTCGGCGCGCTGTCGCGCTGGTGCCATGGCGCGCCGCAGGCGGTACAACATGCGGGCGAGTCCGCTCCACGATGCCTTCACCGCGCTCCTACCTGTCCTTGCGTGCCGGCTGGTCGCCCTTTGGGCTGACGCGCCAGAAGCCGCGCCACATCCGCGAGATGCTCAAGGTCGCCTGGGAGAACCGCGACAACCTGTCGTGGGCGTGGAAGGTCCTGACGAAGGGCGTGTGCGACGGCTGCGCCTTGGGGACCACCGGAGTGCGCGATTGGACCTTGCCTGACACGCACCTGTGCATGGTGCGGCTCGAGCTCCTGCGCTTGAACACCATGGGCGCCATGGACGACGTGCGCCTCGCGGACGCCGCCGCCGCCCGGCGCTTGTCCTCCAAGGAGCTGCGCGCCTTGGGCCGCTTGTCGCATCCGCTGCGGCGCCGGCGCGGCGAGCGCGGCTTCACGCGCGTCTCCTACGACGAAGCCATGCGCGAAATCGGCGCGCGCTTCGCCGCCGCCGGACCGCGGCGTTCGGCCATGTTCGTGACGAGCCGCGGCGTCACCAACGAGACCTACTTCGTCGCGCAAAAGGTCATGCGCTGGCTCGGCTCCAACCACGTGGACAACTCCGCGAGGCTGTGCCATGCGCCCAGCGGCGTGGCGCTCAAGTCGACAGTCGGCCACGCGGCGACGAGCTGCAGCTACACCGACTTCTTCTCGGCCGACTTGATCGTCTTCATCGGCTCGAATCCGGCCAACGACCAACCGGTGACGATGAAGTACCTGGCCGAGGCGCGTCGTCGCGGAGCGCGGGTCGTGTCGATCAACACGGCGCGCGAGAGCGGGCTCGACGCGTATTGGATCCCCTCGCAACCGGTTTCGGCGCTATTGGGCACGAGGATCTGCGAACGCACCTTCCTCGTCGGCGCTGGTGGGGACCTCGCCTTCCTGCTCGGTGCGGCCAAGTTGCTGGTCGAGTCGGGACGCGTGGACCTCGAGTGGATCCGCGGGCACGCGCTGGGGTTCGAGGAGTTCGTGGCCAGCCTGCGCGCGCTCGAGCTCGCCACCTTGGCGCGCCAAGCCGGCACCAGCGAGGCGGAGATCGCCGACTTCGCCGCGGAACTCGGCGCCGCGCCGCGCGGCATCCTCGTGTGGTCGATGGGCGTCACGCAGAACCAAGCTGGCGCCGCCGCGGTGCGCGCCATCGCCAACCTCGCGTTGCTGCGCGGCTGGCTGGGCAAGGAAGGCACGGGGCTCATGCCGATCCGCGGCCATTCGGGCGTGCAAGGCGGCTCGGAGATGGGCTGCTATCCGTCCGCGTTGCCGGGCTACCTCCCGCTCGACGCGGAAGGCGCGCGCGCCTTCTCCGAGCTGTGGGGCTTCGAAGTACCCGCCTGGGAGGGCCTGACCACCGTCGAGACCTTCGACTCGGCCTTGTCAGGTGGACTGGACGCGTGGTGGTGCATCGGCGGCAACTTCCTCGAGACCATGCCCGATCCCGCGCGGGTGGAGCGCGCCGTCGCCGCCCTGCCGCTGCGCGTGCACTGCGACATCGTCGCCACCACGCAGATGCTGGTCGAGCCGGCCGAAGTCGCCTACATCCTGCCCTCGAAGACGCGCTACGAACAAGATGGCGGCGGCACGGAGACCACCACCGAGCGGCGCGTAGTCTATTCGCCCGAATTGGATGGGCACCGAGTCGGAGAAGCGCGGGCCGAATGGCGCATGTTGTGCGATCTGGCCCGCCACGCCAAGCCCAAGGACTCCTGGCGCGTGCAATACTCCTGCGGCGCCGACATCCGCGCCGACATCGAACGCAGCGTGCCCCTCTACGCGGGCATCGCCAAGTTGTCGCGCCAAGGCGACCAGTTCCAATGGGGCGGGCCGCGGCTGTACGCCGACGGACGTTTCCCCTTCCCCGACGGCAAGGCGCGCTTCGCCGCGCTCGCCGCGGCGTTGCCGTACGAAGGCGAGGCCAATGTAGCGTGCGCTGCACGGGAATCAGGCGCGGACGCGCACCGCTTCCGACTCGCCACGCGCCGCGGCAAGCAGTTCAACTCCATGGTGCAACGCGAGGTCGATCCGTTGACCGGCGCCGCGCGCGATCACATCTACATGCATGCCGAGGACGCGGCGGACCTCGGATTGCGCGCCGACGATCGCATCGTGTTGTCCAACGCGCATGGGCGCTTCAACGGCCGAGTCTTCTTGGCCGAGGTCGCTCGCGGCTCGCTGCAGGGCCATTGGCCGGAGCTGAACCAGCTCCTGCCGCACGGCCGGATCGAACCCGAAGGTGGAGTGCCCGACTACAACGCCTGGGTCGAGGTGCACCGGGCCTGAACCTCGAGGTGCCTGGCTGCATCCAAGGTGCTTCCTCCACCGTAGGCTCGCCCGTTCGGACCGCTGGCTCTGGAAGACGGAGCTGGCCGAACGCAAGCTATCGCTCGGGCGTTCTTCGTGATCGTTCGGCCTAGCGCGCCGACCTCCACGCCGGCCTTGACGCCCTTCACCAGCTCAAATCACAGCACACTCCGCACCAGCATGAAGTACCTAGCCCTGCTCGCCCTCGCACTCCCGGTCGCCCTGTGGTCGGCTTCCGCCACCCAACCGGTGGCGGCAGCCCCGGCGGTCGCGGCCAAGAACCTCAACGTCGACGCCGTGCACTCCTCGATCGTGTTCCGCTGCATGCACCTGAACACGGCCTGGGCCTATGGACGCTTCGACAAGTTCTCCGGCACCATCGTGCTCGACGGCGCCAACAGCAAGGTCGAGCTCGAGATCGACCCCGCGAGCGTCAACACGGCCAACGGGGGACGCGACGACCACCTGCGTGGGCCCGACTTCTTCGACGTCAAGCAGTTCCCCAAGGCCTCCTTCAAGTCCACCAAGGTCGTGCCCGACGGCGACGCGAAGATGAAGGTCGAAGGCGACCTCACGCTGCATGGCGTGACCAAGCCGATCACCTTCGTGGTCGAGAAGACCGGCTCGGTCGACGACCCCAAATTCGGCAAGAAGACCGGCTTCCACGCCACCATGGTCGTCAAGCGCAGCGAGTTCGGCATCACCTACATGAAGGGCGGTCTCGGCGAAGACGTCGAGTTCATGGTTTCGCTCGAGGCCAACGAGGGCTGATGCGCCCACGGCCGAGCCGCAAGGCCGCGGTCGCGCCACCATGGAGACTCTGCGCGAAGTGCTCGCCACCGTGGTCGCTCCCGCGGCCATCGCCCTGATCGTGCTCGGCAGCGCCCGCGTGCGTGCGCTGCGCGCGCAGGGTCCACAAGCGGCCATGGCACCGCTCCCCGGCGACGGGGCGCTGGCCATGGCTGGCGCCTTCTTGGCGGTGCACCTCGCCTTGTTCGGCGAGTTGCCGTTGCCCACCGACGAGCGTCAAATCGGCTACCAGCACAAGCTCGCTTGGCTCGTGCTGGCGGTCGGCCTCCTCTCGCCGGTCGTGTCCCTGCCGCGCGTGCCGCGCTTCCTGCAACTCGTGCTCGCGTGCACGGCGGCGGTGCTGGTCGCGCGCTTCGGCCTCGAGCAGGCTTGGCAAGGCTTCGGGGGCTGGATCGGCCGCCTCGCCGTGGCGCTTTGCATCTACATCTGGATCGTCTGGCAGGATCGGCTCGCCGCGCGCTTGCCGGGCTTGGCGATGCCCGCCCTGTGGGCTGTGGCGTTGGCCGGGTCCGCGGTGGTCGCCGTCCTCTCGCGCAGCGCTTCGGATGCCCAGCGTTTGGGCGGTTTGGCGGCGGCCTGCGGCGGCTTGGCCTTGCTGGCGCTCGTGCAGCGAGGCTCGCGCTTCTCGGCGGGCGCCGTGTTGGTCTTGGTGCTGGCGACTGCGGGCATCTTGATCCAACGCTGGCTCTACGACCTGCCGCTCGCCTCGATCGCCCTGCTCGTGCTGGCCTTCGCCGTGCCTGGCGCCTTGGTTGTGCGCCTGCAAGGCGAATGGCGCCGCACCCTCGTCGGGGCCGGCATCGCGCTGCTCATGTGCGCGGCGGCGGCGCTGATCGCTTGGAACGCCGCCCCGCCGCCCAACCCCTACGGCTGAATCCCCGCCGCGACCGTCGCCGCGCGCCACCGCTCGGCGCCTCGGGACCAGCGCATCCGAGCCGCGCATGCGGCTCGTATGCGCACACATGTCAGCGCACCATCCTGCACCCGACTCGCGCCTGCGCGTCCTCGTCGACGCGCCGCCTCGGCGCAAGAACGCCGGCGCGCGGTATGTCCTGCACTGGATGACCTCGTACAGGCGCACGCACCACAACTTCGCCTTGCAACACTCGCTGGCGCGTGCCGCCGAGCTCGAGTTGCCGCTCGTCGTCTTCGAGCCCCTGCGCGCCGGCTATCCACACGCGAGCGATCGCCACCATGCCTTCGTCGTCGAAGGCATGCAGGACACCGCCCAACGCTGCGCCGCCGCGGGGGTCTCCTACTTGCCGTGGATCGAGCCCGAACCCGGCGCCGGCAAGGGCTTGTTGGCGCGGCTCGCCAAGGACTCGGCGTTGGTCGTGACGGACGACTGGCCCGGTTTCTTCGTGCCGCGCATGCTGGACGCGGCCGCCAAGACGATCGACACGCGGCTCGAAGCAGTCGACTCGACCGGGTTGTGCCCGCAGTCGGAGATGACGCGCGACTTCGCTCGTGCCTTCGACTTCCGCCGGCACCTGCAGAAGGTGCTGGCTCCGCACTTGTCGCAGGTCCCGCGACCCGACGCGTTGTCCGGGGCCGAGTCGCTGCCGAGCCTCGGCGCGTTGGCGGCGCCGCGCGGCTGGACCTCGCCCACGCAGGACATCTTGGCGCGCGGGCGCGAGGCCCTGCGCCAGTTGCCGATCGACCACGCCGTGCCGCCCGTGGCGGCGCGTGGTGGCGAGGTCGAGGGTCGCAGGCGCGCGGCGGACTTCGTGCGCACTCGCTTGCCGCGCTACGGCGTAGAGCGCTCCGAACCGACCTCCGACGCTTCGTCGGGCCTCTCGCCTTGGATCCACTTCGGCCAGTTGTCCGCCCATGAACTGCTGGCGCTCGTCGCTCGTCAAGAAAACTGGACAGTAGCCTCGATGTCGGGGCGCGCCAACGGCTCCAGGGACGGCTGGTGGGGCCTCGGCGCCTCGGCGGAGGCGTTCATGGACGAACTGGTCACCTGGCGCGAATTGGGCGTGGCTTACAACCTGCGACACGGTGAACGCCACGACTACGAAGCCCTGCCGGAGTGGGCGCGTCGCACCTTGGACGAGCACGCCGTCGATCGACGCGAGCGCGCGTACACCCTCGCCGAATTGGAGTCGGCCCGCACGCACGACCCCTTGTGGAACGCGGCGCAGCGGCAGCTCTTGTCCGAAGGCGTGATCCACAACTACTTGCGCATGTTGTGGGGCAAGAAGGTCGTCGAGTGGACCGAGAGTCCACGCGAGGCGCTGCGCATGCTGATCCACCTGAACAATCGTTGGGCGATCGATGGACGCGACCCCAACAGCTTGTCGGGGATCTACTGGTGCCTCGGGCGCTACGATCGGCCTTGGGCGCCCAAACGCGAGGTCTTCGGCACCATCCGCTGGATGAGCAGCGAGAACACGGCGCGCAAGTTCAAGGTCAAGCCCTACCTCGCCAAGCACGCCGCCGGCGACGCCCAAGGCGCGCTTTGGACCTGACGGAAAGTGCCGTTGGTGGCCGCGGAGCCGAATGCTCCGCGGCGATGCGCTTGGCGCGGCCTTCGCTCAGCCCGCTTTGCCGTCCGCGGGTGGAGAGCCTGTCTCTTCGGCGAACTTCTCCAGCATCGGCACGAGGAACTCGCGGCCGAGGATCACCAGCGTGGCCGCCAAGGGCAGCGCGATCAGCAAGCCGAACATGCCCATCGCGGCTCCACCCGCCATCAGCGAGAAGATGACGACCACGGTATGGAGGCCAAGCTTGTCGCCGATGATGCGCGGGATGAGCAGGTAGTTCTCCAGCGCCTCGGCCACGGCGAAGACGATCCCGGCGCGCAAGGCCGCCTCGAGCAGGCTGTGCTCGAGGAAGCCCACGACCATCGCCAAGGTGAACCCAATCAGGGTGCCGACGAATGGGATCAGCGACAGCGCGCCCGAGCCGATCCCGAGCAGCAACGCGAAGTCCACGCCCGCGATCCACAAGCCCAAGGCGAGGATGCCGCCCTTGGCGGCCGCCACCAGCAGCCGCCCGCGGAAGAAGGTCGACAGCACCTCTCCGATCTGCGACCCGATCTTGACCAGCTTCTCGCGTTCCGAACGCGGCAGGTACTTGGCGACGAAGCGGTGGATGCGCTCGAGCTCGAACAGCAGGAAGTACGTGTAGATAGGCAGCAGGAAGAGCAGCACCGCGAAGTCGAGCAAGCTGCCGAAGATCCGCTGGAGGAACAGCACCACTCCGCCGGCGGCGCGCAAGCCCAACTCCCCGGCCTGCTCGCGTTGGCTGTCGGTGAACCAGGAGTCCCACCACGTGCGCAGCGCGGCTGCCAGCTGGGCCGAGCCGACCTGCTCGGATCCGGCCGATGGCGGCGGCGTTCCTGGCGACTGCGTGGCCTCCTGCAGTCCTTCGCGCACCTCGGGGAAGAACTGCAGCACCCAATCGACCTCGCGCGAATGGTCCTGCAAGGCCTGCTCCACGCGCGTCTCGATCTGGTGGCCGATGCCGTCGGGGCGCGTGAACTCGCGTCCGAGCGCCCTGCCCTGGAACCACAAGAGGACGAGCGTGCTCGCCACGGCAACGGCGAAGCTGGCGAAGATGAAGTTGACCGCGGAACGGCGACGCCAGCGGCGGCGTTCGAGCCACAGCACCAAGGGGTGCAGGATGAAGGCCGTGAGGTAGCCGAGGATCAGCGGGTTGACGACGCTGCGCACCTCGTAGAGGAACCAGCCGAGGAACATGACTAGCGCCGCCAAGGCGATGTTGCGCCACAGCGGGGGCATGCGGTCGATCAAGGCTGACCTCCTCCGGGAGTCTTCCAATCCTCGGGCAGGCTCGGGCGATACTCGCGCACGAACCACGCATCGAAGTCGAATCCCTCGCGAAAGTCCTCGATGGTGTCCGATTCCTGGCGATTGAGCAGGCCCGCGTCGACGAGCAGGAACACGATGCGCCCCCAGTCCATCGTCTCGTGCACGCCCCACGACCGCCACACGGGCGCCGCCAGCGGGCCGAAGACCTCGCGCGCATGCGCTCGCAGGCCGAGCACCAGTTCCTGGCCGGTGACATGGCGCTCCTTGCCTTGCAGGTCCGTGCGACCGGCCAACTGGATCGCCGTGTCGAGCGACTCGTAGAGGAACTGGAAGGCCTCGGGGGCGTAGCGCCCATCCTGCAAGGCCAGCTTGCGCACGCTGTCGCTCAAGGTTGGATCGTGTCCGATTGTCGCAGTTGGTTCATGTCCGGCTGTCGCGCCGCGTGCCCGCCGCCAGTGGCTACGCTTCCCACCGTCGTTCGATCGGAGCGCCGTTCGATCGGAGCGCCGAACTCGAGCCGTCGCGCCTCCGCCTTGGAAGACACTCTCCGCATCACCGGCGCAGGTTCCGCTACGCCCGCGCCGGCGCGAAGGCCAGCAGCATGCGTTCCAGGGCCGCGTCGGGCGCGAGGTTGAGATCCACATCTTGCCGCGCCAAGAGCGCCTGTTCCAGCCGTTCCCGCCTGCCAACACCCGTGGCGGACAGACCCGCCGCGAGCAAGGCGCCGCCATGCGGCAGTCGGGCTGGATCCAATCCAGCGGTCAGACGCTCGAAATCGCGCAGCAACGCGATGCCCAGATCAAGCGTGGCGCGGGCAGCGTGGCGGGCCTTGGCCGCGGCGGTCTTGCCCTGGTGTTCGCCCCCCACCTCGTCGAGGGCGGCGGCGGCGGCGAAGGCATCCATGCGGCCGGCGAGGCAGGCGCACAGGATCGCGCGCCGCTCGAGCCAACCCTCGGCCTGCGCGCGTCGCGCGATGCCGATCGCCCCACAGGAGAGACGCGCCAAGTCGCGCGCGAGGACCGGTTCCAGCCCGTCCTCGACCATCCAAGCGGCCACCTCCTCGTCGGGAAGCGCTTCGAAGGGCACGCGCACGACGCGCGAGGCGATGGTGGCTAGCAGCCGTTCGGGTCGCGAGCATTCCAGGACGAGCAGCGCGTCGTCGCCCGGCTCCTCCAGGGTCTTCAGCAAGGCGTTCTGCGCTTCTTCGTTGAGTCGTTCGCTCTCGCGCACGAGCACGATGCGCCAACCACCCTCCATGGCGCGCAAGCCGAGGAACTCCTCGAGCGTCTGGCCTTGCGAGTCCTCGCGTCGAGCGATGCGCTTGATGGGAATCGTCTCGAGCTCCTCCGCCACGGGATCGACCACGTGGACATCCGGGTGCGACCCGCTGGCGCAGCGCTTGCAGGCGCCGCACAGGCGGCAAGGCTCGCCCGGCCCGGACTCGCACAACAATCCCGCGGCCAAGGTCTCGGCCGCCAAGTGCTTGCCGATGCCGGCCGGACCCGCGAAAGACAAGGCGTGCGCGAGGCGCCCTTCGCGGGCCGCGCGCCACAGGCCCTCGAGTCGTCCCGCGTGGCCTCGCAGGCGTTCAACGCGCACGACGCACCGCCTCCCAGACGCGCGCATGCACGCTCGCTGGATCGCCGGTCGCATCGACGAGGCGCGTGCGCGCGTGGCGACGCGACCAGATGCGATAGCCCTCGACCACGCGCCCATGATAGGCCTCGTCCTTGGCTTCGATGCGATCGCTGGCCTCGCCGCGGCGGGCCAAGGCCAACTCCAGCGGCAGATCCAAGACGATCAGCGCGTCGGGCTCGGGCTTGTTGGCGTGCTCGAGCAGCGTGCGCATGACCAACTCCTCGTCCAGGCCGCCGGCGACGCTCTGGTAGGCGAAGGTCGAGGGGTGGAAGCGTTCGCACACGACATCGCGTCCCGCGGCGAGCGCTGGAGCAACCAGTTCGGACAAGAGCTGCGCGCGGGCGGCTGCGAACAAGAGCAGCTCCACGCGCGGCGAGAGGTCGAGGGCGCGATCGAAGAGGATGGCGCGCAAGCGCTCGCCCAGTTGCGTCGAGCCGGGCTCGCGCACGTGCAGGGGTTCGATGCCGCGCTCGAGCCGCATTCGATCGACCAACAGGCGCGCCTGCGTGCTCTTGCCGCAGCCATCCGCGCCATCGAGCACGACGAAGCTGGCGCGCGTCACTTTCCGCTCCCGCACAGCGCCTCGGCTTCCAGCGCGGAGACTTCGTCCTCCACCGACGCCAGGGCCGCGGCGGCGCGCGCGCGCGCCTCGTCGCAGCGCCCAGCCTTCGCCAACGACAAGGCCTCGCGACCGATCCACGCGGCCAGCTCGTCGTCCGCCGCGGGCGTGCCATCGAGTCCGTCGAGCTCCGCCGGCACCTTCTGCAGCAGCCGCCACGAGCGCGCCGCGCCGGCGTGGTCTCCCACGGCCTCCTGGGCCTCGGCGAGCTGGCGATGCACCTTGCGCACGAAGGGGTCGATCTCCACGCACTCTTCGAGGCGCAACAGCGCGCGCTCCGGACGACCGCGCGTCGTCCATTGCTCGGCCACGCGCAAGCGCAAGGCGAGATTGCCGGCATCCCAATCGAGGCGCCGTTCTTCGTATTCCAGCGCCTGCTCGTCGTCGCCGCGTCGCCTGTGGATGGCGGCGAGCTCCAGTTCGGCCGAAAGGCCCGGATCGTCCCAGCCCGGGAAGAGCGCCATGGCGGCCTCGAGCATGGCGATGGCGCCTTCGTCGTCGCTCGCGGCCTCGAGCAGCTTCGCGGCGGTGAAGCGCGCGCGATAGTCCTCGGCGCCGCCGGCGAAGGCGCGCTGGTAGTGCGCCAGCGCCTGTTCGTCCTCGTCCTGCTGCAAGGCGATGTCGCCGCGCAGGAGCGACGCGCGCGCCGGTTCGGCGGGCAAGGCCTTCAGGCGGCGCAAGGCATCCTCGGCGTCGACGCGCTTGCCGGCCGCGAAGCTGGCGCGCGCCACGCCGATCCAACCGTCGGCCCAACGCGCGCGCGCCGCCGCATCGGCGGGCGGCGTCGCGCCGAGGTTGGCGCGCAAGCGCGCCGCCGTGGCGCCCGACAAGCGCGGCTCGACCTTCAAGGCCGCTGTCCAGGCGCGCGCCCAGGCCTCGAAGTCGCGATCGAAGGCCTCGGGCGTGGTCTCGAGGCAATCGCGGAAGGCCTGGTCGAGATCCGCGCCACGCTCGAAGGCCTCGAGCAGGCGCACCAGCGGCGCGAAGCCGCGACGCTCGACGATCATGCGCACCATCAAGCCCGACTGGTAGTACGCGTAGATGACGCGCGGCCCGCGGAAGGCGCGGTTGATGACGCGACACTCGAGCAGGTCGTCGTTGGCCAAGGCGTCGACCAACTCGCGTCGGAGGTTGCGCGTCCAAGCGGGATTGCGCGTCTCCTCCTCCCAGGTGGCGATGCCTTCGGTGATCCAACGCGGACAGCGGTTCTTCGAGATGCCGAGATGGATGACGTGCGTGAACTCGTGGTAGGCGGTGCGCGCCCACGATTGCGTGCCGCGCAGCTCCGACAAGGGCGAGACGGCCGTCACAACCGGACCAAAGCACACGCCCAGCGCCGGGAAGCCCTCGAAGCCCACGGAGCGGACGCTGAAGTCGGCTTGCCGCGCGAAGATCTCGATGCGCGTGGGCGACGGAGTGAACCCGTAGCGCTTGGACAGCGCCGCGCGCGCCTCCGAGTAGAAGCGCGACATGATCTCCTCCATCACTTCGCGCCCGCGCTGTTCGAAGCTGTAGGTCAGCGCACCTTCGCCCACGACCACGTGCCGTTGCGCCATGCGCGTCAAGACGAGGCGCATGTTGTCGCGCCAGGCGTCCGCGCGGCCGCGCGCCGCCTCGGCCGAACGGTCGAGCGTCCGCAACGCGGCCTCCTCGTCGCCGGTGTTTGCTTGCGCGCGACCGAGGTAGGTCAACGCCTCGTGGTCGTCGCCCGCGCGAGCCACCGCGCGTTCCAGCCAAGGGATGGCCTCGGCGAAGCGGTATTGCTCGACGAGCGCGCGCCCCAGCAAGGAGGAGGCGCTCGAATCGCCCGCGTCTTCGGCCTCCAGCGCGGCGGCGAGCGTCTCGGCGCGCGCGGCGTCGCCCGCGAGGAAGGCCAAGGCGGCCTGCGCGGCGCGCACGGCTCGACGCTTGGGCGCGAGCTCCGACAAGGTCGCGAGCCGCGCGCGCGCGGCTTGCAGATCGCCATCGACGAGGTCGCTCGTCGTGGCGGCGAGCAACCCGCGCACCGAGCGCGGTCGCGCCTTCATGGCGCGCTCGAGGAACTCGCCAGAGCTGCGCCGCTGGCGCAGCCAATTGTAGTCGTGCAGGGCGTACTGGCCGAGCAGCGCGCCCTCGTGGTCGGGGTCGATGGCGAGGGCCTGGTCGTAGAGCTTCGCCGCCGAGCGCTGCTTGGCGGCCTCGACCTCGCGGTCGGCTTCGAAGTACAGATCGGCCAACGCCACGAGCAAGTCGGGCCATTCGTCGCCCTCGTCCTCCGAGGCCTTGATGGCCGCCACGTAGTCCTGCGAGGCGCCCGCGAGGTCGAGCAGCGCTCGACGGCAATGCCCGCGCGCCAACAGTTCATCCGTGCGGCGCGCTTCGGCCGCGGCACCCGCGCGCCACGTGGCGAGGGCCTCGGCACGCCGTCCCGCCTCGAGACGAGCGGCACCGAGGCTCCAGGCGTCGCGTGCATCCGCGCCCGGCGCCAAGCGCGCCTCGTGGGACAAGCCCGCAGCCAAGACTTCACCACCCAACAAGGCGCCGAGATCGAGCAGCGCCCGCGTGGGAGCTGCGCCGTCCGGGCCGCTGGCATCCGACAACAACGCCTCGCAGGCCTTGCGCGTTTCGTCGAGGCGCCCATCGCGCCACAAGGCTTGGACGCGCAACTCGGCCGCCTCCCGGTCGGTTGGCCGCTCCGCGAGCAACTCGTCCAAGCGGCGCAAGGCTTCACGCAAGCGCCCTTTCCTGATGAGCGACTGGCAGGCTTGGCGTTCTTCGGCCCACAGCTCTTGCTCGTCCCCGGACGCCGTCTGGCGCCCTACGGTGGGCTCGCCATGCGGCTGTGGAACGCTGGACGAGCGCGCGGAAGCCGTAGGGAGGAGCGTGGCGCACACCCAGAGGGTGCAGAAGCCTAGGAAAGGGACCGGACGCGGCATGAGGGGACTCGCCTTGTGCATGCGAGCGGCCGCGGACACGAAAGCGCCCGCGGACCAGCCCAACGCAGCCAGTCTGGTACCCGTCGGGGGGAATTCCCATCCCCAAAGCGGCATCTTGCCCACGGCCAGCGTCTTGCCCCCGATCGTTGGATTTCCTATTCCCAAGGGCATGACCTTCGCTCCGCGCGCCCTGCGCCTCGCCTACGCCGCCTCCTCCTGCGCCGTCCTCGTGCTCGGCGCCTGCCAGAGCCACAAGCCCCTGCCTGTCGAGGTGCGCGAGAGCGTGCCCGCCGCGCAGGTGCGCCACGACCCCGACGCGGTGCCAGCGTGGATGGCCGAGCCTTTGTCGTGGGAGAAGCTGCAGCGGATCGAGACCTGGCAAGCAACCGAAGGTCCGCGCGCTTCGCACGAGTGGCGCGTGGAGGCCGAGCTCGAGTTGAACCGAGGTCGCGCCGAGTACGCGCGTCGCGACCTCGCCGCGTCGCGCTCCAAGGGTGTCGCGCCCGAAGCCTCCGTCTCGACGCGCCTGGCGACGGCGCGCGTGGGCTTCGTCGCCGTCATGTCGGACATGAAGGCGACTCCGGGGCAACGTCGCCGCGCCGAGGAGTCGATCAAGACCTGCGACGCGCTCCTCTCCGATTTGCGACGCACCGCCAGCGGTCCCGCCTTCGCCGTGGTCGAACGCTCGACCTGGGGCGCGCGCAATCCCGTGCTCGCCGATCTCGACAAGAACCGCGCGCCGTACCGACGCATCACCGTGCACCACTCGGCCATGCCGAACCCCGTGCCGCTCGACGGCACGCTGAAGGCCTCTTGCGAAGGCGTGCGCCAAGTGCAGTCCTCGCACATGGACGGCCGCGGCTACGGCGACATCGGCTACCACTACGTCATCGATCCCTACGGCCGAGTGTTCGAGGGTCGGCAGATGCAGTGGCAGGGCGCGCACGCCAACAAGGAGAACAACATCCAGAACATCGGCGTGTGCCTGCTGGGCAACTTCGAGACGCAACGCCCCGCCGGGCCAGCGCTGGAGGCGCTCGAGCGCGTGCTGGGAGCTCTGCGCGGCCAACACAAGATCCCGCTGAACCGCGTCTATTTGCACGGGGAATTCCGCGGCACGGAGTGCCCTGGCGAGAATCTGGCGGCGTGGGTGCGGCGCTACCGCGGGGTGGATCGACTCGATCCCGAGTCGGCCTCGCTGCCCTCGACCGCCGCCGCACGACGCCCCGCGGCGACGGAGAAGAAGCCCATGGCCTCCGCCGGCGCCCCGAAGTCGACCAAGCCGCCCGCCAAGGCGACGCCCAAGTCGAACACGGCCAAGCCGATGCCCAAGTGAGGCCGCGCCGGCCTGTCAAACCGTTTTGACAAGTCCGCGCGCGCAGGTCAAGTCGCCGAGAGCCAGCCGCGCCACAAGCAGGCGGCCACCAAGACTCCCAGCGCCAAGCGGTACCAGCCGAACATGGCGAGGCCGCGAGAGCGCACCCATTCGAGCAGGAAGCTCACGGTGGCCCACGCGGCGATGTAGGACACGGCCATGCCGATGGCGATGTTGGCGAGGCCGATCTGCGCCAGCGCCTCGTGGCTCTTCAGCGCCGTCCACGCGCTCGCCGCGGTCAGCGTGGCCACCCCGAGGAGGAAGCTGAACTCCACGGCGGCTGCTCCTGACAAGCCCACGAGCAGCGCCGCGGAGATGGTGGCGAGCGAGCGACTCGTGCCGGGCGCCATGGCGACGACCTGCGCCAAGCCGATGATCAGGGCCTGCCGCGCGCCGATGTCCTCGAAGCCCAGGCCTCGTGCTCCGCCGCGGCGCAGGCGCGGCACGAGCAGGATGAAGATCCCGCCGAGGATCCACATGGTCGCGATCGGCCACAAGCCGAAGAACTGCGCTTCGATCCAGTCGTCGAACAGCAAGCCGATGACGGCCGCGGGCACGAAGGCCACCAGGAGGTTGGCCAAGAGGCGCCTACCCGCAGGATCGCCGGCGGGGGCGCCGAGGAGCTGCGCCACGCGCGGGCGGCAGGCCCACAAGACGGCGAGGATCGCGCCGGCTTGGATGACGATGGCGTAGGCGTGGTTGGCTTCGTTGGCCTCGAGGCCCAACAAGCGTTCGGCGAGCAGCAGGTGGCCGGTCGACGACACCGGCAGGTATTCGGTCAAGCCTTCGACCAGGCCGAGGATCAGCGCGTCGAACCAATCCACCCGCGTCTCCGTCAGCGCTTGGCGATGGCGTCGAGGGGTGCCACGAACTTGGCGCCGAAGGCCTTGGCCACGGCCTCGTAGGTGATGTGGCCCTTGACGCAGTTGACCGCGCTGCGCAACTCGGCGCTCTGCTCGATGGCGCCGATCGGGCCGAGCTTGGCGAGCTTCTCGACCCACGGCAACGTGGCGTTGGTCAGCGCCCAGGTGCTCGTGCGCGGAACCGCGCCCGGCATGTTGGCAACACAGTAGTGCGTGACGCCGTCGATCACGAAGATCGGATCGGCGTGCGTCGT
>SXGQ01024040.1_pt1 | contig 24817 bp, 29 predicted proteins | sample 3178371 | NCBI WGS metagenome assembly SXGQ01 (sample SAMN11356859, study PRJNA531348) | freshwater metagenome | isolation source: freshwater sample F1-20 | place: China: Fuxian Lake, Yuxi | collected 2017-12-25 | reverse complement strand
TGTCAGCACGAACCAAGAGCTAAACAAAACCAAACTTGTCAACGGAAACAGCACGAACATTCCGCCACCACCGCTGGCGACACCTTTGCCACCTTTGAACTTGCGTGTGACCGGGTATAAATTAAAGATATCCCAAAAATCAGTTTTGTAGAATGTCAACTTGAAACTGGCAGAACTCATCAAATAAGAGTTCATTTAGCCTACAAAGGGTGTTCTTTACTTGGAGATCAACAATATGGAAAAAAAAATCTCAAATTTAAAAAAATTAATGAAGATTTTGAAAGTATGTTAAAAATTTTAAATAGGCAGGCACTGCATGCCAAAAGTTTAGGCTTTATTCACCCAACAACGAAAAAATTTATGAATTTTGATTCTGGATTGCCAAAAGATTTCAAAAAAATCCTAGATTTATTAAACAAATTGAGCCATTGAAAAGCCAAATTGTAGTTTATAAATAAGATCAAATGTCTAATAAAACAGAAATAACTAATCTACCCTCACCCTCATTTGGAGGTTTGTCTCTTTATTTAGCCCAAATTAAAAAATTTCCAATGCTAGATGCTGAGGAAGAATACATGCTTGCAAAAAATTGGAGAAATACGGGGAATTTACAAGCTGCCCATAAATTAGTAACGAGTCATTTAAGATTAGTTGCAAAAATTGCTATGGGCTACAGAGGGTATGGATTACCTGTTAATGAATTAATCTCTGAAGGAAATATTGGTTTGATGCAGGCTGTCAAGAAATTTGACCCTGATAAAGGATTTAGATTAGCAACTTATGCCATGTGGTGGATTAAAGCAGCCATACAAGAATATGTCCTAAAATCTTGGAGTTTAGTTAAAATGGGAACAACTACAGCTCAAAAAAAACTTTTCTTTAACTTAAAAAAAATTAAAAACCAAATTGCTCCTCATCAAGAAGGTGATCTTAGAAATGAACAGGTTGAAGAAATATCAAAAAGACTAAACGTTAATTCACATGAGGTTGTAAATATGAACCGCAGATTAATGGGTCATGAAAAATCTCTTAATGATCCAATTAAAGCTGGAGAAAAAGATGAATGGCAAGATTGGTTAGTCGATGATCGTTTAGATCAAGAGTTACTTGTTTCTCAAAAACAAGAATTTGATGATAAAAAAGAATTACTTTACGAAGCGATGACTATTTTAAACGATAGGGAAAAAGAAATTTTAGAAGCAAGAAGATTAATAGATAATCCTAAAACATTAGAAGAACTAAGCCAAAAATATAAGATTAGTAGAGAAAGAATAAGACAAATTGAAACTAAAGCTTTTGAAAAACTTCAAAAATCGATGATCAATGCTAACAAATCTAGAAATTTGCTTACAACAAATTAATTTTTATAAGGATCTTCGATTAATATTGTGTCTTCTCGCTCAGGACTTGTAGAAATACTGGAAACTTTACAACCTATAAAATCTTCTAAAGCATAGATATAATTTTTTGCTTTTTCAGGAAGATCTTGCATGTTTCGAACTCCTTTAGTTGAAGTCTTCCATCCAGGAAACGTTTTATAAATTGGTTTAACTTTAAACTGATCTTCTGAGGCAGCGGGCAAATAATCTATTGTTTTGCCATCTAATTCATATTGAACACACATTTTTATTTTATCAAGCTCATCTAATACATCAATTTTTGTTAGGGCAATCCCAGTAATGCCTGATATTTTTATTGTCTGACGAACTAAAACTCCATCAAACCAACCGCATCTTCTTTTTCTTCCAGTAACTGTTCCAAACTCTTTTCCTCGTTCACCTAGACTTTCGCCTATTTTGTCAGTTAGTTCTGTTGGAAAAGGACCGCTTCCCACTCTTGTGGTGTATGCTTTGGTAATCCCTAGAACATAATCAACAGTATTTGGACCACATCCCGTTCCTATAGCGGCCATAGCAGGAACTGTATTAGAAGAGGTTACAAATGGATAGGTACCGTGGTCAACATCCAAAAGTATCCCTTGAGCGCCTTCAAATAGTATTTTCTTTTTTTTTTTTCTAAATTCATCTATTTTTAACCAAATAGGTTGTGCAAATTTTAAAATTTCTGGAGCAAGCTTTAAAAGATCTTTTTTAAGATCATTTTTTTTATAAACTTTCTTTTTTAAACCTTTTCGAATAGCATTGTGATGAAGCAAAACATTCTCTAATCTAGCATCTAAATTACTTTTGGATCTTAAGTCCATTACACGAATAGAACGTCTTCCAACTTTGTCCTCATAACAAGGTCCTATGCCTCTTCTTGTAGTTCCTATTTTTACTGCACCAGCTGAGTCTTCTCTTATTTCATCCATCTCTTTATGGAAAGGAAGAATTAAAGAAGCTGTTTCTGAAATCATAAAATTTTCAGTAGTAACATTAATACCCTGTTTTTTAATTTCTTTTATCTCATCAAGTAATGCCCAAGGGTCGATTACAACTCCATTACCTAAAATAGAAATTTTACCTTCTCGAACTATGCCAGACGGTAATAGTCTTAATTTAAAAACTTTTCCATTAATAACTAAAGTATGTCCAGCATTGTGACCACCTTGAAATCTTACAACTATATCGGCTTGCTCAGACAACCAATCAACAATTTTTCCTTTTCCTTCATCTCCCCATTGAGACCCCACCACTACAATATTTTTCATTATTATTTATATATATTTTTTACAGTTATTGAATTTAAATGATTAATTGGGCCATTGCCTTTACCTATATTAAGGTTAGATCTTATTGCTTCGTTAACATATTTAATTCCAAGCCTACAGGATTTATTTAAAAGTTTTCCACACGATAAATAGGTGGCTATAGCACTGGATAAAGTACAACCTGTGCCATGAGTATTTTTGGTTAAAAATTTTTTATTTTTAAAAACCTTAATTATTTTTTTATTTACTAAAATATCTTGCATAATTTTAGATTTAAGGTGACCTCCTTTAATTAAAACATTCCTAGCGCCTAATTTTAATAAAATATGAGCTGCTTTTATCATGTCTTTAGTATTATTTATTTTTATTTTAGTTAAAACTTCTGCTTCGGGAATATTAGGTGTAATCAAAAGGGTTTTTTTAATTAATTTTCTTTTTAAAATATCAATAGCTTTATTGTTTATTAATTTAGCGCCACTTTTTGAGATCATAACTGGATCTAAGACAACTTTTAAAACTTTAATTTTGTTAAGAGCTGAAATAACCGCTTTAATCACATTAGGTGAATGAAGCATGCCAATTTTTATGGCATCAGGTTTTATGTCTTTACAAGTAAAAACTATTTGCTTAAAAATTTCCTTTGGATTTATGCTTACAATTGAATTTACACCAGTAGTATTTTGAGCTGTGACTGCGGTAATAGCTGTCATGGCGTAAGAACCAAGCGAAGTAACTGTTTTAATATCGGCCTGTATACCTGCTCCGCCCGATGAATCTGAGCCAGCTATAATTAATACTTTAGATCTAGGTTTCAAATTATTTTATAGATTTTTTTATGATTTGGATGCATTTTTGTAAAAGTGGTTTATTTTTTGACTCACCCATAATTCTTATTTTAGATTCTGTTCCAGATTTTCTTACTAATAGCCTTCCTTGATTTTTAATTAATTTTTTTGCTTTCTTAATAGCTTGTTGAGTTTTTGAGTGAAAAATTATATTTTTATCTTTTACTACAACATTTTCTAATATCTGTGGAATAGATTCAAAGACATTAAATAATTTACTAGCTTTTTTAACTTTTCTTAATGAATATAGAACTTCCAAAGCTACTAACAAACCGTCTCCTGTTGTTGCAAATTTTCCTAGAATGATATGACCAGATTGTTCACCGCCTAAATTATATTTATAAGCCTTCATCTTTTCTTTAACATATCGATCTCCAACGTTAGCTCTAACAAATTTAATATTTTGCAATTTAAAGTAACTTTCTAGTCCATAATTAGACATTAATGTCCCTACCACTCCACCTTTTAAAAGTTTTTTAGCTTTCCATCTTTTAGCTAACATGGCTATTATTTGGTCTCCATCAATGATCTTTCCTTTTTCATCACATAAGATTATTCGATCAGCATCACCATCTAAAGCTATTCCCAGATCTGCTTTATGTTTTATAACAGCTCTTCTGATATTTTCTGGATAAGTTGACCCACATTTATCATTAATATTTACTCCATTGGGTTTTGCTGCAATTGAGATTACTTTTGCACCAAGTGAAGAAAAAAGTTTTGGGCCTGCTTTATAACCAGCACCATTTGCACAATCAAGAACAATTTTCATCCCTTTAAGGCTGAAATCTTTTTTAAAATTACTTTTCAAAATTTTAATATAATTTTCGTTAGCGTCCTCTAAGCGTTTTACGCGACCTAGGGTACTTGGTTTTGAAAGATGCATTGAAGTTTTAGAATCAATTATTTTTTCAATTTTCTTTTCAATTTTATCTGATAATTTTAAGCCATCTGGGGCAAACAATTTTAGTCCATTATCATAGTGAGGATTATGTGAAGCTGTAATCATAATGCCCATATTAGCTTTCATTTTTTTTGTCAACATGGCCAAACCATTGGTGGGTAAAGGACCTAAAGTATAAACATGCATTCCTGCAGAAGCTAAACCTGAAACTAATGCTGGCTCTAAGGTGTAACCAGATAATCTTGTATCTTTTGCAATAATTGCAGTTTGTTTACTTTTTTTCTGATTTATAAAATAAGTGCCAGCAGCTAGACCAAATTTAAAGAATCTTTCTCCATTAATATGGCCCTGATTAACTGTTCCTCTTATTCCGTCTGTACCAAAATATTTTTTTGACATTAAATAGAAATTATTTTTTTAAAAACCATTAAAGCTTGTTTAACTTCATGAACATTGTGTACTCTAAATATTTGTACACCTTGCGATAAAGTATATAAAATAGAAGCCAAGGTTCCGCCAATCCTTTCTTTGCTATCAAAAGATCCTGAAATTTGATTGATAAATCTTTTTCTAGAAGTGCCTATTAACAATAAAAAACCAAGAGAATGAAACAAAGAAATTTTATTCATAAGTATCAAATTATGTTTCAGATTTTTTCCAAAACCGATACCAGGATCAATAATAAATTTTTTATATTTAAATTTTTTAAAATCAGTATTTAATTTTTTTTCAAAAAAATCATATAAATCTAATAAAACATCTTTATATTTTGGTTTAATTTGCATAGTATTAGGTATGCCTTGCATGTGATGAAGTACTTTCCAGACATTAATATCTTTTATTTTATCAATAGCAGTTGCATCATAATTAAAAGCAGAAATATCATTTATTAAATCTGATTTGTTTTTAATAGCTTTCATCATTATTTCAGATTTTCGGGTATCAACAGATAAAAATATTTTAGGGTATTTTTTTTTAAATTGAGTTATAACTTTTTCCAATCTTTTCCATTCAATTTGAAATGGAATGTCTTTTGATCCAGGTCTTGTAGACTCGCCTCCCACATCAATAATATTTGCTCCTTTATCGATCATATTTTGTATATGTAAGAAAGCCTTATGTGATTGATTAAAAAGTCCTCCATCTGAAAAACTGTCAGGGGTTAGATTTAAAATACCCATAATTAGTGGCTCAGAAAATTTTGAATTTTTAGTTAGGTTTTGTCTCTTAAGTATAATTTTTTTTAAATCATTTTGAATAATTTTTTTTATTTTTTTTTGTAAAGTATGAACTTCTTTTACATGAATGAATTTGCTTTTATTGTTTCTTGATAAAATTTCAAGATGATCAAAAGCTAAGTTTTTTTTTCCACCAAGTGGTAAAGCTAATTTTTTTTTAATTAAGTTTTGAGCTTGTAAACCATGATAGAAATTACACGCACGGGTGTAATACTTTCTCATGAATCTTTAATTAATGAACTGGGTTTGGTTTAAGGCCTAGAGAACCTAAAGCTGAAGATTCTTTTTTATCTTTGTCTTCTTCAGAATCTACCAGTTTCTTAGGAGCAATGTTTTTAAATATTAAATCTTTAATTTCTTCACCTGTTAAAGTTTCATAAACCAATAAAGCTTTTGCTAGCTTATGAAGATCGTCAATTTTTTCAGTTAAGACTTTTCTAGCTCTTGCATATCCAGTTTCAACTATTTTTTTAACTTCGGAATCAACTTTATTAGCAGTTTCCTCGGACATGTTTTGTGTTCTTGTCACTGATCTTCCTAAAAATACTTCTTCTTCATTTTCTCCATATGCAATAGGACCTAATTCTGTACTCATACCGTAACGAGTAACCATATTTTTTGCCAATCTAGTCACCATGTCAATATCAGATGATGCTCCAGAAGTTACTTTGTCATGGCCAAAAATTAATTCTTCTGCAATTCTACCGCCCATAGCTACAGCAATATCTGAATACATTTTTTCTCTAGTTACAGAAAGTTGATCTCTCTCAGGAAGTCTCATAACCATACCTAGAGCTCTACCTCTTGGAATAATAGTAGCTTTATGTATTGGATCAGAAGCTTTTTCATTTAATGCTACGATTGCGTGTCCACCTTCGTGATAAGCAGTTAATTTTTTTTCATCTTCGCTCATGACCATAGATTTTCTTTCAGCTCCCATCATGACTTTATCTTTTGCTTCTTCAACATCTGCCATTGTGACTACTCTCTTATTTTTTCTAGCGGCTAACAGCGCTGACTCGTTTACTAAGTTAGCTAAATCTGCGCCTGAAAAACCAGGAGTACCTCTTGCAATAGTTCTAAGCTTAACATCTGGACCAGCGTTTATTTTTTTAACATGTACTTTTAATATAGCTTCTCTTCCAAGAATATCTGGATTTCCAACAACAACCTGTCTGTCAAATCTACCTGGTCTTAATAGAGCTGGATCTAATACATCTGGTCTATTCGTTGCAGCAATTAATATAATTCCTTCATTGGTATCGAATCCGTCCATCTCAACTAGAAGCTGGTTAAGTGTTTGTTCTCTCTCGTCATTTCCTCCACCTAGTCCTGCGCCTCTACTTCTGCCAACAGCATCGATCTCATCTATAAAAATAATACAAGGAGAATGTTTTTTTCCTTGTTCAAACATATCTCTAAATCTTGAAGCTCCTCCACCAACAATCATTTCTACAAAGTCAGATCCGGAAATAGAAAAAAAAGGAACATTAGCTTCGCCAGCAATGGCTTTAGCTAATAAAGTTTTTCCAGTTCCTGGAGGGCCAATTAATAATGCTCCTTTTGGAATTTTTCCCCCTAGTCTACTAAATTTTTTAGGATCTTTTAAAAACTCAACTATTTCTTGAACTTCTTCTTTAGCTTCTTCAACACCGGCTACGTCATCGAAAGTAACTTTGCCTTGAGCTTCTGTTAAAAGTTTTGCTTTTGATTTGCCAAATCCCATAGCACCACCTTTTCCACCTTGCATCTGACGCATAAAAAAAACCCAAACACCAATGAGAAGTAACATAGGAAACCAAGATAATAATATACCAAGAAGAGAAGGCATTTTGTCTTCAATTGGAGAGGCTACTATGCTTACGCCTTTGTTGGTTAATTTGTCTACTAAATTTGGATAGTTTGGAGAGTAGGTAGAGAAAATTGATCCGTCATTTAAAACGCCAGTAATATTGTTGCCCTGAATTTCAATTTTTAAAACTTTGCCCGATTCAACTTGGGCTAAAAATTCTGAAAAAGGTACCTTAGATTTTGATAGGCTAACCTTACTGTCTGGATTTTGAAACATATTAAATAACCCTACAGAAAGTAGAGCTATAATTCCCCACATAGCTAAATTTTTTAAATTCATAATCTTATATAAATAGGTATTTTTAAATATTTAACAAGTATAACTAAATAGCATCTACCTTGTAAATGTGGCAAATTTATTAATTCTTATGAAAATTTAAAATTTTAAGCCTTTTTTCAATTCTTCTTTAGAAATTATAAGGTTGTTTTGTCGCTTATTAATTATACAGCCTCCAAGGGTAGCTTTTATTTCTTTTTCTACTTTGATTCTACTAATCAGGTTTAACACTTTTTTAGCACGCGGTGGATAGTAATTCTTTGAAGTATATTTAAGGCTATTACTTAAAATCTTTAATTGAATATCATTATTTTCTGGTAAAAAATTATTTAAATTTATAAAAACTGTGCCTTTCTTTTTTATTAGGCATTTTTTTTCAATTACTTGAATGTAAGAATTTAAAGTATCTCTTGTTGCTGCGAGATTATTAATTGAGCTAATAATGCGATCTCGTTTAATGCCATTTTTTTCGAATTGCTTAATTAAATTTCTAATATTTGATCTTAAGTATTTTTGATCAGTATTACTCGGGTCTTTAAAAATTTTACCGTAATATTTTTTTGCTAAAAAAATTAAATCTATTTTATTTATATTTAATAAAGGTCGAAAAAGCTTTGTTTTATTGTTTAATTTGGTTAGCTTGTTCATGGACGAAAGACCTTGAATTCCACTGCCTCTAGATAATCTTATTAAAAATGTTTCAATTTGATCATCTTTGTGATGCCCGGTCATAATAAATTTGATTTTATGTTTGTCGCAGTAATTGAGTAACAATTCATATCGAATTGAGCGAGCCTGACTTTGAATATTTTTACTTATTTTTTTTTTGTTTTTTAAAATACTTAAAGATATTCCCTTTTTTTTTAAAAGTTTTTTAACCGCTGATGCTTCTTTTGAAGAATTCTTTCTTATGCCATGATCAACTAAGACATAATAAACTTTATTTTTTTTTTCTTCACTATAAGCCTTGCTTAATATACTTAATGCCAGGCTATCAGGACCGCCGGAGACAGCAACTAAAAAAGAATTATTTTTTATGTAAGAATTTAATTCTGCTTTAAAATTAGAAAAAATTATTGAAGTTTTTTTATTTGAAATTAAATCTTTAGACTTCAGAACACTTAAATCTTTTTTGCTCATACTCTGCTTTTTGTAGCACAGACTGTGATGCTTTAGGATATTGTTTTTTAATTCCTGTAATCATTTTGCAGCCTTGGTCTTTTTCACCCAATTCAACCATTGTAGTTCCAAGTTTTAATAAATTTTCCGGTGCTTTTTCGCTTTTAGGATAATTTTGATAGCCATCTAAATAAGCTGTGGCTGCATCTGAGTACAGTTGTCTAATTCTAAATGTTTCACCGTACCAATATTGTGCGCTCCCTGCTAGTTCGTCAGTTTTATTTTTATCGATAAATTCTCTTAGTGCGAGTTCAGCAGTTTGATAATCTCCAACTTTCATAAAGCTTAAAGCAAAATCATATTGTTCTTTTATAGATTTATTAGGCAATAAAGATGTAGCAATTTTTCTATCTTCGGTAACCACAGAAGGTGTAGCTGCAACAGATTGTGTGACTTGTCTAGTTTCTTTAGGATTTAAAGTATATCCTGGTGCCGCACCAAGATCTTGAGGTTTGTCTGAGCCTGGCAAAATAGCTTGTTGTGCTTTTTCTGTTTTATTTTCTTGAGTCTTGTTGTTTTCTTCTTTGTTATTTAGTTTTGCTTTATTTGTTGTATTGCCAGTTTCTAAATCAGAAAAACGAAGTTGAGTATCTGTTTGAATTTTTGTTACACGAGTAGATAGATTATCTAATTTAAAATTAATTTCTTCAAAACGATTGGTTAATAAACGAAATTGTTCTTCTATTTGATTAAGCTTTAATAAATGCCTAGTTAAAATTTCTTCATTTAATCCATCAGAAGGTAAGGCTTTAGAGGTAATATCTGATGATTTATAAACTGCTTTTTCTAAAGTTTTTAAATCCTGAGTAATGATTTTTAATTGATCTGATATTGCATTAATTTTTTCATCAGCATAAACAAAATTAGATGAAACAAAAAATATCGTAAAAAGTACAAAAAACTTTTTAAAATTATTATTTTGATTCATTTTAACTATAAAATATTTATATATCATGGCAAAAAAAAGACCCCAGGACTTTTAGGTCTTGGGGTCAGGTATTTTTTCTAAAAAATTAGTTTTATTTTGCTTTTATAGTTACAGCTCTTCTGTTTTGTGACCAAGCTAAAGGTGTTGAAGCTGAGTTAACAGGCTTCTCTTTACCGTAACTAATTACTGAAATTCTTTTTGTTGAAATTCCATAAGTTAATAAGTAATCTTTTGCAGTGTTTGCTCTTTTTTCTCCAAGAGCTAAATTGTATTCTCTAGTTCCTCTTTCATCTGCGTGACCTTCAAGAACAACTTCAATTTTATCATTTGCTTTCATCCAATCAGCTTGCTTTCTTAGAGTGTCTCTAGAAGCTGTTGTAAGATCTGAACTATTGGTTGCGAAAAATACTCTATCTTTAACGCCAGGAGCTAAATATTGTATAGTATCTTCTCCAGTATAAACATCTCCAGTTGTACCTACAGTAGAAGTTTTTTTAGCAGTTGAACAGGCGCTCAGTGCTAAAGTCGATATTAAAATTATTAATATGGTTTTGATTTTGTTATTAAATTTCATTTTATCCTTTTCGATTTTACGAGTTTATTTCAAATTTTAAATGTTTTTACAAGCATTAATTGCATAAATTATTCAAGTATTAATTACATAATCATAATAAAAGACTCCTTATTTTGATAACAAAGACGACCAAGAAGGATCTGAGGCGTCAGTTTCTGTTTTTATTTGTCTCTCGTTATAACCAGTAATATCTATAGACCATAACTTTGCTGTAAACCCTGCTCCTTTATTGTCAGATTTCGTCTCTCTATAAAAAACTAACAATCTTCCATTTGGAGACCAAGAGGGAGCTTCTTGATAAAAATTTTCAGTCAATAGTCTTTCGCCGGTTCCATCAGTTCGCATTACACCGATATAAAATTTCTCATTTCTTACTTTAGTAAAAGCAATTAAATCTCCTCGAGGGGACCAAACAGGAGTTCCATAAAGACCGTCTCCGAAGCTTATTCGTTTAACATTGGTGCCATCACTTTTCATAGTATAAATTTGTTGAAGACCGCTTCTGTCGGAATTAAAACTGATATATTTTCCATCGGGAGAATAAGATGGGGATGTATCGATTGAATTATCTTCAGTGAGTCTTTCAACCACTCTTGACTCTAAATCCATTGTGTAGATATCTGAATTGCCATCTTTTGCAAAACTCATTATTATTTTTTTTCCATCTGGAGTAAATCTTGGAGCAAATGTCATACCTGGGAAACTTCCAACAACTTCTTGTATTCCAGTTTCTATATCTAATAAATAAACTCTAGGAAGATTTCTAAAGTAAGAAAGATAGGTCACTAATTGGTTAGTAGGGTTAAATCTTGGCGTTAAAACTAATTCGTTGCCTAACGTTAAGTACTTAACATTTGCACCATCTTGATCCATAACAGCTAATTTTTTAACTCTTTGAGTCTTAGCGCCGGTCTCACTAACATAAATTATTCTTGTGTCGAAATAACCTGTTTCTCCAGTTAATCTCTCATAAATTTTATCAGATATAATATGTGCTACTCTTCTCCAATTTGTAGGTGTTGTCGTAAAAGCAAGGGCAATCATTTCTTTATTGGCTGCAACATCCCAAAGTCTAAATTCGACTTTAAGTTTTTGGTCTTTTATTAATATTTTTCCTGTAACTAATGCTTGGGCAGTTATTAAGCTCCAATCTTCAAATCTTGGTTTTAAATGAGCGATATCAGGTTTTTGTATAAATGCATCTTTGTTTAATGGATTAAATAAACCTGTAGACCAAAAGTTTTGTTCAACAACAGAAGAAATAAGACTACCTAACTCTTTAACTTTTGGGTCTTGGTAATTATCAGATTGAATATCCACGTGCAGAGGAGAAACAGCTATTGGCAGAGGATCTAAATTACCTCTAGTGATATCAACCTGAATTAAACTATAAGCTAAGTTAAATTTAAATAAGCAGATTGTAAAAATATAAAATATTTTTTTCATTAGGTTTTTAGCCTTTTAACATTTCTGTTGGATTAAAATTTAATTGAATATTTTTCCATTTTTCATAACCGGTTTGTGGGACTCTTAGAGGCTGACATATTCTAACTGCTCTTAATGCGCTTTCAGCTAAAACTTTGTAAAATGTTTGACCAGGTTTATTCATTCTTTCGTGATCTAAGATCTCAGATTTATTTATTGTGCCGTCTTGTTTTAATTCTAATTTAATTCTGACTAAAAGATCGTCATCGTAAGGTAGCCCTAAAGGAATTGTCCAGCAGCCAAAAATTTGAGCTCTTAAAGCATCTTCTTCTGAAAGTGATAATCCAGCAGCAAAAGAATCTTTAACGCTACTTTGAGTAAGTTTATTATCAATTTTCTCAACTTTTGCACTTTCTTCTTTTGCTTTGTCAATCAAAGCAGCTATTTGATTAGTGTCGATAATTTCTTTTTTTTCAAATTCAGAGGCTTGTCTTATTTCAGGTTTAATTTCCTCTGGATTTTGTTTTTTTTCAATTATCTTTTTTTTTTCCTGTTGTTCTTTAGGTAGGGGAATTCGGTCTGGCTTTTCTTTGGCTTTAGCTGCAGGAGGTGCTTGTTCTGAAACAACTCTCTTTTCTTCCTCTTTTACTTTTTCAATAATTTTTCTTGCTTTTGGGGCAAATGGAATATTAGTTTTGTCAGAAATTTGAATAAGTTCAACAGAAATAATCGGAGGTAAATCAACAGGTTGTCTGATCATGAAAGGTAGGCTTAATATTGTCAATAAAATCATGATCGCATGAAAGGATAAAGAGTAAATTAAACTTTGTTTCATTTTTCATTTAATTCTTATAGGGGTCTGAAATAAGTGCTACTTTTGAAAATCCAGCGCCTGATAAGGTTCCCATAATCTCTAAAACTCTTCCGTAGTTTATATTTTTATCTCCCCGTACATAAATTCTTGTGTCGGTTCTATTTTTTGCAATAGCTAATAACTTTGGAATTAATTTTTCAGAAGATACTTGGTTCTCTTGTACAAAAATTTCTCCTTTAGATGTAATTGTAATTGTTAAAGGTTGTTGATCATCAGGTAAAGAATCTGCAGACGATTCTGGTAGGTCAACTTGTACACCAACTGTTAGCAAAGGAGCGGTAACCATGAATATAATTAATAAAACCAACATTACATCTACAAACGGAGTAACGTTAATTTCACTCATTGGCTCATTCCTAGAGCGATTAAGTTTAAAAGCCATAATTTAGATTATAGATAAAAATCTTTTGCAAAAGTTTTCAATTCTTGAGCTGTATTTTTTAGAATCGCTATTAAATTTATTGTAGGCCACTACTGCAGGGATAGCTGCTAACAATCCCAAAGCCGTTGCAAATAAAGCTTCTGCGATACCAGGAGCTACAATAGCTAAACTTGTGTTTCTTGAGATGGCAATTGATTGAAAAGAGTTCATAATTCCCCAAACGGTTCCAAACAAACCTATGAAAGGAGCGGTAGAACCTATTGTGGCTAAAAAAGTAAAATTCTTTTCTATTTCTTTTATTTGTTCTTCAGTGGCGATTTCTAAAACTCTCTCGACTCTTTCAGATTGAACAGCGCTAGGTTTTGATTTTGTTTTTATTAATTCAACCATTGCCTGCTGAAATATTCGAGTTAAAGGATCATCTGACTTTGGCGGTAAAGTTCCATGTAAGCTCTCAGCTGATTTCGCTTTCCAAAATTTATTCTCAAATTCTAAAGTAGATATAGTGATTTTTTTAAATAATTTATACTTATCAAATATTAATGCCCAAGAGTATATTGAGCTGGCTATTAAAGTTAAGAGTACAAACTTAACGACAAAGTCTGCGCGTAAAAAAAGTTGCCAAAGAGAGAAGTCATTTGCTCCACCTAAGCCTACGACTTGAGTTGCGATTTGTTGTTCCATGCTAGTGAGGTACTTATAGAATGTGTCATGAATTTGACCATATATTCGAGATTTCCACTAACTGAAGCTTACTTTGAGTCTTCTTTAAACCTGGTCTCACTATAATAGCGCGCAATTAAAATGGCATCAGACTTATTCACGTCCTTTTTTCTAGATAATTTTTCAGCAATCGAAGGATACATCTCAATAACTTTTGTTCTGCTAGCATCTTTTGAAGAGTTAATGAGTTCAAAGTGTTTTTTCCATTTTGCAGGTCTTACAAAAAAAATGGGCAAACATAAAGCAGCGCAAATACCTTTAATTGCTCCAAATGTTTGGCCAAAATTAAACATACTAGTCACTCCTTGACCTGGCATTGCATTAACTTGCTCCACTACCATTATGGTATTTTCAATATCTTTAATATTATCTTTAATTAGTTGGGCTAAGAGAGCGCTGTTAAGTTGTCTTTTATTTTTTTTGCCATCAGACATAACGGGCATATCAAACATTTCTTTTATTTTACTATCTTCTAAAATTGCAATACCTCCGCTTAATCCAGGATCTATACCAATAATTCGCATAATTTAATTTATATGAATATTACAGTTTGCAAATGTATTCTGTACATCATCATCCTCTTCTAAGGTTTCAAGCATCTTGACAACTGAATCGCTTTCTTCTTTAGAAATCTCTAAATATGTTTGTGGTCTCCATTCTATGCCAGAATAAAGAAAATTATCTATATTTTTTTCAATTTCACTTTTTATTTTATAAAATTCTTCTCTTTCCGTTAAAATTTCATGGTATTCTCCACTGCTAATACAATCTTTAGCACCAGCATTTATAGAGAGCTCAAAAATTTTTTCATCTGAAATTTTATCTTTTGCAACGTGTAAGATACCGCACGAAAAGAAATAATGAGTGGTTGAGCCTGTCTCACCTAGCCTTCCTCCGTTTTTTTGCAAAATAGTTCTTATGTTAGACGCAGTTCTATTTTTATTATCTGTTAGTGTTTCAATGATTAAAGCAATATTATAAGGACCAAATCCTTCGTATCTTAAATTTTCATAATTTTTATTAATATCAATTTCAGATTTACTTATCGCGCGAGCAATATTTTCTTTTGGCATATTAGCTTCTCTAGATGCTTGTATAGCGGCTCTTAATCTTGGATTACTATTTGGATCTTTTGCACCAAGTTTAGCTGCAACAGTTATTTCTCGAGATAACTTAGCGAAGATTTTAGATCTTTCTTTATCTTGTTTTCCTTTTTTATGTTTAATTCCAGCCCAATGCGAATGACCTGCCATATCAATTATTTAAAACTCCTCCGTAAATAAATCTTTCAACTTTATTTGCTAAGCCAGTTTTAGGATCTGCCTCAACTATTATTCCAGATAAAGTTGATTGACCCTCTGCAGGAAAGTGGCTTTGTGCTTTATCTTCATTTAAAAATTTCATAATTGAATTTTCTTTATTCATTCCAATTACTGAATTGTAATCGCCACACATACCGATGTCTGTTTGGTAAGCTGTGCCATTATCTAAAATCCTTGTATCAGCTGTTGGAACATGAGTATGCGTACCAATAACTACCGTTGCTTTACCATCAAAATAATGACCCATAGCCATTTTTTCGCTTGTAATTTCTCCGTGTAAATCCACTACTATAAAATCTGCTTGTTCTCTAAGTTTAATTTTATTTTGTAAATTTTTTGCTGCTTTAAATAAATCTTCTGACTTTTTCATAAAAACATTGCCCATTAAATTAATCACAGCAACTTTATATTTTTTATTTTTAGATAAAAAAATTCCAAAGCCATTCCCAGGTGAACCTGCTGGGAAATTTTCTGGTCTTAATAATCTTTGTTCTTTATTTATAAATTCTGAAGTTTCTTTCTTATCCCAAATATGATTTCCAGAAGTTATAACATCTACTCCAAGATTAAATAATTCATCTGCAATATCTTTAGTTATACCTTTACCGTCCTCCGCAGCATTTTCTCCATTTAAAATGGTGAAATTTATATTTTTATCTTTAACAATTTTACTTAAATTTTCTTGTAAGGCTTTTTTTCCAGAATTTCCAATTAGATCACCAAGAATTAAAATGTTCATTTTTTTAAGCCTTTTTCAGTAAGAATGTAATCTAGTTTTATATCTAAATTTGACACAGGAAGTTTATTATATTTTTGAGATGAAAATGCAACACCAATTGTAGTTATATTTTTTTTTATTTTTAAAAACTTATTTAAAAATCTATCATAATAACCTTTGCCGTAGCCCAATCGATAATTATTATTATCAAAAGCTAAAAGCGGAACTAACATAAAGTTAGGAACAAATTTTTTATCTTGTATACTTGGCTCTAACATTCCAAACTGATTTACCTTCAGCGGATCTAAATATTTCCACTCCACAAAATTCATTTGATTATTGAGTTTCGTTACAGGAAGTACAGTCTTTATTTTCATTTTTTTTATTAATTTAAAAAGACTTAGTACATTAACCTCATAATTCGATGGATAATATAATGAAAGAATATTTTTACTATTTTGCTTCTTTTTTTTTAAAAGTACTAGTAAAGGATGGAAAAACTGAGAAGTGATTTCAAAATATTGTTTTTTTCTATTATTGAATGCTTTTTTTCTAATCGCAATTTTTTCTTGCATTACTGAAGCTCAGACTTCGATTCAGCTTTGTCAATTATATCCTGCAAAGATTTTGTAGTTTTGTCTAAAATAGATTCATACAAAGAATTACTTTCTTCTACCGTGGCTTTAAACTTATCAATTTCATTATTTAAATTATTTATTTCTAAATCTTTATTGTCTTTATATTTTATTGCTAAGGACTTCATTTCTAAAAACTTTTTAGATATATCATTTAATCTATTTTTCTGAAGATCTACTTTTTGTTTTAAATTAAAATAATCATCTAAAATTTTTATTGTAGTAACTAAAAATAATTTATTTTCTCCAATATTTCCAAGTTCATCTTTAAGTTTAGTGTATTTTTTGTCTAAAAAACTTACAAGTTTTTTCAAAGACTCTTCTTGCCCGTCATCACAAGAAAGTAAATAATCTTTATTATTAAAATTGATATTTACATTTGCCATTTGTCTATTTCTTCAACTAATTGTTCGGTTTCCTGATTTAGTTCGTCAATTTCTTTACTGAATATTTCTTGCAAATCAGATTTTTTGCTCAGTTCTTGTTCTAAGCTTGCAATTTTATTTTTTAAATATTTATGTTCTCTTAAAAGTTCGCTATGTTTTTTTTCAAGTTCATTTTTTTGATTTAAAAAGTAATCTCTCTCTATTTTCAGATTGTCTGAGTTAATGGAAAAATGTGAATAACTCTCTGAAAGATTGCTTATTTTTTCAATAAGTTGGTTTAAATTTTTTTCTTTATTTCCTAAATTATTCATTTAAATCATATTAATAATTCATAAAATTAAATCTACAAAGGTTTTATAATTTTGACTACAAATTTAAATCTATTAGCTAATGCAATAAGGTTTTTATCTATTGACGCTGTGCAAAAAGCTAATTCTGGTCATCCTGGCATGCCTATGGGTATGGCCGATGTTGCGACTGTACTATTTAAGCACTACTTAAAATTTAATCCTGAAAATCCAAGTTGGATCAATAGAGATAGATTTATTTTATCTGCGGGTCATGGCTCGATGCTACTATATTCCCTTCTCTATTTAACGGGTTATAAAAATTTTTCTATTGATGATCTTAAAAACTTCAGACAATTTAAATCCATATGTGCTGGTCACCCAGAATATAAAAAAAATTCTGGTATTGAAACGACAACAGGACCTTTAGGTCAGGGTCTTGGAAACTCTGTAGGTTTAGCTATTGGAGAAGAAATATTTAGAAAAAAATTTGGAGCAAATATTATTAATCATAAAACCTACGTAATTACTAGCGATGGTGATTTGATGGAAGGTGTTAGTCATGAAGTAATGAGTTTGGCTGGGCATTTAAAATTGAAAAATCTTATAGTCTTTTTTGATAATAATAAAGTTTCAATAGATGGCTCAACTTCGTTAAGTGTTTCAGATAATTATAAAAAAAGATTTGAGTCTTATGGTTGGAACTTTATTGAAATAAACGGACATAATCATAACGAAATTTCGAATGCCATAAAAAAAACTTCTAAATCGAACAAACCTAATATTATTTCGTGTAAAACTATAATTGGATTTGGATCACCTAATAAATCTGGAAAAGCTTCATCACATGGATCTCCTTTGGGAGATGAAGAAATTGCACTAGTTAGAAAAAAATTAAAATGGAATTCTAAGCCTTTTGAAATACCAAAAGACATATTAAATACTTGGCGAAATATAGGAAAAAAAGGAACGGCTTTAGAAAAAAAATGGTTAGACTCTTTAAATAATAAAAATTATAAAATTAAAAAAGAATTAGAAGAAATTTTAAATAATAAAAATTTAAAGAGTTTAGATCAACTTATAAACTCTGAAAAAGAAAAATTCTTTAAAGAAAAACCAGCAATAGCAACAAGAGAGTGCTCATCAATAGTAATAGAAAGTATTTCAACTTTGCTTCCAGAGTTAATTGGTGGTTCAGCTGATTTAAGCGGCTCTAACAATACGAAAACTAAAAATTCAAAAATAATTTCTTCTAAAGATTTTAACGGAAATTATATTCATTATGGAGTTAGAGAACATGGTATGGCTGCTACAATGAATGGTTTAGCTTTATATGGTGGATTAATTCCATTTGGTGGAACTTTTTTGATATTTTCTGATTATTGCAAACCATCAATAAGATTATCCGCTTTAATGGGATTAAAAGTGATTTATATTTTTTCTCACGATTCTATTGGTTTAGGAGAAGATGGGCCTACTCACCAACCAATTGAACAGCTTGCAGGACTAAGAGCTATTCCAAATTTAAATGTTTTTAGACCAGCAGATATTAATGAAACTTTAGAGTGCTGGCATATTGCCCTGAAAAGTAAAAACACTCCGAGTGCAATTATATTGTCAAGGCAAAAATTACCTTACATCAATCCTTTTTTTACAAAAGAAAATAAATGTGAATTAGGAGCTTATGTCGTTAATAAAACATCACAAAATTATGCAGTTAATTTAATTGCTTCTGGTTCGGAAGTTGAAATTGCATTAGAGGCACAAAAGAAATTAAAAAAAATAAACATAGATTCAAAAGTTATTTCTATGCCTTGTCAGGAATTATTCGATCAACAAAATAATACATTTAAAAATGAGATTATTGATAAGAACATTCCAGTTATTACTATTGAAGCAAGTAGTATCTGTAGTTGGGAAAAATATTCTAATCATAATATGGGTATTAAAACTTTTGGGGAAAGCGCCCCTTATAAAGAAGTTTATAGTCATTTTAACCTTACAAGTGCTAAAATAGTTGAACTTGCTGAAAAGATTATCAAACAATAATTTTTAAGAAAACAATGCCAGGAATAAAATACTTTCCTCAAGATCTGAACCTTGAAAATAAAATAACTATTTTAAGAGTTGATTTAAATGTTCCTATTCTAGAAAAAAAAATTCAGGATTTCACAAGAATTGATTTAACTTTGCCTTTTTTAAAAAAATTAATTAAAAAAAAATCAAAAATAATTCTACTAAGTCATTTGGGAAGACCAAAAGGAAAGAGGGATCCTAGTTTATCTTTATTGCCTGTCTATAATTATCTAAAAGAAAAACTAAATACTAATGTGTATTTCTATACAGGTGAAATTAATGACGAGCTTAAATCTAAGTGCTTATATCTTAAAAATAGTGAAATACTTTTAATTGAAAATATTCGTTTTTTTAAAGAAGAAACAGACAATGATGAAAATTTTTCTAAAAAAATTGCTGAATTAGGTGATGTATTTATTAATGATGCTTTTTCTTGTTCGCATCGAAAACACGCATCTATTTATGGAATTACTAAGTTCATTAAAGATGCTTACGCAGGGCCTTTGTTACAAGAAGAAATATCTGCAATCAACTTAGTGGTTAAAAATAAAAAAAAACCTGTAACTTGTATTATTGGAGGATCAAAAATTTCAACTAAAATAACTGTTATTTCCAACTTAATTAAGAGTGCTAATAATATTGTAATTGTTGGAGCTATGGCAAACAATTTTTTAACATACAATAATTATGAAATTGGTAAATCTTTGATTGAAAAAAACTCTTCTGGATCAATAAAAAATATTTTATATGAAGCTGATAAACATAAATGTAAAATTATAATTCCTGAAGATTGTTTAGTCTCAAAAAATTTTGAAGGAAATGGAATTACAAAAAGTGTGAGATCTATTGAAAAGGATGATATTATATTAGACATTGGACCTAAAACTTTAAAAATTATTGAAAAAATAATAGATCATTCCAATACTGTCATGTGGAATGGCCCAGCAGGCTATTTTGAAAATAAAAATTTTGCTATTGGCACAAATTTTATAGCGGAAAAAATTTCTAAAAATACTAAAAAAAAATCTCTAATATCAATTCTTGGAGGTGGAGATACGGTTTCAGCTATAAATAAAAGTGGTCTTAAATTATCTTTTACTCACTTATCAACAGCAGGTGGGGCATTTCTAGAATTTCTCGAGGGAAAAGACTTGCCTGGCCTTAGTGTTTTAAAATAAATATTTATTTATGAGTTTAGAAAAAATAGCTAAAAAAATGTGTGCTAAAGGCAAAGGTATTTTAGCTGCCGATGAAAGTACTGGCACTATGGATAATAGATTAAAAAGTGTTGGCGTTCAGTATTCTGAAAAAAATAGATTACAATTTAGAGAAATTCTTTTTACTTCTGAAGCTATGAAAAATTATATTGGCGGAGTTATTTTATTTGACGAGACTATTAGACAAAAAACAAGTACAGGAATTTCTGTTCCAACATTACTGGAAAAGAATAACTCTGTAGTTGGAATTAAAGTAGATAAAGGAGCTAAACAATTAGCTGGTTCACCTGAAGAGACTGTAACTGAAGGTTTGGATGGTTTAAGGGAAAGATTAAATGAATACTACAAGCTTGGTGCGAGATTTACAAAATGGAGGGCAGTTTATAATATCCGAGGAAAATATCCTTCTATTCAAAGTATAAAATCAAATGCACATGCTTTAGCGAGATACGCTGCGATGGTACAAGAAGCAAACATGGTACCAATTGTTGAACCAGAGGTTTTAATGGATGGCGATCATGATATTAATGCTTGTTACAAAGTGACGACTGATGTTTTAAATGAGTGCTATAATCAGTTAGCTATTCAAAAAGTATCTTTAAAAGGCACAGTTTTAAAACCTAACATGATTTTACCAGGAGCTAAAAGTTTAAAAAAAGCAACATCAGAGGAAATAGCAAAAAAAACACTAGATTGTTTAAAAAAGAATGTTCCAAGTGAAGTACCTAGTATTGCGTTTTTATCTGGTGGTCAATCTGAACAAGAAGCTTCAAAAAATTTAGATACGATTAATAAAATAAATGATACTAATTTTTTATTGACCTTCTCTTATGGGAGAGCTTTACAGCAAAGCGCTTTAAAAACATGGTCAAAAGAAATGAATAATACAAAAGCAATTCATAATGTTTTTAATCACAGAGCAAAAATGAACAGTTTGGCTTCTAAAGGTGAATGGTCCCAATCTCTAGAAATTTGAAGCGTTTAGTCTATCTAATATCACCAAATAAAATTTATCCAAACTTTTATATTGAACTAGCTAAAGTTTTAGCATCGAAAAAAGTTTCTTTTTTTCAACTAAGACTAAAAAATCAATTACCAAATAAGATTATTAAAATTGCAAAAAAAATAAGAAAAATTACTCAAAAATATAAAGTAAAATTAATCATTAATGACAATTCTGAAATAGCTAAAAAAATAAACGCAGATGGATGTCATTTGGGTCAAGCAGATGAGAATATAAATTCAGCCAGAAAAAAAATTAAAAGAAAAATTATTGGGATTACTTGCCATGGATCCAAAGAACTTGCTTTAAAAGCTTATAAAAATAAATGTGACTACGTTGCTTTTGGTTCTTTTTTTATATCTAAACTTAAACCCAGAACAAAAAAAGCAGATCTAAAAATATTATCATGGGCTAAGAAAAATATAAAAAAGCCAATTGTTGCAATAGGTGGAATTACAGATAAAAATTATAAAAAAATAATAAATTCTGGCGCAAATTATATTGCAATATCAAGCTTTATCTGGAATAACCCGCTTTTAGAACCAGAGATTGCAATTAAAAAATTTATATAAATGAAAATTACAGCAGTGGAAATCAAACCAGGAATGATCATTGAATTTAAAAATGATTATTGGAATGTTTTAAAAGCTCAACATGTAAAACCAGGTAAAGGAGGAGCCTTTAATCAAGTAGAATTAAAAAGCATAACAAAAGGAACTAAATTAAACGAAAGATTTAGGACTAGTGAAACTGTTGAAAAAGCTGAGCTAGATGAAAAAAAATTTAATTTCTTATATTCAGATGATGAGAATTGTCACTTTATGGATAATAAAACATTTGAACAAATTTCTATTCCAAAATCTTTAACTGATGAAAAATATAAATTATTAAAAGAAAATTTAGAGGTCACAATTTCCTTTATGAATGAGAAACCAATATCTTTAGATTTACCTAACAATATAGAATATATTGTTGATGTAACAGATTCGGCCATAAAAGGTCAAACCGCTGCCTCGTCTTACAAACCTGCTACACTTGATAATGGAATAAAAATAAATGTTCCACCTTTTATTGAATCTGGAAATAAAATTATTTTAGACACAAGAACGCTAGAGTACGTTAAAAAAGTTAATTAATGAGACTAAACTCTCCTCGCATGAATGTAATTTACAATGCGTGCATGAAAGCATCAAAATCTTTGATTAGGGATTTTGGTGAGATTGAAAAACTTCAAGTTTCAACTAAGGGGCCAGGAGATTTTGTTACAGCTGCTGACAAAAGAACAGAAAAAATAATTATAGAGGAATTATTAAAAGCTCATCCAGACTATGGAATATTAAGCGAAGAAATAGGTGAAATTAATAAAGAAAATAAAAATCATAGATGGATTATCGATCCTATAGATGGAACTCTTAATTTTTTAAATGGTATCCCCCACTTTGCAATTTCTGTGGGTTACGAAGAAAAAGGAGAAATGGTTTGTGGATTAATATTTGATCCAATTAAAAATGAAACTTTTTTTGCAGAAAAGGGTGCTGGAGCTTTCTTCAACAATTCAAGAATAAGAGTATCAAAAAAAAATAAATTAAAAAATTCAATTTTAGTAACAGGTGGCCCAAAATTTAATAGTCCAAAAAGAAATGATATTTTTCAAGAATATATTAAAATTTCTAATTTAGTAGATGCACCCGTTAGAAAATTTGGCAGTGCGGCTCTTGGAATAAGTTATGTTGCTGCAGGAAGATTTGATGGCTATTGGGAATGGGAATTAAATTATTGGGATATAGCTGCAGGAATAGTTATTTTAAAAGAAGCTGGAGGGTTTATAGAATTCTTAGAGCCTGAGACAATAAATTCAACAATGAGGAATGTTCTTGCCACAAACTCGAGTATTCAAGAGGAACTTAAAATGGCTTTATTAAAAAAAAATATTGAGTAAATTAATCTTTTAAGATAGAAGACATTTCATGAAAAAAGAAATACATCCAAACTATCATAAAATAAAAGTTGTAATGACGGACGGAAGTGAATTTGAAACAAGATCTACTTGGGGCAAAGAAAATGATGTTATGAAACTTGATATCGATCCAAAATCACACTCAGCTTGGACGGGTGGAACACAAAAGATTTTAGATAAAGGACGTGTAAGTAAGTATAATAAAAAATTCGCGGATCTAAGAAATAAAAAATAAATTTATGTCTGAAACCCCTTTCATGCCAAAAGCTACTGCTGTTTGGCTTGTAGAAAATACCACACTCACATTTAAACAAATTGCTAATTTTTGCAGTTTACATGAACTTGAAGTTAAAGGAATTGCTGACGGAGATGTGGCTAAAGGTATTAAAGCTTATAACCCAATTCTTGCAGGTCAACTTTCAAGAGAAGAAATTGACCTTTGTTCTAAAGATCCTAATAGAAATTTAAATTTAATTGAACGTGCTGAAGAGGTTCAGGTTAAAGAAAGAAAGAAACCAAAATATACGCCTCTTTCAAAAAGACAAGATAGACCTGATGCAGCTTTATGGCTTTTAAAAAACTATCCAGAATTTACAGATGGACAAATTTCAAAACTTGTAGGTAGTACCAAAGGTACTATTTCATTAATCCGAAAAAGAAATTATTGGAATTTTTCAAATTTAAAAGCTAAAGATCCAGTTATATTAGGTTTGTGTTCTCAAAGCACATTTGAAAAATCTTTAGAAAAAGCAAAACGAAGAGTTGAAAAAGAAAAAAAAACTAAAATTAAAGAAGAAAAGTTAAAGGCTGCCGCACAAGTCAGTGTAGAAAATTCCTAAAAAGCTTTAAAATCAATATATTGTAACTAGACAATCTATAACTAAGATGCTACGTAGCGATCTTAATTTAACAGGAGTATTTTATTAAAATAGAAGTAAAAGATAATAACGTAGAACAGGCTTTAAGAGTTTTAAAAAGAAAACTTCAAAAAGAAGGTTTTTTTAAAGTGGTAAAAATGAAAAGTACTTACGAAAAACCCTCTGAAAGAAAAAAAAGAATTACTGAAGAAAATATAGCAAGAGTGAAAAAACTCCAAAAGCTTAAAAATAGAATTTAACTTAATTCAAAAATTATAGGATTTAATATGCCCAAAGGTAAGGTTAAGTGGTTTAATTCAAAAAAAGGATATGGTTTCATTACAGAAGACGAAACTGAAAAAGACATTTTTTTACATGTTTCAGCTTTAGAAGAATCTAAATTAAAAACTTTAAAAGAAGAACAACAACTTGAATTTGAAATAAAAGAGGAAAATAACAAGCTTCAAGCTATTAACTTAAAAAAAATTTAAGTCTTATCGCGGGGTGGA
>SXGQ01543230.1_pt1 | contig 24819 bp, 30 predicted proteins | sample 3178371 | NCBI WGS metagenome assembly SXGQ01 (sample SAMN11356859, study PRJNA531348) | freshwater metagenome | isolation source: freshwater sample F1-20 | place: China: Fuxian Lake, Yuxi | collected 2017-12-25 | reverse complement strand
GCCGGCGCTGTCATGGTCATCATCCACGACCGCTGGTTTCTGGACCGCAGTGCCACCCACATTCTGGCGGCAGAGGGCGACAGCCAGTGGGTGTTTTTTGACGGCAATTACCAGGAGTACGAAGCCGACAAGAAAAAACGCCTGGGCGAGGAAGGTGCCAAGCCCAAGCGCGTGCGTTTTAAGGCCTTGAAGTGAGCCCAGGGGCCGATTCAGCGCCAGCGGGCGACGATGCGGTGCTCGCTCGCACCCGAAGCTGGCTTGAAAAGGCAGTCATCGGGCTGAATTTGTGCCCGTTTGCCAAGGCCGTCTACACCCGCGACCAGGTGCGCCTGGTGCTCAGTCGGGCCCGTCACATCGACGACCTGCTCGAAGAGCTCGACCGTGAACTCGAACTGCTGGTGGCCACGCCGGCCGAGCAGATCGACACCACGCTGATCGTCCACCCCACGCTGTTTCCGGATTTCTTGGATTTCAATGATTTTCTGGAGATCGCCGAGGGCGTGCTGGCCGAGCACGGGCTTGAGGGCGTGATCCAGATCGCCAGCTTCCACCCGAATTTTCAGTTCGAGGGCACCGAGCCTGAGGACATGGGCAACTACACCAATCGGTCGCCGTATCCCACCCTACACCTGCTGCGTGAGGACAGTGTGGAGCGCGCGGTGGCCAGCATGGCCGATCCGGATGTGATTTACCGCGACAACATCCGAAAGCTCGAGGATCTCGGGCTGCAGGGCTGGCGCCAATTGCAGATTTGAGACTGTGCCGCTCAGGGCCCGCCGGTGGCCAGTCTGGCGCGCGCCTTGTCGATCCAGGTTTGCAGGCTGTCGAGCAGGTCTTCGCGGCTGAAGGAGCAGCTTTCTTCGGTGAACAGGGCCGACGACTGCAGACTGTCGATCAACTTGTCGAGCACCACCGAAAACTGCGGCGGCAAGGCCTGGCGCAGCGCGGCGGCCGAGGCGTGGTCGCACAAAGTCTCTGTGCGGGCGCGGCCTTCGCGCAGCCCTTGCAGCAACTGGCTCAGTTGTTCGAGTTGTTCGGTGGCGGTGTTCATGCGGGGTCGGTGCGGCGTTTTTCTTGCAGCCAGTCGGGCAGCAGGGTCAGCAGCGACAGGGCCACGAAGGGAGCACCGACCCATGACAGCTTGGCCACGCCCACGTGCGACATGGCCAGACCGCCGACGATCGCGCCCAGCGCCGAGCCTATGTAGAGCATGGAACTGTTCAGACTCATGAGCATGGGTGCCTGCGAGGGCGCGAGCGATACCAAACGACTTTGCTGCGGGGCCATGGTGCCAAAGCTGTGCAGGCCCCAGGTCATCAGGGCTGCCACGGTCAGGCCGATGCGGCCTTGTGTCATGGGCAGCAGCACCATCATGAGACCGACCACGACCAGCTGGTAGGTCAGTACCCGCACCGAACCAAATCGGTCGCTGGCCCAGCCTCCAGCGAGGGTGCCGGCGACGCCGGCCACGCCAAAGCAGGCCAGTACAACCGCCAGTCCGGTCGAGCTGAGTTGCCCCAGAGCCACGAGCACCGGCCCGATGTAGGTGAACATACCGAAGATGGCCACAAACAGCAGCAGGGTGCGCAGCCAGACCCGCAGCACCGCCCATTGGCCGGCGGCCGCGCGCAAGCTGCCGCTGGCAGGTGTGTCGTGCAGACGCCGTGGTACCCAGCGCCATGCCAGCAGCCAGATCATCAGGCTGGCGCCGGTGGCCAGCCACAGGGGCAGGCGCCAGCCGTATTCCAGCCCCAGCCAGGTGCCCACGGGCACGCCCACCGCATAGCTCACGCCTTGCCCGACATTGGTCAGCGACAGGGCTCGGCCGCGCTGCAAGTGCGTCACCAGCCCGACGGCCGTGGCCGACGCCACTGCGCTGAACATGGCCCCCGCGCCCATGATGATTCGCCCGACTATGAGTCCGGTCAGAGAACTGGCCATAGACGAAACCAGGCAGCCCAGGCTGAACAGACCCAGGGCCAGTGCGATGCTGTGATGCCGGGACCACCGCACCGTCATCATGATCAGAAGCGGTGCAAGCAAGGCGGTGGCCAGGGCGTAGGCGGTCATGGCTTGCCCGCTGGCCGCCAGGCTCACCCCCAGTGCTCGGCTGACGGGCTCAAGGATGCCCCCCAGCACAAAGGCACTGCTGCCGATGATCAGATTGCAAAGCGCGAAAAAATACAGCAGGGCTGGCATGGGGCGGGCTCTGCCTTCGGGCAGCGTCAGAACTGAGCGCCGATCGATGCGTAGATGCGCGGCGCGTACAAGGTCTTGGTGCGCTCACTGCTGCTGCTGCCAGAGTCTTGGTAGGTGCGCGTGCGCTCGATGGGCGCATCACCCAGGTTATAAATGCCCACACGCCAAAAACCGGTGCGCGGCACCGAGTGGCCCACGTGCATGTCCAGCGTGATGCGCGAGCGCTCGCGTCCACTGATGCTCGGGGTGTTCAGAGATGCCGGTCCGTTGAGCGAGACCGAAAAGCCGCCGAACGTGCCGCCGGTGCGACGCATGGGCTTGGCCGCGCCCACACTGGCCGTGTAGTTGGGCTGGCCCGGTATGGCCATGCCTTCGCGCGCGCCGTCGGTCATGCGCGATTGCAGGAGCGTGGCGTTGGTGGTGAGCACCCAGTCGCGCGCCCAGCCGCTGCTGGCCAGGGGGCGCTTGAGGTCGGCTTCCAAACCGACGGTGCGTGCACTGCCTATGTTTTGCCGCTGCTCCACCCAAGCGCCGGTTTGCTCAAAAACCTGGGTGGCAATCACATCGCTGGTTTGCCGCATGAACAGGCTCAGCCCCATTTGGCCTTGTCCAGGCAGGCGCTGCTCCACCCCGATGTCAAAGGTCTGGGTGACCTCTGGCCGCAGATTTGAATTGCCGATCTGATTGGGGTTGCTCGGACTGTTTTGACCCTGGCTGGGCACTGTTCGGTCAAGCAAGTCCCACACACTGGGCTGTCGGGTGATGCGTGCCAGATTCACCCGCCATTGCGCGGTTTCATTGATCGGCGTGCGGCTGTGCAGCGAGGGCTGCCAGAAGTTCAGCCGCCGCTCGGTGCTGTCGGCGTTGACCTGCGAATAGAGCGTGACCGACTCGCCGCGCAGACCCAGCGTGAGCGTGGTCTTGAGCGGTAGCTCCCACTCGTTTTGCCCCCAGATCGCCGTCCGTTCGATCCGTGATTGCAAGCGCTCCAGCCCCACGCTGCTGGCGCTGCTGCCGCTGCCCTGGCGGTTTTCATATTCGAAGCCGGACATCCACATCAGCGAATCGCGCGCGCCGGTGAGTTTGGATTTGAGTTGCCAGGTCGACTCGACCCGGTCTTCTCGGTAGATCGGTCCCGCAGTGCCAAGCCGCTCCATTTCATCGCCCTGGCGGTTGCCCGAAAAACTGGTCTCGAGTTTTCCAATGCTCAGGCGCCGCGTCCAGTCGCCTCCCAGCTGCCAGGAGTTGCGCTGACTTTGCGAGCTCTCTGAGCGCAGCAGGGTTCCCAGCGACTCCTGGCGATAGCTGCCTTCGCTGCTCGATCCGCTGATGTTGCCACGCAGCGAGATCTGGTCGCGCCCGATGCGGCCGCTCAGGCGCGGGATCAGCATCCAGTCGTCGCGCCGACTGCGGCTGCGGCTGTGGGTTTCGGTGATCACGCCAGCGCTTTGGCTTTCGCGCTCTTGGTCACTGCCGCCGTATCCCCGGGCCACCCAGGTCCCTAGAAACAAAGACCACGGCGAGCCGCTGGCACCCGGCTGAGGCTCGCCGCCAATGGGGCCATTGCGCATGGCCCACAGCCGGGGGCCGTGCTGACCCCAGGCGATGCTGTCGGTCAGGCGAAACATGGCGCTGCGCTGGGGGCTGGCCTGGCGCAGCACGATGTTGATGGTTCCGCCGCTGGAGCCGGAATACTCGGCGCTGGGCGAGCGAACAATCTCGATGCGCTCGATCAAATCGGCCGGCAGCTGGTCGATGGGCAACTGGGCCCGCCCAGCCGAGCGCTGACCGTCGATCATCACCCGGGTGGCCCTGGCGTCCAGACCCCGCATGCGAATCTCTATGCCGCCGTTGGCACCCGTGGTGACCTGTATGCCAGGCAGTTGCCGCAGCACATCGGCGGTGTTGTCAACGCCCATCTGCTCGATGTCCTGCCGATCCACCACCACCAGTGAGCCTGCCGATTGAAAACGCTCCTCGATCGATCGTCGTGAGGTGATCACCACTTCGCGGATCGTCTGGCCGCTGGCCGTGGGCCCGCCCGGCCCCTCTTCGGGACCCATCTGAGCCTGCGTCGTGGCCGCGGCCAAGGCGCTGGCCAGTACGAGCGAGCGGGCCGTGTGGCTGGCCGCATTGCACAAGAGGGTTTGGTGGTCGAGCGTCATGTCGATCTGTAGAAAGCGGCGTGATTCGATCAGAGCATTATCGAGGAGCGCAGTGCATTGTGCTTTGGAACCGGCTCTATGCCTTCCTCAGCGCAGCCGCGTGGGACCGATTTCGACCGTATCGTGGCCGTTGCCGATCCAGATGCTGCCATCTTGAACCGTGATCTGAAGTTGCATGCTGCGCTCGCTCAGGCCGGCCAAGGCCTGACTTTGCGATGCATCGATTTGCCAGACCGCGATGTTGTCGGCCCGGCTGATTTTGTTTTCCAGACCCTTCCACCAAACGGCTGTGCTGCTGGCGTGGCTGTATACGCTTACCCGTGCCGCCCTGCCTGCGGCGCGCATCAGACGCTTGTCGTCGGGTTGGCCCACGTCGATCCAATGCTGCAGGGCTTCGGTGTAGTCGCGGTGCCAGAGGGCCGCTTCATCGACGTCCCACAGGTCTTTGGCAAATTCGAGCTGCCCGGCGTGATCGTCGGGCGCGACGTTCAGGGCAAAGGCCAGCAGCCGCACCATCATCCGTTCATCGGTTTCCGATGGGTGGCGGGCAAGCGTCACTGCGTGATCGGCGTAGAGGTGGCGATCCATGTCCGCAATTTGCAGTTGGGCTTTGTAGATGATGGCTTTGAGTGCCATGGGGCTCGCTCCGGTGGGGCAAAAGCTCCATTGGAACAGGATCGCGACACCGTCCTATCTGGGCCTGGCTCAAGCGCTGGTTTGCGCCGTCGCCAGACTTAAAAAGGTGGCTCGCTTTCAAACCGCATGACCTGACCGTGGGTCGGATGTGCCAGGGTCAGTCCACTGGCGTGCAGCATCAGCCGTTCGGCGCTGTCGGCCTCATGGCCGTAGAGCGCATCGCCCACGATGGGGTGACCGATGGCCTGCAGATGCACCCGAATCTGGTGCGAGCGGCCGGTCACGGGCTCGAGCGCAAGCCGCGTGGTTGCCGGGCCACGCGAGAGCGTGCGCCAGCGGGTCTGGCTGGGCTTGCCATGTTGGATGTCGACCTTTTGCAGCGGGCGCCGGGGCCAATCGACCCTCAGCGGCAGATCGATCGTTTGCCACGGATCGCCGGTTGGGCTGGCCGGCTGGCCATGCACCACGGCGACATATCGCTTTTCAATGGCGCGTCTTTCAAAAGCGGCACTGAGCAGGCGCTGGCTCAGTGGGTGGCGGGCCATGATCATCAGTCCGGAGGTGGCCATGTCCAGGCGGTGAACGATGAGCGCGCCGGACACCTGAGCCTGCACGCGCGCGCTCACGCTGTCGTGCTTGTCGGGCCCGCGTCCTGGCACGCTCAGCAAGCCGGCTGGCTTTTCAATCACCAGCAGATCTTCGTCCATGTGGAGCAGGCGTGGCTGCGTCATGTCGCCGCATTATCGTCAGCTCTGATTGCGGGTGAGCGCTGTTACAGTTGCCCGCTTATGTCCAGTCATACGGGTCTGCGTGAACTGTTTGCGCTTCGTGATTACATGCGCATGTGGGCTGCACGTCTGTCAAGCACGGCGGCACAACAAATGCTTATGGTGGCCGTGGGCTGGCAGATGTATGAACTGACCAACAGCGCCTGGGACCTGGGGCTGGTTGGCTTGTATCAATTTGCTCCAGCCTTGTTGTTTACTTTGGTGGCTGGACATGCGGCCGACCGTTGGCACCGTGGCCTGATCGTCGCTCTGTGTCTGCTGGCTCAGGCGGTCGCGGCCCTGGTTTTGGTGGCGGCCACCGCCGGTTGGGGGCAGGCCAGCGCTTGGCTCAGCCGCGAATTGCTGCTCGGCGTGTCTGTCTTGCTGGGTCTGGCGCGGGCCTTTCAGATGCCGGCCCAGCAGGCGCTTGCTCCTTTGTTGGTTCCGGCGTCACTGCTGCCGCGCGCCACGGCGTTCAATTCGGCGGGCACCGAGGTGGCCGTCATTGGCGGCCCAGCGCTTGGCGGCTTGGTTTTTGTGGCAGGCGCCAGCGCGGTGTACGGCCTGTGCCTGGCTTTGCTGCTGCTGGCCAGTGCGATGGCCCTGCGCCTGCAATACCGCCACACGCCGCCGGCCCATGAGCCGGTGACTCTCGCCAGCGTCTTTGCGGGCCTGACCTTTGTCTGGCGCAGCAAACTTTTATTGGGTGCGGTGTCGCTGGATCTTTTCGCTGTGTTGCTCGGTGGCGCAACCGCATTGCTGCCGATCTTTGCCAAAGACATCTTGCAGGTGGGGCCCTGGGGACTGGGTTTGCTGCGCGCCGCGCCGGCGGTGGGCGCTTTGATCATGTCCCTGGTGCTCACGCGCTGGTCGATCGAGCGGCGTGTGGGGCACAAGTTGCTGGCTGCTGTGGCGGTCTATGGCCTGTGCATGCTGGTCTTTGGCGTGTCGACGAGTTTCCTGTTGTCGCTTTTTGTGCTGGCTGTCTCTGGTGCGGCCGACATGGTCAGTGTGGTCATTCGCATGACCCTGGTTCAACTGGAGACGCCAGATGACATGCGCGGGCGGGTCAGTGCGGTCAATTCGATTTTCATTGGCGCCTCCAATCAGCTCGGTGAATTTGAGTCCGGTGCCACCGCGGCCTGGCTCGGGCCAGTGGGTTCGGTCGTGCTCGGCGGCGTGGGCACTTTGCTGGTGGCCGCCGCCTGGCTGCGCTTGTTTCCCTCGCTGGCCCAGCGCGATCGCATGGAGCGCTGAGCGGGCGCCCTTTAGCGCAGATGGCGGCTGCGGGCCGTGTGCACGTCCACGGCGCTGACGGCGGTGGCCCCATGCCCCCAACTACCGCGCTCAAGAACGGCCGCTGGCGCTGCGCTGCCCACCGGCGCAGGGTAGGGAACTTGCAGGCAGGAAAAGTGGGTGGCGATCGCCATCAGATAGTCATCGCTGAGTGTGGTCAGCAGTTGGGTCATGGGCCCGTAGTGGCGCCGTTCGTCCCGCAAATTGAGCAATTGGTTGTAGATATAGCCAGCTGGCTTGCCCGCGATGCGTGGGTAGTAGCCGTCAGGCGCCGCCCGGCCCTGGGAGCCATGGCAGTGGGTGCAGGCCAGAGCACGCTGCGCCATGGAGTTTTCAAAGCTCGGCGGACCCGCGCGTTGCGCATTGGCCATGGAAGTGCCAAGAAGCAGGGCAGCCGTCATCGCCAATGAGCTCAGCACTCGCATGGGTGCGTCAAACCTCAGCATCGAGGATCAGGTCGGACTGGGCATGGGCCACGCAGGGCAAGATGTAGCCTTCGGCCTTTTCTTCGGCGCTCAGGCCCGGCCATTCGATCCGATAGCGCACCTGACCGCTGAGCAGGCGCCGTATGCAGGCGCGGCAAGTGCCGTTGCGACACGAAGCACGCATTTCAAAGCCAGCCTGCATTGCGCACTGCATTACCGATTGATCGCTGGTCGCGGCGATCGGCTGGGCGTCTGGCCGCAGGCGCAACTGGTAAATCGACGGCGCTTGGCCGATGCAGGGCTCGGTATTGCGTGACATGAACTCGGGAATTTAACCGATGCAGCCTTCAACATGCTGACAGGCATACTTGGAGCGGGTGCCATGCCTGCCAGGGGCGCCAAACCCGCCTGCGTCGGGGGCTGCCGATCTGCGACGACAATCTGAGCTTTTGTTTATGGAAAACTCTGTTCGAATGACCACCCATACCGTCCGGCCCGCCACTGTGCGCGACGCCAAGGCCATTGCCCGCGTGCACGCCAGCGTGACCCAGGCCATTTACCGCGATGTCTTGTCCATTGACAAGCTCAGTGGCCCTTCCATGGATGAGCGTCAGTCTTACTGGCGTGAGGCCATCGAATACAGCGAGCCCCAGGTGCAGGTGGCCATAGAGGGTGAAGCCATGGTCGGGTTTGTCGGCTTTGACCGCTCGCGCGACAAGGGCACGCCCTCGACCACCGGTGAGATTTGGGCCTTGTGCGTCATGCCCGAGCAATGGCAGCATGGGGTGGGAACCGCCTTGTGGGATGCCGCCAACGATGGGCTCAAGGAAGAGGGCTGCACCAAAGTCACTGTTTGGGTTGCGCTGCGCGATGAGCGCGCCCTGCGTTTTTTCGAGCATGCTGGCTTCAAGCGCGAGATGAATACGATCCGGACAGTCAGCATTGGCGTGGCCAAGATCGAGGAAATCCGCTTGCGCCGCGATTTGCTGTGACCTGGCGGCGGCGCCCCTTGGCTTTTTGGCGCCTTCATCGCCCTTTGGCCTGCATGCGGCCATGACGGCCGCACCCACGGCTTGCGCGCACGGGCCGGCACCGCAACTGTTGCTCGCCCCGATGGAGGGGTTGCTTGATTTTGTGTTGCGCGATGTGCTCACTCGGGTCGGCGGCTATGACCGTTGCGTATCTGAATTCATTCGTGTGACCGATCAGTTGCTGCCGGCACGAGTGTTTGTTCGAGTCATTCCCGAACTGATGAACGCAAGTCGCACGGCCGCAGGTGTGCCTGTGCGCGGCCAGTTGCTCGGATCTGATCCGGCCTGCATGGCCGACAACGCAGCGCGCCTGGCTGAGCTGGGATCACACGGGGTGGATCTGAATTTTGGTTGCCCAGCCAAGGTGGTCAATCGCCATGGCGGCGGGGCTTTTCTTTTGCAAGATCCTGAGCAGCTGCAGCGCATTGTCGAAGCGGTCAGGCGAGCCGTACCCGCGGCAACCATGGTGTCGGCCAAGATGCGGCTCGGATATGAGCATGACCGACATGCCGAGCTGTGCGCGCAGGCCATCGAGGCAGGAGGTGCGGGTGAACTGGTGGTCCATGCGCGGACCAAGGCGCATGGCTACCGGCCGCCGGCGTATTGGGAGCGTGTGGCCGATGTGCGCGCAGCAGTGCGTGTGCCAGTGGTAGCCAATGGCGAGGTGTGGTCTGTCGATGATGCGCGCCGCTGCCTGCGGCAATCGGGCGCGCATGCTCTGATGCTTGGGCGCGGTGCCGTCGTCGATCCGGCCTTGGCCGGCAAGCTGCGGCATGCGCTGCGCTGGCCCGCTGCGGCCAACGGCTCTCTTGGACCCATTGAATTGCAATGGAGCGAAATGCTGGAGCACTTGGAATGGTTTTGGCTGCGGGTGCGCGAGCGCATTGATCCGAGAGCGCAGGCAGGACGACTCAAACAGTGGCTCAATTTCCTGCGCCGTCAATCGGCACAGGCCGAAGAGGCGTATCAGCAGCTGCGCTGTGTCACGAACCCTTCGGGCATCAGCCAGTGGTTGGCGCTGCATCGGACATTGCCAGCTCAGATCGTTGCCCATGAATGGCGTGGTTCTTGATTCCCTGGCTCCCGTGGTGCTGCTGATTGGTTCGGGCTACTTGGCGGGCCGCTTGGGCTGGATGGGTCAGGCCAGTGTGAAAGATCTCACAAACCTGATTTTTTTCCTGCTCACACCGGCCCTGCTTTTTCGCACCATGAGTCGGGTGCATGTTGAGCAGCTCGAGTTCATGCCGGTTGCTGCTTATTTTTTGGCGGCTGGCCTGCTTTTCGGTGCCACCTTGTTGCTGCAGGGCTTCAGCCGCCGATCAGCGGTCTTGGCGCTGGCGGGCACTTTTTCCAATACGGTGATGATCGGCATCGCGCTGATCAATCTTTTGTTTGGCGCGCAGGGCTTGGTCACTTTGCTGACCCTGGTGTCGATTCATGCCTTGGTTCTCCTGACGCTGTCCACTTTGGTGCTCGAGGTGGCGCAGCGGCGCGATCAGGCGGGGACCACGGATGCTGGGGCCAGCAAAAGCTCGACGATGCGGATCGTCATGCAGTCCTTCAAGTCCACCGTCTTTCACCCCGTGCCCTTGCCGATCTTGCTCGGGCTTTTGTATGCGCAAACCGGTTGGGGCATTGCTTCGGTGATCGACAAGCCCCTGGCCTTGCTCGGCTCAGCCCTCTCGCCCCTGGCTTTGGTGTTGGTCGGTGTTTCCCTGGCCTACACCTCGGTTGGCCAGCACTGGCGCGGCGCTCTGGCCCTGGCCGGGGTCAAGAACCTGGTGCACCCGCTGCTTGTCTGGGCACTGTGCTTGCTCATGGGGGTCGATGGGCTGCCCATGACCGTGATGGTGGTGACGGCAGCCCTGCCGATCGGCGCCAATGTGTTTTTATTTTCTCAGCGCTACCAGGTGGCGCAGGAATTGGTCACGGCCAGCGTGGCCATGTCGTCCATGCTGGCCATGGTCACCCTCACCGCAACACTGGCGATCATGATCTGATGAATGAAGGGCCAAAAGTGGCTTGCGGCTTGGGTTGACGGTTCCATGGACGCTGCGAACCATCGCCACATCAGCCCGCTTGTCAAGCCAGGCCCTGCGCAAGTGACCGACTCATCACTGTGAGATTTGCCGGGCCAATTCAATCTGCCATTCGAAGTAGCGCTGAAAGCTGTATGCCAGTGATGCCATCAAGGCGGTGGCGCCGACCATCAGCGCGGCGATCACTCCAATGATGGTCAGCCAGTTGCTGCGGCCGTCCGAGCCGTCCTGCGGCTGTGCAAGGTCTGTGCTGTTGAAGCGGGCGTTCCATGCCGCCTCGCTCATCAAGCCATAGACGATGGCATTGAGGCAGCAAGCGGCCAAGGTGAATCCGAGCAGCGGGATGAGCAACCAACTGATGTGATCGTCCAAACCCAGTCCACGTGCTCGCATCATTCCGTACAGGCCCAGTGCCGTGGGGATGGGCAGCGCCCAGCCGATCAGGTCTGAGCGTCCGAACAAATAAAACCGGTGCAGGCCCAGAGGACCAAGACCAAGGGTCAACCAGGTGGCCAGAGTTTTGTTTTTCATGGGGGACGCAAGTCATTCGCAAGAGCGGCGATCCAGTGAGTATGCTTCAAGGTGGAGTGGTATCACCGGCACCGAGGGATTTTTCCATCAGGACAACGTCTAGCCAGCGGTCGAACTTCCAGCCGCAGGACTGCAGGACGCCCACCTGCGTAAACCCCACTGCGCGGTGTACGCCGATGGAGCCGGCATTTGCCGAGTCGCCGATCACGGCAATGAGCTTGCGCACGCCCGCGGTCTCGGCTTGAGCCGCCAATTCTGAGAGCAGCATTCGACCCACGCCGCGTCCGTGCGCTTCGGTGGACAGGTAAATCGAGTCTTCAGCCGAATAGCGATAGGCCGGTCGAGGTTTGAACCAATTGCAGTAGGCAAAGCCGATTACCTGACCGGCTTCTTGAGCCACCAGATAGGGCAAGCCTTTGCCCAGGACGTCTGCGCGCCTTAGGCCCATTTCAATCTCGCTGGGCGGCTCGGTTTCGAAGGTGCCTGTGCCATGAAGGACATGGTGGGCATAAATGCGAGTGATGTGGGGGACGTCTTTTTCGTCGCTGGCGCGGACAAGGAGGGTCATGGGCTGCAATTGGCTTGGGGCCGCCTGTTTCAAATGGATTTTGGCTATAATGGAGGGCTTTGCAGCGTTTCGCTGGCCGGGTGGCCATGTCGTGTGTCTCAAGTGCTGCAAGATTTAAGGGGCCGGTTCACGCGTTCCGGCTCCACCACCCGAAGGATAAATCATGGTCGTGATTCGACTTTCCCGCGGCGGTTCCAAGCACCGTCCGTTTTTCAACATCGTCGTGGCCGACAAGCGCGACCGCCGTGATGGTCGCTTTATCGAGCGCATCGGCTTTTACAACCCCTTGGCCAAAGCTGGCGAGGAGGGGTTGCGCGTGGCCATGGACCGTCTGAGCCACTGGCAGGGAGTTGGCGCTCAGGCCTCGCCCACCGTGGTGCGCCTGGTCAAGCAGCAGGTTGCTGCGACCGCCTGAAGGCGGCGAAGGTGTCCGTTTTCCAGCCCTCGTCCTTGCCGGACGAAGCTGTGGAAGTCGGGCGCGTGCTCGATGCCTGGGGCATCAAGGGCTGGGTCAAGGTTTTGCCCCACAGCGCTGATCCTCAAGCCCTTTTGCAAGCAACGGCCTGGTTTGCTCAGGCCCCTGAAGCCCGGCTGCGTCCGGGCTTTTCGGCTTTCAAAGGGGTGGTGAACCTGCCGGTCGAGCAATGCAAGCTGCATTCAGATGCGATGGTGGCCAAATTTGAGGGCTTGGACGATCGAAGCGGCGCCGAAAGCCTCAAGGGCGCCCGCATCTTTTTGCCGCGATCGGCTTTTCCGCCGGCCAGTGCGGATGAGTACTACTGGGTCGATCTGATTGGCTTGGAGGTCATCAACCGCGAAGGTCAGGTGCTCGGTCAGGTGCGCGACCTGATGGCCACCGGCCCGACCTCGGTTCTGGTGGTTGCATACGAACTGGCTGAGGGCCAGGACGGTAAGCGGCAGGCCGAGCGCATGATCCCCTTTGTCTCGGCCTATGTCGATGCGGTGGACCTGCCAGGCCGTCGCATCACGGTCGATTGGCAGGTCGACTATTGAGGCCTTGGCGCAAATGACCATGCGCTTTGACATCATCACCCTGTTCCCTGAATTGTTCGCGGACTTGCTGAGCAGCGGGGTGACGCGGCGCGCCTATGAGTCTGGGCAGGTCCAGGTGCGGCTGTGGAATTTGCGCGACCATGGCGAAGGCCCTTACCGGCGGGTCGACGACCGACCTTACGGAGGGGGGCCGGGCATGGTCATGATGGCCGACCCCCTGTTCAACTGCCTGCAGAGCGTTCGAAGCGACCGCGTCGAGCCGGCTCCTGTGGTGCTGTTTTCGCCGGCCGGCCAAGTGCTCGATCACTCCGCCGTGAGCCACTGGGCGGGCAGCGCGGGCGCGATTTTGATCTGTGGCCGCTACGAGGGTGTGGATCAGCGCTTCATCGACGCGCACGTCGATCAGCAGATCAGCCTGGGCGATTTCGTGCTCTCGGGCGGTGAAATCGCGGCCATGGCTTTGCTCGACGCCGTGGCCCGCCTGCAGCCGGGCGTTTTGCATGACGAGGGCAGCCACCAGCAAGACAGCTTCAACAGCGCCCTCGATGGCTTGCTCGATTGCCCGCATTACAGCCGCCCCGAGATCTGGCAGGGGCAGTCGGTGCCGGCGCCCCTCATGTCCGGCCACCATGCGCAGATTGCTCAATGGCGCCGCCAGCAAAGCCTGGAGTTGACGGCCCGCGTGCGGCCCGATCTGCTGCATCAGGCCCAGGCCCAGGCCTGTGGCCGATTGACCCCCGCCGACCTCGACCGGGCGGCTGCGGCGCAGGCAGCGCCCGCCCCGCCCATCGAAAAGCCATAAATTTGGCTATAATGGAGGGCTTTTCGGTCCTCTGGCGGCCACTGCAACCGACGCCGGGTTCAGCCCGGCGTGTCCTTTAACCAGGACTTCGGATTTGCGGTCTTTAGTGCAGCGCGTGCATGAACGAAAAAGAAAATTGAGGAATCCTCATGAATCTGATCCAGACCCTCGAGCAAGAAGAAATCGCTCGCCTGAACAAGACCATCCCGGCCTATGCGCCCGGCGACACTGTTGTTGTCAGCGTCAACGTGGTTGAAGGCAACCGCAAGCGCGTCCAGGCCTTTGAAGGCGTGGTCATTGCCAAGCGCAATCGTGGCTTGAACTCCAGCTTCATCGTGCGCAAGATTTCCAACGGTGAAGGCGTGGAGCGCACGTTCCAGGTTTACAGCCCCCTGATCGCCAAGATCGAGGTCAAGCGCCGTGGCGACGTGCGTCGTGCCAAGCTGTACTACCTGCGCGACCGCAGCGGCAAGTCGGCCCGCATCAAGGAAAAGCTCGGCGCCAAGGCGGCCTGATCCTGGTTTCAAAGCCCGCTATGCTTGACGAAAAAGCCGCTTACTCAAGCGGCTTTTTCGCTTGACCGGCCACCATGACATCGCTGAACCGATTCGACCCGCGCGTCATTGCTCCCCACCAGGTGGACGCGCACTTGCAAGCGGTGCCCCTCGACCGCTTGACGGCCAGCGGCTTGCGTCGGCATTTTGCGAGCCCTCCGATCTGGCAGCCCGACGTCGTGCGCGAGCGTCCCTTGCCCAATCGGCAGTCGTCTCCGGCCGCTGTGCTCGTGCCCTTGGTGGTCAGGCAGGGCCATCTGAGCCTGCTTTTGACGCAGCGGGGACAGCATCTGGCCAACCACTCCGGGCAAATTGCATTTCCAGGTGGGCGGGTGGACGAATCGGATACCGACTTGGTGCATACCGCCTTGAGAGAGGCCCAGGAGGAGGTGGGACTGTCTCCTCAATTCGTTGAGGTGCTGGGAACCCTGCCCATCTATGTCACCGGTTCGGCTTTCATCATCACGCCGGTGGTGGCTTTGGTGCAACCGGGTTTTGAACTCCAGCCCAACCCGGCTGAAGTGGCCGATGTGTTTGAAGTGCCCATGCCCTACCTGATGAATCCTGCCCATCATCGGCACCACCGGGCCATGTTCGAAGGGGCTGCTCGCCAGTGGCTTTCCATGCCCTGGACCGGCCCGGACAACCGAGAGCGTTATATCTGGGGCGCTACGGCTGGGATGCTGCGTAACCTCTACCGCTTTTTGGTCAGTTGAACAGACGCTTGGAGCGGGCGATATCATCGCTGGTATGAGCTTTCTTGCAGTATTGCTGGCTTTGATCATGGAGCAGGCCCGGCCTGTCGCGCCTGGCAATGTCTTGCATGCCGGCCCGCGCATCTGGGTGCGGTTCGCCAGCCGCAATTTCGATGCCGGCCGCGCTCCCCATGGGTGGCTGACTTGGGCTGTGGCTGTGGCTGTGCCTTCTGTGTTGGCGGTGGCGCTGCATCATCTGTTTTGGATGGTCCACCCGGTGCTTGCGTTCATCTGGAACGTGGCTGTTTTGTACTTGACCCTGGGTTTTCGTCAATTCAGTCACCACTTCACGGCCATTCGTGACGCGCTGGACATGGGCGACGAAGACCAGGCCCGCGCCGCCCTGGCTCAGTGGCAGCAGGTCGATGCCGGTCAATTGCCACGCAGTGAGATCGTGCGCCACGTGATTGAGCATTCGGTGCTGGCGGCGCACCGCCATGTCTTTGGTGTGCTCAGTTGGTATTCGGTGCTCGCGGCCCTGGGTCTGGGGCCGGCCGGTGCGGTGATGTATCGGCTCAGCGGATATGCGTTTCGGTACTGGAGTCACAAGAGCCGGCAGCCCGGCGAAGGCGTGAGCCAACCGGTGTTGCAAGCCGCTGGCCGGGCCTGGGCCTGGATCGACTATCTGCCGGCCCGCATGACGGCGGTGGCTTTCGCGGTGGTCGGCAGCTTTGAAGATGCCGTCGACAGCTGGCGCCAGTGCGCTCAAGCTCTGGCTGGTACCGATCTGATCTCGGTCGAGCGCAACCAGGCTGTGGTGCTTGCCGCGACGGCCGGTGCCGTCAATGTTCGGCTTGGTGGTTCTGCCTTGGCGTCCGCCAGACTGGACGCCCAGGAACAACCGGGGCCGGCCGCCTTGCCTGCGCTGAGCCCGGGAGGGCGAATCCCTGAGCTGGCCCATCTGCGCAGCGTCGTCGGCCTGGTCTGGCGATCGGTGGTGCTCTGGATGGTGCTGCTGGCCTTGCTCACGCTGGCCCGTTTGCTGGGCTGAGCGCGAAGCGGCCGACTTTTCAGTACCGGGGCGGGCGCGAGAGTTCTTCGAACAGGTCCAAGTAGATGCGGTAGCGCTGTGGGCTGATCGCGCTTTGGCGATCGCTGACCTGCACTTCGGCCACGACCCCGCAGCCCGGTTCATGCCGGTGGCTGCAGTTGTGAAAGCGGCACTGCTGCGCGTGGGCTTGAAGATCGGGCATGAGTGAGGCCAGGCCCATGGGCTCGATGTGCTGCAAACCAAATTCTTGAAAGCCGGGCGAGTCGATCAGGGCTGTGTGTCTGGCCGCATCGAGCCAGTACAGCGTGGTGCTGGTGGTGGTGTGCTTTCCGCTGCCCAGGGCTTGCGAGATCTCGGCGGTCAGAACGCTGGCGCTGGGCACCAGAGAATTGACCAGACTGCTTTTCCCTGCGCCTGAGGGGCCGAGCACCAAAGTGGTTTTGTTTCTCAGCCGCTCGGGCAAGTCAGCCAAATCAACTGCTCCTCCTGCGGCTGGGCCGGGGCGCACCGCCAGAGCCAGCACGGGGTAGTTCATGGCGCGGTAGGGCGCGAGCTTGTCCCATGCGCGATCAAATGCAGAACCCAGATCCTTCTTGTTCAGGGCGATCAGCGGCGCAATGCCCTGCGCTTGGGCTGCGATCAAGGCCCGTGAGAGTTGGCTGGCTGAAAATTCGGGCTCGGCCGCTACCAGGATCAGCACCTGGTCCAAATTGGCCGCAAACGATTTGGTGCGCAACTCGTCTTGGCGGTGCAGCAAATTGCGACGCGGCTCGATCGACTCCATCGTGCCCTCGTCTTCAGAGGGCAGCCAGCGCACCCGGTCACCGACCACGGCCTGGTTTTTTTTGCCCCGCGGGTGACACAGAAGACGCTGGCCTTCGGGGGTTTCAATCAGCACGTGGCGCCCGAAGCCCGCGACCACCAGAGCGGGCCGCGTCGCACCGGAGAGTTCGGAAGGGCTGCTGCGCTGTGGCTTCAATCGAGCAGGGCGTCGACCTTGGCCGCGCAAGTAAAGTCGCTGATCGAAATCCCGGCCACATCGTGCGTGTTAAAGCGCACCGTGCAGCGGCCAAAACCCAAATGCAGGTCTGGGTGGTGGTCCTGGGCTTGGGCGATGAATCCCACGGCGTTGACGAAGTTCAGAGCACCTTGGAAATCAGGAAATTCAAAGCTTTTTTCCAGCGCGCCGTCGATCAATTTCCAGCCCTGTGGCCTCTGGCCGTTGAGCTGCGTCAATCGGGTGATGATCTCGGTGGCCGTCAGAGCCCGTCTTGTGGCCTGGGTTGCCTGACTCATGGGTTGGTGACCATCGTCTGCGCACCCATTTTGGCCAGACGCTCAGATGCCGGTGGGTGCGAGTAATAAAAGCGGGCGAATACCGGGTCTGGGGTGAGCGTGCTGGCATTGTCCTTGTAGAGCTTGAGCAGCGCGCTGGACAGATCCGTTCCACTGGTCTGCTGGCAAGCATAAGCGTCGGCCTGGAATTCGTGGCGCCGGGACAAATGTGCAGACACGGGTGAGACGAAGTAGCCAAACACCGGCACAGCCAATAAAAACAGCAACAAAGCCAAGGCGTCATTGGGCGAGCCCACGTTGGGCTGCACCCCCAACCCGGTGTAGAACCACAGTTGTTGCGAGAGCCATCCCAGCAGCGCCAGCGCCCCCAGACTCAGGGCGAACATCACTCCGATGCGCTGGACGATGTGCTTGTGTCGGAAGTGACCCAACTCATGGGCCAGTACAGCATCGACTTCACCCGGGCTCAATTGTTTGAGCAAAGTGTCATAAAAAACCACCCGCTTGGCCGCACCGAAGCCGGTGAAATAGGCGTTTGCATGTGCCGATCGCTTGCTGCCATCCATCACGAACAGCCCCTTTGCTGAAAAACCGCAACGCTGCATCAATGCTGTCACACGCGTCTTGAGTTGCTCATCTTGCAGGGGTTCGAATCGATTGAACAGGGGTGCAATCACCGTTGGGTAGAGCACCAAAATCAGCAGGTTGAAACCCATCCAGGCAGCCCAGGCCCACAACCACCACAGTGATCCGGTGCTGCCCATGAGCCAGATGATCAGGGCCACGATGGGCAGGCCGATCAGGGCACCGACCAAGGTCGATTTGAGCAAGTCCGCCAGCCAAAGACCGGTGCTCATTTTGTTGAAGTCAAAGCGCTGCTCAACCCGAAACGTCGAGTACCAGGAGAAAGGCAGGTCCAGCAGGCCCCCGACCAGCGCAAAGGCGGCCACCAGGGCCACCTGCTGAGCCAGCGCGCCCCACTGGCCGAGCGCTGAGTTGGCGATCAGCTCATTGAGTTGCGACAAGCCGCCCAGCAGCGTCCAGCCCAGCAAGATCGCAGTGCTCCAGGCCAGCTCCAACGTGCCAACCCGGGCTTTGGCCAGGGTGTAGTCGGCCGCTTTTTGGTGGGCCTGCAAGGAGATGCTCTCTGAAAAGCCAGCAGGCACCTGGTCTCGATGTGCAGCCACGTGGCGAACCTGGCGCCAGCTCAGGTAGAGCTTGGTCAGCACGCCGGCCAGCAGCACGGCAGCAAACACCACTGCCCACAGGGTTGACATTTCATTCATGGCTGGAAGTTTAGGCCATCGGCGAGAATCCAAGGATGAGCCAAGCCCAAATCCCCAGTGCTTCCTTAGCCAAATCTGACCAGAATCTGGTGTGGATTGACTGCGAGATGAGCGGCCTGGACCCTGAAAAAGAGCGTTTGCTCGAGATCGCCGTGGTGGTCACCGGGCCGACCTTGCAGCCGCGCATCGAGGGCCCTGTACTGGTGATCCACCAGAGCGATGCCTTGCTGGGGAGCATGGATGCCTGGAACAAGGGCACCCACGGCAAGAGCGGCCTGATTGACAAAGTCAAGGCCAGTACTTTGACTGAAGAGCAGGCCGAGCGGCAACTGCTCGAGTTCATTGGGCGCTATGTGCCCAAGAGCGCGTCGCCCCTGTGTGGTAACACCATCAGCCAGGATCGCCGGTTTCTGGTCAAGTACATGCCCAGGCTCGAGGCTTGGTTGCACTACCGCAATTTGGACGTCAGCACCCTCAAGGAGTTGGCCAAGCGCTGGAAGCCTGATGTTTACAACGGCTTCAAGAAGGCCCAAAGCCACACGGCTTTGGCCGATGTGCACGAATCCATCGAGGAATTGGTGCATTACCGGGAACACTTCCTCAAACTCTGAGTCTGTTCCGGTTTGAGGCTCAGTCCTCCAGGGATGCGCTCCAGCGCTGGTCCCAGGCCTTGTTCAACTCGCGCCGCTCACGCTTGGTCGGCCGGCCATGCTCCAGGGCGCTGGCCGGTTCAGGCGCCAGTCGAAGGCGTTCTTTTCTGGCCAATGCCTGCGCCACGCTCTCCGGGGTTTCTTCGTAAAGCTGCTGGGCCACCGGAGCCGGCCCCCTTTGCTGTGACAGCCCGTGCACCTGCACGGTTCGCGGCCACGGACCTTTGATCGCCACCTGATCGCCCGGCTTGACATCGTGTGCGGGTTTGATGGTTTGCCCGTTGATCTGCACCCGGCCCTTGCCGATTTCCTCCACAGCCAAGGCCCGGGTCTTGAAAAAACGTGCGGCCCACAGCCATTTGTCGATGCGCATCGCCTCCATGCCCACTGGCTCCGATCAAGGTGAAGATGGTTGTTTGCTCAACGCTCAGCGCCCAGTGCGAGCGCCTGTTCACGGCTGCGCGCCAGGGCCTGCAGGTCAGGTCCTTGCAAGGTGGCCCAACCGGCCAGATGCTGCTCGCAGACGTTGGCCAGGGCGTCGATCCAGTCGCCCTGGTCGTTGAGGCAGGCGATGTATTCGAACCGTTGGCCTCCGGCGCTCAGGAAAGCATCTCGGGCCTCGTCCTGGATTTCTTCCAGGGTTTCCAGGCAATCGGCGGTAAAGCCCGGGCAAACCACATCGACCGATCGCGTTCCGGCCTGCGCCATGGCCACCAAAGTGGGCTCCGTGTAGGGCTCAAGCCACTTGGCCTTGCCAAAGCGCGACTGAAAAGTCACGGTGTAGCGCTCTTTGGGCAGGCCCAGGGCCTGGCCGAGCAAGCGTGCGGTTTTATAGCATTCGCAGTGGTAGGGGTCGCCGAGCTCGAGCGTGCGTGCCGGAACACCGTGAAAGCTCATGACCAGCATTTCGCTTTGGCCGTGGGTCTTCCATTGGGCCCGCACTGAGCTGGCCAGGGCGTCTATGTAGCTGGGGTCGTCGTGGTAGTGGTTGACAAAGCGCAACTCGTGCATGCGTCGCGCTTTCTGCGACCAGGCAAAAACAGCGTCAAAAACACTGGCCGTGGTGGTGCCGCTGTATTGGGGGTAGGCAGGTACCACCAGGACCCGCTCAACACCGAGCTTCTTGAATTCGTCGAGCTGCGAGGCGATGGAGGGGCTGCCATAGCGCATCGCATAGCGCACCTGAACCCGATGGCCGCGTTCGCGCAGACACTGGCCGAGCAGGCGTGACTGTTTGTCGGTCCACACGCGCAGCGGTGAGCCTTCGTCGGTCCATATGCTGGCGTACTTGGCCGCTGATTTTTTGGGTCGCACCCGCAAAATGATGCCGTGCAGGATCAGCCACCAGATCGGTCGCGGGATTTCCACCACCCGAGGATCGCCCAGAAATTCGGCCAGATAGGCGCGCAGGGCCGGTGCCGTCGGGGCATCGGGCGTGCCCAGGTTGCAATAAAGAACCCCGGTGCGAGCGCCCTCGGCGGGCGCCGCCCCATGGGTGTAAGCGGGTTCGGTGGCAAACGGCATGTGCGTTATTCTCGCCCACCATGATCGACCGACTCAAAGTCCGGGCCATTACCCTGGATCTCGATGACACCCTTTGGCCAATTTGGCCCACCATCGCCCGCGCCGAGGTGCAGTTGCAGCACTGGCTTGTCGATCGTGCGCCAGCCACAGCCGGCCTGCTGGCCGACGACTTGAGGCGGCATGCTTTGCGTGAGGAAGTCATGCGCGAGCGCCCTGAACTCAAGCACCAACTCAGTGCCATTCGCACCGACATGATCCGCCGGGCCTTGATCAGTGCGGGAGAGGACCCCCTGCTGGCCGAGCCGGCCTATGCGGTATTTCATGCGGGCCGTCAGCAGGTGGATCTGTTTGAAGATGCCCGACCCGCACTGGAGTTTCTGGCCGCCCGCTACCCCGTGGTTGCACTTTCCAACGGCAACGCCAGCGTGGACGCCATCGGCTTGGGAGCATTCTTTCGTGCCAGCATCAGTGCCGAAGTGTTTGGTGTGGGCAAGCCCGAGGCGGCGATTTTTCATGCGGCCGCCCAGGCCGCTGGCGTGGCTGCAGATGAGGTGCTGCACATCGGTGATGACGCTACGCTCGACGTTTTAGGCGCCCTGGCTTGTGGAATGCAGACCGTCTGGGTCAATCGTGAGGATCATCTCTGGCCGCACGAGGCCCAGCCGCACGAAACCGTGGCCAATCTGCACGAGCTCACCGAGCTGCTGCGTTGAAGATACCCAACCGCTTAACAATCGCCAGGAGACCTTCATGACCCTGAAAATTTATGGCATCGCTGCCTCACGCGCCGCCCGCCCTTTGTGGGTGGCCCATGAGCTGGGATTGACATACGAACATGTGCCCACGCCGTACGCCGGCGGGGCCACACGCACCCCGGAGTTTTTGCAGCTCAACCCCAATGGGCACATTCCCGTGGTGGATGACCATGGCGTCATCGTTTGGGAGTCTATGGCGTGCGCGCTTTATCTGGCGCAGCGCTACACAGCCGCTGACGGCTCTGGCTTGGCGGGTCAAAGTGCTGCCGAGCAGGCCGAGGTGCTGCGCTGGACCTTTTGGGCCGTGACCGAGTGCGAAAAAGATGCGCTCAGTGTGCTCATGCACACCCAGGCCATGCCGCCCGATCGGCGCCGACCCGAGCTTGCTCAGGAGGCAGCTTCTCGGCTGCAAGGACCCCTGCGCATCCTCGACTTGCACCTGCAACGGCCTTACCTGGCCGGCGAGCGTTTTACGGTGGCCGATGTCTGTGTGGCTTCGGTTCTCAGTTGGATCAAGCCCATGCCCGACTTGCTCGGGGACAAGCCCCGCCTGGCCGCTTGGCTCAAGGGCTGCCTAGAGCGGCCGGCCCAGCAGCAAGTGCGCGCTCTGTCGCGCAAGGTGTGAGTACCGGCTCACTGCAGAGTTTGCGCAGCGGCTTGCCCATGGCGCACCGCGCCCTCAAGGGTGGCCGGGTAGGGTCCCCTCACATAGTCGGCGCATGCCAATAGGTTATGGTGGTTGGGCAGGATCTGCTGCCCGGGTCGGTCGAGCCCGGGCGTGCAAGCAAAGGTTGCGCGCCGCTCGATCACGGTTTGCACAACATCCAGATGGGCTATGCCCAACTGGGCCCGCGCCTGAGCCTGAACACCGGCTTGCAGGCCGGCTCGCTCTTCGGTGCTGGCGCTGACCACAAAAGCGAGCAAGCCCTCGGGGCCACCGAGCTGTGAGCGGTCAAAGGCGAACTGGGCCGGCGCCTGCGGGCCTTCGCGCAGGGCCACCATGGGCCGGGCCAGTCTGGCCCCCGGAGCCCAGGCGTAGACCGTGGCAATGGCCTGGTGCTGCAAGGCCTGCGCGCTTTGGCGCCAGGCGTCGGCCCGCGGCAATGGGCTGACCAGGCGGACTGCCTCTGCGGCAGGGCAAGCCAGCAGCACCGCATCGAAGACCTGGTTTTCCGTGTTCTGGCCTTGCCCAATGGTCAATTGCCAGCGCGGGCCTTGCGCCTGGAGCGCTTGCACGCGCGCGCCCAGACGCACAGTCTGCCGCTTTTGTCTGAGCCAGTGCACGGCCGCTTCGGGCAGCAAGCGGCCCAGATCGCAGGTGGGCAGCAGCAGGTCCGCACCGCCCGCGCTTGCGAACAGCGCGTCCTTCATCACCCGAAGAAAAACTTGACCGCTGGCCATACCCGCCGGCGTGTTCAGGGCCGATACGCACAGCGGCGCGATCAGGTCGTCGATCACACGCTCGGGCAGGTCGGTGCACAGATCGAGCACGCTGTCTTGATCACCGCAGGCAAAGTTCATCGCTTGCCAGCGCCCAGCGCAGCGCAGCAACGAGAGCTTGTCATGCAGGTTCCAGCCGCGCGCCCTCAAGACCCCCAGCGCCACCGCCAGCGTGGGCGGCGCCCAGGTCGGCCAGGCCGGCAGGGCCAGCCCTTGACCGTCGGCAAATGTCACGGCCAGAGGGCTGCGCAGCAAATGCGTCTTCGGATCGACCCCAAGCATTTGCATCAAGGCCAGACAGTGGCTGTAGGCGCCAATCAGAATGTGTTGTCCATTGTCCAGTTGCAGGCTTTGCCCCCGGTGCTCGATCAGCAGGCCACGGGCGCGGCCTCCGGCCTGGCGGGCCGACTCCAGCAGATGCACCTCATGGCCTTGCTCTGTGGCCTGGACGGCCGCAGCGCAGCCGGACCAGCCCGCACCGACCACAGCCACCCGCATCAGACCACGCGTCCGAAGGCCTGCGTTTTCCAGGCCAGCCAGAATTTGCGAATCGGCGTCAGACTCACCCTCTGGTGCAGCACCTGGTACCCGTCACGCTCGATCTCGCGCAAAAGCGTGCGGTAGATGCTGGCCATCATCAAGCCTGGCTTCTGCGCGCGCACGTCGGCGGCTGGCAAAAGGTGGAGCGCTTCTTCATAGGTGCGCAGAGCCCGTTCGGTTTGAAATTGCATCAAGGCCGTGAATCGGCTCGAATACTGGCGCTTGAGGATTTCGTGCGCCTTCACGTCGAATTGCTGCAATTCACTGACCGGCAGGTAGATGCGCCCGCGCAACGCGTCCTCGCCCACGTCGCGAATGATGTTGGTCAGCTGAAAGGCCAGCCCCAATTTGTGCGCATAGGCCGTGGTGTCCTGGTGCGTCTGGCCAAAGATGCGCGCAGCGACCTCGCCCACAATTCCGGCGACCAGGTGGCAGTAGCGGGTCAGACCCTGCAGGTCCAGATATCGACTTTGTTCGAGGTCCATCTGGCAGCCGTCGATCACCGAGTCCAAATGATTTGCAGTGATGCCGTACACCCCAGTCCAGGGCACCAGCGCCTTGAGCACCGGGTGGCTGGGTTGTCCGGCAAAACCCGACCGCACTTCGCTGCGCCACCAAGCCAGTTTGGTCTGCGCCACGCCCACGTCGGTGGTCTCGTCGACCACGTCGTCCACCTCTCGGCAAAAGGCGTAAAACGCCGTGATCGCAGCGCGCCGGTCTTTGGGCAAGAACATAAAGGCGTAATAAAAGCTGCTGCCCGATGAGGCGGCCTTGCGCTGGACGTACTGCTCGGGGCTCATCCGGGCATTGTCGCTTCAAGCCGACGCTAGGCTGCGCCTTGCCCCCTTTGTCCGCGCCGGCGCTGGCGGCCGGCCAGTTGGGGGCTTGACGGAATATGTAACTAAGTTACAATACCTCACCATAGAAGTTGTTCAATTTAACTGGCATGCGTAGGTGGAGCCGTGGGTTCGATGTGTCCCCGGTTACCGGATCCAAGTCCTCCAAGCCGGTCCCTTGCTGCTCGAACGGACGCCATGACCTCTGCCCATGATTCAGCCGCGCCAGACATCGTGATCTTTGGCGGTGCCGGCGACCTGTCTTTTCGCAAGTTGCTGCCTGCTCTGTACATGGCGCACCTGCACAGCCGGCTCGAGGACGGGGTGCGCATCATTGCGGTGGGCCGCCAGCCTTGGTCGCGCCAGCAGTATCTCGATTTCATCGATGCGCGCTCGCCTGGCTTTATTGAGCCGCAGGCCATGGAAACCGGCGCCTGGCGCCGGTTCCTGGCTCGGCTGCAATACGTCACTGTCGACGTCACCGAAGGCCGCTCCTATCAGGCCTTGGCCGATCTGAAGCTGTCGGTCCACCAGCGTTTGTTCTATCTGGCCACGGCGCCGGCCCTGTTCACCAGCATCTGCGCCCATTTGCACGCGGCCGGCATGGTCGACGACAGCTCGCGCGTGGTGCTGGAAAAACCGCTGGGCACCGACCTGGCCTCGGCCCAGGCCATCAACACCGAGGTGGCCCGCTACTTTCGAGAAGACCAGATCTACCG
>SXGQ01303861.1_pt1 | contig 24823 bp, 22 predicted proteins | sample 3178371 | NCBI WGS metagenome assembly SXGQ01 (sample SAMN11356859, study PRJNA531348) | freshwater metagenome | isolation source: freshwater sample F1-20 | place: China: Fuxian Lake, Yuxi | collected 2017-12-25 | reverse complement strand
TTTTTCCAGTGAACGGCTACACGCGGGTGTTTGCGCCATGGCGTGAAAACACGCAGCCACATCCAGCATGTGATCAGTCAACGGGTGCCATGCGTCGGGACCGTTTAATTTCCCCCAAGCAACCCTACAAGTCACGAAAGAGGAGTTTTCACTCTGCATCTCAGTCAACTATTTGCACTCCTTTAGCGAAATAAAAAATTAATTTAGTATTATTTAATTGAATATTAATAGATTAAAAGATCAAATCTTGATCCTTTGCGATTTATTTTTATAGGTGAACAACGCGGGCACAATGCCGAGCCTCAGGCGATATATCTTTTAAACCGAACTGAGTGACAATCCCTCCATGTCAGAACGCGTCATCCCCGTCATCGATCAGCGCAACCTCCGCGCCACCGTCCCCGCTCAACCCGTTCCCGCCACCGGCCTGCTCGGCGACAAGCTTGGTCGCCCGCTGCGCGACCTGCGCATCAGCGTCACCGACCGCTGCAACTTCCGCTGCAACTACTGCATGCCCAAGGAAGTCTTCGACAGCAATTACAAATACCTGCCGCACTCCTCGCTTTTGAGCTTTGAGGAAATCACCCGCACCGCGTCCATTTTTGTGGCGCATGGCGTGCAAAAAATTCGGCTTACCGGTGGCGAGCCTTTGCTGCGAAAAAATCTGGAGTTGTTGATCGAACAACTGTCTGCGCTTCGCACGTCCGACGGCCTGCCCTTAGACCTCACCCTGACCACCAACGGTTCACTCTTGAGAAGAAAAGCGCAAGCCCTTAAAGCCGCAGGCTTGCAACGCGTCACCGTCAGCCTCGATGGTTTGGACGACGCCATCTTTCGTGCCATGAACGATGTGGACTTTCCGGTGGCCGATGTGTTGGACGGCATTGAAGCCGCCAAAGAAGCCGGTTTGGGGCGTGACGCCAAAGGCAATTTCAGCGGTCTGAAAATCAATATGGTGGTCAAGAAAAGCACCAACCTCGGCGAGATCATCCCCATGGCCCGCCACTTCCGTGGCAGCGGCATCACGCTTCGCTTCATCGAATACATGGACGTGGGCGAAACCAACGGCTGGCAAATGGACGAGGTGCTGCCCTCTGCCGATCTGATCAAGTTATTGCAAACAGAGTTCCCACTGGTGCCACTGGAAGCCAGCGCCCCGGGCGAAACCGCGCAACGCTGGGGTTATGCCAATGCCTCAGGCGAGTTTGATCCGTCGCTGGGTGAAGTGGGTGTGATCAGCAGCGTCACGCAAGCGTTTTGCAGCGATTGCAACCGTGCACGTTTATCCACCGAAGGCCAGTTGTATTTGTGTTTGTTCGCGGTGCAAGGCCACGATTTGCGCAGCCTGTTGCGCGAAGGCGCCAGCGACGCGGACATCGCCTCTGCCGTCGGCCTGATCTGGCACCAGCGCGAGGACCGCTATTCCGAATTGCGCGGCAAAAACCAATTGCCCGCAACAGCTAACGGCAAGAAACGCGTGGAAATGAGCTACATCGGCGGCTGATCATGCAGCCCACGTTTGTGTCGCCAAACAAGCACAACATCACCGGCTGCATACTCGCTGGCGGCCAAAGTTCACGCATGGGCGGTGTCGACAAAGGTTTGTTGATGTTGCAAGGTCAAACACTGGTTCAACGTGCTATTGAACGATTGCAAATGCAAGTCAATTCAGTCATGGTCAACGCCAACCGACATGACGCGCAATATGCTTTGCACGGCGTCCCTGTGTTTGCAGATACTGACCATGGCTTCAAAGGCCCTTTGGCCGGTTTTTTAACGGGCTTGCAACACTGCCCTACCGATTGGCTGGTCACGGTGCCGTGCGACAGTCCTTTTTTTCCTACAGACTTGGTCATGAAGTTGGCGGCAGCAGCCGAGGAATCCCAAGCGTTGATGGCCATGGCTCAAGCACAAGAAACCACCACAGATGGGCGCGAGGAATGGCGATTACAACCCGTGTTTTGTTTGATGCACCGGCAACTGGCAACCAGTTTGCACCGTCATCTACAAGCAGGGGGATTCAAGATCACCGATTGGGCCAAACAGCAGCGCATGGCCGTCTGCCGATTTCCCCCTGATTCAGCGCAACTGCCTGCGTTTGCCAACGCCAACACGCCCGAGGAACTGCAGCATTTGCAATCCTTGGCATGAGATGTGGATGGAAGCTTTGTACTAGGGGTGTGCTGGCGCGGTGTCGTCAATCACAGCCATATTAGGCCCTGGTGTGGCTTTGCGGGCAAACAAGGAATACATCGTGGGAACCACAAAGATGGTCAACAACGTACCCAATGACATGCCGCCCACAATCACCCAACCGATTTGACGACGGCTTTCCGAGCCCGCGCCAGTTGCCAAGGCCAACGGTATAGCGCCCAACACCATGGCGCCAGTGGTCATCAAAATCGGGCGCAAACGCAATGTGGCAGCACGGTGTACGGCATCCAAAGCACTCAGCCCCTCAGTGCGCAGTTGGTTGGCAAATTCCACAATCAAAATGCCATGCTTGGTGATCAAACCCACCAACGTGATCAGGCCAATTTGGCTGTACACATTCAACGTGCTTTGGGTGTATTTCAGCGCCAGCAATGCACCCACCATAGACAAGGGCACAGAGAACAAAATGACCAACGGGTCGACAAAACTTTCAAACTGTGCGGCCAGCACCAAGAAAATAAACACCAATGCCAACACAAACACACTGGTCAGTGAACCACTGGACTGGGCAAATTCTCTCGAGCTACCGTTCAAATCGGTGGAATAACCGGTCTTCAACACACGGGCGCTGACTTCATTCATGAATTTCAAGGCTTCACCCAAAGAGTAAGTCGGCGCCAAGTTGGCGGTGAATGACACACTGCGGCGCTGCGCAAAATGGTTCAACTCACGCGGCACCACGACTTCTTTCAAATGCACCAAGGCTGACAAAGGCACCATGGCATCGCCCTTGCCACGGACAAAAATCTTTTCGATGCCGTCTGGGCTGTCACGGCCTTTGGCATCTGCTTGTACTACCACATCGTATTGCTCGCCATTGCGCTTGAACTGCGTGACAGTGCGTCCACCCATGACGGTTTCAACCGCACGGGCGATGGTGTCGACTGGTACCCCTAAGTCAGCTGCACGGTCCCGGTCTACTTCCAAACTCAACTCGGGTTTGTTCAAGCGCAGGTCCACATTGACACTGACGATGCCGGGATTTTTAGCGATTTCATCTTGTAATTCTTGGGTGACTTTCGCCAGGTTTTCATAGCTGTCACCAGTCAACACCACAAAGTTAAAGGGCTGCTCACGAAACGCTTGACCTAACGATGGCGGGGTGATGGGAAACGCCATGACCCCCGGCAAACTGGCCACCGCAGGCATCATTTCACGCGCCAAATCCAAAGTAGATTTAGGCCGCTGCGCCCAAGGTTTGGCGCCTAAAAATACCGCACCTTGGGCCACCGTCGGGTTGCCCACGACCGCGAAAAACTTATCGAACTCTGCATATTTGCGGCCGATTTTTTCCAGCATGTTCACGTACTTGGAGGTGTAGTCCAGCGTCGCGCCATCCGGCCCGTTGATGATGATCAGGATCACTCCTCGGTCTTCCATGGGAGAGAGTTCGGTTTTTGCCGTCTTGAACAACTGAAATGAACCCCAAGCCGCCAATAGCATGATGCAAACCACCAACCATCTTCTTGAAATATGGATGGGGCCCAAGCGAAACGCGGTCAACGTCCAATACAACATGGCCCCGTAAGCGCGACTCATGGATTCGAGAAAACGCCCGACCACTCGGTCAAACAAACCCGGCTTGGGGTTGTGTTTGAGCAGCAAAGAACACATCATGGGCGACAGCGTCAAGGCCACCACACCCGACACCAACACCGCACCCGCCAATGCCAAAGCGAACTCGGCAAACAATCGACCGGTCCTGCCTGGTGTGAAAGCCAATGGCGCAAATACCGCCACCAATGTCAAGGTCATGGCCACCACCGCAAAGCCGATTTCGCGCACACCTTTGATGGCAGCTGCGAACGGCTCCATGCCTTCCTCGATATAGCGGTAAATATTCTCCAGCACCACGATGGCGTCATCCACTACCAGACCAATGGCCAGCACCAGCGCCAGCAAAGTGAGGGAATTGATGGAGAAGCCAAACAAGGCCATCAAAGCAAAACTGCCCGTCAGTGACACAGGAATGGTGATCAATGGAATGATGGAGGCGCGCAATGTGCGCAAAAAGAAAAAGATCACCAAAGACACCAAAGCTGCAGCTTCGAGAATGGTGGCGTAAACCGCCTTGATAGATTCTTCAATGAACACCGAGGAATCGTTGGCGACTTCAATGTCCACGCCCTTGGGCATGTTGGCGCGAATACGCGGCAGCATGGCAGTGATGGCTTTGCTCAAATCGAGCGGATTGGCCGTGGAGTTACGCAACACACCCAAAGCAACCGCTTCACTGCCGTTGTATCGCACAGAGAACCGCTCAGCCAAAGGGCCTTGTTCAATGCGGGCGACATCGCCCAAACGCACTGGCATGCCATTGATATTGCGCACCACAATGTCTTGAAATTCTTCGGGCTTGCGCAAATCGGTGGCGGTGGTGACATTGAATTCGCGCGACACGCTCTCAACCCGTCCAGCGGGTATTTCGACGTTGGAACGTCGCAGGGCTTCTTCCACATCTTGCGTGGTCAAACGATAAGAGGCCAACCGATCGGTGTCCAACCAAATACGCATCGCGTATTTGCGCTCACCGAAAATTCGCACATCGGCCACCCCAGGCGCTGTTTGCATCATGGGTTTGGCAATGCGATTGGCCAAATCGGTCAATTCCAGCGTGTTCATGGTTTCCGAACTCAAGGACAACCAGATCACGGGAAATGCATCAGCCTCAACTTTTGCAATCACCGGTTCATCAATGCCAACCGGCAACCGCTGACGCACCCGAGACACCTTATCGCGCACATCCGAAGCCGCCGCATCCGGGTCGCGCGACAACAAAAACTTCACTGTGATTTGGCTTTGTTCCTGCCTGCTGATGGATGAGATGACATCTAAGCCCTCTACCCCAGCCAGCGAATCTTCCAAAGTTTTGGTGACTTGGCTCTCCACCACTGCACTGGATGCGCCCACGTAGCGGGTTTCAACTGTCACCGTTGGGTTGTCAATCTTGGGGTATTCGCGCACCACCAAGCGATTGAATGACACCACCCCAATCAGCACAATCAGTAACGATAAAACAGTGGCGAAAACAGGACGCCGAATGGAGAGTTCAGGCAGTTGCATGTCAGTTCCTGGTTTCCACCACGCGCAGTCCCGTGCCGTCTTTTTGCAATCGGTGCTGACCGGCCACAACCACGCTGTCACCCGGGTTCAGCCCCGAGAGTATTTCCACTTGGCCTGGTCGACGTGCGCCCAGTTTGACCTCTGTGCGCTTGGACACCAAAAGGGTTTCAGGCGGCAATGGCCCGTGGTCGGGCACCTCTTGAGGGGCTACCGCTTTGATGACGAATTGTTTGCCACCCATGGGCACGATGGCTTCTTCAGGCACGGACAAGGCGGCTTGTTTCAATGCAAACAATGCGTTTACACGCGCGAACATTCCAGGGCGCAAAGGGCCTGGTGAACCGCCCTTGTCTGCATACACTGCTGGCGATGGGGGGCAAACGGCTTCCGCTGAATTGGGCGCGGCGCTGGGCTTGGCCGTGTTTGCAGACGCATCGGCGGTTTTGCCCTTGGCCCCTCCGCCCACATTGCTGAGCAAAGCCCGCACGCTGATTGATCGACCGTTGGCGTCAATCAAAGGGTCAATGGCTTCGATGCGTGCCTGAAAATTTCGCCCAGAGATGGCATCCACTTGCACCTCAACGGTTTGTCGCAAATTGACCTTGTCTTGGTAACGCTCAGGCAAACGGAAATCGACATACAAGGCGCTTAAATCTTCCAGGTTCACGAGGTCAGCACCATCTTTGACGTAGTCGCCAATGTTGACTGTGCGAATACCGACAGTGCCCGAATAAGGTGCCAATATGCGCATGCGTTGCCAACGTGCACAGGTCAGAGCCAACTGCGCTTGTGCCACTTGCAAGCTGGCCTGGCTTTCATCAAGTGCGCGTTGGGCGATGAAATTTTGCGCCACCAATTCTTGGTTGCGCCGGTGGTTGGCCTGGGCAATAGACACTTGTGCTTGAGATTGTTGTATTTCGGCGCGTTGCAAGGTGTCGTCTAACTGCACCAGCATTTGTCCGGCTCTGACCTGACTGCCATCGCTGAAACCCAACGCCACCACACGGCCAGACACTTCGGGACGAACCATGGTGTTTTGCCTGGACTTCAAAGTCCCGATGGTTTGCGCATCGTCACGCAAGCTTGAGGTCTGGACTTTTGCCAACTCCACGCCCATGGCGCGCGGCGGCCCAGGTGGTGCACCAGGTGCTGCTGAGCCTGGAGCAGCTGGAGCTGCCGCACCAGTACCAGCAGGTGCACCGCCCATAGTGGCCGGCGGGCCAGCGGGTGCACCCGCAACGGGTGCAGCGGGAGTACCAGATACAAGGCCGGTTGCTGTGGCCGCCGCCGGGGGTTTGCGCATGTACCACCAACCACCGCCAGCAGCAACGGCCAAGGCGATCAAAGCAATGAAAGTATTTTTGTGGAAGGTGGGCATAGGGTGAAACTGCTAATGACTGTTGGTTCATTATCAGCTTGTTTGAACTTGCCGCACTCCTTCGTTCGCAAGCGCATCGGCGCGCTCATTGCCTGGGTCGCCAGAATGTCCTTTGACCCAATGCCAGACGATAGCGTGTCCGCTTTGCGACAACAACTCGTCCAAGGTTCGCCACAGGTCTTCATTCTTCACAGGCTTTTTATCGGCGGTGCGCCAGCCACGCGCCTTCCAGTTCACCATCCAAGCCGTGATGCCTTGTCGCACATATTCACTGTCTAAATAAAAATCCACCTCACAAGGTCTGTTGAGTGCTCGCAAAGCTTCGATCACCGCTTGCAATTCCATGCGGTTGTTTGTGGTTTGCAAGGCACCACCACACAGGTCTTTTTCGATGTCTCCAAAGCGTAAATAAACACCCCAACCACCTGGACCCGGATTGCCTTTGCAAGCACCGTCCGTGTAGATCACCACCCGACTCATGCCGCATCATCCGGTTGGGAAAGCATGGAGCTGGGCGTACTGGATTTGCCCGAATTCACGGACGGCACTGCGCTGGCAGAACTGGCTTTGCCGCGTTTCCACACAGGCTGCAACAAACGCATTCCCCGCACGCGCTTGACCGCAGCCAAAAAATACACCGCCCCCAAAATGGGCCACCAGCGGTCACCGGCCTTATCCATCCAAGCAAACCGAGCGATCCAGGGAGGTGATTGCACGGATGGCAAATAACAACCGAATCGCCCGCCATCGACTTCAAAGCTCAACAGACGCAACCAATCACGCAATCGCCAATAACCAATGAAATCGATTTCTTTGGGCAAAAAATAATTGTCAATACCCAGCCTGGCATACCACTGTGAACGTCTGTGCCTTTGCCCCCAGAGGCTCAAAGGATTGAAGCCGCTGATGATGACCCGGCCTTCGGGTACCAACACACGTTCTACTTCGCGCAATGTGGCATGCGGGTCTAGGCTGAGTTCCAAGGTGTGCGGCAAGACCACCAAATCGACGCTTTGGTCGGCAAAAGGCAAAGCCACCGAATCTGCCCACAGACCCGTCAATCCAGGCGAGCCTTCAGCGGCTGGCACATGGTCTTGGGCGACCCAGCAATGGCGGATACGGCTGCTTCGCAAGCACGCGATTTCTGGCAAACCCAACTGCAATCCGTGGTAACCGAACACATCTGACACCACCCGGTCAAATTGCGCCGATTCCCATGCGCCAAGGTATTGTCCGGCAGGGGTTTGTAACCATGAAGCCAAGTCAGGTTGGCTTCTTATAATTTGGGAATTCATGAATCGGTGAATGTTGGCAGGTTGATCGCAAAATGTTGCGCCCTTGCAGACCATTCTATTCATCCCACAGTTGTCTGAGCCCCCACAGATTGGCTGCCTTTTTTCCTTTCTGGTTAAACCACATGCAATGGATTGTTGTTCGGTCTTTACTGTTGTCTGCCTCGCTGGTCATCGCACCATGGTCAATCGCTCGTGCACAAACTGGCGGTGAACGCCCTTTGGCTGTTCAAGAACTGGCGCCGATTGCCACCGACGATCAACCCACTTTTGGCTTATTGCCTCCCGAAGAACAAACAGACCTGTGGGAAAGAATACGGCGTGGCTTTGCCATGCCAGACCTGCAAGTGGATTTGGTGCAAGACCGAGAACAGTACTATGCACAGCGGCCCGACTACATACAACGCATGACCGAGCGTTCCAGCAAGTACCTGTTTCATATCGTTGAGGAAATCGAACGGCGCGGCATGCCCACTGAACTGGCTTTGCTGCCCTTTATTGAGAGCGCGTTCAATCCACAAGCGGTGTCCTCGGCCAGGGCCAGTGGCATGTGGCAATTCATGCCGCGCACCGGCAAAGACTTTGATCTGAAGCAAAACGCTTTTCGCGATGACCGCAGGGATGTGCTGGCCTCCACCCGCGCGGCCTTGGATTACTTGCAAAAACTCCACGGCATGTTTGGCGACTGGCACTTGGCACTCGCGGCGTACAACTGGGGCGAAGGCAATGTCAGCCGTGCGCTGGCACGCAACCAGCGATCAGGGGCACCGTTGACTTACACCGAACTGCGCATGCCTGCTGAAACGCGCCTGTATGTGCCTAAGTTGCAGGCCATGAAAAATATGGTGGCCTATCCCCAGGCGCTCGGCGTGAATTTGCCAAGCATCCCCAACCACCCGTATTTTCAAACCGTGCCCTTGCCGCAGGACATGGACGTGGCGTTGATTGCCCGATTGGCAGAAGTCTCTCTTGAGGATTTCAAGGCTTTGAATCCGTCAGCACATCGACCTGTGATGCTGGCTGGCGGCACACCACAAATTTTGCTGCCGTGGGACAACGCTGAAATTTTTCAGCGCAATATGCAAGACTACGAAGGACGATTGGCCAGTTGGACTGTTTGGGTGGCACAGAAAAACATGAAGGTTGCAGATGCTGCCAAGCGCTACCAAATGAGCGAAGAAGAATTCAGGCAGATCAACAAAATACCGCCGCGCATGTTGATCAAAGCGGGTTCGGCTTTGTTGGTGCCACGAATGTCAAACCAACACGACGACGTGTCTGCCAAATTGGCTGATAACGGACAACTCAATCTGGCGCCCGAAGTGGCCATGAGAAAACACATCGTCAAGGCGCGCAAAAACGACAGCTTGGTACTGGTGGCCAAACGCTACAAAGTCAGTGCGGACCAAGTGGCGCAGTGGAATGGTTTGTCCATCAACAGCGTACTCAGGCCCGGTCAAAAACTCAGTCTGATGCTCCCAGCCAAGCCCAAAAAAATCAAAACGCGGGCCAATGCGTCCAGAAAAAAACCGCGCCCTTAAGCACGCCTACATGTGAAAGCGTTTTTTGGCTTTGGACATGAATTCATTGGTATAGGTAGCGGCAGCTGTTGGGCGTGCTGAGCGGCCTGTGGTTGTCAACGAATAATGGACTCGCAGCGCATTGGCATGTGCCTCTTGAGACAACATACCATCGAGCGAAAAGCTGTCACGCAAATTGTCTATGGCATTCAAATAGACCGCGCGATCGGGCAAAAAAACGCTGTCGGTCATGGTGTGCAGCAAATCGGACGGCCCCGCCGTGCGCAACCATTTCAAGGCACGCGCCACGCCGTTGACCAAGGCTTGGCATGTTTTTGGATCTTTGGCGACCAACGCCTTCGGCACACACAGGCTGTTGCCCACTAGCATGCCTGAAAAAGCCCGTGTCGTTTCTCTGACAGAACGCAAATTGCGAACAATCTTTATTTCGCCACGTTTATCCAAGAGGGTCATCAGTGGATCGGTCGCGACCAGCGCATCCACCAAGCCGTTTCTGAAAGCTTGCAAAGCGTTCAAGCTGTCGCCCAAGGGCATGAACGAAACCCGCTGTGGGTTCACCTTGGCTTGCTGCAGCATGAAGTCAACACACCGGTGCGCAAACGAATCCAGCTCCAGTACCCCAATACGGTGCCCTTCAAAATCTTTCAAACTTTTGAAACCTGGAAGCGTTTTTTGGGAAACCCCCAAAGCGAGTTGCGGGGTTCTTCCTGTCACCATCACACTGTGCCATGCATCCTCGCGCTGACTGCTTTGCAAGGTTTGCATGAAGGGCACCGACCAAGCCACCCTGCCAGCGCTGGCATTGGTGACAAACACATTCACCGGCTGCTCAACGATATCTACCCGCAAGCCTTCTGCTTTGAAATAGCCTAATTGATGGGCCAACAGCACCGGCAAATGCACCAAACTCGACACATCGTCCATGGCCAAAACCCATCGAACTTTGTCGGTATCGGCGCTGACGTACCTTGGCGCAGCCATTGCACCCATGCTGCCAACCAACATCAGGTTGAGCCATTGACGTCGCGTGAATATATTTTGCTCAGGCTTGGGCTGGCGGGGATATTGCATCCGTTGAGCATAAAAGTCAGCCAAGGTTTGCGCATCAGTAGCTTCCCCCTTGGTGAAATCCCCAAATACATGAATCAGGTGTGGCGCCTGTCTGCCAGTGCATGGGCGATGGTCCCTAGGTCGACAAATTCCAGCTCGCTGCCGACTGGCACGCCCCTGGCCAAGCGGGTCACGGTCAGACCTTTGCGTTTGAAAATGTCACTCAATGCATGGGCGGTGGCTTCACCCTCAGCGGTGAAGTTGGTCGCCAAAATGATTTCCTGAACGACCCCATCGCTGACGCGGTCAATCAGTTTTTGCAGACCTATGTCTTTGGGGCCCATGCCCTCAATCGGGTTGAGCTTGCCCATCAACACGAAGTACATGCCTTGGTATGCCAAGGTGCGCTCCACCGCCGACTGATCTGACGGTGTTTCCACCACGCACAAGCGGGTGGGATCGCGATGCGTATCCATGCAGGTGCTGCAGACCTCAAATTCGGTCAGGGTGTGGCAACGCTGGCAATGTTTCACAGCGGCCACCGCACTCAGCAATGCCTGCGACAACAAATGCGCACCCTCACGGTCATGTTGGAGCAAGTGAAATGCCATGCGAGACGCCGAGCGCTCGCCCACCCCAGGCAGCCTTTTCAAGGCTTGCACCAAGGTCTGCAATGCGCTGTGGTCGCGCATCAAAACGGTAGCTTCAGACCACCGGGCAGGCCCGGCATGCCACCCGTGAGTTTGCCCATTTTGGCCTCGGAGGCTTCTTCGGCTTTGCGCGCAGCATCGTTGAATGCAGCAGCGATCAGATCTTCAAGCATGTCTTTGTCATCGGTCATCAGACTGGAATCAATCGAGACACGTTTGACCTCGTGCTTGCACGTCATCAGAATTTTGACCAAGCCCGAACCCGCTTCGCCCGTGACTTCAATGAAGGCCAATTCGTCTTGGGCCTTTTTCAAATTTTCCTGCATGGCCTGGGCCTGTTTCATGAGACCGGCGAGTTGACCTTTGTTGAACATGGTTGTCTTTCAGTGAGTGGTAGTTTTGATGGAACCGGGAACGATTTTCGCGTCAAATTCTTGGATCAGTTGCTGCACCACAGGATCGTTCAAAATTTCTTCTTCGACAGCCGACAGATGCTGCTGCTGTCTCTGCGCCCAGCGGATCGCGGGCGAATCAGTGACGGGACCGATTTGTGTGGCCAAAGTCACGGGGTGGCCCCCGTCCTGCAAGGCATTTTGCAAACGCTCGAGGTTGGCAGCAGACACCAACGACTCTCTTTCCACTTGCAGTGTCCAGCGGGCACCATCGCGTTGAATCCATTGAGATTGCATGGCCAGTTCACGCGTCATGGCTTGGATTTTCTGGTCAGCCACCAAGGTTTCGACCAGCGAGCACCAAGCCTCAGACAAGACTTGGTCGACAGATGTCAAGGCTTGCTGCGTGGGTGGTGAAGCAGCCTTTGAAACCGCCGGTACCGCTGGAGAAACTGGGACTGAACGGTGCGCTTTGACGGGGTTTGCAACGGCTGAGCCGGGCATGTCAGCGGATTTCAGTGTTTTTTTTTCTGTCGATGCAACCGCAGGTTTGAACGCGAACAAACGCAACAACACCATGGTCAGCGCCGCAAATTCGTCACTGGCCAAGCCCAATTCTGCGCGCCCATGCAAACACATGCTGTAGAGCAATTGGGTTTCGTCAGCGGGCATGAGCGCTGCCAACGCGGCCATCCGAGCTGCATCGGGATCAGGGTCAGCGGAGACATCCCTTGCTGTAGGCACTGTTTGCAAAACAGCCATGCGCTGCAACACCATGCACATTTCCTCTAGCAATGAACTCGCGGACAAACCCAATTGGCGCATGTCGTCACAGGTAGACACCACTGCCAATCCATCGGTGTTGGCCAAGGCCTCCACCAAAGTGAATACATGGCTGCGGTCCACACTGCCCAGCATGTCACGCACGGAAGATTCCACCAACTTGCCATTGCCAAATGCAATGGCTTGGTCAGTCAGCGACAAAGCGTCACGCATAGAACCACGGGCAGCCCGTGCTAATAACCGCAACGACTGCACATCCGATTCAATCTGTTCAGCGGGCAGTACATGCTGCAAATGTTCGACGATGGTTTGGGCCGCCATGGGGCGCAAATTGAATTGCAAGCAGCGGGACAAGACCGTCACAGGGACTTTGTGCGGATCGGTGGTGGCCAGCACAAATTTCAAATACTCGGGAGGCTCCTCCAAGGTTTTGAGCATGGCGTTGAAGGCATGCCCAGTGAGCATATGCACCTCGTCAATCATGAATACCTTGAATCGTCCTTGCACCGGTTTGTAAACCGCTTGCTCAAGCAATTGCTGAATTTCATCAACACTTCGGTTGGACGCGGCATCTAACTCGGTGTAATCGACAAAATGTCCTGCATCTATGTCTGTACAAGCGGCACATACACCGCAAGGCTGGGCGGTGATACCAGTTTCGCAATTGAGTGATTTGGCCAAGATACGCGAGACTGTGGTCTTGCCCACCCCCCTGGTGCCCGTGAATAAATACGCGTGGTGCAGTCTTTGTGTACGCAGCGCATTGGTCAACGCCTGCACCACATGCGATTGACCTACCAATTGGTCAAAGGTTTTGGGACGGTATTTGCGGGCGAGCACCAGATAAGACATGCTGACGATTCTACGGGGCGTACAATTTCGACTGACGGGCCTTCCCGCATGGCGAAGCGGCCAACCGGGTCAGGTGGGGAACCAAGCAGCCCTAACTGTGGAGTCAGTGCCGGGGTCAAGGCTCGTCAACTTTTCTGTGCTTTCTCGAAAAAGCAACTATCCATTGCCATCATCAAACACCTTAAGCACGTCTGAATGGAACTCGCGGTTGTACAAAATGGCCACGACCAACATCGTGGTAACCACAAAAAACAGCGGCGAGAAAAACCAACCCATGGTGGCGAATGAAAAATAATAAGCCCGTAATCCATCGTTGAAAGTTTCTGCAGCAAGCCCCGTCATGTCTGCAACACGTTGGGCATAGTCATCACGCCGCTTGACATGCTCACGGAAAAATTCTGGGGGTGGCAAGGCGCCGATCATCAGGGCGACAAATGTGTATTGGCGCAAAGACCAAGAAAATCTGAAAAAGGCATACACAAAAATTGCCATCAGTATCAGGATCTTGAATTCAAATACCAGTATTGGGGTGGCTTGCGAAAACGGAATTTCCCGCACAAATTCAGCAGCTTTGTCGGTTGTGCCCATCAATGCAATCAAACCACCCAAAATGATGATGGTGGTCGACGAAAAAAAAGAAGGGGTATGCGAGAGGGTTTGCGTGATGATGCCGTCGAGCACACGCGGGTCGCGGGTGAGTGACTCTTTCACCCAACGCAACCGGAAGCGGTTGGAGGCGGCCAAGATGGATTGGCGGTGCACGGCCAGGCGACGGGCAAAAACGGCATAGCCTATCCACATGGCCAAGAAAAAACACAATGCCAACCAATCCAACCAAGGCAACAAGCTGAGGATTTTCATGGGCCGATACTAACCGACAAACACTGACGCGATTTGCGTTGCCTGCAGTGTTCGCAGGCCTTGATGACTCCCAACCGTGGGTGACGTTTTCACTCAACCATGCATGCGTTTGACAATCTCGGCAACTCGTTTGCCATAGGCGCGTGCAGTGTCTAAATCGCCATCAGGAATATCCGCAGCTGGGCTGGTCGGGCCGACTTGCGCCATGGCGCCTGATGACGAACCCAAACGGTTCAGGTGTCCGTCATTGCCTTCGGCTTGACCGACCCAAATCATGCCCAATTGCATGCTCAAGGTCATGAAATATTGCAAGGTGGACAGCTTGTCTCCGCTCAGGTTGCTGGAAATAGTGAAGCCGCCTGCAACCTTGTTTTTCCAAGCGCCGCTCATCCAATACTTGGAGGTGGCGTCAGCAACTTTTTTGAACTGCCATGACGCCATGCCCATGTAAGTGGGTGATCCGAAGATGATGCCTTGGGCATGTTCCAGCACTTCCCAATCGGATTTGCTCAATTCGCCCTCGGGGCTGATGGCGATCAATTGGGCTTGTGCGCCTTCTGCCACAGCTTGCGCCACACGTTGGGTGTGGCCATAGCCGGAGTGGTAAACGACTGCTGTCTTGCTCATGGGTGTGATGTCCTGTGAAAGAAAAAAATTTATGCCGCCAGGTCAAACAACAGCACTTCGGCTTGGCGTGCGTGGCCCAAGTGCAATTCGGATTCGTCAGAGATCAACAACGCATCTCCGGCATTCAACGTCTGGCCATTGGCCGTCAACGCACCGCTGATCAGGTGCAAGTACTGTTTGCGTTTGCTGCTCAAAGCTTGATGGAAAGATTCATCACCGTCAAAAAGGCCAACGTACATCTGGGCATCGGCGTGAATTTTGACCGCGTGCGCCACGGGTTCAGGACCCGCCACCAAGGTCAACTGTCCTCGCTTACTTTGCGCGGGAACGGTTTTTTGTTCGTAACTGGGCGTCACGCCTGTTCGGTCAGGCAATATCCAGATCTGCAGGAAATGGGTTTGCTGTTGCGGTGCATGGTTGAACTGGCTGTGGCGCACACCGGTGCCTGCGCTCATGCGCTGAATGTCGCCTGGCGGGATGGCTTTGATATTGCCCATGCTGTCTTGATGGGCCAATTCACCACTCAGCACATAACTGATGATCTCCATGTCTTGGTGACCGTGGGTGCCAAAACCCGTGCCCGGAGCTATACGGTCTTCGTTGATGACCCGCAAATTGCCCCAACCCATGTGGGCCGGGTCGTGGTAACCCGCGAAAGAAAAACTGTGGTGGGACTGCAACCAACCATGGTCGGCCCAACCCCTGTCCTCTGATTTGCGCAATGTCAACATATGCTGCCTTGTCTGTCTAAGCCTTGAATGTAAGTCGCCATGGGTGCGTGCAAACCTGTGCAGATTGATGGCATCATTCAAATTATTTGACCAATAAGGCCTTGAATGAACTTTGCCCGAGACGTATTGACCCCTGAGAGCCTGACCATGCTGCAAACCATTGCCCGCTTGGGCAGTTTTGCGGCAGCCGCTCGCGACATGGGCTTGGTGCCCAGCGCCTTGAGTTATCGGGTGAGGCAAATGGAAGATTCACTGGACGTTCTGCTGTTCGACAGGTCATCGCGGCAAGCCAAACTGACGGCTGCGGGCGATGAGTTGCTCAGCGAAGGCATGCGTTTGCTCAACGACATGGACAGCATCGCGCACCGTATCAAACGGGTGGCAACTGGCTGGGAAAGCCAGTTCACCGTGGTGATCGACACCATCATCCAACAACGCGTGGTGATGGATTTGTGCCAACATTTTTTGGAAGCCAATCCACCTACCCGCTTGCGATTACGCGACGAAACCTTGAGCGGAACACTGTATGCGTTGACATCGGGCCAGGCCGATTTGGCCATCGGTGTTGTGTTGCAAGAGGAGCTGCCCTCTGGCTTGCGTGTCGAGGAGATTGGCCCCGTCATGCAATTTGTGTTTGCCGTGGCACCCGGGCATCCACTGGCCACTGCCAGCCAGCCATTGAGCGACGCTGATGTTCGCGCACACCGTGCCGTGGCCGTGGCCGACTCGGTACCGCAGGGCAATGGCATCACGATTGGTTTGCTGGCGGGTCAAGATGTGCTGACCGTGCCAAGCATGGCGGCCAAACTCGATGCCCAATTGCGCGGCATGGGTGCTGGCTTTTTGCCAGAGCCCTTGGCCAGGCCCTACATAGCGCGCGGCGAATTGGTGGAATGCACCGTGTTGCGCCCGCAACGCAGCGGCAAAATTGTTTACGCTTGGCGTGACCAACCCAAGCACCGGACTGCCCCTGCAGGAAACCGCGCTTTGCAATGGTGGTTATCTCAACTCACGCATGCGCACACCCGCCAAGCCTTATTGGGACAAGCCATGGGTTCGCCAGGGTCGCCGAGGGTGTAGAGTCGGGCCATGAAACACACAGCAGTCATTGGCGCCGGCATGGCCGGAATCTCACTCGCCCGAACCCTGATGCAAGCGGGCCATCAGGTCAGTGTGTTTGAAAAAAGCCATGGTGCAGGTGGACGCATGGCCACGCGAAACACGCCCTATGGCCACTTTGACCATGGTGTTCAGTATTTCACCATCCGCGACCCGCAATTCATGCATGCCATCACCAGCGTGCCGGGCACTCCAGAGATTTGCCGCCCATGGAGTGCGAATGCCGTTCGGGTACTCGACCCTTTGGGCCGTGTCATAGAGGCGCCTTTGCCATTGCGTGAGCCGCATTTCGTGGCGGCTCCTGGCATGAACAGCTTGTTGCGACATTGGGCGCAACCCCTTGAAACCGCCCAAGCATTGCACCTGGAGTCGCAAGTGCAGTTTTTACGGCAATCCACTGTCGGGGGCAAGTCTTGGGACATGGTGTGCAGCGATGGCGCGGTACACACAGGTTTTGACCACGTGGTGTTGGCGATTCCCCATGTACAGGCTGACTACTTGTTGCGTCAGTCTGGCGCGCCCGCGGCTGGCTTTGCCGGCCTGTCCGACATGGCGGATGTGGAGGTGGCCCCTTGTTGGACTTTGATGCTGGCGTTTCCACTGGCACAACCCACCATGAACCACTTAGGTCCCCAATGGAATGCGGCACGCAGCACACACCACCGAGTCGCATGGATTTGCAGAGAGTCGTCTAAACCAGGTCGCTCATCCGTGGAACGCTGGACGGTGCAGGCGAGCGCGCAATGGTCTCAACACCATTTGGAAGACGACGCAGAAAGGGTACAAGCCAAGTTATTGAAGGCATTCTCTGAACTGACGGGTATCCGCGCTGAACCGGGATTTGCCCGAACCCATTTGTGGCGTTATGCCAAAACGGTAAAGCCGTTGGGTAAAAAGCACCTCTGGGACCCGAGGTTAAATATAGGTGTGTGCGGTGACTGGTTGCTGGGTCACCGCGTAGAAGATGCTTTTGTCAGCGGTCTGAGCCTGGCCCTGCACCTGGCTGACAAAAGCCATTGACCACGTGATCAGCGACGTGGCTTGTTAAGCCAGTTTGCCAGCAGGAAAATCATGACGATGATCCACATGATGAATAAGATGGTTTGAACTTTCATGGTGGCTTCTCCTGGTGTGTGGGGCTGATGAAAAGTGTTTGGGGCTCACGGCTTGGTTTTCACCAAAGGGATCATGATCACGATTGTCGATATTAACAAGACAATTTCCAGACTATACACAATGGCATATGCGTTGGCAGAGGTCGTGAATTGCGCGGCAATGTCTCGAAAAATACCCCCTAAGGCCATGCCTACGCCAGCAGCCGAGGCCTGTACCGCGCCCCATGCACCCAGCGCCAATCCGGCCTGACCAGGCGGGGCGCTGTTCATGGTGGCAGTCAACGTGCCGTGGCCGAACAAGCCCGCGCCAAGTCCAATGAACACGACGCCGATAGTGAACATAGGCAAAGACGCCTGCGGGGCAGAAAAAATAACTGCACAAAAAGCAGGAATACCCACCATGGCACCACGGCTTGCCATCTTGAAAGGGTCTGCCCCTTTGCTCAGCACATGCGAGGCCCATGCAAAACCCACCAACCCCCCCATGGCCAAAAAGGCCGTCAAGTAAGTGGTTTGGGCCACACTCAAGCCCAGAATTTCACCGCCAAAAGGCTCTAGCAAAATATCTTCCATGGTGAACGCAAGGGTTCCCAAGCCTATGGCCCAGAGCCTGCGCATAGCGTTATCGCCGCTGCAAAACATTTTGAAAGAGGACAAAAAGTCTGGATCCTCCTCGTACACGCCAGGCGGGCGATCGCGTGATCTGCTTTCTTGTTTCCACAAGGCAATCACATTCAAACCAATGGTCATGACCGCTGCCGCTTGTACGGTTCTGATCAATGTGCCCGGTGTGAAATCTTCAAGCACATGCCCAAACACCATAGAACTGAAGATGATGCCTACCAACAGCATCACATACATCAAGCCGACCACTTTGGGTCGGTCTTGGGCTGGCGCCAAGTCGGTGGCCAATGCCAAACCCACGGTTTGGGTGGTGTGCAAACCCGCACCCACCAGCAAAAATGCCATGCCAGCACCTAAGTGACCCACCCAGGCCGGGGCGTGTGAAGCCTGTCCTAAACCGCCCAATACCAACAACGCAAATGGCATGATGGCAAAACCGCCAAACTGCAGCAATGTGCCCATCCAAATGTAAGGAACACGGCGCCAGCCCAAATGCGATCGGTGGTGGTCAGAGCGAAAACCGATCAAAGCGCGAAACGGGGCGAACAGCAAAGGCAATGACACCATGACTGCTACCAACGATGCGGGTACATGCAACTCCACAATCATCACGCGATTGAGTGTGCCAATCAACATGGCGAGCGCCATGCCAACAGAAATTTGAAACAAGGAAAGCCGCAATAACCTGCTGAGCGGTAATGTGTCGGAGGCCACATCTGCGAACGGCAGAAACTTGGCGCCGATCTTGATCCAGCTTTTGGTGGGTTTAGCGACCGTGGCGTTCATTTGAAAAATGGACCGGAACAGATGCATTCCGGCCCATTCAAAAAAAGAAATTTTCTGGTTGTCAGGCAGTGGGCGTTTTGACAGTCTGAACGACTGCTGCGCTTGCTGCACTTCCATTCAAAAATTTCTTGACCCAAGTGGTGTTGAGGGTCAAAGCCAGGTGAACCGAAAACGATCCAATGGCCACGGCGGCGAGGAAGATGGGAATGCCGACAGAAGGTTTGACCACTGTCCAGATTTTTCCGTAGATCATGTGGTGCTCCTTTTATTTCAGCCAAGGGGAATAGATGTACGCCAGCAAATGCGCCAACGCTGCAATCATTCCAAAGATTTGAGTCCCTTGGATAAGGTGTCGATGAATTTCTTCTGACTCGGCTTCTGTCAGGCCGGTTGGCCCTACTTTGTCTGACATGGTGTTATCTCCTTGAAAGATTTTCACGTCCGTGCAAAACCCGCACGAGGGTTACTCATGGCCCCCATGGCCACAAATGGGTTCAATCCCTTACGGAATTAAAGTTATTTTAGATTGACACTTTAATCTGTCAACCTTTATTTACAGTCTATTTTTGACACCCTTAAGCACCTATATACTTCTCGCAACTCTTTGAATTCATTAGATTTTTTATTTTCTGTTCCTCTTATGAGCTACCGTGGTCGCTTTGCCCCCTCACCCACTGGGCCGCTGCATGCCGGTTCTTTGGTGGCTGCATTGGCCAGTTGGCTGGACGCCAAAGCGCACCAAGGCGCATGGTTGGTGCGCATCGAAGACGTCGATGGACCACGTTGCTCAGTCGATGCAGCGCTTCACCAATTGGCACAGCTCGCTGCTTGCGGGCTGCACAGTGAAGAGACGGTGGTGTGGCAATCGCAGCGGTCAAGCCTTTACCAAGATGCGTTGGACAAATTGACAGCACTGCAAGCGGTCTATGCCTGCCAGTGCTCAAGAACCGCCATTGCCAAAGCGTGGCTGGCGCAAGGCATTGCCAGTGAACGTCACCAAGACAGGCCCTACCCGGGCAGTTGTCGCGGTTTGTCTTTGCCTTTTCGCGCAGGTATGTCGGTGCGTTTTAAAGTTGATGAAACCGCATGGGCGTGGCATGACAGACGACTGGGTGACCAAACGCAAAATGTCGCGGCCTGTGTCGGTGACTTTGTGCTGTGGCGACGTGATGGTTTGTGGGCGTATCAATTGGCTGTGGTGGTTGACGATGCCGCGCAAGCCATCACGCATGTGGTGCGCGGAGAAGACTTGGCCGACAACACGCCCAGACAATGTCTGTTGCAGCAAGCATTGGGATTGCCCCAGCCCACTTACTTGCACACCCCGCTGGTGTTGGCCTCAGACGGGACAAAGCTGTCAAAACAAAATGGCGTGCGGGCTGTGGAAGTTGGCACGCCCGCACAGGCATTGGCCGGCTTGCAATCCGCTGCCAAGGTCTTGCAACTACAACCCTCTCAAGCCGCGACATGCGCCCAAGCGCTGGCCGAATGGGTGAAGCAATGGCGTGACCGATGGGTAATAACCGCATGAGTCGTGGTGGGCACAGGCACAATCAACCCCTATTTTTTCGACCCGTGATGAACAGCCAAACACCCGCACATATTGCGCATCCCAAAACCATCAAAAGCTTTGTCACCCGTGCGGGCAGAACCACGGGCGGACAAGCCAAAGCCTTGGCCGAACTCGGGCCGCGGTTTGTTTTGCCGTTTCAACACGGTGTTTTTTCCGCAGAGCAAGCATTTGGGCGGATCGCGCCCTTGATTTTGGAAATCGGCTTTGGCATGGGCGACGCCACCGCCCAAATTGCACTTGTCCGTCCCGATGACAATTTTTTATGCTGCGAGGTGCATGAACCCGGCGTGGGGGCGTTGCTCAAGCGCATGGGCGAAGCCAGCTTCAACAACATCCGCATACTTCAACATGACGCGGTTGAAGTACTGGAGCACATGCTCCCTGTAAACAGTTTGGATGGTGTTCACATATTTTTTCCCGATCCATGGCACAAACTGCGTCACCACAAACGGCGCTTGGTACAAACACCTTTTGTGCAACAGTTGGCGCAACGTCTCAAACCCGGTGGTTATGTGCATTGCGCCACCGACTGGGAACCTTATGCCCAGCATATGTTGCAAGTGCTGCAAGCAGAACCGTTGTTGCGCAACAGCAGCGTTCGCGCGGATGGTTTTGCAGACCAGCCCGACTACCGGCCATTGACCAAATTTGAAAACCGTGGCCTCAAGCTCGGGCATGGGGTGTGGGACTTGGTGTTTCACCGCGCTTGACCGTCAAACCTTCCTATGCGCATGGCCATGTCGAACCGTTTATTGCCAGTGCTAGACGGGGTGAGTGCCTCTCGCGTCGCCTTGCCCGCAGGACCTTGGCTGACGGTCATAGATTTTTTGTGCGAACGGTTTCCCCATGTCGACAGGCTGCAATGGCAAGAGCGCATGGCGCAAAACAAAGTGCTGAACCAACATGGCGGTGCTGTTCACCCACACACGCCATATCAAGCGCACCAAACCATTTTTTATTACCGCCACGTGGTGAGCGAAACCAGGTTACCACCTGAAGTCCCGGTGTTGTTTGAAGATGAACATCTGCTCGTGGCTGACAAACCGCATTTCGTGCCCGTCACGCCAAGCGGTTCTTATGTACAAAGCAGTGTGTTGGTGCAACTCAAGCGCCACAGCGGTTGCGACACACTGACCCCCCTACACCGGCTCGACCGCGAAACGGCTGGCGTGGTGGTGTTCAGCAAACAACCCGCTGAGCGCGGGCGCTACCACGCATTGTTCAGACAGCGTCAAGTGAAGAAATGGTATGAGGCCGTGGCGCCTTACCAAGAAAGCTTGACAACACCTCGGGTGTATAGAAGTCGACTGCAAGAAGACGCCCGGTTTTTTCTGTCTTGCGAAGTAGCCGGCGAGCCCAACAGCGAGACGCGTATTTCACTCTTGCGGCGTATGCAACACATGGCGTTGTACCAACTCGAACCGGTGACCGGCCGACGCCATCAGTTGCGTCTGCATATGCTGTCGCTGGGCATACCTATCGTGGGTGACCAGTTTTATCCAACCGTCAAAAGAGTGCCGCATGAGGCCGAGGACTTTGGGTCACCCCTGCAATTGCTGGCCAAGCGGATTCGCTTCACTGATCCGGTGACAGGTCAGTTGCGCGACTGGTGCAGCCAGCGTCAGTTGCACATGGCTGTGCAAACAACAGGAGCTTGAGCGCCACCTGCCAGATGTTTACAAGCGCTCATTCACCCAGGCTTGCACGCTGGCCAAGGCCTGGTCCAATCCTGCGGGCTGGGTACCCCCTGCCATGGCCATGTCCGGTTTGCCGCCGCCCTTGCCACCCACTTGTTGGGCCACAAAATTCACCAACTCACCCGCCTTGACTTGGGTGAGCCTGTCGTTGGTCACGCCTGCAGCCAATTGCACTTTGTCGCCATCCACGCTGGCCAGCACCACCACGGCGGTTTTGAGCTTGTTTTTCAATTGGTCCAAGGTGTCACGCAAGGCCTTGGCGTCTGCGCCAGGCAATACCGCAGCCAGCAATTTCACGCCTTTGACATCGACGGCACGCGCCAGCAAATCATCACCTTGAGATGAAGCCAACTTGCCCTTGAGTGCGCTCATCTCTTTTTCTAAGCCACGCACTTGTTCGATCAACTGCGCCAAGCGGTGGTTCAACTCCACAGGCGTGGCTTTGAGTGAAGCACAGGCCTGGTTGACGGTGTCTTCCATGGCTTGCACATAGGCCAGAGCGTGCTCGCCCGTGACGGCCTCAATCCGACGTACACCGGCGGCCACGCCGCTTTGCGCCACCACTTTGAACAAGCCAATATCGCCCGTGCTGTGAACATGGGTGCCGCCGCACAATTCGCGACTGCTGCCGATATCCAGCACCCGCACCGTGTCGCCGTATTTCTCCCCGAACAACATCATGGCGCCCGTTTTTTGCGCTGACTCAATGTCCATCCATCTCGCCTGCGTGGCTTGGTTGGTCAAAATTTCTTGGTTCACGCGTTGCTCGATCTCGCGAATTTGTGCATCGGTGATGGGGCCGGTGTGGGCAAAGTCAAACCGGGTGCGCTCGCTGTTGACCAAGCTGCCTTTTTGTTGAACATGCGCGCCGAGCACTTCTCGCAAGGCTTTGTGCATCAAATGCGTGGCGGAATGGTTGCGCACGGTGGCCGCACGTAACGGCTGGTTCACCCTGGCTTGCAAGTTATCGCCAACTTGTATCTTGCCTTGCGACAACTGGCCATGGTGACCAAACACATCAGCCTTGATCTTCAACGTGTCTTCAACATCAAAACGTGTCGCCTGGCTGGACTCGCCCGCCACCAGCCAACCTTGGTCACCCACTTGACCGCCGCTTTCCGCATAAAACGGTGTGTGGTCCAACACCACCACACCGACTTGGCCCGCTTGCATGTCGTTGACCGCCACGCCGTCCATATACAAAGCAGTGACCGTAGCAGATGTTTGTAGATGTTCATAGCCCACAAATTCGTTGCCTGGTCCGGTGTATTCCAACGCCCTGTCCATTTTGAATTTACCGGCGGCGCGGGCTTGGGATTTTTGTTTTTCCATGGCGAGGTCGAATTCCTCGACATCGACAGTGACGCCTCGCTCTCTGCAAACATCTTGCGTCAGATCAAGCGGAAAACCGTAGGTGTCGTGCAACTTGAACGCCACCTCACCCGAGAGCACTTTGGCGTTGTCGCCAAGCGATGAGTCCAAGATGTGCATGCCAACTTCCAAGGTTTCATAAAAACGCTGTTCTTCGGTTTTCAAAGCGTCTGTGATGCTGACGGCTTGCTTGGCCAAGTTGGGATAAGCGTCGCCCATGACCTTCACCAAATCAGGCACGAGTTTGTGAAAGAAGGGTTTTTTCTGGCCCAATTTGTAGCCGTGGCGAATCGCGCGGCGAATGATGCGCCGTTGCACATAACCACGGCCTTCGCTGCCAGGAATGACGCCGTCACTGACCAAAAATGCGGTGGCTCGGATGTGGTCGGCGATCACGCGCAAAGAACTGTTGTGCATGTCGGTGCAGCCGGTTTCGCGGGCGGCTGCGCGGATCAACGCATCGAACAAATCGATTTCGTAATTGCTGTGCACATGCTGCAAGATGGCGGCCAGCCGTTCCAACCCCATGCCCGTGTCTACACAAGGTGCGGGCAATTTCTTCAAGCTGCCGTCGGGCTGCATGTCGAACTGCATGAACACATGGTTCCAAATTTCGATGAACCGGTCGCCGTCTTCCTCCGGACTTCCGGGAGGCCCGCCGGGAATATGCGCTCCGTGGTCGTAAAAAATTTCCGAGCACGGACCGCAAGGGCCGGTATCGGCCATCATCCAAAAATTGTCAGACGCATATTTTTTGCCCTTGTTGTCGCCGATGCGCACGATACGGTCGGCGGGTAAGCCAATTTCTTTGTGCCAGATGTCGTAGGCTTCATCGTCGTCGATATAAACCGTCACCATCAATCGCTCGGGCGGCAATTGGTACACCTGGGTGAGCAATTCCCAGCCCCATTTCAAACTGTCGCGCTTGAAGTAGTCGCCAAACGACCAGTTGCCCATCATTTCAAAAAAAGTGTGGTGTCGGGCTGTGTAGCCCACGTTCTCCAAATCGTTGTGTTTGCCACCGGCACGCAAACAGGCTTGCACAGAAGCCGCGCGCACATAAGAGCGTTTGTCTTCGCCCAAAAACACATCTTTGAATTGCAC
>SXGQ01229207.1_pt1 | contig 24825 bp, 21 predicted proteins | sample 3178371 | NCBI WGS metagenome assembly SXGQ01 (sample SAMN11356859, study PRJNA531348) | freshwater metagenome | isolation source: freshwater sample F1-20 | place: China: Fuxian Lake, Yuxi | collected 2017-12-25 | reverse complement strand
AGTGACATCGCCTTTGCAAGCACTTGGTCTACGCCACCAACGTTCAAGAAGGCCTGCTCTGGAATTTCGTCCAGTTCACCCTTAATGATCGCTTCGAAGCTTTCTACGGTGTCTTCTGTCTTGACGTATTCACCCTTCAAACCGGTGAACACTTCAGCAACGAAGAACGGCTGCGACAAGAATCGCTGAACTTTGCGAGCACGCGCAACAGTGAGGCGGTCTTCCTCTGAAAGTTCGTCGAGACCCAAGATGGCGATGATGTCTTGCAATTCCTTATAACGCTGCAACAACTCTTTTACGCGTTGTGCACATCCATAGTGTTCTTTTCCCAATATTTCTTCGCTCAAAATACGGCTTGTCGAATCCAAAGGATCCACCGCTGGGTAAATACCCAATTCCGCAATTTTACGAGACAATACGGTTGTTGCATCCAAGTGAGCGAAAGTTGTCGCTGGCGCTGGATCCGTTAAGTCATCCGCAGGAACATATACCGCCTGAACAGAAGTAATTGAACCACGGGTGGTAGAAGTAATGCGCTCTTGCATCGCCCCCATTTCACTTGCCAATGTTGGCTGGTAACCCACGGCGCTCGGCATACGACCCAACAACGCTGATACCTCTGAACCGGCTTGTGTAAAGCGGAAAATGTTATCGATAAAGAAAAGAATGTCCTTGCCCGCGCCTGAACCATCGCCATCACGGAAGTATTCCGCAACGGTCAAACCGCTCAATGCAACACGCGCACGTGCTCCGGGAGGCTCATTCATTTGTCCGAATACCAAGGTAGCCTGGCTATTTTTCATTTCTTCCATGTCCACAGCATCCAAATCCCATCCGCCTTTTTCCATGCTGTGTTTGAAAGCTTCTCCGTATTTAATAACGCCAGATTCGATCATCTCGCGCAACAAATCGTTTCCTTCACGGGTACGCTCACCCACACCGGCAAATACAGACATACCTGAGTATGCTTTTGCAATGTTGTTGATGAGTTCCATAATCAATACTGTTTTACCTACACCGGCTCCACCGAACAAACCAATTTTACCACCCTTCGCATAGGGCTCCAACAAATCGATTACCTTGATACCTGTATACAGAGGCTCTGCGCTGGTACTCAAGTTATCGAAAGTAGGGGCGGGTTGGTGAATACCACGTCCGTTGTCCTTAGAGAGTTGTGTCATACCATCAATGGCATCACCCACTACGTTGAGTAGGCGACCACGGATAGACTCACCTACGGGCATGCGAATTGCATCGCCAGAATCCACGCAGTCAATTCCGCGACGCAAACCATCGGTACCGTCCATCGCGATGGCGCGTACCATGTTTTCGCCTAAGTGCTGTTGTACTTCAAGCACCAAGATTTGACCGTTGTCTTTCGTAACGGTGAGAGAGTTGTAAATTTTGGGGAGGATTGATCCGGGTTCGTTGAAACTTACATCGACCACAGGACCAATGATTTGAGATATTTTACCTACGTTGGCCATCGTGAATTTTCCGAGTGCAAAAATACACAAAGGTTTCCCCATCTCCAAAGGTTTTCAAAAATAGTTGCGGTGCTGCAAAAAATGTTTTTTGGGCAAGCCCCGAATCCCCTCGATTCTGTGTGTTTTCGCGCGGAAATTTACCCGTTGCGATATAAAAATCGTTAACTTCGCGTCTTTATTCATGGATCGCAATACAGTCATTGGATTTTCGCTCATTTTTCTTATCCTCATTGGATACTATTGGTATACTGCACCAACGCCCGAGCAACAAGCAGCATTCCAACGTCAACAGGATAGTTTGGCAAAGATTGAGGCGGCCAAAAGTGAGCCCGCATCAGCCAATGCCTCGGCAACTGCAGAAGCAACTCAAACAGCACCCGTAGCCGACTCTGCACTGGTAGGTACCCTGGGTAGCATGTCCGCTCAGTTGAAAGGTGAATCACAATTCGTCACCCTGAAAAGTGAAAAATTGCAAGTGGATATTCGCACCAAAGGTGGAAGCATCGGTCGGGTGGTCTTGAACAATCAAAGGCGTTCTGATTCTTCGGCGTTAGAATTGTTGTCGAACCTCGATGCTTATAACCAATGGTTCTTTGAGTTGTATACCGCCAACGGCGCATTGAAGAGCAGCGACTTCTTCTGGAAAATTGTGAAGCAGTCACCGAGCAGTGTAACATTGCGTTTGGGAGATGCAGCCCGCTACATCGATCAAACCTACGCCTTGGATGAAAAAGGCTTTACCGTAAAACATGGTTTGGCGTTGAAAGGCATCGATGAGTTGGTGAAGTCTCGTACCTCCGGTATTAAGGTTTTCTGGCGTGCCCAATTGCATAAGCAGGAGCGCGACATGAAATGGGAAACGCAGAACACCACCGTGGTATATAAAATGTTGGGTGAGGATGCCGATAAACTGGATGTTGCAAGTCCCGATGCAGAAGAATTGAAGAACAACCTCGAGTGGGTGGGCTTCAAACAGCAGTATTTCTCGGCCATCATGGTGGCGGATTCTGGATTTTCTTCAGATGCCAAAATCGCTTGGAAAGAAACCAAAGAGCCGGGCAAGATCAAAGACCTTCAAGCGGAAGTATACCTCGATTACGAGCGTCAGTCGTTCAAAGAATATGGCTTCAACTATTACTTCGGACCTAACCAATACTACACAATGCAAGAGGCATCTGTGGGTAAAGCAAATGCTGGGTTAGAGCGTATCATTCCTTTGGGATGGGGTATTTTTGGATGGGTTAACCGATATGTGGTAATCCCTGTGTTTCATTCATTGGATGGTGTGATTGGCAGCATGGGTATCATTATCTTGTTGTTGACCATCATCATCAAAACCGCTTTGTTGCCCTTGGTTTACAAATCATACATCAGCACGGCCAAAATGCGTATCCTCAAGCCGGAGTTGGATGTGATAAAAGAAAAGCACGGTAACGACATGCAGAAAATGCAGCAAGAGAACATGGCGCTTTACCGCAAAGCGGGGGTTTCCCCAATGAGTGGTTGTGTGCCGGTGCTGTTGCAAATGCCCATTTTGTTTGCCATGTTCCAGTTCTTCCCGAATGCATTTGAATTGCGTCAAAAAACCTTCCTTTGGGCGATGGATTTGTCGCAATACGATGGTCCAAGTTTGGGCTTTAACATTCCTTTTTACGGCGATCACGTGAGTTTCTTCACCATTCTGATGACCATATCTACCCTTATCTACACGCACTTCAACAATCAGTTGTCGGGTGTGACGGGTCAGATGAAATACATCGGATACTTTATGCCAATCATTTTCTTGGGTGTATTGAACGATTACGCAGCGGGTTTAACCTGGTACTATTTTGTGAGCAATATGATAACTTTCGGACAGCAGTGGGCGATTCGCAGAACTGTGGATGATGCCAAGTTGCATGCGCAGATTGCAGAAAACCGCAAAAAACCCGTGACGAAGTCAAAGTTCCAACAGCGCATGGAAGAAGCCATGAAAGTGAGCCAACAGCGCGCGTCTGCCCAAAAGAAGAAATAATCCCTAGTAGCGGGCTGTATACAAACTGCCCGCCTGTGCGGTTACAAGCCCTTTGATTTCCAAGTCCAGAAGTGCCATGGCTATATGACTGGCCGACCATTGATTTTTCTGCAGCATTTCGTCGGGTTTCTGTATTCCTTCCATGAGCCATTGCATGACTTGTGTTTCAATTGGATTTAGGTTGCCAAACAATTGCATTTGATTTCCTTGATTGCTGTTCTGGTTGTTGGGATGGTTTCGGGTCCAACCCATCGTTTCAACAATGTCTTCGATGTCAATTGTCATGTGTGCCATTTGGTTTTTTATGAGGAAATTGCATCCCTCTGATGCCCGATCGGCGGGTCGACCGGGTATTGCGAATACCTCTCTGTTGTATCCATGGGCAATGCTTGCTGTAATCATGGAGCCGCCTTTCACGCCGCTTTCTATGACAAGAAGCGCATCGCACAAGCCGGCCACAATGCGATTGCGTTTAGGGAAATAATCCGGGTGCATTTTGGTATTGGCCGGAAAGTCTGCGATCAATCCACCACCCTGATGTTGCATTTGTTCTGCAACTTGTCTGTGTTGTGTTGGGTAGATGTGGTCGAGTCCGTGGGCCATCACCGCAAAATTGGGTATGCCGGCGTCCAATGCAGCTTGATGGGCTACAACATCAATACCAAAGGCCAAGCCGCTCACCATTGCGATGTTGTAGTGCGATAGTTTTTCAATCCAAGATTTTGTGTATGCAATGCCTTGTGGGGTGGGTTTTCGTGTACCGATGACGCCGAGGATTCGCGGTGCATTCCAAGGGATATCGCCCACGGAAAATAGCACGAGGGGTGCATTGGCCAATTCACGTAACCGGTAAGGATATTCAGGGTGATTGATTGATGTGCCGCGGATATTCTGGGCTTGGTGTCTTTCGGCGAGCGCGCGAGCCGCTTTGCACTCATTGTCTTTGCTCAGTTGTAATTGATGGGCAAGTTTTATGTTCAAGCCAGCCGCACCTTGCCAATCAACTTTATTGGCTGCAAAAACTTGAATGGCACTCCCAAAATGTTGAATCAAATGTTTGCCTACAACCGGACCAATACCTTCGCATAGGCCCAACTCCATCATCGCGATGGTCTCTTCCCAATATCCCAGGGAAATCATACTTTCCCAAAGTTAGTTTACTCGTTCAATTTGAGAACGGCCATGAAGGCACTTTGGGGAATATCGACATTGCCCACGGACTTCATGCGTTTTTTACCAGCTTTTTGTTTTTCCAACAATTTTCGCTTACGAGAGATATCACCACCATAACACTTGGCGGTCACGTCTTTCCGCATGGCAGATAAGGTTTCACGGGATATAATTTTGGCACCCACCGCGGCTTGAATGGCGATTTCAAACTGTTGGCGGGGGATCAAATCGCGGAGTTTCTTGCAAATTTTGCGACCCAAGTCTTGGGCATTGTCGCGGTGAATGATGGCACTCAATGCATCAACTCCTTTGCCGTTTAACATGATGTCCATCTTTACCAATTTGCTCTCTTTGTATCCCAATGGAGAGTAATCGAAGCTGGCATATCCCTTGGAAATCGACTTTAAGCGATCGTAAAAATCAAACACGATTTCTGCCAATGGCATTTCGAAATTCATTTCTACACGGTCGCTCGTCAAATAAATTTGGTTGGTAAGCATGCCGCGTTTATCCAAGCACAGTGTCATGATGGGACCTACATAATCACTTTTGGTGATCACACTGGCGCGGATATAGGGCTCCTCTACATAATCGATTTTCTCGGGTGGAGGAAGATCGGTGGGGTTGTTGACCAAAACCGTTTCCCCTTTGGTGGTGTAGGCCACGTAGCTTACGTTGGGAACGGTGGTGATAACCGTCATGTTGAATTCGCGTTCCAGTCGCTCCTGGATGATTTCCAGGTGCAACATGCCCAAGAATCCGCAACGGAATCCAAATCCCAAAGCAGCAGAACTCTCTGGTTCAAACACAATGCTGGCGTCGTTCAGTTGCAATTTGCCCATTGCCTCACGGAGTTCTTCAAAATCCTCGGTATCCACAGGGTAAATACCCGCGAAAACCATCGGTTTCACATCTTCGAATCCATCAATGGCCTTCTCAGCGGGATGGATTTTGCCTGTGAGCGTGTCTCCAACTTTTACTTCTTTGGCATCTTTGATGCCTGAAATGATATAGCCTACATCGCCCGCGCAGACTTCGTTGCGCGGACTCAAATCCAACTTCAAAATGCCCACTTCATCGGCGTAATACTCACTACCGCCATTCATGAACTTCACATGTTGCCCTTTTTTGATTTTGCCATCAATTACGCGGTAATATGCAATGATTCCGCGGAATGAATTGAAAACAGAGTCGAAAATCAACGCCTTTAACGGCGCATTGATATCGCCTTTCGGCGCAGGTACCCTGGCTACGATGGCTTTCAAAATATCGTGAACGCCCGCACCGGTTTTACCACTCGCGGCGATGATACTATCGCGGTCACAACCAATCAAATCGACGATCTCATCTTTCACTTCCTCGGGCATCGCACCGGGCAAATCAATCTTGTTCAAAACAGGAATGATCTCCAAGTCATGCTCCAAAGCCATGAATAAGTTACTGATTGTTTGTGCTTCAATCCCTTGGGAGGCGTCCACAATCAACAACGCGCCTTCACAGGCAGCGATGCTTCGACTCACTTCGTAACTGAAATCCACGTGACCCGGCGTGTCAATCAAATTCAAAATATACTTTTCGCCATCGAGCTCATAATTCATCTGAATGGCGTGGCTCTTGATGGTGATACCGCGTTCGCGCTCAATGTCCATATCGTCCAATACTTGGGCCTGCAAGTCGCGCTTACTCACCGTGTTGGTATATTCAAGCAGACGATCGGCTAGGGTGCTTTTGCCGTGGTCAATGTGGGCGATGATACAGAAATTGCGAATGTGTTGCATGAAGCGTTCAAAAAGAACTGCAAATATAACCCTTCGCGGGCAAGGTTTTGTTTGAATTTCTTGATAGAGTTTCCGCCTCGCAGATACTTTTTGTGGTTACGCTTTGAGTTGCTCTACGATGGCAAAGACGGCAGGACAGATTTCAATGTTGTGTTGCGCCAATGCAAGGTGCGTATGCATTTTTCGGTGGCTGGTGTGGGGGAATTCTCGGCAGGCTTTCGGACGGTCATCGTAGACACTGCAGGCATTGTCGTCGCCCAAGAACGGACAGGGTGTCTGTTGCAGGCAATAGAGTCCATCGGTGTCGAGGGTAAGGTATTGGGTTACAAAATCCCCGGGTTTCATTTTGAATCGAGCGGATAGCCGTTCGATGTCTTTTTCAAACAGCATTGGCGAGGTTGTTTTGCAACAGTTGCCACAACTCAAGCAATCGATTTTTTTGAAGGCTTGGTTGTGGAGTTTTTCAAACTGCTCATCCAAATCGCGCGGGGGTTTCTGCTTGAGCTTTTTCAGGGTGGCCCGCATGGCTTTCCCTTGCTGAAAAACTTTTTTACGCAATTCGTCAACGGCTGGAACTTCCAGCGGTTTGGTTACGATTTGGTTGGGGTGTTTGAAGGGGTTAGACATGGGTATGGGCATTGAAAATTAAACATCGTAGCGATTCAACAATTTGATCATGACCTCCATGTCTTTGGCATAGGGAGCTTCGAAAGACAGGGGTGTGCCGTCGAGATCTTGTAAACTCAAATTTCTCGCATGGAGCGCGAACCTCGGAATTAACGGGGAATCGGTGCCATGCAGTTTGCGTTTTACCCAGGAGAGCATGGGGACATCACTCCCATAAAGCGTATCAGCGGCGATGCAGGCGTTTTGTGATTGTAGGTGCACGCGAATTTGGTGCAATCGCCCGGTTTTGGGTTCGCATTCCATCAAGGTGAAATGCCTAAATACCTGGAGTGATTTGAATCGGGTTTGGGCAGGCTTGCCGTTTTTTCTGTCGATTTTGATCTTGCCCACTTGTTCCGCAATGATGGGTAGGTCAATCCAAAGGTCTTGAAAATGCAACTGTCCGTTCACCACCGCATGGTAGATTTTTGTCACTTTGCGATGTTCAAACTGCATCGAAAAATGGCGATAGGCCTCAGGGTTTTTGGCAATCAAAAGTACACCGGAGGTTTCACGGTCGATACGGTGACACAAAATGGCGTCGGGCCATTGACTTTTGGCCCACTCTTGCACGGAAATGGCGGTGAATTTACCGCGTTCTGGGAGGGAAGGGACGTAAGGGGGTTTGTTAATGGCCGCCCAATCGTTGGTTTCTTGGATGATTTGGATTTTACCGATGTGGGGCCCGCGCTTGCGCGGGTCTTCAATGGGTTCATCGTCGTCAATGATTTCAATGTCGTCTAGGTTGATCATTCCGTGGTTGTCGAATAAACAACGATTAGTTTGATTTCATGCTGAGTCTGATGCGCGACATCACATTTTTGGTTTGCTGGGGGAAGTCACCCTCCATCATCCAATTGTAATAGCCAGGTTCGTTGAGTAAAACGTCTTTCACGGTTCTTCCTTTGTGCTTGCCAAAGTTGAAAATGACATCCCCTTTGTCGTTGAAGACCAATCGGCCTGCCAAATCGGCCAACAAATCTTGTCCGGTGAGTTTGTGTAACCCATCAATGTCTTCTGGCAAATCGGTGTACTTCTGCATTTGTGCGCGGATGATTTCCCATGTAGCCACGGTATCGGCCTCGGCACTGTGCGCGTTCTCGAGATCCCTGCTGCAATAGAACTTGTAGGCCGCGCTCAATGTGCGAGGTTCTTTCATGTGGTAAATGCGCTGAGCATCAATGAATTTGCAAGACCGCACGTCAAACTCAATCCCTGCGCGGAAGAACTCTTCCACCAACATCGGGAAGTCGAATTTATTGGAGTTGAATCCGCCAAAATCGCAATCCTGCAAATAGGTATACAATTCCTTGGCCATCTCCTTGAAAGAGGGTTTGTCGGCCACATCCGCATTTGAAATGCCATGAACTGCCGTAGCGCCAGCCGGAATGGGAATGCCGGGATTGATGCGGTAGGTGCGAATTTCTTCACGCATGTCGGGGAATACCTTCAGCAAACAAATCTCAACGATGCGGTCATGGGTGACGCTCACACCGGTGGTTTCCAAATCAAAAACGACCAAAGGCCTGCGCAGATTCAACATATCTTTCAAAATTCGGTGCGATGTGGTGGCTTTCCAAATTTGCCGATTCAATTAAACGGATAAATATCAACATCGGGTATCTTTGTGGCATGCGATTCGACATAATTTCTGCAGTTCCGGGTTTGTTGGAGGGTTTGTTGGGTTACAGCATTCCCAAGCGGGGGTGCGACAAAGGTTTGGCGGAAATTCACTTGCACAATTTGCACGATTACGGATTGGGGAAATACAAGCAAATCGATGATACGCCATTCGGCGGTGGTGCTGGGATGGTGTTGATGCCGGAGCCCTTGAGCATCGTCATTGAAAAGTTGAAATCTGAAAGACAGTACGATCAAATCATTTATCTCACGCCCGATGGCATTCCACTAAAGCAAAGTTTGGCCAATCAATTGAGCCTTGGAGAGAATTTGATGTTGATTTGTGGACACTACAAGGGCATTGATCATCGCGTGCGCGATTTGTATGTGACCATGGAGATTTCCTTGGGCGATTTTGTTTTGAGTGGGGGAGAAATTGCAGCCGCAGCGGTTGTGGACTCCGTTATTCGACTGCTGCCAGGTGTTTTGGGCGATGAAGAAAGTGCTTTGAGCGATTCTTTTCAGGACGATTTGTTGGCTCCGCCGCTTTATACCCGTCCGGAAGTATTTCAAGGAATTCGCGTACCCGATGTACTTACAACCGGTAACCATCCCAAAATTGCTCAGTGGAAGCATGAGCAGGCGTTAGAGCGTACCATGCGATTGCGTCCAGACTTACTGGGCGATGAAGAAATTTAATTCAAGTTTAATTTAAACAAGTCGCTGTCTGGCTTGTTCAGGTCTACCAACCCAATGGGGAGTGACATGATGATGTGTTGGTCTGGATCCTCGATGCGTGTGATCCAAGCTTCAACAAGGGGAATTAGAACGGGATTGGTTTTGTCTTCTCCAACCACGGTAAACATCATGCCCTGTGGTAGGGCTTCTACCTGTGTGATGGTTCCTTGAAATCCGGATGTTTCATCGGTAATCTTAAAACCAATGAGTGCGTTGTCTTGGGGGATAACTGACATTTTTTTGCTGCTGGGGATGCCAAACGACAATCCGATGAGGGCTTTGGCTTTTTCCTCGGTGTCGATGCCTTTGAGTTTGATTAAATCTTGGGTTTTGTTGACATCCGTAATACAAAAGGGAACCCCTTTTCCGTCAATAATGACAAATAGGTAGTTCCCTTTGGAAATGACTTTGTTTGATGTGGCGAAGCACTCGATGGATAACCTTCCGTCGTAACCATGTTTGGCGTGTATCTTTCCGACCAAAGTGAGGGGCGGGGGTAGTACACTCATGGCCAGAGATTATTCAGCGGCAGGTGCTTCTTCAGCAGCGGGTGCTTCTTCAGCAGCAGGTGCTTCGTCGGCAGCAGGTGCTTCTTCAGCAGCAGGTGCTTCTTCAGCAGCAGGTGCTTCTTCAGCAGCAGGTGCCTCTTCAGCAGCAGGTGCCTCTTCAGCAGCAGGTACCTCTTCAGCAGCAGGTGCCTCCTCAGTAGCAATAACTTCTTCGGCAACGGCTTCTTCAGCGGCTACTTCTGCAGTTTCTTCTACTGCGTTGGCAGCAGCTTCAGCTTCTGCAACTTTCGCAGCGATTTTTGCTTCAACAGCAGCTCTGCGTTTTGATTCTTGAGCCAATCCTTCTGCCTTCAATTTCTGAGCAGCGGACGACAAATTGGATTTCTTCGCATCGATGCGAGCGGCTTTTTCTTCCAACCAAGCGGCGAAGCGCTTGTCAGCCTCTTCTTGCGTGATCGCACCCTTATTTACACCTACCTGCAAGTGTTTCTTCATAGAAGCACCTTTGTAGCTTAAAATAGCAGCTGCAGTGTCGGTTGGTTGAGCACCGTCGATAAGCCATTGGGCTGCGCGGTCTACGTTTAATACGATTGTAGCTGGATTGGTGATGGGGTTGTAACTACCGAGTTTCTCGATGAATTTACCATCCCTTGGTGAACGCGAATCCGCTACCACAATGTGAAAGAAAGCCCGTTTCTTTCTGCCGTGTCTTTGCAATCTAATTTTGGTTGCCATGTCTTTATTGTGTATTTTTTAATCCCGATTTCTTCAAAACGGGGTGCAAAGATAATGAAAGTGAATTGAATAACCAATGAAAATTGGATTCATCCGTGAGAAGTAGGTTAAATAATCCGCATTTTGGCGAACTTTAACACCAGCGTTTTCTGTCCCATTTGATCGAAATTCACGATGGCCTTCGCATTGGCAGCATCCCCTTCGATGTTCACCACCACCCCAATTCCAAACCGCTGATGCTGCACTTTGTCGCCCACCTTCAGTCCGCTGATATCGCCTTCCACAAAATTGGGGTCTACAGGCGGAACCGGCGGGGATGGCGGTTTGCTCGCGTTGAACAACTTGGCGGTTTTCGTGGGTTTGTCTTCCACCCGTTTGCTGGCGTACTGACCACCAATGTAACCGCTGCCAGAAAAATCAGGTTCGCCACCGCCAAATGGCGATGCCGTTTTCATCGAGGCGGTACTCATGTCGAGGTACTGCGCATCAATCTCTTGGATAAACCGACTGGGTTCGCAAGGAACCAAGCTGCCGTATTTGAACCGGGAGGTGGCAAAGGTCATGTAGCATTTCGTTTCAGCACGCGTGATTGCCACATAAAACAGTCTCCGCTCTTCCTCCAAATCAGCCCGAGAATGGAGCGATAGTTGGCTAGGGAACAAATTCTCTTCAATGCCCACAATGAAAACCACCGGGTATTCCAACCCTTTGCTCGCGTGAATGGTCATCAAAGAAACGCAATCCCTGTCGGGGTCTTTGTCTTTCTGATCGTCGGTGTACAGCGCCACATCCTCGAGGAAATTCGCCAAGGTTTTTTCTTTTTCACTTTCGTCATCCTCCACAAATTCTTGAATACCATTGAGTAACTCCGTGAGGTTCTCGTACCTTGAAACGCCCTCCACGGATTTATCATCGTACAATGTTTTGAGCAATCCACTTTGCTTGGCCACATGCATCGCCAAGTCATAGGCGTTACTTCCATCAAGCATTGTCTGAAAGCTCTTGATCATCATTGCAAAGTTTTCGACCTTGCCCGCACTTACGCCCAATTCGGGAATGCTTCCTGCCGAGGCAACAACTTCCCATAGCGGAACACCCAATTCCGACGATTTTACGATGATTCGGTTGATGGTGGTATCTCCAATGCCGCGACCTGGATAATTGATGACACGCTTCAGGGCTTCTTCGTCTGAGGGGTTGATGACCAATCGCAAGTAACTAATCAGGTCTTTCACTTCTTTGCGCTGATAGAAACTCATGCCGCCATAAATTCGGTAATCGATTCCTTGTCTGCGCAAAGCTTCTTCAAAGGCCCTGCTTTGGCTATTGGTGCGATACAAGATGGCAAATGCTCTGTTGGGTAGGTGCAATTGATTCTTGTCGTCGAAGATGGCATCGGCAACCCGACGTGCTTCTTCACCTTCAGTGGCATTGCGAACAACCTTTATTTTTTCTCCGATGTCGTTGGCGGTCCACACGTTTTTCTCCAACTGCTTTTGGTTGTTTTTGATCACAGAACTGGCGGCATTGACGATGTTTTGGGTGGAGCGATAGTTTTGCTCCAGCTTGAATGTTTTCACATCGGGGTAATCGCGCTCGTAATTCAGTATGTTTTGAATGTTGGCACCGCGAAACGCGTAAATACTCTGCGCATCATCGCCCACTACACAGATATTTTGGTGAACGGCTGCCAATTTTCGCGTGATCATGTACTGCACATGGTTGGTATCTTGATACTCATCCACCATGATGTATTTGAATTTGTGTTGCCACTTGTTGCAGACATCCACATGGTTGTTTAGCAACTTGTATGTATTGAGCAAGATGTCGTCGAAATCCATCGCACCAGCCTTAAAGCAACGGTTGGTATAGGCCATGAAAATTTCCGAGAACTTGGCGCGATTGGCTGCCTTGTCTTGGCTCATGAGCTCTTCTTTGTCTACGTAGTGTTTTGCTTCGATGAGGTTGTTTTTCGCCATGCTGATTCTGCCCAAGACCATCGAGGGTTTGTACATTTTGTCATCGAGATTCATCTCCTTGATGATGCCCTTCAACAGGTTCTTGCTGTCTTCGCTGTCGTAAATCGTAAAGTTTGCTGGATAGCCCAGACGGTCGGCTTCTTGCCTCAATATCCTGGCAAATACAGAGTGAAATGTACCCATCCATAGATTGCGCGCTTGCGCACCAGCGACCTGTTCAATGCGATGTCGCATCTCTTTGGCTGCCTTGTTGGTGAATGTTAACGCCAAAATATTGAACGGCTCAGCCCCTTTGTGAAGCAAATAGGCCATGCGGAAAGTGAGTACCCGTGTTTTCCCGGATCCTGCACCTGCGATAATCATTACAGGCCCATCGGTCTGCATCACTGCTTCTTTTTGGGCAGGGTTTAGTTTGTCCAAATACGGAGGTAGTTCGTCGGGATGGGAATGGTCGGGCCAATGCATGAACCACAAAAATACCACCGAAACTTGATGTGATTTTCACAACTTGTAAACCTTGGTTTGTGTATCTTGCAACCTGTGAAATTTTACTCGCTCAATTTGCTCACCACCCTGGGTTTGTCGTCGCAGTCATTTTTTGTGCTGTGGGTATTTACCGTACTGTTGGGCATCACCGTTGGTTTGTTGTGGTTGCGCAGGGAAAAGCAATTATTGAAGCGATTGCAAAACATGATTTCGGAGGAAAATCCGGAGGAAAATGAGGCAGTGAAGCAGAATTATGAGGATATCGAGGCTGCATTGAAGGCTTTGTTTGATACGCGCAAGGAAGAGTTGCAACAGTTGCAGCGATTGGAGAATTATCGTCGCGATTATATCGGAAATGTTGCGCATGAGCTGAAAACCCCCATTTTTTCTATTCAGGGATACATTGAAACGGTGTTGGATGATCCCGAATTGGACCGAAAAACGCTTGAGTCCTTTTTGGGAAAAGCGAACAAAAATGCGGATCGGTTGGGTCAGATCGTCATGGATTTGGACACCATCACCAAGTATGAAAGTGGATTTTTGGTGTTGGATCAGAGTCCATTCGACGTGCTCGCTTTGGTGAACGAGGTTGTAGAATCCCTGGAATTGCAAGCGAAAGAAAAGAAAATAGGGTTGCAAGTATTCGCACCAGCGGGGGATTATCAGGTGGTTGGCGATCGCGGTCGGCTTTCGCAAGTGCTCACCAATTTGGGCTATAATTCCATTCGCTATGGCAATGAAAATGGCAATACCCGTTTCAGGTTGAGTTATACCGGCACCAAGGTGATTGTTGAGGTTGCGGACAATGGGATCGGAATCCCTCAAGAGCATTTGGGTCGCGTTTTTGAGCGATTTTTTCGGGTTGATAAGCACCGCAATCGCGCCACAGGGGGCAGCGGTTTGGGTTTGAGTATTTGCAAACATATCGTAGAAGCCCACGGTGAAACCATCAGTGTTATCAGTACCGAGGGAGCAGGTTCTGTCTTCAGTTTTTCGGTAAAGTCGGCTGTGGTAGAGGATTGATCTCAATCCAGGGCTACCCAAACTGCGGCGTATTCATTCCAACGTTGGAATCGGAGTGTGCAAGTTTGTTCAAAAGCGGTCAAAGTAATTCGTGCTTGGAGGGTTCCCTCCGCCAATTCGGGATCTATTGGCCAATCGGTCATGTGTAGGTGCTCCTTGAAATCAGTGCCTTTCTGTCCGATCGCCTTATACAATGCTTCTTTCGCACACCATATCAAGAGCAGGGTTTCTAGGGTGGGTTTGGGTCCGAGTTTTTCAATTTCTGCTTCATTGCAGAACCGTTTGTAGATTCGTGATAATTGGGGCCTGAGCTGTTCGATATCGACCCCAACAGATTTCACCGGGTGGTGTGCAAGCAGCGCATAGTTCCCGGCGTGACTGTGGTTGATGGCTGCAGATTGGGGTTGGAGGAGGGGTTTTCCGTGTTCGGAAAAGACAAGTTGGTGTTGGGGGAAGGCTTGGGCAACGAGGTGGCGTGCAGCAAGTTTGTGGGTACTCCCAGAGGCGGCAGTTTCGGGGTTGGCCAAATCCCCCCAAATTTGGTTGTAACTTTGTGCAAGTTCGTCGCGACTTTCGGTAATATGCCAACGCAAGAGGCGAACACCAGAGTTACAGTTCCAACACAAATCCAAAGGCATGGCCACAAAGATAGATGTAAATGAATATACGAAATTAGAGGGACATAAGCAAGGGGTTTATGCTTTGTCGTGGCTAGAATCGGAGCGATGTTTGTTGAGTGCCGGTGGCGATGGGTCGTTGGTGAAATGGGATTTGGCGGTCATCCAACCACAGGTGCCGGTGACGGGGAAGTTGCACGCGCAATTGCCAGAGCCAATTTTTTGCATGATGCAGGGCGGCGATGGCTTGATTTGGGCGGGTACGCAAGGCGGTTTGGTTTTTAAGTTGGAGGTGGGTGCATCGCCCAGAATGATGAAATTGGGTACGAGTTCAGTATTTTTTATATCGCAATGGATGGATGGCCGGATTGCTGTGGGGTTGGGTAGCGGCGAACTGGTTTTTTTGGACGATGCTTTTGAAGTGGTTTCTCGGCTCAAATTGGGTGAGCGCAGCCTTCGGTGTTGCATTGGGAGCGAGGGTTTGATCGGTGGCAGCGATGGTGTGGTTTGGCGATTGAATGCCTTGGGCGAGTTGATTTCGGTGCGAACGGCCAATCAGCCCTCGGTGTTTTGCATGGCGAAGATGGACGATGATTCATTTGTGAGTGGGGGCAGGGATGCCCAACTTTGGTGGCACAGGGATGGGGCGGAGGAGACGGTCAAAGCGCATTTATATACCATACATGCGTTGATGTTGGAGCCAGGTGAGGGACGATGGTTGGCCAGTGGTGGGATGGACAAATCAATAAAAATCTGGGATGCTGAAAATGCCACATTGTTGAAGGTGGTTGACCGATCGAAATTCCCGAATTTTGGTCATACCCACTCCGTGAATGCTTTGGCGTGGTTGGGTGAGGTTGATGGCCTCGATGCTTCTCGGTTGGGCCGGCGCTTGCTGGCAAGCGCCGGCGACGACAAAACCATCCGAATCTGGGAAATCAATCCATCCTGATTCATTAATTAGACTCCCCACATCCCCTGTGGAACAACTCCATCGCCCAAATCCTCCTCAAACACGACAATTGTCCTATTTTCGCAGTGTGGCCACCGCTAATTTTACCCTAACCAATACCCATATCATGAAAACACTTCAGCGATTGATGGTTGTGCTGCTCATTGTCAGCGCCACCAACCTTAGGGCACAAATTCAAGCCACCCTAGACGATGAGTCCATTGAAGTAGCCCCGAAGGATACAACCCGAAAAAAATCCTTGCACCTGCCGCCGCTGCCAACCATCCCCAAAAAAGTTCTCTCTTACGAAGATTCCATCGCCCAAATCAATCACCACGCCTCACGATACGTCTTCGCCCCGTCTGCATATCCCATCAACAAAGGATCTTTTTACTATCAGAATTACGATATCCTCCTCAACGATGTCCAATTCGGAATCACAGACCAACTCGGAATGGGCATTGGATACGCATTCCCGCTGTTCATGTACCTCACCCCAAAATATTCCATGCCCCTGAAAAAAAATCATACGGTGGCCGTGGGCGATATTGCAGGGTTTAGTGTTTTTACAGGGTCAGACAACATGAAGTGGCTGAACACCATTTATGGCATGTACACCATCGGAAGTCCCCAAAATAATGTGAGTGTGGGACTGGGAATGCTTCAATCAAGTGAATCGGATGGCAATCTCGCCGTAACCAACCTCTCTGGGTCCTACAGCATCACCCCCAATTTCTATTTCGTGGGCGAAGCTTGGTTTAATAACCGCACCCGAAATTTTGTTTCAACCTACGAAAATTGGAAGTACGACGATGTAAAAATGACCTATTTACCGGAATACCTCCCCGTGGATGCCATGCTCAAACGAAGCACACTCTTCACTTCCTTGCAGTTTAGGATTATCGGACATAAACAACGCACCACCGCTTGGTCGTTTGGTGTCTCGAGTTATTGGGAACGAGGCGATCAGTTCGAATACACCGCTGTGATGCCGGGTTTTGATAATACCACCGGTCAGATGGTCTACGCTTCCCAAGAATTTATCATCGGTCCCAAAAATATCTTCCTGTTCATTCCGTCCTTTACCTATGTGAAGAAAATCGGTAACATGAATGACGTAGGTAGGTGAGCCTGAAAATTCACCGAAGCAATTATTTATATTTGCCTCTCTGTTATGATATTATCTGATCAACGCATCCTCGATGAGATGGAAAACGGCACCATCAAGATTGAACCCTACGACCGCAATTGTCTGGGCAGCAATAGCTACGATGTGCACTTGGGAAAGCATTTGGCTTTGTACGTAGACGAAGAACTCGATGCCAAAAAACACAATACCATCGCCCATTTTGAAATTCCAGAAGAAGGGTTTGTGTTGATGCCCGATCAGTTTTATTTGGGTGTAACCGAAGAATATACCGAAACCCATGCCCATGTGCCTTTCCTAGAAGGCAAGAGCAGCACTGGTCGTTTGGGAATCGATATCCACGCCACCGCAGGTAAAGGCGATGTGGGATTCTGTGGTAACTGGACCTTGGAGATTTCCGTGAAAAAGCCTGTAAGGGTGTATGCAGGGATGCCGATCGGACAGTTGATCTATTTCCCTGTTGAAGGAGAGATTTTGGTGCCCTACAATAGCAAGAAAAATGCGAAGTACGCAGGACAGCCCAATCGTCCCGTGGAAAGCATGATGTGGAAGAACCAATTCTGATGCCCTATCTTTGCGGTACGGATGAGTAACCCAGAGATTTTCGAAAAAGTCATTTCCCATTGCAAAGAATACGGTTTCGTATTTCCTTCCAGTGATATTTATGGTGGATTAACCGCTGTGTACGATTACGGCCAAAATGGCGTGGAATTGCGCAACAATCTGCGTCAGTACTGGTGGAAATCCATGACCCAGCTCAATCAGAACATCGTTGGGATTGATGCAGCCATCTTTATGCACCCCAAGGTGTGGAGGGCCAGCGGTCACGTGGATGGGTTTAGTGATCCCATGATCGACAACAAAGACAGCAAAAAGCGTTATCGCGCCGATGTGCTGCTTGAGGATCATCAGGAGAAAATCAGACAGAAAATCGACAAGGAAGTAGACAAAGCGGCCAAGCGATTTGGTGAGACTTTTGATGCGGCGATGTATCGCACAACCAACCCCCGGGTTATGGAATACCAAGCCCAGATTGATCGCATCGATGCGGTGATGAAGGAGGGTTTGGAAACGGGCAACCTCGCGATAATCAAAGAATTGATTGAATCGGAAGGGATTGTTTGTCCGATGAGTGGCTCCCGCAATTGGACCGATGTGCGTCAGTTCAACTTGATGTACAGCACCCAAATGAGCGCAACGGATGCCGGCGAAGACAGTTTGTATCTGCGTCCTGAAACCGCCCAAGGGATTTTTGTGAACTTCTTGAACGTGCAGAAAACGGGAAGGATGAAGTTGCCGTTTGGTATCGCCCAAACAGGAAAAGCGTTTCGGAACGAGATTGTGGCTCGACAGTTCATCATGCGGATGAAGGAGTTTGAGCAAATGGAGATGCAGTTTTTCTGTAAGCCAGGCACAGAATTGGAATTTTACGAGTTTTGGAAGGCGCAGCGCTTGAAGTGGCACAAGGCTTTGGGCACTGCGGATGCGAAATACAGATACCACGACCACGTGAAGTTGGCACACTACGCCAATGCCGCGGTGGATATTGAATACGATTTTCCGTTTGGATTTAAAGAGGTGGAGGGGATTCACTCGCGCACCGATTTCGATTTGAGCAAGCACGAGGAGTTTAGCGGCAAGAAGTTGAGATACTTTGATCCCGAATCGAATGAAAGTTTTGTGCCTTATGTGGTGGAGACTTCCATTGGATTGGATCGATTGTTCTTGCTGACCTTGTGTGAGGCATTCGCCGAAGAGGATGTGGATGGCGACACCCGTACGGTGTTGAAGTTGCACCCGGCCATCGCCCCAGTGAAAGCAGCGATTTTGCCTTTGGTGAAAAAGGATGGTTTGCCTGAATTGGCAGAACAGATTTACAATGAATTACGCATCGATTACAATGTATACATCGAGGACAAAGACAGTATCGGAAAGCGCTACAGACGCATGGATGCCATCGGGACGCCGTTTTGTATTACGGTAGATCACGACAGTTTGGCCAATCAAGATGTGACCGTGAGATATCGCGATACCATGGAGCAAAAGCGTGTAAAAATTAGTGAGTTGGGCGCATTGCTGCAAGCGGAAGTGTCGATGAGTGCCTTGTTAAAGAAATTATTATAATCCCATAGAACCCAAAACCTATCAAACCATGAATACTGTTGAGACTATTGATTTTGCTGGAGAGCGCGTGTTGGTCCGCGTGGATTTTAACGTGCCCTTGGATGCTGAATTCAACATAACCGATGATTCTCGGATGAGGGCGGCATTGCCAACCATCCAAAAAATTCTCGGCGATGGCGGATCGGTGATTTTGATGAGCCATTTGGGACGTCCGAAAGAAGGTCCGACCGAAAAATACTCGTTGAAACATTTGGTGTCTCACTTATCGGGTTTGGTTGGCACGAATGTTCGCTTCGCCTCGGACTGCATCGGAGAAGAAGCAGCGCATTTGTCGAGCAGTTTGCAAGCCGGTGAAGTCCTGTTGCTAGAAAATTTGCGTTTTTACAAGGAGGAGGAGAAGGGCGATCGTGATTTTGCGGCGAAGTTGGCGTCGATGGGGACTTTTTATGTGAATGATGCCTTTGGAACGGCGCACCGTGCACATGCCAGCACGGCGATTATCGCGGATTTCTTCGCGGGTAGGAAAGCGTTTGGCTATTTGATGGCCAAGGAAGTGGCGAATGCGGATCAGGTGATGAAGGCGCCAAAGCGTCCGTTTACAGCCATTGTGGGCGGTGCGAAGGTGAGTGATAAAATTTTGATTGTTGAGAATTTATTGAGTACGGCCGACCACATCATCATTGGTGGCGGGATGGCGTATACGTTTTTCAAGGCGCAGGGCGGAGAGATTGGCAACAGTTTGTGCGAGATGGAGCGTTTGGAGACTTGTATTGACATTATGAAGAAGGCGGAAGCGAAGGGCGTGAAAATTCATTTGCCCGTGGATTCTACCATTGCCGATAAGTTTGCGGCGGATGCCAATACGCAGAATTGCGCGAGTGATCAGATTCCGAGTGGTTGGATGGGGTTGGACATTGGTGAGAAGGCTTGCGGGGCTTTCAGGGATGTGTTGTTGAACAGCAAAACGATTTTGTGGAATGGTCCGATGGGCGTTTTTGAGATGCCTGCTTTTGAGCGTGGTACCAAAACGGTGGCTCAGTCGGTGGCGGATGCTACAGTTACGGGTGCTTTCAGTTTGATTGGTGGCGGCGACAGTGCGGCGGCGGTGTATCAGTTCGGGTTCGACGATAAGGTTAGCTACGTGAGTACCGGTGGTGGCGCGTTGTTGGAGTACTTTGAGGGCAAGGTGTTGCCGGGTATCGCGGCGATTGAGGGGTAATTTACCTCAGGGCTGATTTTTCAGCGGCAGTAAGGTCGTCGCAGGCATTGAGAAATTGAATGGCGATGTCTTTGATGGGCGATGGGTTTTTGGCGAATTGAACGGCCAGGGGTTTGTCGGCCAACATATTTTTCTTCATGTTGAGGAAGGAGGGGGTTCCGTATTCGAAGGAATATCTCAGGAAGCGTATTTCAAGGTTTTTGGGTTGCAGGGCAGCGGCGGCATTGAGTTGCTGTTGAGCTTGGTTTGCCAGGGAGAGTTTTGTTGTTGGGGCGATTGAGCCCCGAGCCCGGAGGGCGAGGGCTGTGCCATAGTATGCCTTGGCTAGGGGATCTACATCGGCCAATGATTTTGATTTTGAACTGAAATCATTCAAAGGGCCCTCAGATTTGAGTGCTTGTCGATATAGTGAACGAATGTTAATCCAATCCTGAGGGGTTGCTGCGGCTAAACACAACAGTGTTGCACATGCGAAGCCAAACATCCGAAATTTTCGTTGCACGCAAAGATAACAACGCTCTCCACGTTTGGTTTTACAACCACTTGCGATTATTGCCACGGAGAAAAGTTGTGTTGTCATTGTTGCCAATAGTTTTCGAAGAGAAATTTGGCTCTGTATTTTTGATTAAAAATTATTTACTTATCTTTGACGATAGTATTGTGAATGGTAAGTATTGTGAATCATGATAGTGAATTTTACTTGCAGCGATACAGAGTTGATTTGGAACGGTTTTACATCGACCAAATTTCCTGCCGAAATCCAATCTGTGGCTAGGAGGAAATTGCGAATGCTAAATGCTGCTCTGAATTTGAATGATTTGAGAGTCCCGCCAGGCAATCACCTCGAGAAATTATCAGGGAACCTTGAGGGCTATCACAGCATTCGAATCAACAAGAAATGGCGATTGTTGTTTTATTGGGAAAATGACAGTCCTCATGACGTGGAAATTGTAGATTATCACTGAAATGGAAAAAATACGGAACATACACCCTGGGGAAGTGCTCAAAATTGAGTTTTTGGATGCGCTTGGAATTTCAGCGTATCGCTTGGCCAAAGCCACATTCATTCCTCAAACGCGGATAAGTCAAATAGTCGCCGGTAAGAGGAGGGTATCGGTTGATACCGCTTTGCGGTTCTCCAAGTTTTTTGGAAATTCAGCTCACTTCTGGATTCAATTGCAGATTGATTATGACATCGAGCTGGAAAATGAAATTCAAAGAGAAACATTGGATAAAATTCACCCCCTCACACAATGAGTTTGAGCGAGCCGCTACAATCTGGTGCGGATTTCGTTTTACAACCACTTGCGGCGGCGGAAGAAATACAGGGTACCCAAAGACGATAACATCATCAACCCGATAGAAAAGGCGAAGCCGTATTTCCATTTGAACGCGTCAATGAATTCGAAGTTCATGCCATAAATGCTGGCGATGAGCGTTGGTGGCATGAAAATCACCGAGGCAACCGTAAAGATCTTGATGATTTTGTTCTGCTCGATGTTGATCAAACCCAAAAAAGTGTTTTGCAAATACTCCAATCTCTCGAAATTGAAGTTGGTGTGGTCAATCAGTGAGTTAATATCTTTGATCACAATGCGCAACCGCTCGTAATCTTCTCCCTCAAACTCCCGGCTTTTTAAAATGGCACTGAGTACGCGTTGCTTATCGACCGCGTTCTGTCGCAATTCCATCGTTAATTCTTGCATCCGGTTGATTTCCAGAATGATGGTTTCGTTGGGGTTTTGGGTGAGCGATAGTTCTTTGGATAAACCTGCCACTTGTTTCGCCAATCCCTCGAGCAAATCAGCGTCGTTATCGACACCCATTTCCAACAAAGTGGCCATGATTTGTTTACCGGTATGGAACAATCGCCCTGTGGCCTTGATCTTCTTTACGCAATCAGAAAATGCACTTAAGTCGGCATCGCGATAGGTAAAGAGAATATCATCCTGCAAGATGAACGACACGGCATTGGAATGGAATAAGCCAGATTTCTGGTCGAAATGCAAGAAGTTGCTGTTCGCAATGATCTCATCATCGGTTTCGAAATACCGTGATGAACTCTCAATCTCTAACTGTTGTTGTCGCGACTGGAATTTGAATTCGAAATTTGCTTCTACATCGGCAATCTCAGCCGCAGAGGGGTTTTGAAGGTCGATCCACACCAATCCATCCATTGTCTCCAACTGAGACAACGTTTGCACCTTCTGCACACGATTTTGACGCTGATAGTAGACGCGCATCATTGAATTGGTTTATACTTCGGGGTTCGCCTTCCATTTGGAAAAGTGCTGCAAATATAAGTTTATTTTTTCTCAATGAGCCAAAATTCGGCTTCATGGTTGATTTCGAAGGTGCCCCAGAGTGAAGTTGGCAGTTGAATATGCTCGATCCTTGATTTGCCTCCCTGATTCGTCAGTGCCAACAATTGTGATTCAATCTTTTTTGTGTGATTCGATTTCTCAGCGCCAAAGTGCAAGTATGCCAATGATTTTTTTTGTGACAAGCCAAGGCTATCGAGGCTTTTTTCGGTTTTCAAAATCCAAATGTTGCTGTGCGACAATTGATTGGCGAGGTGGTTGTAAATGTCCTCTGGATGATATTGCTGAAATCGCTGGTGATCGGCATAATACAGGGCTTGGAATGCCGCGTGGTAGGGCTCCAAAATGATGGGGGTGTTTTCTGTCGAGATTTTCTTCAATTCCTTGGCGGTTTTTTGGAGTGCCTCTTTCACGCAAGCTTGATTGGGCGGGGTGAAATTCTTTCCTGAAAGTATGGTGAATAAGAAAAGAGGGAGTACAACATTGTATATCCAATGGTTGAAATGTTCCCGCAGCCCGGACAGCGACATCGCCAAAATCAAACACAAAAAGGGCAGTGTGATTGAGGCGTATCGCTCGGTAAACATGGGGATGGAAAAGGGATGATCCAAACTCAACAACCACTGTCCGAAAAAGGGCAGTGCAAACAGCCAGATTAGGAGTTGGGCGCTTTGTTTGTGCATGGCGGATTTGATTGTGTGGTGAGCGACAACCATGACAACAGCATAAATCAGCAAAATTATTGCAAGGACTGTGGCAGCAGGGGTATTCAGGTATTTCCACAGGGTTAGATAGGGCGCGTCCCAGGGCGCTGGGTTTACCCAGGTGCCCTGGGACGCGCTATCCACAAATCGATACCATAAGTTGGGAATATACCAACCAAACGAAATTCCGAACCCCAGCAACATCTTGAGCCAAGGATTGAAATCGCGCTTATTGGATCGGTATTGCCAAAGCCAATAACAACCATGGGATAGCAATATCCAAGCCCCGAAAAAGTGAGACAAACACATGAGACCACCCACCATGCCATACGTCATCCAACCTTTATGACTGCGCAAGGAACGCACAAACAACAGCGTACTGAGTGTGGCCAAAAACAAGGTGAGATTGTAGGTGCGGGCTTCATGCGCCAAAAAGGTGCTGTAATTGCTGGCCAAAAAGAACGTCGCAGCCAAGATTCCAAGGCGCAGATTTTCTTTGCGTTCCGTGCTTGGCCTATCTGTGGAAGCCATCTGTAGCCCCAGAATAAATATTGCCGCTGTTGTGAGGCTGCTAAAAATCAATGAAAGAAATCGAACCGAGAAAGCACTGTCGCCAAACCAACCCATCCAATAATGCAAAATCCATTCATACAAAGGCGGGTTGTTCCCAGTGGAAAGGTGGTGGTAGATGAGGCGGGGCGACATCTGGGCATGGTAGATGCTGAAGCACTCGTCGGACGTCAAACTCAGCCTATCGATTCCGATGAGGTTGATTCCCATCGACAAGAAAAAAATTAAAATCGCCCCAAACATTGGATGCTGAAATATCGAAACGCCGTTCGTTCGGTTCAACATCCTGGGTGAAAATTAAATCCGGCCAAAAATTCGTTTGATTTTCAATTCGATCACTCCAAACAAGGCTTCACGGAAAATCTTGGTACTCATTTTTGATGTGCCTGCGGTGCGATCGGTGAAAATAATGGGGTGCTCTTGAATTTTAAATCCCTTGCAATCTGAGCGAAACTTCATTTCAATTTGAAACGCGTATCCACGGAATTTGATGTCGTCAATGCCAATGGACTCCAGCACTTTGCGCTTGTAACACACAAATCCGGCTGTGGTGTCTGCGATGTTCAAACCCGTGATGAGTTTCACGTATTTGCTCGCATAATAGCTCATCAATACACGTCCCATCGGCCAATTTACCACGTTTACCACGCCGCCGTAATAGCGCGAACCCACGCAAACATCGGCCCCTGCCTCGCACTTGGCGATTAGGTTGGGGAGTTGGTCTACCGGGTGTGAAAAGTCGCAATCCATTTCGCAGATGTACTCGTATTTGCGCTCCAAAGCCCAATGGAAACCTGCGATATAAGCGGTGCCCAAGCCGTTTTTGCCTTGGCGTTTTAGGATGTGCAATTTGGTTCTTTGGGTGTTGTACTGAGACATCATCGCATCCACTTGATTGGCGGTGCCATCGGGTGAATTGTCGTCAACAACCAACAAGTCGATGTCCTTCTCCAAAGCCATCACCGT
>SXGQ01366451.1_pt1 | contig 24826 bp, 23 predicted proteins | sample 3178371 | NCBI WGS metagenome assembly SXGQ01 (sample SAMN11356859, study PRJNA531348) | freshwater metagenome | isolation source: freshwater sample F1-20 | place: China: Fuxian Lake, Yuxi | collected 2017-12-25 | reverse complement strand
GACGTTCGCAGCGGGGTTGTCCGCGCCGACGGCGTCGTTGAGCAGGGCGAGGCCGGCGGCGAGCGCGCCGGCGGTGAGCAGGTCGCGGCGGGGGAGGTCGGGATTCATCGGGTGGCTTGGACGCGGGAGTAGGAAGCGGCTTCAACCTGAGCCGTGCCGGCGACTTTCAGTCGCCGTCTGCGAGGTGCGGACAACCCCAAACGGTTTCAACCTGCCCACCCGCAACGCGGCGACTGGAAGTCGGTGGCACGGGTTCACCGCGCCCGAGCGCCTTCGCCGCCGAGTGTCTTCCGTTCGCGGCAGGCGAGGCGCTTTGTCGCGTCGCCCTGCTTGCGCTCCACCGCGTCCGCGATGAGGTCGCCGAGGACGGGCGCGAACTTGAAAGCGTGCCCGCTGTCGCCCGCCGCGACGAAGAGGCCGGGACGTTGCGGATGGTGGTCAAGCCAGAAGGTGCCATCGAAGGTGTCGCAGTAGAGGCAGAGCCGCGTGCCGATGAGCGGCGCGTCGGCCAGCGCCGGAAAGGTGTCGCGCAGGAAGGCGCGGAAGCGCGGCTCGTCGTCGGGGGAAACTTCGCGGGGGGCATCCGGGTGGATGCGGCGACCGCGTCCGTGGTTCGCGACCTTGAGCGTGCCGTCCGCGAGCGCGGGGAAGCCATACCAGCCCGTGCGCCCGATGTCCGCCGCCCACACGGGAAAGCGCGGGGCCTGCCACTCCGCCGGATTCGTGACGCGAAAGTGCAGCACCGGCTGGCCGGTGGCCCACATCACGTCGCTCAACTCCGGCAGCAGCGTCGGCGTCCATGCGCCAGTCGCGAGCAGCGTGAGGTCAACGCGGAACTCGCGTCCGTCCTTCGCTTGCACGCCAACGACGTGCGAGCCGCTCTCCAGTAGCCGCGCGAAGGCGCACTTCTCGAAGACTTGCACGCCTTCGCGCCGGGCCTTTTGCGCCAGCCACGCGACGACCTTGCCGCTCTCGGCCCAGCCTCCAGTCGGATTGAGGTAGCCGTCGGGATACTTCTCAGCCGCCCAGCCGGGGAAGCGCTGCGCGACCGCGGCGGAGTCGAGTCGTTCCAGCCTTTCGCCCAGAGCTGTAAGGTATCGAAAGCTCTCGAACTCGAAGCCACCCGGTCGCATCGCCTCGTGCGAGAGGACGAGAAAGCCGTCGTTGTGAAATAGCGGCTGGCCTGACTCAGCCTTCCACTCAGCCCAGCGCGCCAGAGATTTTCGGCCCAACTCAGTCCATAGCTCATCCGCGCCATAATCCATCCGCACCACCTTGCTGATGTCTGTGGAGGCCGCCGTGGGCGTGGGCACCGGGCCTGGATCAATCACAGACACGCTCCAGCCGCGCGCGCGCAGCTCCAGCGCGGCGGTCAGGCCGAAGACCCCCGCACCGACGATGACGATGGACTGGGTTGCTGCCATGCGGTGTTGCGCCTAAGGTTTCGCCCGAACGCCACGGCGGTTCAAGACCACAACTCAACCCGAATGAAAACACTTCTCACCCTTCTGCTCGTCACATTCCTCCACTCCGCCGCCCACGCGCAGTTCAACCTGCTCGACGCGGTGAAGAAGCAAACCACACTGACCAAAGGGCTGCCTTCGCTGGGCGCGCTGACCGAGGACCAGACCGCCAACGCGTTAAAGGAAGCGCTCGCCAAGGGCGCGGAGCGCGCAGTGAAGCAGCTCGGCACCAACGGCGGTTTCCTCACGAACCTCAACGTGAAAATCCCCATGCCCGCCAGCCTGCAAAAGTGGACTAGACGTTGCGCAAGCTGAAGCAGGAGGCGCTCGCTGACGCGTTCGTCACCACGATGAACCGCGCTGCCGAGCAGGCCGTGCCCGTGGCTGCGACGGTCTTCGGCGACACCATCCGGCAGATGACCGTCGCGGACGCGAAGGCCATCCTCACCGGCCCGAACGACGTGGCGACGCAATACTTCTGCCGCACCAGCACGAACGCCTTGCACACGCAGTTCCTCCCCATCGTGAAGCAGGCCACCGATGCGGCGGGCGTGACGGCGGGTTACAAGGCGATGCTTGCGAAGGCCGGCCCGGCGGCGCGCATCGCGCAGACCTTCGGCGGCGCGTTCGGCAAGAACCTCGGCCTCGATGCCGCCACGCTGGACGTGGACGCCTACGTGACGGGCAAGGCGATGGACGGCCTGTTCAAGGTCGTGGCCGAGGAGGAGAAGCGCATCCGCGAGAACCCGGCGGCGCGCACGACGGATTTGCTCAAGCAGGTCTTCGGCGCGGCGAAGAAGCCCTGATTCGCGAACCTTTGGACTTGCGTTTTTGGTGCTCGCTCCGAAGATGCGCTTCCTTAACTGTGCAACCAGAAGCAACACCAACCGAACCGCAGTCCTCTTGGCAGATCGAAGCGATGGCGTGGTTCGAGACGCACAAGCACCAGCTCGTCTATGTCGGCGCTGCCGCCATCGCGGTCTGGTTCGCGGCCTACACCTACAAGCACGTCCGGCATGGCAAGGAAGCCGAGGCCAACGCCGCGCTCGCCGCGCTGAACCGTCCCGCCGACAAGGCCGACAAGTCGGGCAAGGGGCAGCCGCTCGCCGCCGATTATCTCAAGGTCGCCGAGCAGCACGCTGGCACACCTGCCGCCCACCGTGCGCTGCTCTTCGCCGCAGACCGGCTTTTCGCCGAGGCCAAGTATGCCGAGGCGAAGGCGCGCTTTGAGAAGTATCTGGCCGAGAATGCCGCCGATCCCGGTGCCGCAACCGCTGCGATGGGCGTGGCCGCGTGCCAGGAGGCTGCCGGGGAATTTGACAAGGCCATCGTCAGCTACGAGCAGTTCATCTCCCAGCACAGCAGCGCGCCCGAGGCGCATCAGGCCAAGCTCGCGCTCGGCCTGCTCCACGAGCAGAAGAACCGCAACGATCAGGCGCTCCGGCTCTACGACGAGGTGCTCCGCGCCAAGCCCGTCACGGTCTGGCGCATGGAGGCCGAGATGCGTCGCGATCAACTCTTGCGCAAGGACCCCAAGCTCGCGTTGGGCGGCGCGTCAGCCACGACGACGCTGGTTGCACCTGCTGTCGCCGCACCTGCGGTCGTTGCACCTGCGGTCGTTGCACCTGCGGTCGCCGCGCCCGCTGTTGCCGCCCCTGTCAAGAACGCGCCCGCCAAGAAGTAGCCTCGGCGCGCGGCGGGTCGGTGCAGTCTGAATCTCTTCCGCCATGAAACTCACCATCATCGGCACGGGCTACGTCGGCCTTGTGACCGGAGCCTGCTTCGCCGAGGTCGGCCACACCGTCATCTGCGTGGACAACGACCTGAGGAAGGTCGAACTGCTCCGCAAAGGTGGCATCCCCATTTACGAGCCGGGGCTGGAGGAGATGGTGAAGAAGCACGTCGCCTCCGGACACCTCAGCTTCACCGGCGACACCGCCGAGGGCGTGGAAAAGTCGGACGTGATTTTCATCGCCGTGCCCACGCCGCCGCAGCCGGACGGCTCGGTGGACTTGTCCTACATCGAGCGTGTCGCGCGGGACATCGCTGGCGGAATGACGAGCTACAAGATCGTCGTGGACAAGAGCACGGTGCCGGTGAAGACCGGTGAGAAGGTCGCCGAGACGATCAAGCGCTACTGCAAGGCGAAGGTGGACTTCGACGTGGTGAGCAACCCGGAGTTCCTGCGCGAGGGCTTCGCAGTCGAGGACTTGATGAAGCCGGACCGCATCGTCGTGGGCGTCGGTTCACAGCGGCCAGCAGCGGCGATGCGCGAGCTGTATGCGCCGTTCAACGCGCCGATCATCGTGACGGACATCAACTCTGCCGAGCTGATCAAGCACGCGGCGAACTCCTTCCTCGCGCTGAAGATTTCCTATATCAACGCCATCGCCACGATCTGCGAGGCCAGCGGGGCGAACGTCGAGGAGGTCGCCAATGGCATGGGCATGGACGCGCGCATCGGGCGGCGCTTCCTCAACGCGGGCCTGGGTGTCGGCGGCTCGTGCTGCCCGAAGGACTTGAGCGCGTTTATCAAGATCGCCGACCAGCTCGGCTACGATTTCCAGTTGCTCAAGGAGGTCCAGCACATCAACGCCGACCAGATGGAGCGCTTCCTCAAGAAGCTCACCGACACGCTCTGGGTCTTGAAGGGCAAGAAAATCGGCGTGCTGGGTTTGGCTTTCAAGCAGAACACGGACGACGTGCGCATGTCGCCGGCCATTGATCTTTGCCAGCGGCTGCTGAAGGAAGGCGCGTCGCTCCGCGTGTTCGATCCCAAGGCGATGGACAAGGCCAAGGGCGTCCTGCCGTCCGGCCCCACGATCACCTACCTCGCGGACATGAACGCCGTGGCCGAGGGCTGCGACGCGCTCGTGGTTGCTACCGAGTGGCCGGAGTTCAAGCAGCTCGATCTCGACCGCGCGCGGCACGCGATGTCGCACCCGATCCTCTTCGACGGTCGGAATCTCTTCGACCCGGTGGAGATGGAGAAGCGCGGGTGGGTTTACAAGAGCGTGGGCAGGTAAGGTCGAATGGCGAATTCCGAATGACGAATCCGCCAGAGCACGCGGCAGGCGATCCGGAGCCGATTCGCAATTCGCAATTCGCAGTTCGCGCTTCCGTCGAAGTCAGCGCCGGTCTGCTCTTCCGTGCTGGCCAGCTCCTCATCACGCAGCGTCTTGATGGCTGCCACCTCGCTGGCCTGTGGGAATTTCCCGGCGGCAAGCGCGAGCCGGGCGAGAGCTTCGAGGAATGTTTGCGCCGCGAACTTCGCGAGGAACTCGGCGTGGACGTCCGCGTTCACGAGGAGATCAAGCGCATCACTCACGACTACCCGGAAAAGTCCGTTCATCTCCGTTTCTTCCGCTGCACGTTGGCGGATGAAGGGGCTGAGCCACGCGCCATCGGGTCTCAGGCTGTGGCGTGGGTGACTCGGGAAACGCTGGGGAACTACGCGTTTCCCGCTGCGGATGCGCGGCTGCTGGAGTGGCTCCGGGCCGCAGACGTCTGGTAGCCGCAGAGTTCAGGAGGCGGATTCTTCCGGCAGTCCACCGCGCCGAATCCGCCTCCTGACCTCTGCGGCTACGCGTCCAGCCGAAGAAAAGCCCGGCTCGCTTCCGGCGCTTCCACCACGGCGACGGGGATGGCTTGCGCCTGCGCGGCGGACAGCTCGGCGAGCGTGCTGAGTCGGTGCGGGGTGATGACTTCTCCAGCCGACAAGAGCACTTGCTCGGCATCGCCCGACGCACGCGCGGCGTCCACGACGAGGTCGCCGACTTGCAACTGCGGGAGCGACTTGTTCTTCACCACGGCGGGCGCGGATTGTGCCGCGACTTGCTGGCCGGCCATTTCGCCGAGCATCGTGTGGCGGCGGATGAGTTGGTCATATTCGGCGATGGTCTTGCGGAGCTGCTCCTCGTATTTGAGCGAGCGCAGAGCCACGCGCAGGCGGGCCTGCAGCTCGGTGAGATCGCACGGCTTGACGATCTAGTCGTCGGCCCCGGCGTCGAGGCCCTTGACGATGTCCAGCTTGCTGTTGCGCGAGCTGAGAAGGATGACGTAGGTGCGGACGGGCTGCTTGATGCCGCGCAGTCGCGCGCAGACCTCCGGGCCGGTCATGCGGGGCATCATCCAGTCGCAGATGGCCAGCGGCGGAGCTTGCGGTGTCTGCAAAATCTCCCATGCCTCCGCGCCGTTCTGCACCACGAGTGACTCGTAGCCGAAGCGCGCGAGGAAGCTGGCGATGATCTTGCGGCTGATTTCGTCGTCGTCGGCGAGCAGGATTTTCATGGAGTCAACTGCGGGAGAATAGTCTGAGTGCGCCGCGAAGTTCAAAGCGCAAAGAAGCGCGCTGCGACCCAGCCGGCAGTTGCCAAGCCGGCGGGCCACGCGCTAGCGTGCGGACATGCTTACCAAGCGCCAGTTTGTGCAGAGGCTTTCAGCAACCTTCGCCGTGCCGGCGGCGTTCTCCGGCTGCGCGACGCCTGGTTCAACCGAGCCGCTCTGGACTCCGCGCGCGCTCACTCAGCCCGGCGAGTTCACCCCCGGCATCGAAGGCCCCGCGTGCGACCGCGATGGCAACATCTACGCCGTGAACTTCGCCAAACAGCAGACCATCGGCAAAACCAGACCGGACGGACGCTCGGAAATCTTCGTCACTCTGCCCGGCACGAGCACCGGCAACGGCATCGTCTTCGACCGCTCTGGTTCCATGTTCATCGCGGACTACGTCGGGCACAACGTCCTGCGCGTGGACATGAGGACGAAGGCTATTTCCGTCTTCGCGCACAACCCGCAGATGAACCAGCCCAACGACCTCGCCATCGCGCTCGACGGCACGCTCTACGCCAGCGACCCGAACTGGAAGGACGGCACCGGCCAGCTCTGGCGCATTGACCGCGACGGGAAGACGACGCGTCTGGCGACAGGCATGGGCACGACGAACGGCATTGATGTCAGCCCGAACGGCAAGCATCTCTACGTGAACGAGAGCGTGCAGCGGGACCTGTGGGTGTTCGACATTGCGCCGGACAAGTCGCTGGCGAACAAGCGGCTCCTGCGCAAGTTCGAGGATCACGGCTTCGACGGCCACCGCTGCGACGCGGATGGGAATCTCTACATCGCCCGCTACGGCGAGGGCGTCGTGGCCGTCGTGTCACCAAAGGGTGAAATCATCCGCAAGGTTCCTGTCCTCGGCGCGAAGCCTAGCAACGTCTGCTTCGGCGGCCCGGACGGGCGAACCGTTTACGTCACCGAGGTCGAGCACACGCGGCTGGTGGCGTTCCGGACGGACCGGCCGGGTCTGGCGTGGAAGCGCTGGCACGGGCCGCGGTGAAAAGTAGCCGACGACGTGAGGAGGCGGACTTCGCTGCTCAGTCGTTCGTAGATCGGTTCCACCGGCTTACCTCGGCGGCTACGCGAGGCGGGACTACTTCTCCACCTTGGCCAACTGCGGCGCGCGCTTCTTGTGATACGGGGAGGAGAGGTTGAAATAGATGCCGCAGAGCGGCTTCTCCAGCGCGGAATCCTCCGGCGGCTGGCTCAGGATGATGGTGACCTGGTTGTCCAGCGCGATGCCGTGGCGCAGGCCGGGCGCGCGCTGCTGGTAGGCCTTGATGGCTTTTTCCACGAGACGCTGGAGCGCGCCCTCGCAGTCCTCGGGCGTCTTGGCAATGCACACGATGAACTTGTCGTAGGCGCGCAACGCCTCGGCAATGTCGGCCTTGAACAGGTCCGGAGTCAGGTCCATGCAGTGACCCTAACACCAAGCCCGGCGCGGTGGGAAGGCGGAGATTGAGCACCCTTGGGGTCAACTAAGAGAATTCCCGCTTTGACACCATTCGGCACGGTTGGCAGGGTGCGGCCCGCTTGCGCCGGGCGGCCTTCGTTTCCAGAATTCCCAGGCAGAACAACGTCCGCGCTCGCCATCTTTTATGGCTGAACTCACAGGCAATCTCCTCGTCGCGCAGTCCGGCGGCCCCACCGCCGTCATCAACGCCAGCGTCGCGGGCGTCATTCAGGAGGCCGGTCGCCACGAGTGCATCGAGGAGATTTACGGCGGGCTGAACGGCATCCTTGGCATCCTGAACGAGACGCTCATTGACCTCAACGAGGAGAAGGCCAGGTCCATCGAGGGCCTCAAGCACACGCCCGCCGCCGCGCTGGGCACGTGCCGCTACAAGGTTGATTTCAAGAAGAAGCCCGAGAAGGCCGCGCAGGACATGGACCGGCTCTTCGCCGTCTTCCAGGCGCACAACATCCGGTTCTTCTTCTACGCCGGCGGCAACGACTCGCAGGACACCACGAACAAGATTCATCAGGAGGCCGTGAAGCGCGGCTGGGACATGCGCTGCATCGGCGTGCCCAAGACGATTGACAACGACCTGCCTCACACCGACCACTGCAACGGCTACGGCTCCGTCATCAAATACAACGCCACCACGGTCATGGAGGTTGCTTGCGATGTCGGCTCCATGGCGACGGACGACGGCTCTTGCTGCATCATCGAGGTGATGGGCCGCGCCGCGGGCTGGATCGCTGCCGGCACGGTGCTGGCCAAGCGCAAGGCCACCGACGCACCGCACATCATCCTGCTGCCGGAGATTCCCTTCGAGCAGGACAAGTTCCTCGCGCGCGTGCAGGCGACGGTCGCGGAGCTGAAGCATTGCATCATCGTCACGGGCGAGGGCATCAAGCATCCCAACGGCGAAGAAGTCGGCGTGGACAAGTCGCGCCTCGACGCCTTCGGCCACGCGGTGCTGGGCGGGGCCGCCGACCGGCTCGCGGAGATCGTGCAGGGCAAGCTCAACTTGAAGACCCGCACCGTGAAGCTCGGCTACGCGCAGCGCGCCGCCGCGCACTTCGCCAGCGCGACCGACGTGGCGGAGGCCGTGGCCTGCGGCGAGACTGCCGTGCGCGCCGCCGTCGGTGGCAAGAGCGGCTTCATGGTCAAGATCGTCCGCACGGGCAGCCAGCCCTACACGTGGACGACCGACCTCCAGCCGCTGGACGACATCGCCAACGTCGAGCACTTCCTCCCGCGCGACTGGATCACCGAGGATGGTTTCCTGCCGAACGAGAAGTTCATCGCGTATGCCGCGCCGCTGATCGAGGGCGAGATGCGCGTGCCGATGGAAGGCGGACTGCCCAAGTTCGTCGTGCTCGACAAGGTGCCGGTGGAGAAGCAGCTCGCGCCGAGGGGCTGATTTCAGTTTCTGCACACGGTAGGGCCGCGCTGCGCGCGGCTTCGTGGCTCTGGATGGAAGGCAGCGCGCCTTCTCCCTTCCTCGGAGGAGGGGAGAAGGTGGCCGGAGGCCGGATGAGGGGTGTGGCCACCAACGCCGACGCATGCAACCCCTCACCCCGGCCCTCTCCCCTCATCCGATGAAGGGAGAGGGAGTCGAAGCGCGTCGTGGTTCCCCACCGATACCTCCGAATCACATTCCGAAATGGCATGACGAGGCCGACCACAGGTCGGCCCTACCATGTTTGTGGTGCGAAGCGCCGGCAGCGGACAGGAGTGTCCGCCTCACGTCTCGTCGAGGCACTCCTTGATGGCTGCGGCGAGCACTCTGATCGAGAAAGGCTTGGCCAGCGTTTTCAGCGCGCCGAGGCGTTCGGCGATTGACAGGTAGGTGTCCGCGCCGCAGCGGCCGCCGCCGGTCATCGCGATGATCCGCACGGCGGGGTCACGCTGCTGGAGCTTCACGATGAGTTCCATGCCGTCCACGTCTGGCATGATCAGGTCGGTGATCACGAGGGCCACGGTCTGGGGGTCGTAGAGTTGCAGGGCTTCCGCGCCGTTGCGCGCGCGCACCACCGTGTGGCCGTCCGCGACGAGCGTCTTGCGGACCATCTCGGCAAAGAGATCCTCGTCCTCCACCAGAAGTATGTTGCTCATGCGGGTCGAGGGTGTGCGGGTTCAGTCACCACGCGCTGCACGGTCTCGCCGAGGCTGCGCAGGTCGCAGGGCTTGGGGAGCAGCGCGCGGAAGCCCAACTCGCGCGCGACGTCCGCGGTGATCGTGGCGCTGTAGCCGGTGGTGAGGATGATCCTCACGTCGGGGCGGAGGGCCAGCAGCCTGCGGGCGAACTCCGTGCCGCTGAGGCCGGGCATGTTCAGGTCCGTCACGACTAGATCGAACTGCGCCGGCTTCTCGGTGAAGAGCGCCAGCGCCTCCTCGCGCGTCAGCCCGAAGAACTGCGCGAAGGCATTGTTCACCTCGATGATGCGGCCGTCGGCGACGCGCATCGCCAGGATGGGATGCGGGCTGTTGTGGACGACCTTGGCGAACTTCTCCTCGCTCGTGCCCAGCGCCGCGTCCGCCCGGTGCCGCCCGGTGATGTCCACGAGCATGTTCACCGCCCCGACCACCGCGCCCGAGTCGTCGCGCAGCAGTTGCGGATGCGGCTGCACATGGGAGCGCCCGCCGTCGGGCCGCTCGATCACCACCTCGCGGCCCTGCACGGGCCGGTCCTCGCGGATCGTCACGGCATCGGGCTGTCCTCGATCAGGCTGCGGATGCGCTGCCGCACCGGCAGCGAATCCTCGACGAGCAGCACGCGGACGGCGGACGCGCTGGGGCTTTGCTCCACGCGCGAGCCGTTCGCTCCCGCGCCGCGCGCGGCCGCCGTCATTGAGTCGCCCACCGGAATCACGCCACCACGCTACGGACGGCGGGGTCGCCGTGGCAGGTGCAGGAATGCTGAACCTTGTGTAGTTCTGGCGGAAGCGGCGTGTTGGGAGAATTACCTACAGGGGGAGATGGCGGTCGTGTTGCGTGTTGCGTGGATCAGTTCGAGCGCATCCGGCAACACTCACGCAACACGCATCACTCCTCACTTGCCTCCGGCCGGGCGTGGCTCCAGAACCTTCCAGAAGCCCTCCGCCGATGGCACTTGGTCCCAGCCGGCCTCGGGCATGGCGTAGCCGATCCGCCTGAGCCGGGGCAGTTGCCTTAGGGGTTCCACGTTCTTCGCGCCGACGGGCAGCGTGATGCCTTCCAATTGCTTGCACTCGGCGAGGGCGGAGAAGTCAGTGAGGTTTGTGCAGCCTTCCAGTTGGAGAAAACGCAGCGGCGCGTCCTTGAGCGGCGCGAGGCTCGCGATGCGCGTGTGGGCGAGGTTGAGGCTGGTGAGCTTCATGCCGGCCAGCACGTTGAAATTGGTGGCGCGCGTGCGTGCCGCGTCGAGGCGGGTCAGCGGCATGCCCTTGAGCGCGGAGAAGTCCACGATCCGCGTGTTGCTGATGTCGAGGGTCGTCAGCGCCATGTTCCTGAGCGGCGCGAGGTCGTCCACCTGTGTGTCGGCAATGTGGAGCTTGGCGAATGGCGCCTCGCGGAAGGGGGAAAGGTCGTTGAAATCCGCCTGCTGCACTGTGAGGGAAAGCCCGCCGGGCTCGCGCTTGAGCGCGCCGTTGAAGCCGAGCTTGGTTACGACGGCCTTCCATGATTCAAGGGTGGCTTTCGGATCCTGACGCTCTCGCGAGGCCAGTTCCCGCGTCGCCATGGCGATGGCCTCGGCGCTGCGCTGCTGGCGGTTCATCTGGCTGCGCAGCGCCATCAGGCTTTCCGGCTTGATCGCGGACTGGCCGGCATTGTCGGCCAGGATTTTCTCGGACAGCTTGATGTTGCGCTCGGCGTGCAGTGTCTCGGGGTCCAGTTCGAGCGCGTGGGCGTAGGCGTCGCGGGCGTCGGCGAACTGGAGCAGGGATTGATAGATGTTGCCCTTCAATGCGTGGAAGCGCGCGTCATCAGGCTGGAGGTAGATGGCGTAGTTCACCTTCGCCAGCGCCTTGGCGAATTTAAGTTCGTCCACGAGAGACTTGGCCTCGGCGTAGAAAGTGGGCGCGGTGTCCTTCAGCTCCGCGAGTGTCTGCGTCACCTTGTGCGTGAAGGCGGCTGCGAGGCCCAGCATCATCGCCAGCGACAACGCCACGAGCACGAACTCCGTGCGATGCCGGCGCACCAGCAACAGCATCAGCCGCAGCGCGCTGGCCCCTTCCGCCGATGTCGCGAACCCGCCCTGGTAGGCCGCGATGTCCTGCTGCAGCGCTGCGACAGTCTGGTAACGCCTCGTCTGGTCGCGCGCGAGCGCCTTCATGGCCACGGCCGAGAGCGCGGAGGGAATGCGCCGGTCTGGGCAGTGCGCCAGCTCCGGCGGCGCGATGTCCTGCGCCGGCGGCAACGGACGCGTGATGTGCGTGTGGCGCGGGTTGTAGCTGGTCGGCGGCGTGATGGACCCGGACGCGACGCGCGTAAGCACCTCATTCACCGTCTCGCCGGTGATGGGCGGGTGCAGCGTGAGAATCGCGTAGAGGATCGCGCCCAGCGCGTAGATGTCCGTGCGCTCGTCAATGTCCTCCACGCGCCCCTCGGCCTGCTCCGGGGCCATGTAGCGCGGCGTCCCCTTCACCTGGCCGGACAACGTCTTGAAGCCATCGCCCGACAGGTCTGCCACCGCGCTGGTGGCCAGCAACGAAGTGTCCAGCTCACGCCCGTCGCCGCGCACGCGCTTGGCCAGCCCCCAGTCCATCACGAACACCTCGCCGAACTCCCCGAGCATGATGTTGTCCGGCTTCAGGTCGCGGTGGACCACGCCGCGCGAGTGCGCAAACGCGACGGCGTCGCAAATCTTTTGGAAGACCGTCAGCAGCGTGCGCAGCGGGTATTTCTCAATCGCCTTGCGGTCGCTCAGGCGGATGGTTTCCAGCACCTCGCTCAACGTCACGCCCTCCACCAGCCGCATCGTGTAATACACCACTCCATCGGCAGTCACGCCCAGCTCGTGCAGCGGCACGATGCTCGGATGCTCCAGTTGCCCGGTGATGCGAGCCTCCGTCACCAGACGGTGGACGTGCTCCTCCGAGGCTTCCGCGCCGGTGAGGATCACCTTCAGCGCGACCGTGCGCTGGATGCTGTTGTCGCGTGCCGAAAGGATCGCTCCCATGCCGCCCTTGGCGAGAATGCGGCCCAGCTCGTAGGCGGACGCGGACGCCTTGTCCCGCGCGACGACCTCGGTGGAGCCGTCAGTCTTGGCCGGGCGCTGCGTCGCGAGACGCGAAACCGCCGCCGACAGCGAGCTGGGCGCGGCCTCGAGCGACTCCTTCAAACGGGCCAGGGAAGCCTCCTGTGCGGGCGGCTCGACGGGTCCGACCGTCTTTTCCTGTGACTCGCTCATTTCGGGAGAGGATAGGTGGCGGCCCCTTTCTCACAAGTGGTGATTACCCTGATCTTCTTGTCGGGGCCGCCCGCATCGGATTCCCGACGGCTTGGGCGGCGGAAGATTCAACCAACGGCAGCGGGAAAATATTTCCGGTTGACACTCGTTGCTAAACTGTCCTTCAGTCCTATGACACAAGACAGCCCGTCACGCCATGCTCCTCCAGCTCAACTTCCACTCCGGCCTACCGGTCTATCTCCAGATCGCCGACCAGGTCCGCGCCGCCGCCGCCTCCGGCGCGCTGCGGGTGGGTGAGCCGCTCCCCGGCATCCGCCCGCTGGCCGAGCAGCTCCGCGTCAACCGCAACACCGTCGCCAAGGCCTACGCCGAACTCGAAACCCAGGGCGTCATCGAGACGCTCCCCGGCAAGGGCTGCTTCCTCAAGGCCGGCAACTCGCCGCTGAAGAAGTCCGCACGTCACGACCTTCTCACGCAGGAGATTGATGAAGCCGTCGTCGCCGCCCACCACCTGCAAGTCGGCAAGGACGACTTCCTCGCCCTCGTGAAGGACCGCGTCGCCGCCTTCGAGCAAACGCGCAAGGCCCACGCCAAAGCCAACGTCCCAAACCCGTGACCACCCCACCTGTCATCAAACTCCGCCAGCTCGTCCGCAAATACCGCCACACCGACGCCGTCCACGGCCTTGACCTCACCGTCCGCGCCGACTCCTGCTAGGCTACTTCGGCCGCAACGGTGCGGGCAAGACCACCACCATCAAGTGCCTACTGGACTTGCTCCGCCCCACCTCCGGCACCGTCCGCGTCTTCGGACTCGACCCTGAGCGCGATGATGTCGCCGTGAAATCCGGCCTTGCCTACGTGCCCGACGCCGTCGCCTTCCACCCGTGGATGACCGTGGACGCCGTGCTCGCCTACGTCGCCTCCTTCCGCGCGCACTGGAACAAGAAAACCCAGAGCGAACTCCTCGACCGCTTCCGCCTCGACCCCACGAAGACCGTGAAGGCGCTCTCCAAGGGCCGCCCTCATCGAGCAACTCCGCACGCTTCAGCCCGAGGCGCTGACCACCGAGGCCCTCACCCTCGAAGAAATCTTCATGGCCACACTGCAATGAACACACCTCCACCAAATGGGAATGAACCACCAACTTGCACTGATCTGCACCAATCAGAAATGCACACACACGCGAACCCCTTCTCCTCCCTTCGGATTAGTGCCAGTCAGTGCAGGTTAGTGGTCTGCAAAAAATCACGGTCAACCTGAGAACGTCATGAACTCCCCCACCCGCCTGCGACTCGCCAAGGAAGCCCGCGTCTTCTTCTCCCTCGCCCCCACCGGGGGAGAGGGCAGGGGTGCCCACCGGCCCCGCTCCGACCACCAACGCCTGGATTCTGGCTTCATGGTTCATAATGTCTGTGGGGTTGAGTTAAGCCAACATACGCTTTCTCCACCCGCGCGCTCCTCCAAAGTTGGCGGGAACCAATCGCGAATTCTTCCTTGCCCGTGGGGGCGCGGAGCGGCTGCGATGAGTGATTAGGAAGGGGCTTCAGCCCGAATTCGCCCAAGCATTGTCGAGCGACCTCTCCCGTGCTCCTGCCTTTCTAATAATTTCAAATGCCGGCATCTCGAAGAGCGTCCGCTAGGAGCCAAATCATGACACTCCCCTCCTCGTCCTCACTTGCCTCCCTGCGTCGCCTCGCCATTTGCGGCGCGGTCCTGCTCGCCCTGACCGCTCCGGCCGCCGAGCCGAAGCCGCCGCTGGTGCGCGAGCTGAAGGAATTCGGCGACACGGGGGCCAAGTCTCTACGCGAGACATACGAGAAGGCCATCGCCGAGCTGCGCAAGACCGGCGGCGTGCTGGAAGTCCCGGCGGGCGACTGGAGCGTCCTGCAAAACAAGCCGCTTCCCCTCCAGGGCCTCACGCGCACGCCCGAGCCACCCGCCGAGACGAAGCGCTGGGCCGACCAGCCGGGTGTCGCTGTGCTGTCGCACAACGGGAAAAGCGTCGTGTTGCAGATTCCGCCCATCACCGGCCTGCGCCTCGAACGCCCGCTGCGCCTCGCGGAGGGCGACAGCTTGCCGCACTGGGGCACGCATCCCGCGCTCACGCTCGACAGTCAGATCACTTACGGCTCCAGCAGCTACCTCGACTGGTTGCAAGTGCCCGTGAAGAAGGGCAAGGACCAGCGGTTCTACCTGCCCACCGTGCGCGGCATTCACCCCGGCCAGTTCATTAACATCCACGGCGGCAAGGGCTACGGCGGCGGCGTCACACGCGGCCTGGTGAAGTCCCTCGGCTACGACGTGGAGAAGCAGATGAGTTACTTCGTGGCCGACACGGATCTTGACCACGCCGCTGGCGCGATCATGCACAACAAGAGCAACACCGGCCTGCTCCACATGCTCCAGACCAGCCACAACGACAACCAGACTTACGACGTGAAGGTCATCCGCAACCAATACGCCCACGGCGACACCTACATCTACTATTGCGACTTCAACTACATGAGCAACATCCACTCGGCCGCGGGCGACGAGAATGGCAACTGCTACGCCGCCTTCATCCGCACGTTGGAAAACAACTTCCGCAGCACTGTCGAGTCGGTGGACTGGACGAAGGCGCAGCTCGTCTTCAACACCGCCGCGCAGAACGTCGGCTCGCTCGGCGACTCCCGCCCGCTCATCAACCTCAACCCGAAGAAGCACCTCACGGCGGGCAAGGTCATCATCGTCGCGGGCCGCACGGACTACGACCTGCCGGACAAGACCGCGAGCATCTTCGAGGGCAAGGACTACACGACCTCGCTGGCGAAGAGCGAAATCTCCGGCAGCACCGAGCGCAAGTTCGGTGGCCTCATTCGTGGCGACAAGGACTGCGGCTGGACGAAGGCAGTTGTCGGCCGTTACTTCGCCGTAGCCGACCCGGGCGAGAAGACGCCCAAGGGCAGCCTGCGCTGGTATCAGATCAGCAAGTTCACCGCGAACGCCGACGGCACGAAGGAGATCGAGATCCAGCGCTTCTGGTGGGGTGCGAAGAGCGCGGGCAGCCCGACGCTTTACAAGACCGAGAACTACACGTGGGACGGCCACATCCGCCCACTCGGCTACGTCATCGCGCCCGGCGCGTATGTGAACGACGTGGCCCGCGCCATCCCCGGCGGTGACCGCGGAGGGCAGCGCACGCTCGGTCTGGCACCGCACCCGGACGTCGGCACGCCGCACGACTTCGAGAAGGGCGACGCCGTCGAGCAGGCCATCGGGCCCGACCCGTTCAAGCCGACGGCCTTCCGCGTGTGGACGTGGGAGGACATCCCCGGTCAGTTCCCGGCGGCGATTGTCGAGGCGGCGAACAACGGTGCGACCGCGCGCTACTCCGTGATCAGCGCGCGCGGCGGCCCGGCGAACCTCGACGACCTGGCCAAGCGCCATGAGCCAAAGCCCGCGTGGGACAACATCATGGTGGTGGACTCCGCCGCGACCATCGGCCTGAACTTCAAGGCCGACTTTGCCCGCGCCGCGATCCTTTTCCAGCAGCCGTATCACGAGCAGGCGATGCAGTGGTTCTACGGCCAAGCGCCCGAGCCCGAAGCCGACAAAGGCAAGACCGGCATCACCAAGGCCATCTCCACGTCCGCGCGCCCAACGCAAGTCGCCACGCTCAAGGTGAGCCGCGAGAGCGGTGAGTTTCAGTTCGAGGGCGGCGGCATGCGCGCCGGCGGCTCCGTCTCCGGTGTCACCGGCCTGTCCGGCGACGCCAAGCCCGCCAAAAACCTACGCGGCAAAAACCTCGCCGTCACTGCCGCTGCCACCACGCTCAAGGTAAAATTCCCCACGCCCGAGGCTGACGCCGACTACGCCGTCTTCCTCGAACAATCCTGGCTCGGCGCGCGAGCCATCTCGGAGAAAACCCCCGAGGGCTTCACCGTCACCTTCGACAAACCTGCGCCCGCCAAGGCCACGGTGGACTGGATGCTCGTGCGGTGATTCAATGCGGTTCACACCATGAACTGGCCTCGCCTCCCCGCCTTGGTCGCGGCCTTGCCCGCGCTGGTCCTCGCCGTTTCCGCGCCCGCCCAGGAGCAGATAGACAAGGCCGACGTTCGCGCCAAAGGCTCCGCTGCCATCGCCAAGATGGGGGTGCGGGTGCGCGTTACACGATCAGTGCCGGAGTCGGAGTTGGTGCGCGTCAGTTGGCGGCGCGGCGGCGAGGGTCTCGGCGGCACGGTCACGCGCGGGCGCGGTCATCAAGGCCATACCATCGTCATCTCGTCGCCGGTCGTGGCATTGCCCAAGGATGTGCGTTACGGCTGGGCTTGGAACCTGGTGGTGAACTTGTTCGACGCGGAGGGCTGGTCGGCGATAGCTTTCAGAGTGGACGAATGAAAACCTTCGCCTACCTCGTCGCTCTACTTGCCGCACTGAATGTCGCATCTGCTGCCGAACTGCTGCCGCTGGTCCGCATCGGCAACCCCGTCAGCGGACACATCCATCCGGCGGCATGCGTCAGCGCGAAGGGCACGCTGGTCGTCACCTACGGTCACGTGAACCACCGCGACCTGCGCCTCACGCGCTCGACCGACGGCGGCGCGACGTGGACTGAGCCGAAGCCCTTCGCCCCGACCGTCGGCAAGACCTACTACCCCGGCTCGCTCACGACGCTGCGCGATGGCCGGCTGCTTCACGCGTGGAACCGCTGGAGCGAGCCGACGAACGAGAGGGAGCCCCGCTCCGTCCTCTACTCGCTGTCGAGCGACGACGGGTTGACATGGAGCGAACCCAAGCCATTCCCGCGCGATGAGAAGGTTGTGAGCAACATCCGGCATCCCATCGTGGAGCTCGCGGCGAACCAGTGGCTGCTGCCGCTGGGTGACAAGACTCAAGTCTTCGACCCCACGACCGGCGCGAGCCAGCCCTTCGGCGATGGCCGCGCGCACGGGCTGGTGCCGATCGTCCGCACGCCGAAGGGCAGCTTCATCAGCGGCGCGGGCCTTCGCTCCACGGACGCGGGCAAGTCGTGGCAAGCCATCGCCAACTTCCCGAACCTGAAGGAGCAAGGCTGGCGGCACGAGCTGGTCTGCCTCGCGAACGGCTGGCTGCTCGCCTCGGAAATCTTCGGGCCTGGCGTGGGCGGCGAGCGCATCCGTTACGTCCTCTCGCGCGACGATGGCGTCACGTGGCGCGAGGTCTTCGAGTATTACAATCCCGGCCGCGCCATCGGTGGCCGCGCCTGCCCGCGCACCGTGGAGCTGGGCGGCGGAAACATCGGCGTCGTGTTCTACGACGTGGAGCCGAAGCAGACTGGCGGGCCGGGCTTGTTTTTCCTCAAGCTGCCGATTGAGAAGCTGGGGCGTGAGGCGAAAGCTCGCGGCTCAGACTGAACGCACCGTTATGAACCGCGCGCTCTGCCTCGCCCTGCTGTGTTCATCGTTGCTGCACGCCGCTGAGGCGGAGCGTAGCGCGCCTCTGCTCGGCTTCACCGAGTTTCGCTGCAACCTGCCCGGCGGACGGCACGCGAACGTGCGGACCATGCGCGCGATGGTCGTGCGGGCCGATGGCACGGGCCGGCGCGAGTTGGGGGCCGACCTTGTGCGCGAGCCGGACGCGTGGACGCAGTTCGCGGGCTGGTCGGCGGACGGGAAGACGGCGATTGTTTCGCGCGGCTGGCAGAGCCCGGAGAACGCGCGCTGGGAGGAGGAGCACAAGCGGTTCCGCCACACGCCCGGCGGCTGGCTGGTGGATGCCTTCCTCGTCGAGTTGGCCACGGGGCGCGCGACAAACATCACGGCGGTCGAGCGCGTGAGCAATTACAACGGCGGCCTCTTCTACTGGCCCGGCGACGACACGAAGCTCGGCTTCATCGCGCTGCTGGACGGGAACTCGCACCCGTTCCGCATGGACCGCGACGGGCGGAACAAGACGGACCTGACGAAAGCGTCGAAGGAGTTCAGCTACGGCTTCAGCAGCTCAGGCGATGGGCGGCGCATCGCGTATCACAAGAACTATCAGGTGTTCCTCGCGAACGCGGACGGCTCGGGCGCGGCGCAGGTGAAGACGGGCAACGCGTTCAACTTCGCGCCGACGTGGTCGCCGGACGGCGCGCATGTCCTGTTCCTCAGCGGCGAGCACTACAACTGTCATCCGCACGTCGCGCTCGCGGACGGGAGCGGGTGGCGCAAGCTCGCCGACCGCGGCGGCTATCGGGGCGTGACGGAGTTTCTGGACGTGCCGGATTTCCACGGCGGCAGCAGCGACACACCGGTGTGGTCGGTGGACGGGCGGTCAATCTTTTACACGGCTCAAGACGGGAAGAACGTGGAGTTGTTCCAAGCCACCCTCGACGGACGCAAGGCGCAGCTCACCAGCTCGTCGGACTTTGCTCCGCACACGTTCCACTACCACCCGCAGCCTTCGCCGGATGGGAAGTTCCTCGTGTGCGGCACGAAGCGCAATGGCGTCCGGCAAATCATGGTGCTGATGCTCGCCGACTGTTCCATGAAGCAAGTCACTCATCTTCAACCCGACCACGCGGCGCTTTGGCCGCACTGGCAACCCACAGCTCGATGATGCTTCGCCCTTCCGTTTGCGAGTGGGCAACGCCCCGCTGTGCTGTCAGCCTCGACCGTATGAAGACTGTTTTCAGAATCGCGTTTACCGCCGCATTTGCCGGGTTGCTTCCGGCTCCACCACAACAAGCCAGCCAAGCTCGCCATCGGCGAGCGCTTCGCCGGTGCATTCCCGTGAACCGTGAACTAACCCCAGCCCAAGGAAACCAAATGAACTCTTCGATCGCTCCATCGCCCATCGTAGCCGCCGACGTGAGGAGGCGGAGCCGGTTGAGCAAAGCAGAGTCCGCCTCCCTACGTCGTCGGCTACCGCCAGCGTGGGCATTGCGACCGCTTTGCTGCTTTCTGGGCTTGCTCATCACCGGCCTGTCCGCGTTCGCCGCGCCGGGCTGGAAGGCCGGCGTCGCGAAGGCCGTCATCACGCCGGAGAAGGCCGTGTGGCTCGCCGGCTACGACTCCAAGCGCGTGCCCAACGGCAAGCTGCACGACCTCTGGATGAAGGCGCTCGCGCTCGAGGACGCCGAGGGCCGGCGCGTTGTGCTCATCACGAGTGATTTTCAGGGCGTGCCGAAGGTGATGAGCGACCGCGTGTTCGAGCAGTTGCAGCGGAAGTTCCAGCTCACGCGCGCGCAAGTGATGTTCACCTTCTCGCACAACCACTGCGGCCCGCGCCTCGGCGACGACCTCGTGGACTACTACCCCATTGAGGCCGAGCAGGTCGCGCTGGTCGAGGAATACACGGCGCTGATGGTGACCAACTGCGTCGCCATGGTGGGCGAGTCGCTGGCGAAGCTTGCGCCCGCGAAATTGCAACAGGGCGAGGGCAAGGCGACGTTCGCGGTGAACCGCCGCAACAACAAGGAGGCCGAGGTGCCCAGCATCATCGCGCGCGGCGAGCCGCTCAAAGGGCCGGTGGACCATTCCGTGCCCGTGCTCACCGTCACGCGGCCGGATGGCAAGCTCGAGGCCATTCTCTTCGGCTACGCGTGCCACCCGACGACGTTGAGTTTCCTGACTTGGTGCGGCGACTATCCCGGATTCGCGCAGGTGGAAATCGAGAAAGCGCATCCCGGCGCGACGGCGATGTTCGTCAACACCTGCGGGGGTGACCAAAATCCCTTGCCGCGCCGCAGCGTCGAGTTGTGCGAGCGCTACGGCAAGCTGCTCGCCGCAGGCGTGGAGGAGGCGTTGAAGCAGCCGCTGAAGCCGGTCTCGCCGGGCCTGCGCACGGCGTTCGAGATCGTTGACCTGCCCTACCTCAAGACGGTTTCCCGCGAGGAGCTCGAGGCCGCCGCGAAGGAGACCAACGCCATCCGCGCGCGCTGGGCGACGCGCATGTTGCAGGAGTTGGACCGGCGCAAGCAGTTCCCCGACGCGTATCCGTATCCCGTCCACGCGTGGCGGCTCGGGACGGAGATGCTCGTGATCGGCATGGGCGCGGAGACGGTGGTGGACTACGCGCTGCGCTTCAAACGCGAGTTCGGCCCGGGCACGTGGGTGATGGGCTACGCGGACGACATGATCGCCTACATCCCGTCCCGCCGCGTGTGGGAGGAAGGCGGCTACGAGGGCGGCACGTTCCTCTATGAGTATGGCCGTCCCGCGTTCCGCTGGGCTGGCGACATCGAGGACCGCATTGCGGCATCCGTCCACAAGCTCGTGAAGCAAGTGGGTGGGCCGGCGCCGACCTTGAAGCCAGCCAAGTAATGCCCCGTCAATCAACCCGCCATCACCCCATGAAATCCATCCACACCATCGCCCTGCTGCTCGCGCCACTGGTCGCGCTGCACGCCGCCGACGTGGCCGTCCGCGAGCCATGGAAGACCGCCTACACGGGCAAAGACTCCACGGGGAATCATGTGCTCGGTCACTGGAGCTTCGACGGTCCGGACGCGGCCACGGACTCGGGGCCGGGGAAACTGCCCGGCAAACTCGACGGTGCTTCGGTCACGAAGGCAGGCCGCTTCGGCAGTGCGATGGAGTCTTTTCCCGGCTGGCCGGTGAGTGATACGCGTCACGCGCTGCTCATTCCGTCCCATCCCTCGCTCTCACCCCTGACTGGGTTTTCCGGCGAGATGTGGGTGCAGGCCAAGCCGGACCTCGCTGGCTCGAGCACGGCTTATCTGCTCGACAAAAAATATGCCTCGCACACCGACTACCAGTGGCTGCTGCAGGCACCGGAGAAATCCGGCATCCGGCGCATGGTCTTGAACCTCGGCTTCGGCAGCGACTCCGAATCCTTTGCGATCGAGCCGCTGCCGTTCGCCCCGGGCGAGTGGCATCACGTCGCCTTCACCTACGACGGCGCGGGCACCGTGAAGTTCTACCGCAATGGCTCGGTGATCGGCATCGTCGTGCGGCCCGGACGCCGGGGAATCGCGGCGGGCTCCAACCATCTTAGCATCGGCGATCGTGCAGGCAGCAATTACGGCGGATTCGCGGGCCTGATCGATGAAGTGCGCCTCTGCACCGGCCTGCGGGAGTTTGGCGGGGCGACGATTCGCTTCGAGTCCGAGCGCAACGTGTTTGTGCGCGGAGAAAAATCGCCTCGTATCCAGACCGTCATCGCAAACCTCCAGCCAGAGCCCCTGCGCGGTGCATCGCTGAAACTCCTCGGGCTGGGTGGTGATGGTGCGGCGGTGCCGGTGCCCGAGATCCCTCCGGGCAAGACGCACACGCTGACGCATGAGTTTGATACGCGGCTGCGGCCTGATGACTACCCGGCCCGCGCAGTGCTCTCGCTGCCCGGTGAACCGCCGACCAAAATATCCGCCCACCTCCCGCTGAAAATCGTTCCCCGTCCGCTCCCGCACCGGATGCCGGTGGTCATGTGGGGCATCGGCGGCCCGTCCTTTGTGAGCGAACTGCCACGGCTCAAAACACTCGGCTTCACTTCCTGCTTCGGCATCGACGGAGATAACGCATCCGTTTGGGCGGCCAAAAAACCGGTCCTCCCCAGCGGGCCGGTTTTGGAAAAAGCCCGCAGCATCCTCGACACGGCGCTGGCGAATGACTTTGGCGTCGTCGCCCAGTTGCAGCCGGGACATTTCCTGAAGAGTCAGCCCGGACTCGACCGCGTCGATCGCAACGGCAAACCGTATGCCCGGCACGACTGCAACGCCGCGCTGCCGGGACTTGCGGAGTTTTCCGAGAATGTCGGCAAGAGCGTCGGACAGGCCTACGGGCAACACCCGGCATTCATCGCCGCGCTCATCAACAGCGAGGTGCGGGACGATTCAGAGATCAGTTTTTCAAAGGCAGATCGGGATGCCTACCGCGCCTTTTCCGGTGCGGACATCCCGGAAGAAGTCGTCACCAAGACAGGCTTGTATTGGCAGGACCTCAAAGACTTCCCGGCCGACCGCGTGGTGCCCGACGACCATCCTCTGCTCAAGTTTTACCGCTGGTTCTGGACGGTGGGTGATGGCTGGAACGGCCTCCACACCGCCCTGCATCGCGGCTTGAAATCCACCGCCCGTGAGGACATCTGGACCTGGTATGACCCCGCCATCCGCGTGCCGAGCATCGGCGGCAGTGGCGGCGAGGTGGACGTGCTCTCGCAGTGGACCTACACCGAGCCGAGCCCGCAGCGCGTCGGCTATTTTTGCGACGAAGTCTTCGCCATGGCCGCCGCCTCATCGCAAAAGCCGCAGGTCATGAAGATGACGCAGCTCTTCTGGTATCGCTCATCGAGCGCCCCGATCACGAAGGGGCCGGACCAGATCCGCTCGCCCTTTGACGACCATGATCCCGATGCCGCCTACATCTCCATCTCGCCCATGCACCTGCGCGGTGCCTTCTGGTCCATGGTTTCACGACCCGTGACAGGTCTCATGTATCACGGCTGGGCATCGCTCGTGCCCACGGACGGGACCCATGCCTACAAATACACCCAGCCCGATTTGCAAACCGAGTTCCGCCGGCTGCACCACGATCTCCTGCCGCGCCTCGGCCCCACGCTCCTCCAAGTCGCCGACCGGCCCGCCGACGTCGCCTACCTCGACAGCTTCACCTCGCAGATGCTCGCCCGGCGCGGCAGCTACGGCTATGGCAAGGACGAGGCTTATTTGACGCTCCTGCATGCCCAGCTTCAACCCAGGGTCATCTATGAAGAGACGCTGCTCGCGGAAGGGCTCGATGCCTACAAAGCGCTCGTCCTCGCCGATTGCGATGTCCTCACGGCCTCCGTGGTCGAACGCATCCGCGCCTTCCAGAAACGCGGCGGCATCGTCATTGGCACCCCCAACCTCGCTCCCGCCATCAAGGCAGACATCGTCATCCCGCGCTATGCATGGACGAAGAAAACCGCCGATGATCAAGCCGCCATCGTGGCCAACGCCGCGCGTCTTCGTGAACAACTCGATGCCCGCTACGCCCGGTTCGCGGCCTGCGATAATCCTGAAATCCTCACCCGCGTTCGCACGGCGGGCGACTCCGACTACCTCTTCGTCATGAACGATCGCCGCGCCCTTGGCAGCTATGTCGGCCAGCACGGTCTGGTGATGGAAAACGGTCTGCCCAGCCAGGGCACGGTCCGTCTCTCGCGCACCGGCCTGCACCTCTACGACCTCGTCGCCGAGCGCCACGTGCCCACCACCGAACGCGACGGCGCCACCTGGCTGCCAGTGGACCTGGGTCCATGCGAGGGCGGCGTGTTTCTCGCCACTCCGCGCCCCATTGAGCAGGTCCAGATTGAGGCCCCCGCGAAAGCCGCCCTCGGCACCGCCATCGAGCTGACGATCACCATCACCGACGCCTCGAAAAACGCCGTTCCCGCCGTCATCCCCGTCGCGGTCCAGATCACCGACCCCGCCGGACGCGAGGCCGAGTTCAGCGGCGACTACGGAACCGCGCAAGGCAAGCTCACCCTCAAAGCCGACCTCGCCCCCAACGACGCCCCCGGTCTCTGGCAAATCCGCGCCCGCGAAGGCGCCACCGGTCGGGCCGCGACCCGGTATGTCGAGGTGCAGCGGTGAGCGTCACAACCGCCAGCTCGACCTGCTGCAAACGCTGAACCAGGAAACGGCCCGCGCGCAGGCGCACGACGGCCGGCTCGAGGGCGTCATCGAGTCCTTCGAGCTGGCTTTCCGCATGCAGAGTGAATTGCCGCGCGTGCTGGACCTCGCGGGCGAAAGCCCGGCCACGCTCGCGCTCTACGGCGTTGGCCCCGGCCTGCCGAGCGATGACTTCGGACGCCAATGCCTGCTCGCGCGGCGCATGGCGGAGGCGGGCGTGCGCTTCATCGAAGTCACGCACGAAGACTGGGACCACCACGGCTTCGTCTCGACGTTGATGCCGAAGGCCTGCGGGCAAATTGACCAGCCCATCACCGGCCTGCTCACCGACCTCGCGCAACGCGGGTTGCTCGACGAAACGTTGGTGGTCTGGAGTGGCGAGTTCGGCCGCACGCCCGACGACCCGACGCAAGACGGGCGCGGCCACAACAACAAGGGCTTCACCACCTGGCTCGCTGGCGGCGGCACGCGCGGCGGCTTCGCCTACGGCCGGACCGATGAACACGGCTATGAGGCAGTGGAAAACAAAGTCCACCTCCACGACCTGCACGCGACCATCCTGCACGCACTCGGCCTCGACCACGAACGCCTCACCTTCCGCCACGCCGG
>SXGQ01261754.1_pt1 | contig 24827 bp, 20 predicted proteins | sample 3178371 | NCBI WGS metagenome assembly SXGQ01 (sample SAMN11356859, study PRJNA531348) | freshwater metagenome | isolation source: freshwater sample F1-20 | place: China: Fuxian Lake, Yuxi | collected 2017-12-25 | reverse complement strand
GCTCATCGCGAACATAGAATTCCTGATGTGCGATTACCGATAATTGGGTAGGTAAATTTCCCATCGAAGTAGTCCAGAGTTTGCAAGACAGTTGGTGTCCAACTAGCTCACTAGGAATCAACGAGGGTGGGTTGTGTAGGGATCGAGCCTACGACCCGGTGATTAAGAGAAATCACTGGGCGTAGGCTTCAGTTATCACTGCCTTACTCCGTATGCGGGAATCACGCTCAACTACTTACTCTTTCTAGGTTGTATTTCCATGACTTATTTTTTGCTAAACGAACTGGGAATGGACAGGCCTACCTATGCCTACGTGAAAAAGTGGGCGTTGGGATAAAAATCAGTAACTAGCTTGCCTATATCTGGGGAGGATTTTTTGACTAATCCATTCTCTCTATTTCCGCAGTCATCTTGGGACAAGCGTAGAAAAGACTAGTTGCTCCAAGCCCGTTTACCGCTGCCAGTTTCCTTTTCATCTTTGTGCTGCCTAATAAGAGTTTCTAAATCTATTTGGATAAACATACGGATAGCATTATTTTGTACAGATAGCAATCATTGGATCCCAATCATCTCTAAGAGATGGACTCCCATCCCAATTACTTGTCACTTCAACGCCACATTTATTTTGAGCTGACTCACTAATGGAGATTAAGATATCTAGAACATGAAATCCAAGCTCTCCTGGAGCCACTTCCCGCTCGCCAAAGAATATAGATTGCGCCAGGTTTAGCACTCCAAGGCCTCGACCATCAACATTACCCCTTGGCGGAATGAGTATTTTCTCACCCAAAGGAGGAAAGATTAAATTATCCCCGGTAAAATTGTTGGGATCGGGAAGAATTAGGTCGCCATTGAGTCCCGATACCTCAACAACTCCAGTCCTTTCAATTACTGAGTCAAAGCTAAAGATAGATACAGCGCTAGCACCACTTGCAAACTCAATCAGAGCGCTAACTTGCGTGGGTTCCTCAACTGGAAAGACAGTGCCTCTTTCATCTCCAGATCCGATTACTCTGCTGGTGCGAGGTCTAGATGAGGTAGCATTTACTCGAGTGGCTTTTCCAAAGATTTGCACTAAGGTTGTAATGTAGTAAGGGCCCATATCAAAAAGTGGTCCCGCCCCTTTAGCGAAAAGAAATGCTGGATTGGGATGCCAAGAGTCGGGCCCTGCCGTTTGAAATATCGTTAGTGCGGTTAGAGGCTTTCCAAGTACTCCAGATCGAATGGACTTAAGACCTGTTTGAAGACCGGCACCTAAGAAAGTATCTGGAGCGACTGCAATTCGTACATTATTTTCTCGCGCAGCTTTTAGTAGCTCTAATCCTCCGGGTCTGTCCAGGGCCATAGGCTTTTCAGACCAAACATGCTTGCCAGCTTCAAGACTTTTAAGGCTGATTTCGACATGTGAACTTGGAATGGTGAGGTTTACAACTAGAGAGATGTTCGGGTTCGAAAGCATCTGAACCACTGTGCCACTTGCAGGCACCCCCCATTTAGCAGCTTGGGAGGCAGCCCTCTCCAGATTTAGATCTGCAATGAATAGAACTTCCAGATCGGGAAAACGGGTCAAATTGCCAAGGTATTGATCACTGATATTTCCTGCCCCAACAATTCCAATGCCAGTTCGATGGAGCTTCATTCTCTTGCCTCCCCTACTTTCGAGAACGTACCTTTCAAAGCGCGACAGGACTTAATCCAGGCCTAAACAACCGTTACCCTTTTGCGAGAGAATAAAATTCCCTATCACTAGAGAGACACTATATATTTTAGACTCGTTTCGATTCCTTCGAAGATATCTCCTGCATATTCATCAAATTCAACAATTGGGAGTGCGTGAGGGGCACTGGCTATTACCTCTGCAAGAGGTACTTCCCCTTTACCAGCTGAAACTTGCTCCCGCGTATCCGTTGGTTTCTTAATGAGCTCACCGCGCTCATTGAAGGTACTAGCAGAACCTCTAATATTTTTTCCATCTTTGATGTGAAGAAACTTAACTCGCTGACCTAATCGCGCCACCAGATCAGGGACAGATGCTCCGCCAGCATGGGCCCAATAAGCGTCTATTTCTAAAATAACCTCTCGGTCGAGAAGCGTTTCAAAAAACTCAAGGGCTGAGCAATCCTCAATTTTATTCGATATTTCCCAGGCATGGTGGTGATATCCAACAACTAATCCATGTTCGCTAGCCTCCTTGGAAGCAACATTTAGTTCATTAGCAATTTTAGATATGTCACTCTTGCTCTGCCATTGTGACTCATCAACTATCGGTTCAATTAGCGTCTTTATGCCAAGTTTTTTTGCTATCTCAAAGATTTGTCTACGCGATTGGCCTACCAGTCCTACGTGAGCGCTTGGAGCGCTGAGTCTATTTTCAGAAAGAGCTCTAAGATACTCCTCAACACGCTCAGTAAAATTCCAAGGCTCTATTTTTGTAAAGCCAATTCTTGCAACTCTAGATAGCGTACCGGCAAAGTCTTCCTCTATTTCATTGCGCAGGGAGTACAGCTGTAGTGAAACACCTAAATTCTTAGTCATCCTAACTCTTTCCAAAACCCCACGGGTGATCTCTTACTGGTCACCCGATTCTACTAAGCCTTGAAGCAATGGTCTAAGTTGTCTTCCGTAGAACTTTGAGTGAGTAGGGGATTAATTCCTCAACATAGATGGCAGTCTGGATTCCAGCAACTGCGTTAAGTAGTTAACCAATTGAGCGATCGACTCGTAGGAGCGAGCCACTTAAATAGGATGTCGTGTCTTCAAAGGCCTCACTCAGGGTGGCAGTAAGGGTGGGAAGAAGCGCTATCACACTGCTTTAGCCGGCAGGAAGTGCCTGAGCAGAGTGATTAGAGTAGCGCTGTGAGGATATCCGAGGCTTTGCGCGCCACACTTGGTGGAGATTGTTCAGTAATTGACGATGAGCAAATCCTCAAATCCTATGAGCGAGATCAAGCACCCTTTGCCCCTTCATCCAAGGCTGCAGCAGTATTGATTGCCAAATCAGTCGATGAGGTTTCAAAGGCTGTTAAGTTCGCTAATCACGAATCAATCCCTGTTGTGATACGCGGTGCCGGTAGTGGACTTGCTGGGGGAGCGAATTCAATTCAAGGATGCATCGTTATCTCTCTTGAAAAACTAAATCAGATTCTAGAAATTGATCCAATCAATCAGATTGCAAGGGTTGAGGCAGGAGTTATTAATAGCGAAATAGATAAAGCGGCAGAAGAGTTCGGCTTGAGTTATCTGCCGGATCCAGCTAGCCGCTCTTGGTCGACAATTGGTGGCAATATTGCAACAAATGCTGGAGGGATGTGCTGTGTCAAATATGGAGTGACTGCGCAACATGTTCGGGCGATCAAAGTTGTTTTATCAGATGGTGAGATTGTTGAATTTGGATTCCCTACCAAAAAAGCGGTAACTACCCTTGATCTCCTACATCTTTTCATTGGCTCTGAAGGAACATTAGGGGTTATTGTTGAGGCAACCCTTTCCCTAGTGCCGCGTCTTAAGAAGCCAGTTACCTTAATCGCTACGTTTTCTAGCATCACCAAGGCTGCTGATGCTGCAATCGAGATGCTTATAGTGCGCCCATCGATGCTGGAGTTAATTGATAAGACTACATTAAGCGCGGTTGAAGACTGGAAGCCAATGGGTTTTGAAAACTGCGAAGCGGTATTAATAATGCAAAGCGATGAATCAGCTAGTTGTTGCAAGCAAGCTCAAGAAATAGCACTGAAACATGGCGCTCTTGATGCTATCTACTCTGATGACCCTAAAGATTCAGATGATTTAATCCAAGTAAGAAAGTTGGCTTACTCTTCTCTCGAGCGCCTTGGGGTGGCGCTTCTTGATGATGTGGCTGTTCCTGTTTCGAAAATTTCTCAATTAGTCTCTGGAGTTGAAAACATCGCGACAATGCATTCAGTGAAAGTTGGAGTCTTCGGCCATGCGGGTGATGGAAATATGCATCCAACAATTATCTATCCGCACAATGATAAGAAAGCCCAAACTCGGGCACTTATCGCATTTAATGAGATTATCGCTTTGGCTCAAAGCCTTGGAGGAACTGCCAGTGGTGAGCATGGGATTGGGGGCTTAAAGCTCTCTGCCCTCCTTAATGAAACTCCAGAGAGAATCTTGAAGATTCAGAGAGAAATAAAGTCGATTCTTGATCCAAACAAAATCTTCAATCCAGGGAAGAAATTCCCTCTCCAACCTTATTTGTGAAACTCGCTCTCTATTTCGAATTAAAAGTCATGAACGAGGTACAACACACTACGCAATTAGATAATATTCAGAGTCACGATGCTTCACAGAATTGGCTTTAAAATCAGATTACCTGGAATTGACATTAGATCTTTATAAAGTGTATCTCACCAGTATCATTTAATCTCGCATAATTTTCATTGGCACTTGCGCTTGCATAGGCTAAAACAGGAAGACTGGGGTGAGCAGCGCAATCAAAAACTCCTAAAGGACCACCAGAGTTGAAGTTATCATCAAGCCTCGGAATTTGAATGACGTTATAGAATTTTCCATCATTTGATAAGCAATCTAAAGAACCCAAAAAAGCTGAGGCAATGTATAGATTACCGTGCTTGTCGTAAGAGATACCGTCTGGTCCAAATCCAGAGGGTAAATGGAATTGTTCTAATATTTTGCCTTGGTCATTTAGAAAACTTAAACGATCTGCGAAAGTTTCAGCCAAAGCAAGTCGGTCTCCAAACCCCTCACAACCATTTGGGAAAATAAACTTGTCTACAGATAGAGAGACACGGCCATTTTCAAAGACTCTAAATAGTGGCGATGGCCTGGGTAAATCAATCTCGGGATCAAACCCATACCCACCAACCCAAACATTCCCATAGGGGTCTATATACATATCATTTAAAGGATAAGTTGTAAGTTCTGATAAATCAGCATAAAGAAGTAAATTCGACTCCTTTGTAAGTTTTAATAATCTGCGTTCTAAGCAATCGACCACAATTAGTTCTCCACTTGGCAGCCACCCTAGACCTCCTGGCATTACTGGGCCACCTTCGTTTACATCAATCACAGTCTCCATGGATTCATCTAGATTTACACGCATAACTTTTCCTGTAAACATGTCACTAAACCAAAGCCAGTCTCCTCGCCACCTTAGGGCCTCTGGAAAACCAAGATTTGTTATACCACGCATTAGATTTAACCGTTCATTCAAAATGTGGCCGTAAGTCCACCATCAGCAATCAAAACTTGCCCAGTGACGTATGTATTATCAACTCCACTTAACCAAAATATAGACTCAGCAATCTCGTTTGCATTTGATGATCTACGTAAAGGGAGACGGCCTGAGTTTATATAATCTGTATTAAATTGATCAGTATCTGCTTCATCAACTCCATCTGCATTAACACTCATTTGCGTACGGACAAAACCAGGGGCAACAGAGTTAGCTAGAATTCCATATTGAGCTCCTGCGAGAGCGAACGACCTTGTAGCTGCTTCTAAACCAGCCTTACCAACGTCATAAGCCAGGCAGTCTTTTTTAGAAACCTTTGAATGGACACTAGTAACATTAACTACTCTGCCAAAATTTTGAGATTGCATAATCTCGAAAACCAAAGACATCAACTCCATTGGAGCTTCCAAGTTCACGTCCCAAATTTTGTGCCAATCTTTTGGGCTACTTTCACCAAAAGGAGTAGTTCTAAAAATACCCGCAGCGTTTATAAGAACGTCAATACCACCTAATTTATCCAGTGTAGTGTTAACAACTTGTGATCGCGACGGAGAGTTTGATAAATCTGCGACCAACCAATCTTGGCTAGGCTTTACATCGACACCAACCACTGCATAACCACTTGACTTAAATTTAGTATAGACAGCTTCTCCTATCCCGCTACCAACTCCTGTAATAAGCGCTCGTAATCTTTTAGTCATGGTCCTCCTTATTGTTAGGAGCAAAACTTAACGACATTTGCCAAGTAAAGTGATCAAGTTTTCCAAGTAATATTCCTTCGCCCTTAGAGGGTTCTAGGCCGTGCGCAACCGCTGCAGGCTCTAAACCCAAAGCCCAAATCTCCCCATCCCATGGAGGAATCTTTGATCTGCCAAATTCCTGCCACACCAACATGTGGGGCAAACCAGACCATCGGATATGGATATTCCAGGCATCACTGTGCAACGAAACCGATTTCTCATCCAAATCAAGGAGGGCAAAAACTCTGGCTTGCTGAGAGCTATCAAGAACCTTCCACGAATCATCCAGGTTGCCAAAGTTACACTCTCTACCTATAGGCGCCCCTGAGTAGTTCAATTCAGAGACCTTAGAAGAGTTATGAGCGCTAAGTCTCACCTTCCCATTATGTTTACAAAGGTTGAGGAAGTCACGTCCAAGGATTAAGTGCTCGAGCGCATTAAATATCTTATTTTCCCTAGTGAGATTCTGGACATAAGATTTCACTAAGACTTGATGTTCTGATACTAATTCCCAACGACGTCTTATTCGAAACTCCTCTAAAGGGTCTAACCACTCTAAGTCGGCGCAAGTATTTTCTAAATTAATTACCTTCCACTTCGCTTGTGAAGCTCTCCCATGAAATTCAGGATTAGAATCGTTTTTATCTGGTTGTCCTGCAGTTGGCGCACAGAGTTGCCAACCTCCGCGCCACTGTTTGACCCAAGAATCCTCGTTTGATGCGATATTGATATTGTCACTTATCTCATCAGCCCATGGCGTGCGAGTTAAGAAATGGAATCCATCAAAAGATAATTCAGACATTACTGCACCTTGCAAGGGGAGAATCAAGCCAGATAACTTTCCAAATGAAACTCTGATTTGTTCAACTTTTGGAGAATGCAAGCTTCTGACCATCTATTGTAAATCCGGGCTTGAAAATATAAGGTGATTATCAACTAAAATCTCGACCTTTCGAAGGTATGGCTCCAAAGCTGGTATGTCCAAGTCGATACCCAATCCGGGTTTATCTGGAGCAAGAATTTCTCCATTCTTATCAGGGATGATATGGTTTTTCGATAGGTCAAAGCTCAATTGTTTTGGAAAGGCAGGATATTCACAGAGACGATGCTCCTCTAAGCCAACAAATGCCTGCATCGAAGCAGATAATGCAAGATGGGAAGTAAATGTGTGATTGACAAATTTAATACCTCTTCTAACAGCGTGATCTGCAACTTTTTTAGCTGCACTAATTCCACCTATTCGGGCAGCATCGACTTGGATAAACGCGATATCACCAAATTCAATCAAATTGATGGCCATTTCAGGGCAATGAGCCGCTTCACCACCGGCTAGTCCTACTAACTGAGATTTCTTTGCCAATTCTGCATAAGATGCAAAAGAGTGTGCCGAGAATGGTTCCTCCAGCCAGGTCACATCTGCCTTTTCGAGAGCTGGAATACGAGCAGAGGCGGATTCGATATTGTCTCCAAAGATTTGCCCAGCATCAATTAAAAGTTTTCCATCAGCTCCAATTCCTTCGCGTGCCGCAAGAACATGTTCAGCATCAAAACTTGGATTGCCTCTGCCATATGGCCCCCACCCAATTTTGATTGCATTAAATCCACGGGCTTTTACATCAATCACATTTTTATACGTCTCGTTAGCGTCTTCTCCCATTAACATAGAGGCATAAGGCGTTTTAGCGAAGTTGCTAGAATAACCAAGTAGTCTCCAGATCGGCTCTTCAAGTTTCTTTCCCAATAGATCCCAAAGCGCTATCTCGATACCAGACCAAACGTGCGCTGCTTGGAGGAGATCCATACTATTTCGTGAAACCAATCTCGAAAGAGAGGATATATCTTCTGGAGTTTTAATCACTCGCCCAATAACGCTTGCTGAAACAGGCTGACAAACGCCGTGAGATCGCGGAGTTACAAAAGCAGCAATTGAAGTTAATGGCGAAGCTTCACATTCGCCCCAGCCAAAACTGCCGTCATCTCCTGCCACGCGAACCAACAATGCATCTTGACTTCCGTCAGCCTCTAATGTGACCTGTGGCATGGCCGCATAAAAAAAGTCCACCACCTCAATCTTCACCTCAACCTCCTATGCTGGCAACCACGAAAGTAGGACATTTTGGCTGAAGAATAAGGCTAAAAAAGCACCCGATGCTCCAAAAGTCTATAGGAACCGCAAAAATAAAGAAAAGTTATCCAAAGAAATCTAGAAGTTTGGCAAGATAAGTGCTCTAATAAAGTGGTGGTCGCGGACGCGAAAACGGGGCCAACTCTCTTTGCCGGCAATATGCCTCAAAGATCGATCAGGAAATAAAGGAGCTTAAATGAAGAAAAAAGTCTTCTCAATTCTTGCAAGCACAGTTCTGCTCTTCAGCCTTGCAGCGTGTTCAAGTTCAGAGGAAAGCGCTGAATCATTAACCGGTGACTTGTTAGTTTGGGATACAGGAATTCTCGGTCGTAGTCCACTTGAGAGTGGAGAAGTTGATCCAAACTCTTTCTTAGACCGCATGGCTATAGCTTTTGAGGAAGCAAATCCAGGGGTTAACATCACAATCGTTCAACAGGGTGGAGATATTTCAACCAATACTGCTCAATTTCAGGCGGCTGCAATTGCTGGAACTGGGCCAGATATACGAGTCCAATATGCGGGTGGACCAACTATCTCGTTCAATGAATTTTTCACGGACTTAGAACCATATTTAACCGAGGACATTTTAGAGTCCATGACCGGCTGGAATGTAAACCGTGAAGACTTTGATCCAGATGGTCGTATTTTGGGAATGCCTTATGGAGCGGGAAATTTATTCACGGTTTTCCAGAACCATAAAGTGCTTAGGGAAGCCGGGTTAGATCCAGCAAATCACCCAAAGACATGGGAAGAGTTACTTGAGAATGGCCGAACAATTCAGTCTAAGACCAAAAAAGATCCGTTCTGGGTGGCGAATCTTGAGGGATATGTCGGAGCTTGGTTCATTGCCGCAATCGTTGGTGGGGAATTGGGCGCAAATGTATTTACTGAAATGTTTAAAGGCAGAATACCTGTAGACCATCCTGCAATGGTTAAGGCCTATAAAGCATTTGCTGATTGGGGAAAGAGCGGTTTAACCAATAAAGATGCCGGGCAGCTTTCAAATGGTCAGTCATATGCTGGCTATGTCAAGGGCAATAGCGCTTACTATCTTGTTGGATCATGGGAGAACAATGGAATGCGAGAGGCTTTTGGTGATGAAATTAGCTCATTCTTTATCCCAGTTCTAAGTGGGGCAAAGTATCCAAATATTGGAGCAGGAGGCCCAGAAATTGCTATTTCTATCTCTGAGAAGTCAGAGAAGAAGGAGCTAGCAGGAGCTTTTCTCCGATTCTTGGCACAACCAGAGAACCAAGATCAGTTTGTTGAGATCTACCAAACTCAAGCTTCAAACCATAAAAATGGAGATCCTACAAAAATACAAAATCCTCTGTTGCAGGAGCAGTTCAAGCATTTGACTAAAGCTACCGATGGTTTAACTTTTGCTTTCGATAGCGTTATGCCAGGTGCAACAATTGACCTGTTCTATAGAGTTAACGCTGGTGTGTTCCTAGGGACAATAACGCCAGAAGATGGGGTAGCCCAACTCAAAGCCTCTTGGGAACAAGAGACTAAAGACTAGGTAACCAATTACTTTCTAGGTTACAAAAATGGCAGTGTTTGAAGGATCTCATGACTAAAAAACCTTCAAACACTGCCACTGACTTTTTTATTCTATCAAAGAAAAGAATCAATCAGAGAGAACGTAGAGTCGCTGCCTTAGCTGTAGCTCCAGCTGTTCTTTTGGTATTTTTCTTCACTATTATTCCCGTTTTTATTGCATTTGTAATATCTTTCTTTAAAACAAATGGATTAACTTACTCATGGCGGGGCCTAGATAATTATTTCCGATTCGTAGATGATCCAGTTGTTCACCAGGCGTTGTCGAATACCATTAAATTCCTTTTTTCCGTACCGCTGGTAATCTCATTTGCTCTCTTAGTTGCGGTTCTTCTCTTTGAGAAAATAAGAGGGTGGCAGTATTTTCGAGTGATTTTCTTCATTCCAAACGTCTTATCGGTGGCGGTAGTAGGAATAATGGTGAAAAGTATTTTTGGGTACTATGGTCCAGTCAACAAAATAATAGAGTATTTTGGAAACGAACCTATTCAATTTTTTGTTGATGGCTCAAAAGCTTTTTGGATTATAGTGTTTGCGCTAGTTTGGGCAGGGTTTGGATATCAGGCACTTCTTTTATTGGCTGGTCTCACTTCGATTAATCCTGAGATTCTTGAGGCAGCTGCTTTGGATGGAGCAGGTTGGTGGAGGAGGCTTTGGCAGGTAACAATTCCCAGCATAAGACGAATCCTTGGGTTTGTATTTATCATAAATGTTCTATACACATTTGGCGGAATATTTGGTTTTATTTTTGTGATGACTGCTGGAGGACCAGGTTTCGATACAACTACCGTTGATTACTTGGTTTACCTTAGAGCTTTCTCTAGTAGTAATTTAGGGTCAGGAGCAGCGTTAGCTGTTATGTTATTTTTAGTAATCGGGGCTATCACTTTACTACAAACTAAATTTTTCAGAATATCGGAGGATGATTAAGCTGTCTAAAATTAAAGGGAACAAGCTCAGGGTTAAAGGTCGGGCACCTGTGCTTATTGGCTTGGTTGTGCTTTCCATATCTATAATCTTTCCTTTATTTTTTATTTTAATGACTTCTTTGAAAAGAAATGTGGACTACTCACGTGATCCTTTTGGCCTACCTGACACATTAATGTTGGAGAATTACTCATCACTTTTAAATAACTTCAATATCGGTAGAGCGTTTCTCAATAGCCTTTTCGTTTGCACAATTACTGTGGTCCTAGTTTTACTTATTGCTGGAATGGCAGGATATGCTTTAGCAAAACTCCCTGTCCCAGGGGGAAGGTTTATAACAGGAACGTTCCTGGGGGTGATGCTATTTCCCGGCCCCGTTTTGATCATTCCAATTTATGTCCTACTAGCTCGATTAGGGCTTATTGGAGACGTTAAGGGCCTAATACTTGTATATGTCGCAAGTGGCATTCCGTTTGCTACTTTCTTTTTAACTTTAGTTTTTAAGTCCATTCCTAAGGAAATTACTGAGGCAGCCCAGATTGATGGAGCAGGATTTTTCCGCACCCTTCGATCAATCATCGCTCCCCTTGGCGCTTCTGGAGTGATAACTTTGGCCATAATGCAATTCCTAGGGGCGTGGAATGAGCTTCTTTTTGCCTTTATGATTTTGCCATCCGAGACGAGTCGACTCTTAACCCCTACCTTGGCAACTATTGGGACACGCTATGTTTCTGACCAACCCTTGGTCTCAGCTGGTCTATTTATATCCGCAAGTTTGCCCCTGATTATTCTCATGTTTGCTTCAAAATATATAATTGAGGGTCTTCAGGTTACGATTAAAAAAAATTAGTTCTTATCTTTATTCTGCAGAAAAAAAGTCAAGATCTTCGAAAATGTAGCTCGATGGCTAGCACACTATTCAAACCACCCTAGTTTGTGGAATGTGGCATCTATTGGTGCGCTAGCACGTTCTGCAACCAAATAACAAACAGCGTTTGCTAATACCTTTCCAATTTCTTTTTGATGATAGACGGGGTAATCCTGATCACCTGGCGAGAAGTAAAACACTTTACCTAGCCCTCTTTTCCAAGTAGCGCCTGACCTAATCACTTCTCCTCCAGAAAAATTAGAAATGAAAATTAATTCATCTGGGGTTGGTATATCAAAAAATTCTCCATACATCTCTTGCTCTGGTATCACTATTGGGTCCGGTATTCCTTTGGTAATCGGATGATTTGGTGCTACTGTCCAAACGCATTCTCTATCTTTGGCACTTCGCCAACGAAGCGAACATGTTGTCCCCATTAATTTACGAAATATTTTTGAGTAATGTCCGGAATGTAAAACTATTAATCCCATCCCTGAATTAACAGCCTCATAAATTGAGTCAACTACTTGGTCACTCACCTCAGAGTGAGCCTCATGGCCCCACCAAAGAAGTACATCGGTTTTTGCAATCACTTCTTTCGTTAAGCCATGATTAGGTTCATCTAATGTGGCTGTCGATACAGATATTTGTGTACCGAGTTCACCCTCCAATAGACCTTTTATTGCCACATGTATACCTTCAGGATAGATTTTTGCAGGAAGTGAATTAAGGTTCTGTTCGTGCCTATTCTCATTCCAAATAGTTACTTTTATTTGACTCATAGTTTTACTTCTTGTCCTGACTTGGCTGACTCGTAAATGGCCTCTAAAACAGTGGCTCTATGTATAACATTTAAGATAGTGTGGTTATCTTGTTGGCCCTGTGTTACATGATCAATAAACTCTTGAATGACCATTAGATGCCCTTCGGTGGTGGAGGTTATTTCAGGGCTATAAGTTAACGGCGCTCCATCTATTTCTTCATAAATCGTTAGAGTATTGACAGAGGCATAATTAGCGATAGATATCCTCAAACCTGACTGCACTCCTAGAAGCTCAAAAGAAATATCATCGCTATCTTTAGAGTGAGATGCCCAAGTGATTTCTAGCTGACAACTTGACCCATCTTCAAATCGAAGGAGCGCCGAACAAAGATCCTCAACCTCGAATTCTCCAGTCCCTTTCATTTGACCATGTAACTGCATGGCCCCTAATCCTGCTATCCCTAATTCACCGTGTTTCACTGCGCTCACGGTTGCAACTTTTGGCTCTCCAAGCATGTAAAGTAATGAATCAATTAGGTGGGGGCCAAGATCAATACCAGCGCCACCCCCAGCCATCTCTAAAGAGGTAAACCATGACCCGATTCCTGGAATACCAGATCTTCTTTTCCAAGAGGCTCTTGAATGATAAACCCTTCCAAGTTTTCCTGAAGAGACAAGCTCCTTACCAAAAATTATGTCCTCACGTCTTCTGTAATTCAACGCAACCTCTAAAATACAATTATTTCTTTTCGCAACTTCAAACATCTCGTAGGTTTGTTTCGAAGTGATTGCTAAAGGTTTTTCACAAAAAACATGCTTACCACTCTCCAAAGCTGCCATAGTAATGGGGTAGTGAAGTACATTTGGAGTAGCTATGCTTATGATGTCCAATTCTGTATCAGCTACTAAGTCTTGCCAATCAAATGCTGTGTTTTTCACACCGAACTCAGTAGCGATTTGGCTTAATCTTTTCTCTTCTTTGCCCGCTATAGAAATGACCTCGGTATTCGGATGTTTGCTGAAAGCTTTCATATGTGTTAACCCAGCACCACCCAAGCCAATAACGCCAACCCGCAAGATAGAGTTCATAGCTCCTTCTCGTTGAATAAAGTGTCGTGAGACGCATGGCAAGGTTAGCAATTGGTAGGGTTAAAATCTAGCCAAAGGTCAATTGCTATGTGAGAATGCGCATATAGTCCAAGATTTCAGGAAATTGCATTTACTACGTAAAGATGAGGAATATGGGTATTTTCTTCAAGGAATCTACAGACACTCAAGGTGAGATATCATTAAATTTTAATGACGAGATTATTGGATTTCTAAAACCATTTGATATTAGCAGTCCTGAATTAGATTTACGCAATCTGTTGATTAATTCGAAAAGCATTCTAGATCAAAGTGCTTTAGTAGAATTTAAAGTTCAAAATTTAAAAGGAGAATGGAAGGCAGAAAGTATTTCAGGAAATTCAGTCTTCGAATGTAGTCTAAAATTAGAAAATTATGGAGAAAATACTCTAAATCTAACGCGTCTAGATACTTTTTCATTTAATCTACTCCATCGTAATTGGAAAGTTACTTACTTTTCTTCAGATTGGGGAGATGAGTGCTCTGCAAAAAATATCTCTTTGGATAATGGGGCGACTTTTGGAGTTCACTCGGGTAGATCTTCCCATGGTGACAATCCTATAATATATCTTGTTAGAGAAGATGACGGATTCTGCATTGTAATCGCGCCAGCCTGGAGTGGAAACTGGCATATTGAAATTTCGAAAGCAGGCTCTATTCGGGCGGGGATTTCTCCATATCATTTAGAAGTCCCTATAAAACCTTCAGAAAAACTGGAGGCGCCAAGTGTTATTTTTTCTGTCGGATCTTCAGTACTTGATGCTCGCGAAGCTTTACAAATCTCGATACGGGATAATTGGATTCCTCGTTCTGCTGCAATAGACAAAGCGCCAATTGAATGGAACCACTGGTGGCCATACGAAGATGTTGAATTAAACGAAGAGATATTTTTAGCTAATGCGAAAATTGCCGCAGAAATAGGGGTAAACACAGTTGTTTTAGATGCAGGCTGGTTTGGGAAGTCTGATTTAAGCAGCAATTGGAGAGAGCATCGGGGGGATTGGGACCTAGTTAATGGAGCCCGTTTCCCATCCGGGCTAGAAGATCTAGGAATGAAAGTAAACAAACTTGGAGTACAGCCAGGAATTTGGTTGGAAGTAGAGGCAGTTGGAGCTAAATCAGATTTAAGGGTCACATCGCCACAAGTTCTTGCTTTGAACGTTGGTGGGGATAATTCTAATCAGTCCTACATCAATCGAAGTGAGGGATTAGATAAAAACGATCCAAGTTTCTTAGGCTATGTCTGTTTAGGATCAGTTGAGGGCTGGCAACATGCCTTGGACTCTATTACCCGAGTGGTGACTGAAATTGGAGCTAAGTGGCTAAAACTCGATTTTAATGTGGATCCCGGTAAGGGATGTACACGGATTGACCATGGTCATAGCTCTGGGGACGGTTTATTCAGGCATTACCAAGGACTTTACAAACTTTTAGATACAGTCAAAAAAAAGTTTCCAGATTTATTAATTGAAGCATGTTCTTCTGGTGGATTACGAATAGATTTAGGATTAGCAAAGTATGTTCATTGCTTCTTTTTGAGTGACCCTGATTACACAGAACATCACTTACAGGTGCTATGGGGGGCTAGCCACATATTACCTCCGATAGCAATACTTCATTGGCCTTGGTCATATTGGAGAGGTGACTATCCTCCATCACGCATTGCTTGGGATGAGGTATCAATAGCAGAGTTTGATTTGATAATTCGTGCCGCGATGCTTCATAGATTTGGTTTTAGTTATCCACTGCCAATTTTTCCAAAGAGGTTGACTGAGCGGCTTGCCTACCATATAAATGTTTTTCGCGAATCAATTGCCCCTATTTTATCTCATGCCGTCCTGTCTCCCTTAAGTGGTCCACCAGAGCGCGGTGGTGGCGGTCAAAGAATTTCCATTTGGGTGCTCTCGAGCCATTCAAATGAAGCGCAAGAGACACATCTAGTATTAGGGTTTGTTCTACAGGAAAAGGCTGAAAGGCTCCCATTTGAGATGAGATTCTTGGATTCAGGCCGACACTACTTGATTACGAATCTAGAAAATGGTGAGTGCCAAGAAGTTTTAGGAAGTGAGATAGATTCGAACCTAATTTGGGATATTTCAAACGCTGCTTCATCCTGGATAATCGAAATTAAAGTAAGACGACTTATAATTTCTTCATAATTTTAGGAGGTGAATAGAGCATGCATCAAGATACAAAAGAAGTCGAAGCGCGGCTAGAGCGGTTTGTTCGCGACCGTCTTTTTCCAAGCATCTATTCAAATAAACACCCCTTAGTTATTTCCGCCTGGGAGGCTGCCAGAGAACCAGTACCGTTCTACATAGCAAAAGAACAAGAGTTTAAATCTGTTCCAATCGGATGGAAATTTGGTCGTGCATGGTCAACAACATGGCTCAGAGTTTCAGGAGAAATGCCATTTATAGATCAGCAGGAAGAATTTTATAAACCTGAGATTCTTGTAGACTTTGGCTACAACCGATCCCGGTCAGGGTTTCAAGCGGAGGCTCTTGCATACAGTCCTTCTGGTACTCCAATCAAATCGATAGCACCAAAAAACTCCTGGCTACCTTGGCCAATTGAATCGGAATATATTGAATTTTATTTAGAAGTAGCGGCAAATCCTGACGTTGCCGGAGAGTATAGTTTCGCACCCACGAATTTTGGAGAATGGGAGACTTCTCCAGAGGTCAAGCTTTACGCTCTTAACGAACTTTGTATTGCCTTATTAGATGAGCGAGTTTGGGGTCTAACTCAAGATGTAATTGCCATCCAAGGCTTAATGAATTCACTACCCGATTACAGCACTAGAAGACACAATCTACTGCGGGCTTGCGAGAATATGTTGGATATCGTTAGTGCCGACGATGTTTCAAAGAATGTTCAACACGCTCGTAATGCCCTAGCGACGGTACTAAATGAACCCGCAAGCGCAAGTAGTCACAAAGTAATAGCCACGGGTCATGCTCACATTGACACTGCCTGGCTCTGGCCTCTCAGAGAGTCAATAAGAAAGTGCGCGCGCACCTTCTCTAATGTTCTTTCCTTGATGCAGAAGCACCCGAAGTTTGTGTTCTCATGTTCATCCGCACAGCACTATGTGTGGATGAGAGACTTTTACCCTGAGATTTATTCTGGAATTTTAGAGAGAGTCAAATCTGGACAATGGGTTCCAGTCGGCGGAATGTGGGTGGAGTGTGACGGAAATTTGCCAGGATCGGAAGCCATGGTCAGACAATTTGTTTATGGACAAAAATTCTTCCAGGATAATTTTGGGATTAGAGCAAAAGAAGCCTGGTTGCCTGATTCTTTCGGTTACTCGGGAGCACTACCGCAGATCATTAAGCAGTCCGGCCTGGACTTTTTCCTAAGCCAAAAAATGTCTTGGAACCAAACAAACACAATGCCGCATCACACTTTTTGGTGGGAAGGAATTGACGGCACAAGAGTCTTTTCACACTTTCCATCAGCTGATACTTACAACTCCGAACTCACTGGTCAGGAATTAGGGTTTGCTGAGAAGAACTTTGCGGAAAAAGGTCGTGCTTCAATCTCGCTAATTCCTTTTGGATGGGGAGATGGGGGAGGTGGCCCCACAAGAGAAATGCTAGGTGCCGCTTATAGAACTGAAAATCTTGAGGGTTCACCACGAGTTTCACTTGGTTCGGCAGCTGAATTCTTCGAAGCAGCTCACCAGGAGTATCCAAACGCACCTGTGTGGCGGGGTGAGATGTATTTAGAACTTCATCGCGGAGTATTCACTTCCCAATTACGTACAAAACAAGGTAACCGCAGAAACGAAGCCCTTCTTCGTGAAGCTGAGTTATGGTCTACCTACGCTACTTTGAGAACAGGGATGACCTATCCTGCAGAGCAATTGCGAAAGGCTTGGGAAGAAGTTCTCTTGCTCCAATTTCACGATATTTTACCGGGAACATCTATTGCTTGGGTGCATCGCGAAGCAGAGATTAAACACCAAGAGATTTCACAAACACTTAATAAGATAATTCAACAATCTCTGTCAAACCTTGTAAATGACCTAGAAAGCTCCGCTAATGAAGTGGAGATGACTTCAAATGTTAGTGCAAGTGAAAAATCAGGCATCTCTCCCCTTGCGGTAGGAATCGAAGAAAAATCTAAAGGTCCAGCTCTGTTGCAAGTAATTCCAGAGGGAGTAATTTTAGAAAATAGAAATATTCGTGTAATCATTGATAAAACAGGCCACATCACGTCATTAAAAAATCTCTCTGATGGGCGTGAGGCTATTTCCCCGAATCATGTTGCTAATGAATTTCACTTACATGCCGATTTACCGAATAAGTGGGACGCTTGGGATATTGACTTCCACTACAAACGAAGAATTGAAGTTCTTAACCAAGTAACAAGCTATTTATATGGTCAGTCGGAAGCTGGACATGTTTGGTTAGAGATTGTTAAATCTATCTCCTCCTCAGAGAAAATAACTTCAATAGTTAAAGAGAAGCTCGTACTGTACCCAGATGCGTTAGATCTTGAGATTGAATTAGATATTGATTGGCATGAGAAAGAGAAACTGCTAAAGTTATCTTTTCCGATTGATGTGCACGCGGAGCAGGTAGCCGCCGAGGTCCAATTTGGTCATGTCTGGAGGCCAACTCACGTTAATACGAGCTGGGATCATGCTCGCTTTGAAACATGTCAGCACAAGTTCGTTCATCTAAGGGAGGAAAACTGGGGCATTGCCTTTGCAAATGACTCTTCTTATGGTTACGACATTTCTCGCAACACAGATGCAAATGGATCAACTATCACAACATTGCGCTTTTCTTTAATTCGAGCTGCGAGGTTTCCGGACCCTAATGCAGATCAGGGTCTGCACTCTATGAAATTCCGTATAAAACCAGGAGCTTCGATTCTTGAGGCAGTAAAATTAGGATACTCGCTTAATTATCCTGAGCGTCGAATTATGGGGAATCGCATAATTGAGCCTTTGGTTTTCTGTGATGCAGATGAAGTGATAATAGAAACTGTGAAATTGGCCGAGGATGGAAGTGGCGACTTAATCGTTCGTTTATACGAATCAATAGGGAGTCGTGTTAATTGTAACTTGCGACTTAATATTCCCTTTGAAACAGTAAGTCGATCGTCCTTGCTAGAAGAACCTTTAGATTTAGAAGTGGAAAGAGAAAATTCAATTATTTCTCTGGAGCTTCGACCATTTCAGATTGCAACTTTGAGGTTCTATGGAGTTAAACAGTGATAAAACCGGTTGAATTCCAGACAGGGATAGACTCAGTAGTGGTGAGGCTACATAAAACACCTAGGCAGGTTTTCAAATCTTTCGTTGATTGCAACATGTCAACGGTTTGGATAGGCGAGCGTTTTCGTATTTTTCCAGGCAAATATGGGGAAGACCCAGTGTGGGGAGATGCCAGGGAATTAAAAATAGGGGAAGCAGGGTCGGTAAAGGAAGCTTTTGCGCTACAGCAAGATGAGTTTGCGTCCCCTAGTCTTCCAAGGGTTGCCAAGAATACGGAAGCTGGGCTTCATGGAAGTGTTTGGTTCGAATCTATGTACCAGGACTTAAAGGATTCTTCTGGAAAGACACTTTATGCTCTGTACCACAACGAGAATTATCCCTCAACTCTTTTATACGATGCAAAAACTGGAGAAGGATTAAGTAATGACAATTGGCCTCCAGGGCTATTGGGTGATTCCTCAATCCAGGCTGTGCCAAGAATAGGAATTATGAAGTCCACTAATGGCGGGGATAGTTGGGAAGACCGCGGAATTTTACTGCAAGACCGAAATGAAAGAATGATAAGGCTGCCAATCAATAAGAACTATTGTTTTCCTGGAGGGGTTGGTGACCCAAGCGCAATCTCATCAGGTGAATACCTTTATATTTTTTTTGGGGAATATGCGTATCCAGGTAACTGGTCAACAGAATCTTGGACTGCTGAGATGGAAGCTTCTGGTCAATGCGTCAGCGTCGCGAGAATTTTAATTAGTGACTTGGATAACCCTAACCAGAAGGCGAAACGATGGGATGGTCAGAGTTTTTCGGCTGCCTGGGATGGCAAAGGAGAGCCAATAAAGTCATTACAAATCCCCAGATCTGAAGGAGGAGGAGCGGTTTCGCAAGGAAGCGAAAAATATTATTGGGGTCCCTCCGTGAGCTGGAATGATGAGATTGATTGCTGGGTAATGCTCCTTGGTCGTGTTGATGGTCCATTCTGGGTTGGGGATAGTTTGTTTCTCTCTTTAAATCCAAATAAGGATCTAGGTGAAGGTGACAACTCCCAACAATGGAGTGCGCCGATTCGGATTGTATGCCGGCCCAAACACACCTTGTGGTACCCGTCGCTACAACCAGATGATTCCATGGAGTCTTTGACGAAAAGAAGAACCTGTCTAAACCCTGGACGTCTATCGTACCTTTGGTATAAAGACATGTATAAAGATGAGCATCTTTATCTGAGTGAGTACTTAGTTGAGTTCATCAGAAAGGAATCGTCTTGAATAAAGAAGTTAAGCATTCTGCCCTGATTACAGGTGGGATGAGTGGCCTTGGGGCAGCAGCAGCGGAGCGGCTAAGGCAGGAGGGAATAGAGGTTTTTACTGCTGACGTAGCTCATGGCGCAAGTATCACTATTGATGTTACAGATTTTTCGGCTATCAACAAATTAAGTTTAGAACTCCCGCCCATCGATATTTTAATAAATTCAGCCGGGATAGTAGGGCCAAATACTCCTCTACTTTCGACCACACAAAACGACTGGCTTGAAGTCTTTAATGTAAACGTCTTTGGGATGGCTGCTTTTATCCGAGCCTTTGCCCCGAAAATGGTGGGCTCTGGTTGGGGAAGGATTGTTAATATAGCGTCCATGGCTGGCAAGGATGGGAATCAAAATCTTTCAGTGTATTCGGCTTCTAAAGCAGCAGTGATTGCCTTAACCAAGTCTGTGGGCAAGGAACTAGCTACAACAGGGGTTCTTGTGAATGCGATAGCTCCAGCAGTTATTGAAACTCCGATGAATCGAGATACGGCCCCTGAGGTTCTAGAAAATCTTCGATCATTAATTCCAATGAAACGAATAGGAAAACCAGAAGAAGTTGCAGAGTTAATTGCCTGGCTGTGCTCGGATAAAGTTAGCTTCTCTACTGGCGCTGTTTATGATATTAGTGGCGGTAGGGCCACCTACTAAATAATCGGTATTGCACTAAAAAGGTATCCTTGTGATGACGTTGAATCCAGGGTGACACCATCATGAGCGCTATTGTTTTGGATTAACCACTGATTATCGTTGAATTCATCCTTTATTCTCACTGATCCACTAAATCTCGGATGCCAAATAATTTCTTTTTGTAAAGGATTTAAAATTACGCAGGCCATCAACTCTGCACCATCGGGGCATAACAGGGAAATACCAATCACGTCTTGATCAGATTTCCAACCAACGCTTGGTGGCAAACCGACTAAATCTGCCCAAACCACAGATCCTTGGGGGAATCTAGGTCTCCACTCTCGATAAACAGATAGGACTCTTTTAGCAAGATTCATTTTTTCATCGGTCCAGTTTGGGATATCCCCCATCAATACCCAAGGTCCACCAACTGCATAAATGGCTAACTGCGAGGTAAGAGGTAAATCTTCTTCATCTGACATGTAACTTGAGCACCAATGTGCTGGCAAAAAGTTACCTAAACCTACTTTTGCAACCGCATTGTGACGAACTTTGCACCAATCATCCCCGATAGTTGAATCATGGTGCGAAACCATCTGTAAATCCAAGACTCGGCCACCATTCCAGCAATTCTCCACCCAGACATTAGGATGCCGTTCGCGTAAATCACGTAGAACCTCGTACCAACCCCTCACAGCCCAATCCTCACCTAGTCCTGAAGGGTGATCATGATCATTGCGATCACATCTACTTATAGTTTCAAAGTCGTGCAAAAACCAATTCATCCCATTGGAAATCAGATGGTCTAATTGAGTTTTCAAGTACTCAATCACAGGACTATGGCCCATGCATAGTGAAAAGTTCCTGTGTGAGACTACCTGAGCCTTTCCGCGCCATTTAGCAATCCAATCAGGCCTTATCTTGATTAAGTCAGAATCTGAGTTAACGTTTCCGATAGCTGCCCATAATCCAAATGAGACACCGCGACGTTTTACCAATCGCGATAACTCCTCCAATCCTCCCGGAAATCGATCATTAGCAACCCAATCTCCAACACTCTTTTCCCAACCTTTATCAACGGTGATAATCTCAGCGCCAAGCTTCCCCGCGCTCATTGAAACCGAATTTATTAAGTCTTGATTTATATTGGTATCAAAACCCCAAGTATCTGCAATTACGGGCGATAAGTAATCTCGAGCTCTCTCTGGCATAACAGAAATTATCAGCTCTTTTAGAAATTTTGATGCTTCATGATGACCTCCATCCATCTGTTCAATCAGCATATTTGGTAAATCAATAAAATCAACTATAGATTTAAGCGGATATATTTGTTTTGGAAGAACTAAACTCACTGATAGTTTATTATCGATGATTTGCAAGACGATTAGCTGAGTATTGCTTTTTTTTAAGGATAAAGCTACGCAGCATTCTTTACCATCTATCTTTTCTCCCGCTAGCGTGAACCATCCGGCTGCATCTTGGAACCTGTCATTTACATCAGCAATTGAGCCGATAGTCTTGTACAAGACTCCGTCCCCATCCCCAACAGCGGGAAAGTCTAATTTATTTGTAACAGAATCATTTAAAGCTGCTGCATCAGCAGTAGCGTAAGGGCCACAGACAAGTATCACGGGTACTTGCCCTCGGAGCTCAATATTAACAACCTCAAAACCTCTGTCTTTGGCGTCCCAACTGAACGGTCGTAATAGCCTTAGAGAGATTGATTTCCAATTGGTATCCTGCCAATTCTGAACTTCAGTCCCTAATATTTCTCCATCGAGTTCAAAAATCTTCATCTGGGCAGATTAGACAAGACAGATTTGTAATTAGGAGGAACATCTAAGGTGGGCATATTTTATTCATCTCTCATTCCTAGCGTGTTGCCACACGACTACTTATCGCCTTGCCTATAGTTTATGATGTTATGAGTGTAATTGATAGCGATATCCTTGCGGGAGAAGAGTTACAATCAATCGAAGAAACTTTATCTTTAAATGATTCTTGCTTGAATCCTAAGGGGCGCCCAACGCCTTTAGAAGCGCTTGATTTGCTAAAGGGAAAGGTTGGGCCATGGGAAGTACCTTTTGCCTCCGCTAGATTTAAACATCACTTACAAGACCAGAGCCAAGGACTATTTAATTGCCTCTTTGGTCGTGATTCCTTGGTGATTGCGAGTTTCTTGAAGGAACATAACGTTAGCATGCAAGAAAATGTCATGTTTGCCCTAAGTCAATACCAAGGAAAAGAGCAAAATTTAGTAAGCGAGGAGGAGCATGGTCGCATTCCCCATGAAGTCCGAGAATTTGATGATCCCCAAGCAAAGAAAATCGCTGAGAAAGAGGGTTGGACCTTTCCCTATTATGGTTCGATAGATGCCACTTTATTGTGGCTGAAGACTCTATCTGATGTCTCCGAGAGAAAACCACAAATTCTAGAGATAGAGATATTGGGGATTTCGTTATCAAGAAGAGCAGAGTTGGCTGCAAGTTGGCTCTTATCCAGACTAGATGTTGGTGGTGGTTTACTTCGAAGTCAACGTAGCAATCCTCGTGGTCTTCTTAATCAAACCTGGAAAGATTCTGGTGATTCTTATTCTACAAGTACGGGAATAGTTGCAGTCAATGAGGGAACAGCGTCTGTTGAAATTATTGGACAGAGTTACGATGCTCTTTTATCAGCTTCAAGAATAGCGAGAAGGAGTAATTATAAATGGCAAATAACGCCAGATGAGTTAGAAAATAAAGCAGAATCATTAAAGGGGGAATTATTTGCCAATTGGTGGCTAGGAACTCATTTCGCCCTTGGCCGAGCCATAATTAATAATAAAGAGATCCAGCTTGATTCTCTAGCGAGTAATCAGTGGTGGTTGCTCGACTCCGAAATTTTGGACGGAAATGAGAGTCGACAATTTGTCAACCAATTAGCGGATAGCGCTTTAGATACAGAGATATTGGGACCAAACGGGTTAAGAACTCTTGGGAAATCTAATGCTCGCTATAGACCCGGTGGCTACCACAGTGGGAGTACTTGGCCTTTTGATTGTGCAATTATTACGAGAGGACTTTTAAAACATGGGAGAGCACGAGAGGCAAAATTTGTAGCATATAGAACGATAGAAGCAATCAAAAGAGTTGGAGGATATCCAGAGTTTTTTAGATCTGATTTGGAGGAGACTAAAGGAATAAATCGACATGTAATTGATGTCTGGGATCCAAGTATGGGCTTGAAGAATAGAGTGAATCAGCCACCACAAATGTTACAAGGGTGGACGATCGCAGCTTTCATGTGGTTTAAAAAAATAGGGCTGGTTAAGTAATTTTAAGTCATAGAAAATTAATAATCATAATTTATTATCTTTTGACATTGCCTTCCAAGTCCTTCTATTTCCAATTCCACCAAATCTCCAGCCTTTAAAAATTGCTGTGGTTTCTTTCCAAGTCCCACCCCTGCCGGAGTGCCAGTATTAATAAGGTCCCCCGCTTCTAGGACCATAAATTGACTCAGATAATGAATTAGAAAAGCTGGTGTATATACCATTTGTTTAGTTGAACTGTTTTGCATATTTTGACCATTTACCGATAGCGACATACTTAAATCGAGGATGTTATCTAGTTCATCTACCGTTGCTAGGAATGGCCCCGCTGGATTAAAAGTTTCACAGCTTTTACCCTTTGTCCATTGTCCTTGGCGCTCTAATTGAAACTCTCTTTCGCTTACATCATTTACTAAAACATATCCGGCAATATAGCTAGATGCCTGCTCAGGCGAATCTAGATATCTTGCCTGTTTCTTAATTACAACGCCCAATTCAATTTCCCAATCAGTCTTCCTTGAGCCTTTTGGTACCTTAATTGCATCATTCGGACCTACTAAAGTATTGGGCGCCTTTGTGAAAATAATAGGTTCAGGGGGTATCTCAGTTCCTGTCTCTGCGGCATGATCCGCATAATTAAGGCCGATACAAATTATCTGTTGCGGGGAAGAGATAGGAGCCCCAATTCGTTCTTTAAAATTTCTTAAAAGGAGACCTTTAGCTAAACGCTCAGGCACTATATCTTTTAAAAGATCGAGTCCTCCTGATGAGAAAAAATAAGGATTGAAATCCTCTACAACATCAGAGACATCTACGAAGGTGGTACCAGTTACAGCCACCATAGGTCTTTCTTTACCCTTACTGCCTATTCGGCAAAGCTTCAAGAACACTCCTATCTAGATGAAAAAAAGTATATCTTTTTATTTATTCACTCATCGACTTGAAGTGAAATATTTCTCAGAGCCACTTAGACTCCCAAGTGGGTTGTGTAGGGATTGAACCTACGACCCGGTGATTAAGAGTCACCT
>SXGQ01014873.1_pt1 | contig 24828 bp, 27 predicted proteins | sample 3178371 | NCBI WGS metagenome assembly SXGQ01 (sample SAMN11356859, study PRJNA531348) | freshwater metagenome | isolation source: freshwater sample F1-20 | place: China: Fuxian Lake, Yuxi | collected 2017-12-25 | reverse complement strand
TTCTGTGAATCAATCCTGGGAATTGCTCTGGTTCGTACATACTTCTTGGCAATGTTCTTGCTGCTTGCTCCAAGTTGACTTTACCTCCAAGGTTAATTGAGGATACAATATTTTGAATTGAAACGATAGCATCTTTTTTTACTTTGATTCCTCCTTTTCGAAGTTCTTGAACTACTGTTTTTACTGCTTTTTTTGCTAATTCTTCGGATTTTGACCCTGTACAAACCATTTTGCCTGAACTAAAAATTAAAGTTGCACTCTTTGGAGAATATAATCTGAAAACTAGTCCTGGAAATACATCTGGGTGATATTCTACATCTGGAAATGTCTTTGTAATTTGATTTAAATCCAATTTTTGCTCAACTGATGCAGAGGCTACAACATTGACAATTGAAATAATTGGTTTTGTCTGAGCCACGTGGTGTTTTTTTTGGGTCTAGTATATAAAAGGAGTATGTATATGGGCTTTTTCGGATTACCCTTACTGACGAATCATTTAATTTAGATTTCAAAAATTTTCTTTTTATTGAATTTTACAGATTTTGAGCAAATATTCTCTATAGGCGATGATGGTGACACGCTGATGATGTTGGTTTGGATAATTCCGATAATTATTTTTGTATTATATGGACAGCAAATTCAATTACTTGTAACTTCTAGTGAAATTAAAAAAGCAATTAAAAAATTAGATAAATTTAGAACTGAGTCTAAAAAAGAATTAATTGATTATGTAAAGAAAAATTTAGACACTGCAGATAATCCAACAAAAAAAATTGAACAATTTTTAGATTATTTTACAATTATGCCAGTTGATATGGATCCTAATGGAATTGTCGATAAAGTGAGACACACTGTAAGATCTAGAGAGGATTATACAAGAAATCATGTAAAGTTACTTTGTGTTAATGTTAATGAAATTACATTAAGTCGTGTTCAAACTTTACTTGAACTTACCTCTTCACTACAAATGATTCATAAAATTGTTAATCATATGTTCCTGACTGCAAAAAAACAAAAAAACTATCCACTGATTTTGCCACTACAAATGATGTTGCCATTTATTATGGAACATGCAAACGCAATGAACTCGGCAATATCTGTATTTAAGAAAGGGCAACCTATTGGTGATGGAATTGGACCTATGGTGGTTGGAAAAATGATGTTAGGTGAGCAAAAAGAAATTATTGCATTTCAAACTGTACTTGCAAAAATAAACTATGAAAAAAGAAAATTGTTTTTATTAAAAGCTGAAGGTCCTGGATCTACCGTAGGTAGACCTGATGATGGATTACAAAAAATTGTCGATACTAACAAAATTGATGTAATTATAATGGTCGATGCTGCATTAAAAATGGAAGGTGAAGATTCGGCATCTGTTGCTAGAGGATTTGGTGCGGCAATAGGTGGAATTGGTACTGAAAAATTCCAAATTGAACAAATTGCAACTCAAAACAACATTCATGTTCTCTCAATTATTGTTAAACAATCTGTAAAAGAAGCAATTACTCTTATGACTAAGGAAATTGCTGATCAGGCTGACAATGTGCGTTTACAAGTATATGAAATGATATTAGAAAACACTGATGTTGGACAGTCTGTAGTTATAATTGGTGTTGGAAACACTGCTGGTGTTACACAATGATATTCTCTAAGAAAGAAATTATTTTGGCATATACGATTAAAAAATGCCAAAAATGTGAAAAATTACATAAGGACAATTTTTCTGAAGGTGATATTTTGTTTACCACATCTTCCAAATGTACTTTTTGTGATGGTATCACTGTTATTGAAAAAATATATGGTGAAAACTTACAAAATTAATTTCTGCTGATTTTTTTTATTTTGTAATTGCATAAATACAGTAAATTTTCTTAATTGATTATAGAGTATGAAAAATAAATTAACTCTTTCAAAACAATATGCTATAAAGCAACACAAAAGTCAATATCGTAAAAATAACAAAACTCCTTACTGGTATCATTTACGTGATGTAGTAAATAATCTTGAAATTATGGGAATTAAAGATGAATCCATTTTATGTGCTGGATGGTTACATGATTCTATAGAAGATACCTCATTTGATTTTGATGATGTTTCAAAATTATTTGGTGAAAAAATTGCTCAAATCGTATCTGATTTAACAAAAGAAACTCGTTTACCAAAAAATCAACAAGAAAAAAATTATTTACTCCAACTTTCTAATTCCTCTTGGCAGGCAAAGGTTGTCAAATTTGCTGATATTTTGGCAAATATTTCAGACTTGCAAAATTCTGAATTAACTAAAAAACAAAAAATTATCCAAGTTAAATATAAAATAAAATATCTTGGTACAATTAAATCTGGAATTATTCAAAATAAATCCAAAATCCCAAACTTATTTCATGCTCAAAATCTACTAAATTTGATTCTTGAGCAATATGGCCAAAGAAAAATTATTTTGTTCTAAATTTTATGTTACATGCGGGGCAAAACCAACTTGTTGTTTCACCTTGCTCCTTGAACATTAATCCCCCACATTTGGGGCATGGTCTAATCTCTTCACTCATTTTTTTATGCTAAAGCCTTTGTTGTTACTGTCACTCCGCTTTCAATAGGAATGAATGTGTGTTCTGCTTGGGCTACTCTTTGCTCATTAATCTCTACTAACACTGGATAAGCTTGAATTGCCTTTTTTTTAATTAAAATATCTAATAAATTTCTGGCTTCTTTTTCATCCCATTCTTTTGTAATCCATCTTAATGCAAAAGGTAACATGTTAAATTTTTCCCAAATAAAATTTAATAATTTATCAGATTCATCATCTTTTGTTTTCTTTCTTGAATTTAATGCAAAGATATTTTTTATTTTTCCATTTCTTACAAAACCTCCACCTTTCTCAGTTGTAACAAATGGTTCGCATGCATAAGCTGTATTTTCTGAAAGTGAGAATCCTCCAATGGACCAAATATTTGGAATTGATCTTCCTGCATGAATTGTATATTGTTCTAATGAATGTCCAGAAAGATTTGCTATTGGTTTAAATCCCATTTGTTTAATTGTTTTTTCAATTGTTCTGCCAATATCGCTCGATTTTACACCTGTTTTAATCATTGACATTGCATTTCCTAATGCTTCTTCAGCTGCTTGTACTAATCCATCAAATTGCGCATCATAACACACAGTTACTGCGGTGTCTGCAATGTATCCATTAATTTGTGTACCAAGATCAATTTTTACTAAATCCGTATCCTTAATTGTAATTGGATCATTTGGTTCTGCTGTGTAGTGAGCTGCAATTTCATTAATACTTACATTAACTGGAAACGCACATTGTGCTCCTCTTTTTTTAATTTCATTTTCTACTTCTTCACAAATTTCATAAACTGTTTTTCCTATCCAATCTTTTACTCTAACTATTTCTCTAACTTCAGCTGCAATTTTGCCTGCTTTTATGTAATCTGCATTTGACACAAACTTGATCCTCTATGTGCCTTTAAAATTATTATCTGTGAGGCTTAAATTGGGGTATTTTCATATTTTGCTGGGATCGTGGTCTAGCTTGGTATGATTCTGCGTTTGGGACGCAGAGGTCGAGTGTTCAAATCTCTCCGATCCCACCATACCATTATCTTATTATCAAATCAAATTCCTAATGTGGTTGCCGAGCAATGAGGAAGAGTTAGAGTAATGATTGTAAATGATGTAATGTTTTGTCTCACGATCCGAGCTCAGGCAAACTTTTATCGATTTAATCCGACATATTTTTATTGAAATTTGAACGACGTGATCTAATTTTAATTGCTGGATTAATTCTGGTGATGCTTGGATTAATTCAATATTTGGGACCCGCATATTCTACAATTATAGTGATTGCACTATACATTGGAATTAAGGTCTATGTGGGTAAAAAACGTCAATTAATTGAGCAGGATGTTGGTGAGGGAATCTGTATGGAGTGTGGCTCAAAAATTATGAATAAAAAATGTCCAAGTTGTGATAATTTTGAGGAATAATTTCTCAGAATTCCTTAATATTGTGTAATTTTGTATTTTTTTATGATTTTAAGATCTCGGACTTTAACAAATAGCTCAACTTTTTCTCCATTTAATTCTAAAATGAATCATTTTTTCATTAAAAATAGGAAATCCAAATGAATCATTTACTAATTCTATTATCTATCGTTTTGTTTGCTGGACTATTTGCACCTGTATATGCTCAAACGATTTCTGAAAATGTGATAATTAATGAAGTTGATACTAATCCTTTTGGTGATGATTCAAAATCTATTTCTGAATGGGTAGAGCTTTACAATCCAACTAATTCTGATGTAGATTTGAGTGGTTGGGAAATTGCTTCAACGTCAGTCTTGAAAAAAACATTCACTATACCTGATGGAACAATTATTTCTCCTGGAAAGTATATTTCATTTATTAATTATAAAATTTGGTTTACTGATACTTCTGACTCTATTGAATTGAAAAATAAAGATGGACTTTTAATTGATAAAACTCCTGAAGTTTATGATCTAGATAGTAATTCTAAAACTTGGCAAAGAACCTATGATGGTTCTTCTGATTGGAAATTTGCTACTGGTACACCAAAAAGCTCTAATGGTAAATTCATAGCTGACAAATTATCTGATGTTGTTGTAGTTACTGTTTCATCCAATCAACCATCTTATATTTTTGATGAAACTGCAATAATTACTGGAACTGTTTCAAAAAAACTTTATAATGAAAAACTTAGTTATCTAAATGAAAGAATAATAATTAATATTTCTGGATCTGATTTTTCATATGAGGTATCAGTATATCCTGATGCAAATTTAAAATATCAAACTAGTTTAAAGTTAAGTTCTGTTAAGGGAATTAATGAAGGGTATTACAATGTTTCTGTTAATTATGGCGGTATAGTCAGTACTGCTAAATTTTATGTTGGATTTGAAGTTATTGAAGCGCCTAAAGTGATTGAAACTTCCTTTAATGTTGAATCTGAAAAATCTCAATACGTTCCTGGTGAATTAGTTTCTATTGATGGAATTATCTCTGATATAATTCCGTTTGAAAGTGTTGTATTTACTATAACTGACTCTGCAAAAAAATTAGTTTATACTGGAAATTTATTTCCATCTGATGGCAAATTTAGTACTAGTGTTCTTTTAAGTACTGTAAATCCAAATTATGGTATTTACACTATTACTGCAGAGTATGGTGATCTAATTAGAATTATTACGTTTGATGTAGTTGAAAAAATTACTGATAAACCATTATCTAAGTCTATAAATCTGAACTTTAATCTTGATCACTCAGAATATTTAATTAGTGATTTTATGACTTTGTCTGGAGAAATTTCTAATTATGATCCAAAAATGGTTTCTTTCGAAGTATTACAATCAATAAATTTCAATTTTAAAGACTCTAAAGGAAAATTCCCTACAATTAATCAAGGTACTGACAACTATGATTCTTTGGGTTCTGGAAAAATAGCATATTCATTAACTACCATTCCTGATTCATCTGGAAAATTTTCTATTACTCATCGAATTCCAGCTGTTGCTTTTTCTGAAGGTGACTATACTGTAACGGCAAAATATGCTGGACTAACTAAAGTAGAAACTTTTTCAATTGTGAATGAAAAATCTAAATCTGATGAAAAATCTGATATTACAATTAATGTAAAAACTATCATTGAAAAAGTTAATGGAATTTCAGATAATTTAATTTCAATTATGACTTCTCAAAAACTAATTGATGAGGAAATTTTCAAACCTAGAGTGATATCTGGATCTATGGTTACTATCTCTAAAGACGATGTTTCAGATGTAAATTTGCGAGTTTTATCTAATACTGGAATATGTGTAATTGGACCTGAAATTGATTGTTTGGTCAGTGAATCTACTAGAAAACCTGGTCAAATTTTTGAAGTTGTAGAAGTTGATGGTATGAATCTTAATGTGAGATATTCTGGTTCTGATGTACGTTTAGAAAAATTTAGTATATTGCCACAATCTCCTACGGAATTTTTACCTGATGCAAATTGGAAAGTCGAAGTCATAAAAGATGATCAAGTTTCTAAATTATACTATAAAGTAACTTACAAAACTTCACAGTAAATTCAAAATACCTCCACTTTAATAATTAATTAAATTGAAATTACAAGTTTTAATGTTTTATCAGGATGATCCAAAAAAGTGCACTGCAGCAAAAATGGTCAAATTTGGTCTTGCTAAAAATATAAAAAAAATTGGTTCTAAAGGATTGGTTCTAGATCCATTTTCTGAACAAACATTACTTCCAAAAGATAGATCACTTGTAAATACAATTGTTGGCATTGACTGTTCTTGGAATCTTGCTGAACATGCTTTTTCAGAAAAATTTAATGGAATAAAAAGAAAATTACCTCCCTTATTTGCTGGAAATCCAGTTAATTATTCAAAATTAAATAAATTGACTACTGCTGAAGCTCTATCTGGTTCATTGTTCATTCTTGGTTTCAAGGAACAAAGTTTAGAATTATTAAATAAATTCAAGTGGGGGCATACATTTTATGAATTAAATCAAAATCTCTTAAATGATTACTCAAAAGCTGAAAATGAGGAGCAAATTCAAATTATTCTTAACGATTATGGCTTGCTTTGATTTTTGAGATATTTTACAATTAGTATAATTGCTATCATTACTATGATTCCAACAATCAACATGTCGTAATTAATTTCATTTTTTATATTTGAAGTATCAACAATTATTTTAGGCTCCTCTAAATTATTTTCACTTACCATGAAACTTGATTCATAAAAATCTGGTTTTAAAACTGAATTTGATATTGCAAATATTTTGATGCTATTTGCGCCTAGTTGTAATTTTTTTGATTCTTCAGAAGTAATTTTTATCACTGTTTTATTTTGATTAATTTCTAATTCTCCTGTAGATTGAATTTTTCCTTGACTGTCTATGACAAAATATAGTATTGAATCTGCATCATTTGTCTCAACATTAATTTCTACATTATTGCCTTGTTGAATTATTTTATCAATTTCAATTTTTTTAATGATTGGAAATTGTGTATTTTCAAATTCAGACCATTTTCCAATTTTAAATGGATATGTGTCATCTTCAAATGCTTTTACTGTGATGGTTCTTGATTCTGGAATGTATGATTCCAAATAAAATGGACCATTACTAATTACTGCATGTTTATTTTTCTCAATCCATTTTATTGATGAACTATATCTATTTTCATAATATTGTTCTGATTTTTGATTTTCAGTTAATGAATCTGGAATAAATTTGCTATCCTTGTATTCTTTCAAGTATTCTTTGATCATTTCTGCATCTTTTGGAATTATTAGTGATAGCCAATTTACATTCTTATTTGTCGCCCCTGATCTTGAAAATGATACTTTGCCATCTATAACAGCTTTTTCCATAGCTGCAGTTATCTCCCATGGTACAGGACTCCATAGCGCCGCCCATTCTGCAATTTCATTATCATCAAAATGCCAATAATTCACATAGACTTCAACTGTATCTTCGTCAAGTTGATTTACTGCTATGATTGTTTGAATGCTCTGAGCTGCTTTTGGTGTGAATTCTGTATCAAATGTTTTATCCTTTTCATCTGTTTGTGTTCCCCATTCCATTATAAAATATAATGAATACAAAATATCATTCATATCCATTGTTTCTCCGTTATGCCATTTACTAAATTGAAAATCATAAGTTACTTTACTTGTTGCAACTGTATCTTTAGGTACATTATTCCATTGATGTGTTGTCGGATTCCACATTATTGATTCCGTTGGTACTTTGATCTTCTCATTTAATCCTAATGTTTCAACTTTCCATTCTGCTCTAACTGGAAATGTTTCTCCTGTAAATGGATGTTTAAATGATACAGGATCCGAAATTATTCCCCAGATATGCCTACTGTATGTGTCTGTTAATCCCATAATTGGATTCCATGCTCCTTGATAAATCTGCTTCACCCCAATTGCTAATTCTTCATCATTAGTTTTTACATTAATTGGAGTGAATCTGCTTGGAACTCCTGCTCCTAAATCATTAACAACTCCTTCTACATTTTCATTTACTACATATTGATCAATTTTACTTGCTAAAAAAATTCTTACTGATTCATTTATTCCTTCTTTAACTGCTTCTTTAAGTAATTGGGTTCTTTTTTCTGAAGTTTCAAAATCTCCTTTGTAAATTTCTTGAGTTAATTTATCTAATTTTTCATTTTCATAATTCCAATATGATGGATTATTGAATCCTGGCATATTTGAAAACCATGGTGAATACATTTGTCCTAATCCTATTGAATCATATTTTACAAATGCTGAACGCCCCCATCCTTCAGTGTATATATTCCACTTCATGTCTGCTGGGTTTGAACCATATACTACAACAAATGCTTTATTCAAATCTCCATAATCTTTTTTTACTGTAAATCCAATTTTTTCTAATTCAACTGATAATATTTCTCCAATTGATTTTCTTACCGGATCATCACTTCTAATAAAAATTCTGATTTCTACTTCGTTATTGTTTATAATCCATTTATTATCTATCTTTGTAGCTCCCATTTCGATCATTGATTTTGAAATAATTTCTTCAGCCAACGTTGGATTATATTTAAAATTAAATGATTCCAATTCTTTAATTATTGTGATATATTCCGGATCAGTTGGTCCATAATATGATATGATTGGTGCACCATATCCACTCATTAATTCATTAACAATTAATTTTCTATCTACTAGGTAGTTTAATGCAAATCTAGCATCCTTACTTGAAAATGGATTAATTTTCTCAGTTTCTGCTGGATTTACTAGTAAGCTATAAGATCCCCCTGATGAATCATACACTTTCAATCCTTCTCTTGATTGATTATTTTCTAGTCTATCTGATGGAATTCTATAATAATGCATGTCTAGATTTCCATTTTTCACTTCTTCTAATGCTGTATTTTCATCTAAATATTGGATAAATTTTATTGAATTTACAAAAGTATTTTTTTCTGCAAATGATTCATTATACGTTATTGCTATAATTGAAATAGCTAGTATGATTACTAGCATTTTTTTCATATTGTTATTTTTTGTAGCTTGTAATAAAACCTATATTGTAATTATTTGATACACAATCACCTAAAACCTATATCGTTGATATTGTTCAAAAATTATAATTGAAACTTCATCCAAAAATTGTTGTTGGTCTAAATGGTATTATACAAGGAGGTGTATCTGTTAAAGATTTTTCTAAAGTAACTCAAATCAATGAAAATGATTCTAAAGAAATTTTAAATAATTTTATACATAAAGGAATAGGAAGTTTAAAAGATAATTTTTATTATTTTGAAGATGGTGATAAATTAAAAATTGCCATTATTTTACTTCAAAATGGATTTCCTTTAGATGATATTTCTGTTGCATTGGATTGGCGAGATTTTGAAGGTTTAACTGCTGAAATTCTGTCTTCAAAAAATTTTGCAGTAATTAAAAATTTAATGTTAACAAAGCCTAGAATGGAAATTGATGTTGTTGGAATTAGATTAGGTATTGCGATACTAATTGATTGTAAACACTGGAAAAGATATAGTTCTTCATCATTGACATCTGCTGTTCATAAACAAATTGAAAGAACTAGACAATATGTTGAAAAAACTCAAGGTTCAATGGCTGTACCTGTAATCGTAACTCTATATCAGGACAAAATTGATTTTATTGAGCGTGTTCCAATTGTACCTATTTTTCAATTTTCCTCATTTATTGATGAATTTTATGGAAATATTGATCAAATGAAAACTATAGAAAAAGACTAGTGATGAATAATCCTAAACTACCAATTACAAACATTTTGGTTATTCTCAATGCATTTTCTAAAGCTTTTGAATAATCCTCGTAGATACTTTGACCCATTATTTTTACTTCTGTTTCATTTTCAAGGATTTCATATTTTGCTAATTTTATATTGGATTGTGCCTTTTGTGCAATTTCTATAAACCAACTGGCAAGTTTATCTGCACTTGTAATTAATCCTAATTGGTAATACCCATTTCTGTTTCTAGCTTTAACTACTGCATAATGTGTATCTGATGTACAAATTTCTAATAAATTAAAACCATTATTTGAAAAACTTTCTATGATTTCCTCTCTAACACCGTTTTCCATATTATTTGCATCTGCCCATCCTAGAAAATATTTTTTATCATTAATTTTTAAACATGTAATCCCAAGTCCTCCTTTTGCAAGATCCTCTGTACATACATCCATATCATCTGTATTTGCATATCCAAATTCTATTGGATAGCTTTCCTTTGTAATTAATGAATCCAAACATGATTTGGCAGCTTTTAACATATCCTGTCCATCTTCTTGAGATATCTCTTCACCCATTGCATTGTGGCAATCCACTGTCATTATTCTTGTAAAATTTCTGTTTTCCCCATATTGTTCAATTTCTTTTTTCATATAATTTGGAATGTCTTCCATACCGTGTGGAGATAATGATAGTAACAATAGTGGATTATTTCCAAAAAGCATACCTGTAACTCTTGCTTTATTGATTTGCACAACTACTGGTTCTGTACATTTTACTCCTTCCTCTTTTATTTCACTTTTTTCTAAATTATCTAAATAATTTTTTACTTCATTTCTTGATGGTAGATTTAATGCATGATCTGAAATACTATGCATTACCATTGCAGACGATGATAAATTTTTGTAAATTAGGTATGGAATGTTGCTTCCTCCTACTGGATGATATGGTCCAGGATGTATTTCTGGTAATACCATTCTAAATTCTTTAGTTCCATCCTTTGATGAAAATCTGATTTGAGATGTTCCTACTTTTGTTTTTGTTGCATGCTGTTCCATTAATTCTTCTGCATCCTCAAAATCATTTCCTTGTGATGCCAGATATGCTTGAATAGTTTTATGTGTGCTTTGCATTCTTGGTCTTCCTGCACTATCTGTCATTCTTGACCATATGCTTGCAATAATTAAAAATGCAAATCCATATCCAATTGCAATTGGATCCATTAGAAATGTATACCATGATTCCTGTGGAATTAAAACTAAAAACATTATTAGTGGTTGTATGAATGCAATTGCCCATGCTTTTTTTAAACTCAATCCTAATGTTGTTGTGTATATACCAATTCTAAAACTTGCAAATAATATCATTCCAAATGTAATAAAAAATAATGATATCTCTTTTGCTAAAACAATACTTGATAATATTCCCATGAGTATTGTAACTACCCAAAGCATATTTCCAAACAGTGATGAATGTAGTGATTTCGAATATTCTTTTTTCTTTGAAAATTTACTGTCTAAAAATTGAAGTACTGCCAATACTCCTAAAACCATTGGTATTCTGTACCAAAATTCTTCCAAGTTGAGATTATTGAGATATCCAAAATATGTTGCAAGTACTATTACTAATCCTACTCCCATGGATGCTGCTAATGAAAAATAATGGGAACCTGGATTCACTAACGTGAGGGAGAATCTATTATGAATGTTTGAAACATCGTCTTGTTCCTTTTCCATTGTTTTTTCACGGAGCTAAAAATAGGTCAGCTATCCATGAAATTGCAATTAAGCTAATCGGAATTGAAACTACTATTCTTGGATCCATTTTGAAACCTTTTGTTTCATCTTCGAAAAATCTCATGAGTCCTCCACTTGATGCTGGAAGTGGAGCTGCTTTGTCTGCCATTATAATTCACAACAATGAATTTTAACATAAAAACTTTATTATTTTTCTTTAATTTTGTCTAACATTTCTAATATTGAATTAATGGATTTAAGTATGGATTGCTGTTTATCATAATCCATTTCTTTTTCTAATTCTTTTGATAAATTATCTAATTTTTTATCTAGTGTTACTTTTAGTGGATTTTCCTTCTTTTCTTCACTTACAATTTCCTTCTTTTCAGGTTTCCGTCCACATTTTGTGCATAATGCATGTCCATCTTTCATCACTCTTACTCCCTTACAATATGGACATGGTTCACTAAGTAATGTTGCTCCATTTAGTAACATTTTAGCTGCCTCTTTTCTAAGTTCTTCTGACAATAGTTTCCATTCTTTTTGGATTTAAAAAATATGATTGTTTTTTTATTTCTATATCAAACAAGGCTTAATAGTACGTAGAATTGAATTGATTTCGAACGTATGGCGGTAATTTGTAGTACTTGTGGTTTACCTGAAGACTTGTGTGCATGTGGTGAACTTGCAAAAGATACTACAAAAATTATAATTCGATTAGAAACTAGACGATTTAAGAAAAAGGGTACTATGATTGAAGGTCTTGATCCAAAATTAAATAATCTGGAAACTGTTGCCAAAGATCTTAAAAATAAATATGCTTGTGGCGGTACTGCAAAAGACGGCTATATTTTCTTACAGGGTGATCATAGAGATACTATCAAAGATACTTTAATTCATCTAGGTTTTGCTGAAGATACTATAGAACTTCATTAGAAAAAAATTGAAAAATCAAAGTAAGATACTTCAATTTTTTGGAATTCCTTTCACTGCATTACTGTCAATAATTTTTGGATTACTTCTGATTTCATTTCCTATTGGAATTTACGTTGTATTTCAAACTGATATTGGTGATGAAATTAATTATGATTACCCAATCACTCATTTAGATATTTTTCAAGAAACTAATTTCTACCAATCCTCTTTCGACTTGAGTATTGGTGACGTTTTTGTACTTTTATGGATATTTTATCTTGCAATTTTTGTATTTTCAATTCTTGGCCCAAAACAAAATTTCTTGAAATCTATTTCATCATTAATTTCTATGGGGCAATATGATGTTAAAGTAAATTACATGTTTGCGATAACTAAATGGTTATCTATACTAGTTTTAATTTCTGCATTAATTAATTTCTTTCAAGAGTATTTTGGAATAATTACTGTTCCGCCGCTTGGAGATAATAATTTAATTCAATTTTTTTATGTCTCCCTTGCTCCTCTTTTGGAGGAATTCATTTTTCGTATAATTTTGGTTGGAATTCCATTATTTGCATTATATTCTAGTCGGGCATCGTTTCGATATTTTTTAAAATGTTTGTGGACTCCTTCTTCATTAAATATACTTGATTCTAAAAAAGCAATTTTTGTAATTGTTTTTGTTGGTATTGCATTTGGATTTGCTCATATTGCTTTTGGTGAATCATGGAGTGAAGGTAAATTTGCTCAAGCAACTGCAGGTGGTATTATCCTAGGTTGGGTTTATTTTAGATATGGATTTGTTGTATCATTATTAATTCACTGGGCAACAAATTATTTTATTTTTGCTTATGCTCATTTTATTTCTCAAATAAATTATGTTCCATTAGAAACTGCTTTTATTAATCCTTTAATGTCCTCATTAGAATTTTTGTTTCTGTCTTCTGGAATATTGGGTGTTTGTATTATATTTTTAAACAAATTTTATTTAAAAAAATCTTTAATTTAGAATTTTTTTAATTTTTTCATTTAGATCTGGTTTTTCATTTAATTTTAACAATAATTCTAAATCTTCTAGATTATCTATGTCTAACATTATTCGTTTTACGAATACCATTGCAACGTTTAATGTGTGTTCTTTTGCTGTTATCATGTGATTTCTATAACTATTATCATCGTAATGTGTTTTTATGATATCTATAGGCATTCTAACTAAGGCATTTGTTCCATCAAATTTTCTTGATGGAATTATGATTACAAAATTTGGATGCATTTGATACTTTAACATAAAATCAATATCCTGTGTTTTGATATTTGGGATGTCTTGAGGAAATACAATTGATGCATTAAAATTATTTTCTAAAAGATATTTGTCTGCAAGAGAAACTGCGTGATTTACGCTTTCTTCTTTTTCATCTATTATTATTATGGTATTGAATTTTTTACCAATTTCTATTGCTTTTTTTTCTTTCGTAATCAGAATTATTTTTTCAATTTTTGGTGATATTGATAATACCTGCAATATCTCTTCTAACATGATTTTGCATAATTCTTCAACTTTATTTGGAGGTAAATGTAATCGTGTTTTGGCATTTGAAAATGTCTTTACTGGAATAATTGCTGCTACTTTCAAATTAAACGTGTACTTGTTTTAAAATAAAATTTGCTAATGCTTCTTCTGCCAATTTATCTTTCATAGTAATTTTTGTATCATATGCCTTCATATCTAAATCTCTAATTTTACTTATTGATGCTTTATCCTTTGTATCTATAATTAAATTTGAGCATACGTCTGAATACATTTTTGCTAATCCATATACATTTGATTCAATTCCTGCAGCTTTCATGTATTTATCTGCAGGACCGCTAATTGATTTATCTCCAATTAATGGACTTACTGCAACTACTTTTTTCTTTATTTTTGATAATTCTTTTCTAATTCCTTTAATTTGTAGCATTGGACCAATTGATGTTAAAGGATTACCTGGTGCTATTATGACCATGTCTGAATCATGTATTGCATTGATTGCTTCTGGGTTTGGTCTAGCTTTTTCTGCCCCGATATATTGAATTCCCTCTACAGGATCCATTCCTCTATGTTTAACCCAATATTCTTGTAAATGTAATTCTCCTTTGTTTGAAGTAATTCTTGTTTCTACTGTGTTATCTGTTACAGGAATTATGTTTGCAGTAACTGCAAATTTTCCACACATCCATTTTGTAATATCACTAAGGTTTCTTCCGTTTTTTAACATGTTTGTTCTAATTAGATGAGTTGCAGCATCTCTATCTCCTATTCCAAACCATGTTTCCTCTCCAAATACTTCCATTTGTCTTAAAAAATTAAATGTGTCTTTTTTAATTCCCCAACCCTTTTCTTGATCAAGTAAATCTGCTAATCCATAAATTATTGTATCAATGTCTGGACATATGTAAAGTCCGTATAACCAATAATTGTCACCGACATTGGTTATGACATTAACTTTGTCATGTTGAGCAACTAATCCTCTGACTAGTTTAACTGATCCTGTTCCTCCTGCTAGTACTGTAATCATATCATATCCTCCGAAGTATATTTTCTAAATTTATTACTACATATTACTTTTTAGAAGATTTATTTTTTAATTAAATTGGCATCTATTCAAAATTTTTAGGATAAGTTTATTACGCCTATTTTTCGAATTTTACACGTGACTAAGGCTATAATTTTAACCATTTTACTTGCTGGTCTTATTGTTATTGGATCTAGTACATCTGCTTTGGGTGCACAATTGGATTCTAGAATTAATCCCAATAATGCTGAATCTCCATTTAAGATAAGTTATCTCAAAACTGTATTTGTTGAATATCCAAATGGTGGTGACTTGTTTGATGCATTGGGGGGAACTGAATGGACTACTTCTGGAACTGCGGATGCAACCAATCCTGGTGTTAGAGAATTAATTACTAAACTTAACAATGGAATTAAATCCGATGGAAGTCAAGCACAAATTTCAGACTTGAATGTTTCCTACGATTTTCATCTAAAAGGTAGAAATATTCAAACCTCAATTGACTATCGCGTAATCTTGGAAGGCACTATTACTAATTATGTTATTACTGAAGATACTCAAAAAAAATTAATTGATTTAGGATGGCGAGGACTTACAACTACATCTCCAATTCAAATTGATGGTATTGAAATCAATATTCCTCTTGGTATTCTTGAAACTGAGGAACCTATACTTTACAAAACTTTTGTCGGAACTGAAGCTGAAAATATTCTTAATCGAGAATTAATTAATGCTGATTTTATTTTAGAACAACCATTAACTAATTGGCATTTCTTATTTGATCCAACTGGAATCAATGCCGATGCCAGTACATTTGGGTTAGATGATGAAATTAAAGGATTTGTTGTATCAAGTTGGACTATGGGTGAGAGCAGTCTTAGGGAAGGTAGACAAGTTGAACGTGTATTTGAGGCAGAAGTGATGGCAGATGAACTTTACATTGTAAGAAGTGTTCAATCTTCTGATCAAGCAAATTTGTATACTATTGGATTTGGTGCTTTGGATATTTTAGACGGTATTGAAATTGTTGGTGTTACTCCTACTCCTCCTGCTGAGTTTATGACAACCTCCACTGGTGGTTTTCCAATTATGATTATTTATGGGATGGCTGGATTAGCTGCAGTAGCTGGTATTGGGTTTTTCTTTATCAGCAGTAGATCAATTAAAAAGCAATCCGTAGGACAACAAGGAATTGATCCAAGTGATCTTGTTGGATACCAAACTAGTGCATCATCTGGTGGATATCAAACTAATAGAGGTGAGGCTCAATTAAAGTCAGATACCAATTATAAAACAACAAGAAATGTATATGATGCAGCTCCCGAAACTACACAAGAAACTACCGAAAACAAGAAAGGTGGTGCATTACCAAAGGGATTTGAAACAAAAGCAGAACCTGAATCTACCAAATCTTCTAAAGGTAAATTACCAAAAGGTTTCTAGTATTTTCAAAAACAACTAGGTTTCAATTTTAAAATAATATAAAAAATATGTGTGCTGGGAGTAACCCTCCTTCTGTTTTCACGATATTTCGCTTTGCAGCCTACCTGAACCTGGTACAGGAACCTATGGTTCTGTTTGGCTTTGCTCCATGTGGGTCGTCTATTTCATTCCTTTTATGGAAATCTCAGGTTCTCACCATCACCGTGCGCCATATTGGATTCTTTTCTGCATCGTTGCCAATCATCTCTGATTATCTATCTCCAGATCACATTTCCTATATGGAGGGAGGAGTTTCCTCTGCCGTAGCAGCGTATCGTGCTCCAGCTCACATAATGTTAGTATTTTTTAATATAATTTGAATATTACTTTGTGGGTTTTGTGCCTATAATGAATAGTGTTCCAAATTCTTTTTTCCATTTTTCATTACCTTCCAAGTCTTTGATTTGTTTTGTTTGTGTATTAAATCCGACATTTTTAAAAAATTTTTCCCATTCTTTTTTTGAATGTAAGTGCATTTGAATTTTCATCATATTGGCCCACTTTCTTGTATCTTTATTTTCTGTATAGAAATCTGTACCACAGAAAAATTTTCCTCCTGGTTTTAGTAATTTAAAAATTTTCTTAATTGCTTCTTCAATTGAATTTGCATAGTATATTGATTCCATTGCAAAAATAAAATCAAATTTACCATTATATTTCCATGTTTCTATATCCGTATATACAAAATTCTCTTTCTTATTTTTAATTTTCTTGTTTGCTTGTAAAATCATTTTTTTACTTTTATCAACTCCTATTGCTTTTTTACATGTTGGTATGTCTGATACATATCTTATAACCCATCCATTTCCACATCCTACATCTAAAAATGAAAAAGGGGTGTCAAATGAGATTTTTTTTAAAAATTTTAAGACATTTACTCCGTGTCCTTTTTCCATTGATTCTGCTTTTCCATTAATTGCCCAATCATCAAATTTTTTACTTACATGATCCATAATTTCCTTCATGTTTAATTCAATTATAATCTTCTTGATCCTGAAGGTAAATCTATTCAAACCTTGGTAGACTAAAATTTATTTTAGAGGTAGTGAACAAACACTATTTTCAATAATTTCATCAATGGATATTGTTCTTAAGGTACTTTTACATCGATATATGGAATTAGTCCACCAGTACTTCCAATATTGATTTGATTTATTTCATTTGAGATGTTTGTAAGATCATTCATTTTGATACTTCCATCCATTACAGTATACAATGTATCCTCAATGTACATAGATCTTGCTGGCATGTAAATGGAATTATAGTTGATATCCGTATAATGAGATATTGAACCTTTTTTTACAAATTCATTGTTGTTAAATCCATACACAAAAAATCCATTCCAATAAATATACTCTGAACCAGTTTTTACTTCACCAAATACTGCCTTGATTTCACCCTTGATAGGAATTGACATTACATCTTTTTGCTTGTTTAAAAGAAGAGATTGGTGGCTGTACAGTGCTTCAGAATCAACAGAATTATCCCCAATTATAATAGTGTCAGTTTCCTTTGGATTCTTAAAATCCGATACGTCAAACATGGATATCTTTACACCATTAGTTTGTACGCCTCCCCACTCGTTTACTTTTGTATCTCTACCAATTCCAATTATGTGATCTTTATCATATGGTTGTAAATAATTTGAAAACCCTGGAATTTTTAATGCACCTAGAATTTTTGGAGAATCTGCAGAAAGATCAATTACAAAAAATGGATCAATCTGTTTAAATGTAACAAGAAATAATTTATCGCCCATAAATCTTGCAGAGTAGATTCTCTCATCAGGAGCTATTTCGGTTAGACTACCAACTTGTTTTAGATTTTCATTTAATACGTAGACATTACTTGATGATGTAAAACCAACCCTCCAAAAAGATTCTGATGTAGTTGCAATTCTAAATCGATTCCCGCTTTCATCCATTGAAAATTGGTTTAAGACATATCCTGGAACTTCGGAATTTGCAACATATTTGAGATTACCTTCATCTAAGCCTATCTTGTGAATTACAGTTTTGGATACATCCGATTGCATTTTTGAATCATATTCTTCTAATGCAATTTGAATTTGTGTAAACATCTTTTCTTTTTCATCATTTGGTAGTATGTTGTATATATTTTGCAGTAGATTTGAAACTTGAGTCCATTTTGTATTTGCGTCAAGAGTTACATCGTTTTGAATTATTTCAATTTTATCTTGAGCATCTTTAGGTAACATTGGAACAACCACATCAAAGAATCTATCCTTACTCATTGTGTCATAGTAGTTGTATGGAAGATTTTTTTGATATGTGATGTATAGGTTATCTTCAGAAACATAAATTGTGTTAGAGTATCCCATCAAAAATGTCTCAGAGGTTAGTAGTTTTCCAGATACATCAAATGCAGTTACAGTGTTAAATGTGTAATATGTTTCTGGATTTGGGAAACGATACACATCAGGTAAAATTATAGAAGAACCTTCCATTATTCGTGGCAATATGGGATTAGTGTAATCAACACCCGAATTAGTTACTAGATAAACAATATTTTCAATCATTCTAGAGTTTACATAGCCCCCATCAACTTCATACTTGGTTAGAATCTTTGGATTTTCTTTATCAGATACATCAAGTATAGTTGAAAATGTTTTTGGAGTGTAGATCGGATATGGTGTAAAATCATATTGGGGTATTTCATAAGTTTGGCTAGAACCATAATAGAAAATGACTAATTTGTCGCCATTTAGAAATATATTTTCAAGATTTTGTTGCTCAATATCTAGGGCAATTTTTAGAACTACTTTGGCATTTTCTGCAGGATACACATCCACAATTGTAAGCCAGTTTTGATTTACAATATAGAAATATTTGCCATCAGTTTTAATGTAATCCGGTTCGTCTACATTCTTTACTTGGACATTGGTACCAGAAAAGTCTGTGTTAGAAGTGTCATAACCTGCGGTTTGGGGTTCTGTAGTCATTACCATGTCAGGAGATGATTCTAATGCTACTACTCTGGGAGCATCTTCCATCATCATTGGACCCCCGACCTTACTTCTTGAGTAAAAATTATTCTGTTGATTTTGGTTATCTTTTAGAAATTCTTTAATTTCATCATAAGATGTAAATTTGATTAGTCCATCTTTTTCTTCAAGTGTGATTGGTAATTTTTCTTCAACCAATACATTTTCTTCAGGTTTGAATGATTGTGATTTTTCTGGTGATTCTGAATTTAATGAAAATGCCATAGCCACAACTATTATTATTCCTGCAATTATTCCTGCAATTATTCCTGCTAAAATTTTCTTATCCATCAATTAATCTATATGTATTTACTTAAAATATGACTATTTAGTGATTACTACCAATTCATTTGAACGAAAAAAATCTTTTCTGACTAAATTTTTAAAATTACATTAAATTTTGATATTTTCAATTATTTTCCTTTAATCAAACTAAATAATTGCCTTACTGCTAATTTTGGATGATTCATTGCCAGTTTGAATATATTTGATAGTCCAAAATCTGCTTTAATAAAATCTAAAAATTCCTCTATTTTCAATTCTTTGATTATGTCTAATTCCTTATCCCATTGTTCATCTGATAACCCTATCCATCTATCTTGAATTTTTCCTGCAGAGCTAATTTTGGATTCAATTGTATTTCTCCAATTTTCTTCATACGGATACAGGGATTTTTCATCTGTTTTTTTATTTTTAATTGCATTTGATGCAACTTCTCCTGCAACTCTTCCAAATTTTATTGCATATCTAATTCCTTCTAATACCAATGGGTTTGCTTGACCTGCAGTATCTCCAACTAAGATTAAATTATTGAAAACTGTTTTGCGCGACAATCCATCATTTGGAATTAATCCATAATGAAATTCTAATGGTGTAATTTTTCCTAATTTTTCTATAGGTCCCAATTTTTTTTCTATTATCTCTTTAAGTCTTTGAGTCGGGTCTACATTTGATTCTGGTTTTCCTACCCCCACTCCTATTCTAACAATATTATTTCCTAATGGAAAGATCCATGCATATCCTGCAGGAGTATATTCCTGTCCTACCATTAACCACCATGTTTCTGAATCAACATTTTCTACTTTTGCTTCATATTCAGCGCCTGCTCCAAATCTTTTCCACTGTGTAACAAAACCCATTGCCTTAGAAATTGTGGATGTGAATCCTGTAGCATCAATAATTACTTTGGAATTAAATATTATTTTTCCATTTATTCCTATACCACTAACTCCTACAATATCGTTTTCTTCATTTTTAATAACTTCGTTAATGTTAGTTTTTAAAAAAATATCTGCTCCCATTTTTTTTGCTTCATCGGCTAACCATCGATATGTTTTTCTTACATCTAATACTGCAGCTGTAGCCACTGAATCTGAAATGGTAACTTGATTATTTGATGATACAAATGAAAAATTTTTAATCTTATTATAGCAATTATCTGGAATTCCAAACTCCTTGATACTTTCAATCCATGTTACTCCACTTGTTCTTACTGTTTCTGCAATCTCGTTTTCTTTTTCAATTAATGCTACTTTAATTCCATTTTTTGCAGCTGCAAACGCTGCTGATGATCCGGCTGGACCTGCTCCCACAATGACTAAATCATAATTATATTTTTCAGACATGCAAATTTGATAATAACTATCTAGAATATAATTTTGAGTATACCTAAAAATTTTATTTTTTTAATACTGGTTGACCTGCCGTATCGTTTTCTCTTTCTATGTCAAATGTTTGCATATGTTCTGGATCTCTGTGCATGTAACTGTGGGTTTCGCCTTTAGTTTTTCTACAAAATTTTGAATGAACTGTTTTTTCAACTTCTAATGTTGTTTCATTCTCATGAAATAGTCTTTTTCCACAATCAATACATCTAAATTCAGGCACAAATTATGTTTATCTCAAATCTATTTAGATGTTTCAGAATTGTTTCAGGAATATTTATTCCTGTAATCCTAAACTTTAGATGTTTGAAATTCTTTTCTAATTTATGTCCGAATTTGATATTTCATCTTTTGTGATGTGGAGTATTATTACTGGTATTTCTATGGTGATTTTTAGTTTTACATATCGTAGATTCTTAAAAAAATTTTAGTTTCTTAATTTTTCATATTGTTGATTTTTTTAATATATTCAATAATTCCTGTATAATCTAAACTTCCTAATCCTGAGTTAACGGCATTTTTATAAATTTCTTCAGCTTTACTCATCATTGGTAATTCTATTCCTAACTCTTTTGAAGCATTTGTCATAGTTGTAATGTCTTTTCTTAAATTTGCTAAGGTGAAAGTTGCATCATAATTGCCTTCTATCATTTTAAATGCTTTATTTTCACTCATTCCGGTTTTAAAATATGTTGAATTAAGAACTTTTAGGAAAATCTTTGGGTCAATATTTGATTTTTTAAGTAATACTATTCCTTCAGATAGTGATAATGCTAACATCGTAATTTGCAAATTCATTGCAAGTTTGATTGAATTAGCAACTCCTTGTTCTCCTACAAAAAATACTTTATTTGCAATTTTTTCAAATATTGATTTTAAATAATTAAAAGTATCTTTTGAACCTGATATCATCATTACTAATTCTCCTGTAATTGCTACATTTGGTCCTCCCATGACTGGAATTTCTAATTTCGTTATGTGATTCTGTTGAAATTTATCTGCAATTTTTTTTGACTCATCAGAATTGATTGTACTCATATCTGCAACTATTAATTTTTTATTTCTACTTTCTATGATTCCATTTTTTCCAAATGATACTTCTCTTACTGCTATTGCATCTTTTACTATGATAATTATTAACTCTGTATTTTCTGCCATAATTTTTGGTGAATCCATTACCTTTGCACCTTTTTTCTCAACGTTGTTCATTTTTTCTTTTGTTCTGTTGTATACTGCAACATCATATCCTAAATTTAGTAAATTTAGTACTACTGCTTCTCCTAACATTCCAATTCCTATTATCCCAATTTTCATTGAAATCTCTCCTCATTATAATAAAAATTAATGTCTTTCTTCATCTTGTATTTCCCATTGAGCGTTACCAAATCGTGAAACAGAAAATTCTAATTGTCCAATTGTTTTATCTCCTTTTTTGACTTTGGCAAAGTCAAATTTTTTCATTTGAAAGATTTTTTCTTTTGGTCTGTATCCTCCTTCAATAACTTTAATTTTGAATTTTTTACTTGCTTTGATTATCATTCTTCTTGCAATTTGTACATCCCCCATCCATGAAAACATTTCAAAATCTCCAAAATTTTTTGTTGAAATTTCATAATTATATAATCTTGCTTCTAGTTTGTTATTTTGTATTTTTGATTGCTCATTTAACCATTCTACTATTTCTTTTCCATATCCTTTTTCAACTCCAAATGTTTCTGAATTTCTCATATTATTTCACTTGTAATGTTGATACATAATAATCATTTTCACATTTATGTTAAACTAAAATATTGAGTTATCTCTGGAATTTTATGCTCACAATTGACTGCAAAGATGTTTCATCGGTTCAACATGAATTACTAATTTATGTGGCAGATAAAGTTGAAGCTATTCCCACTTTAAAAAATCTTCAATTCACATTATCGACTTTAGATGATGATGATATTTTAGATATTGAAAAAGTAATATCTGCAATTAAAGAATATTTAGATTCAATTAATGAGGGTTCTAATTTTGCTGTAATTTCTAAGGACGAATTCATTAGTATAACTTCTGTAAATGGTAAAGTACTGAAAAATTATTCTAAAATTCAACTAGACAATATGTTTTCATGTACACATTGTGGTTTTATGACTCAATACCAAGTTGAATTAAATGTTCACATGAGAATCCATTATCTATAATTCGTACTTGATTTTTAACATGATCTTTATAAGTAATAATTTTACCAACTAACTATGAAAAAATTTTCTAATTTTAATAATTCTAAAGTTTATTGTGAAAAATGCGATTTAGTTTTAAATTCTCGTGAAAAATTTCTTAAACATCTTGAAACCCATTCATCATCAATTTCGTGTGATGTATGCCCAATTGACACTATCCTTGACAAATTTATAAATTTGTTTAGAAAAAAATCATCTCATAATTTAGAATAAGTTTTTTTAACTCATTTTACTGTTTTAATTTATGAACAAAAAAATTCCAATATTTTGTATTATTGCAATTTCGATTATTATTGTAATTATTGCATCTATGTATTCATCTATTGACAAAACATTTGATGTTGATATGACTAGGACTCATGGAAGTATCTCTACGGCTATGGGTTCGCCAATTTTAGGTGATCCTTTAGCTCCTATCACTATTGTTGAATTTGGTGATTATCAATGTCATCAATGTTATAATTGGTTTCACAATACTAAGCCTATGATTATGCGTGATTATATTGAAACTGGAAAAGCAAATTTAGTGTTTGTTGATTTTGCATTTTTAGGTAAGGATTCTGCAAAAGCTGCTCAAGCAACATATTGTGCTAATGATCAGAACATGTATTGGGAATATCATGATTCTCTGTACACTTTACAAGAATCTAAAATTGATAATGGATGGGCAAGTTCTGAAAGATTGAAAGCTTTTGCATTTAATTTGAATCTTGATATGAAATTATTTGATGAATGTCTTGATTCTGAAAAATATTCTAAACGAGTACAGTATAATTCTCAACAAGCAAGAGATAATGGTGTTAAAGGAACTCCAGGATTCTTTATAATAAGTTCGGACTATGGTCAAAAACAAATTAGTGGTGCACAACCTTATTCTGTATTCCAGAAAATTTTGGAATCAATGATCTAAATGATTAAAATTTTTAAAATTATTTTCTCTAATTTTAAATTTCTTGCAATATCGTTAACAATTTTTTCATCTATGATGATTAGTTTGTTATTTATCTCTGAATTTATATTCATAGATCCTTATTTTGTCACTCATATACCATCAGGAAGTGAATTGGGATTTATTTTAATTATAATGCTTTCCGGATTGTCTGCATTAGTTATTCCTATGAATTTGTTTAGAATAATTAATCTTAAAAATTCAAAACAAAAAATGAGTACAAGTATTTTTGGTACCACTGTAGGGTCTGTCGCTGGTGCATGTAGTTGTGGTCCAATTGGATTTTCTATGATTTCCACATTTGGTTCTGTTGGTGCTACTGCCACTGCATTTTTAACAAATTATGAAATTCCAATTAGAATAATTGCTATTTTGATTCTTCTAATTACTTACTTTACAACAATCAAATCCCTCAAAACTGAATGCAGGATCAATTTTTAATTTCGATGGATTAGAAATCACTATTTAGGTAAATTTTTACAACCTTAGAATGTATCATCTAGTGAA
>SXGQ01042830.1_pt1 | contig 24831 bp, 26 predicted proteins | sample 3178371 | NCBI WGS metagenome assembly SXGQ01 (sample SAMN11356859, study PRJNA531348) | freshwater metagenome | isolation source: freshwater sample F1-20 | place: China: Fuxian Lake, Yuxi | collected 2017-12-25 | reverse complement strand
TTCACTCCCGCCACCGGTACGCCCCGGTCTAGCGTAGTGCTGCCAATCGAACATCCCACTTCCGACTCGCGCATTACCTAATCTGTGCTCCGCACTGCACCCACGCACCGCACCGTGGAGCTAACAGCGTACGGCCTCTCAACGTCACGACCTAATATTTAATCCGCGCCACTTTGCCTGAAACCCCTACGAATGGCAAGTCTTTTTTTTTGGTCGCTGAAACCCTTGATATTACCACTGTTTCGCGCCGCATCACCGGCCACCCTGCACGCGTCCCCGCTGTTACGCGTGACCCGACTGGTTCGTCAACCCCGTGCCCTGTTCGGCCTTTTGTCCGGCAGAATTGATCTGCTCCTCGGCATCCTTGATCGAGGCTTGAAAATCCTGCTCGACCATCTTCGCTTCCTGCTGGATCATATTCAACTCCGGCTCTACCGACTTGCGCAGGTCTTCCGCCGTCTCCTTAAAGCCCTTGACGGCTTTCCCGACCTGGCGCCCGACTTCAGGCAGCTGCTTGGGGCCGAACAGCAAAAATGCAATCACCAGAATAATGAGAATTTCGCCGGCGCCCAATCCGAACATGGTGCAATCCCGTACGGAGTGATAGGTGATGGGGAATTAGGGACCGCTGTTGAGCGTTGAGGCGCATCACGGGCCACCGCGTGGCTACCCCTGCTTGCTCTGCGGCGCGACGTCAATCGGCGCCGTGGCCTGGGACGCAACCTGCGTCGGCGGGGCCTCTGGCGCATCGGACGGAGGCGGCGTCACGTCGATAGCATCCGCCTCGTGGACGCTCTTCTTAAAGCCTTTGATCGCCTTCCCAAGCCCCTCCCCCAACTGCGGAATCTTGCCGGCGCCGAAAATGATCAACACAATGATCAGAATCAGCACTAATTCCATCCATCCGAATGATCCAAACATCAAGGCCTCGTGATCTGCGTGGTGTGATTAATAGGAGGAGCGGGACCCCGGGGCGGCGCGCACGCTGCTACACCGGCCCGTTCACGTGCGGTGAGGCCCACCCGATTTTTCGAAGCACAGGCAGACCGGGCTCCTCAGGTGCCACAACGCTATCGAAGAACCCCGCATTAGTCAAGCGAAAGTTCCAGGCGGGGCCGGTGCGCCTGGCCGAATCAGCGCGGCGCGACGAAGGCGTGAAAGTAATCAACCGGACTCGGGGGCGCCGTGAGCGCAATCATGAACGAGTGGCGCTCGTAGCCGATGGCTTCGAGATCCTTCGACGCGAGCGTCAACTCTTCTTCCGTCAGATAGGCAACGGTATCAGGGATACCGGTCGGCTTCAGCCCCGACACGAGCGCCTGCAGCGCCTCGCGTTCCTCCGGCGGCAGCCCAAGCGGAATCGGAAAGTCCAGACGCCGCGCATAGGGACTGGTGTACGTCTCGTTCAAGGCGCGGAGCGTCTTCAGCATCAGACGGTCCTGCTCCCAGGGCGCCATGCGCGTGCCGGCAGAGGGATGGGTGGCCATGAGGTCCATGAGGGTCAAGGCGTTCGTCCCTAGGCTGCGCCCCACAAACTCCCGCTGGCTCTCGATGGTCATTGCGCCTGCGTCCAATTGCGTCGCCACCGCTTCGGCCAACGCGAAGTTGACCATGAAACTCTGCTGACCGCCAAATTGGCCAGCGCAGGGCTTCTCCGGATCGTTCAGCACGGCCAGGTCCTCGGTGCCTGCATCGAAGCTGCTGAAGCCGATCGCATCGCGCGCCAACAGACGTTTGGCCTCCTTGAGGGTGGCGTAGGCCCCCAGATTGACGGGCACGACCACGTGCTCATCGATGCGCTTGAGGAACTCCGTGATGATCTTCCGGTAGGGCACCTCTTTCCATGCGACCGTCCGATATTCCCGCTCCCACACCAGCTCGTCGAGAAAGGGCGGGAAGCCCTTGAGCGTCTCCACATCCATGGCCTCGAACGCCCGGACGAAGGTCGCCCAATCGGCAATTTTCGCATGGAGCGCTTCGCTCACATTCGGCCGCAAAAATTCTTCTTCAATCTCGTTCGCCTGGCGCGACATGAGCTTGGTCGGAAGATCGTTCCACAGGTCGGTGCAAATGATGCGGTCCACGCTCCCGTCCGCCACACCGTCGAGCCGGCCCACGGTCCCCCGATGGGTCGACACCTGCCCCCGGTGGGTGGCAAGCAATGGATGGGCGAGGGCTGCATCCAGCACCGACTGTTCCCAGTCCACCAACACATACTGGACGCGGGGATAGATCGCGCCCGCTTGATCCAGCACTTGCAGATGGCTTAAAAAGCAGGCGGCGAGGTTCCCGTTGCCTGGGCCGAGCTCCATGACGGTCAGCGGGCGTCGGAGGCGAGACGGGGTATCGGTGGAACCGGATTCGACCGTGCCCCCTTGACCCCGAGCCTTTTCACGCTGCACGACTTTTTCAAAATAGTCCGCCGCGAGGGCATGCGCCAGCCGGTAGTCGGCTGAGGCAAACGTCTGGTAGAAGCTCCGGATCTGATCGCCCCGGAACCGATAGAAGAGCGTATTAATATGGCCTTGCCATTGATCGACCGGCTTATAGTCCCCGATGAGCTGCGGTAAGGCGTCGGCGTCGTGCAACATATAGCGAATCCTGGTTAGCGCCCATGCGCGAGCGCGAGACGCGCGGATTCTAGCAGATGGCGGGAAACCGCCGCAACCGGCGCTCCCTGAAAGCGGACGGCGGGCCCTCGCCTTGACAGCTCGCCTCGACCGGTGTACGAAAACACCCATGCTGGGATTGTTCATCGCGTGCTACCTCGCCTTTTGCGGCCTTGCGGGCCTCCCCGCCCAGGCGGCGGAGCTGCCGATCACCAAGAATCTTCCCATTCCTGATTTCCAGAACCGCTCGCAAGACACCAGGCCCTACGACTTCGATGCCCCGCCGCAAGGCCTCTTCCTCTCCATGACAATGGCGGAAGGATTCGACGAAGAACTTGACTTTCGCCGGACGCACGAAATCGTGCCAGTCAAACCGACCGACCGATTCCGCCCCGACACCCCAACCGTCTTTATCGTGTTTCATCTCCACCAGCATTATCAGGGATTCCAGGTGTTCGGACGGCTCTTCCCTGAAACGGTACCAGGCCTCGACCCGGCCGTGATGATCGGACAGGATGCCATGCACATCGCGCTGGAAGACGAAAGCGGCTACCTCGCCCTCGCCTCTCCGCAACCCCGATGGCAGCCCGGCCGATACAAAGTCGAAATTCATGTAGGCGAAGAGATCAACGCGATGAGCTTGATGGGCGCGATGCGGTTTACAATCGCCGAGGCGGGGCAGTGACGAGTGATCGGTGCGGGATCAGGAGCAAAGACCGACCCCCTCCGCGCACTGTGCACCCAGCACTTCCAGCGTTTGACGCTCCCGCCAGCATTCTGTAGAATGGCCGCGGAGTCTGTGGCGCCCCTTCTGCATCAGGAATAGCGACCCCTCATGACCGTGCCATCCCATCCATGGGCTTCCGTCATCGTCCCCATTAAGGATGAGCGAGACAATCTCGCGCCCTTAACGGAGCAATTGCTGAAGGCGCTGGAGGCTTGCAGCCAATCACACGCGGCGCCCTTTGAAATCGTGTTCGTCGACGACGGCAGCACGGACGGCAGTGCCGCCCTGCTCGACCAGCTGGCCGCGGACCATCCGCAAGTGCACGTCTTTCATTTCGACCGTAACTATGGCCAATCCTCGGCCTTCGACGCGGGATTCAAACGTTCGACCGGCGAGCTGGTCATCACGATCGACGGCGACCTCCAGAACGACCCGGCCGACATCGGCACCTTATTGCCCTACACCAAGCGCTTCGACCTCGTGTGCGGGTGGCGCACCAACCGGCATGACAGCCTCGTCCGGACATTGTCATCGAAAATTGCTAACGCGGTACGTCGCGTGGTGACGGGCGACCGGGTGCACGACACCGGCTGCTCGCTGAAGATCTTCCGCCGCTCTGTCGTGGACAGGCTCCAGCTTTTCAACGGCATGCATCGCTTTTTCCCGGCCCTGGCGCTGATGCACGGCTTTACGGTCACCGAAGTGCCGGTGCACCATTACGCGCGCACGCATGGCCAGTCGAAGTACGGGCTCGGGAACCGCCTCTTCAAAAGCCTCTACGACCTGATCGCCGTGCGCTGGATGCAGCAACGAGCACTGCACTACCGCATCGCAACAGGCAAGGGGGCTGCTCGCCCATGAGCATCGAACATAGCTGGCTCGCCATCGGATTCCTCGGACAGGGGCTCTTCTTCGGCCGCTGGGTTGTCCAATGGATTGCCTCAGAACGAAAAGCGGAGAGCCAGGTCCCGATCGCCTTTTGGTACATGAGCCTGGTCGGCGGACTCATCACCCTGGCCTATGCAATCTATCGGAAAGATCCGGTCTTCATCGCAGGGCAGAGCGTCGGCGCCGTGGTCTATGTTCGCAATCTGGTTCTCATCGCGCGCGCCGGCCAGTCCGCGCCACAATCCTAACCGCCCGACATAACCGCCCGAGGCGAACCATCCTATGCCCACGCCCAGTCGCTCACACCATGCCCTGCTCCTTCTCGCACTCCTGGCCCTGTCGGGGCTGCTGTTCTTCTTGGGGCTCGGCGACATGGGATTGACCGACCGTGATGAAGGGAGGAACGCTGAGGCGGGGCGCGAAATGTTCGAATCGGGGGATCGGCTGACGCCGACCTTCAACGGCGAGCTGCGCGTGGCGAAACCGGTCTTTCTCTATTGGGTGATGGATTGGTCGTATCACCTATTCGGGGTCAACGAGTTCGCCGCACGGGTCCCGTCCGCCCTCTTCGGTGTCGGCTTGATCCTCCTCCACTACTTGTTTCTGGCGCACCAGCGAGATCGAACCGTTGCGCTCTTCGGGGCCCTGATGCTCTTGCTCAACCTGGAAATCCTCGGACTGGGGCGCCTGGCGCTGACCGACAGTGTCTTGATCTTTTTCATCACGGCATCGCTCTATGGGTTCTGGCTGGGCCTGCATGGTGACGGAGCCGCCCGCCGAGGGATCTGGGCCTTCTATATCGGCATGGCCCTGGCCACCTTGACGAAGGGACCGGTCGGATTCGCCCTGCCCCTCCTCGTCGCGGCAATCTATTTGACCTGGACGCGCCGCTGGCGGGACTATTGGCACCAGGGCGTTCCCCTGGCCGGCATGGCCCTGTTTATGCTGCTGGCCGCGCCCTGGTATGCCGCCATGTTTTATCTCCATGGCGACGCCTACGCCTCCGGCGCCAAAGCCAATACGATCGGGCGATTTCTGCGTCCGATGGAAGGCCACCACGGCACCGTCTTCTTTTATCTCCCGGTCCTGTTCATCGGCTTCTTTCCCTGGAGCGCGCTCCTGCCTGTCCCGCTCTATCGCACCCTTAGGGATTGGCGAGGGAACGGGATAACGGGACCGCGGGAGCGCGCAGCCTCTCCTTACCCCGAGACCCCCGCTCCTCCTACCCCTACTCGAGAGCTTGAACTTTTTGCAGCTCTCTGGGTCGTCGGCGTCTTTGTCTTTTTCACCGTCTCTTCGACCCGCCTGCCCCACTATATCGGGCCATTATTCCCTGCTGCGGCCCTCTTGACCGCCTCCTACTGGTCGCGCGGCCTGCACGATCCGATGACAAAAGGCCTTCGCGGCTCGATGCATCTCATGATGGGACTGGGGTATCTCCTGGCCATCGGCTTTGCCTGCCTCCCCACACTGTACGCCCACTACGCCACCAAGATGGTGCGTGAATTTCCCTTGGCAGGACAGGTGGGGCTCGGCAGTGGGCCCTATCTGGCAACAGCCATTCTGCTACTCGGCAGCACGCTCGTGGGCTATCTTGGGTTGAACGAGGAACGGCGCGGTGGAGCTTTCTGGGCGGCGGGGGCGACCTTCGCAGGCCTGGTCCTGCTCGTCATCGTCATTGCGACGCCTCACATCAACCGCTTTGTGATCGCGCCACCACAAGAACTCGCCTATGCCGCAGGACTGAACCTGCAACCCCAGGATCAATTCATCGCCTATGGCGTGACGCGACCCTCGTCCGTTTTTTATGCAAAACGCAAGACGCTCTTCGTGCCGTTTGGGGAAGAAGATAAAATCAGGGCGGCGCTGAAGGCGCCAAGGCGCGTGATGATCCTCTTACCGGAAAACGCGCAAGGAACGTTGCCGGACGAAGCCGTGACGCTCGTCCCTCTGCTGAAACGCTACGGCTATGTATTGTTGGCCAACCGGCCGATGGTGACGATGCCGGAAAATGCCCAGAAGCCTCCGACCATTTTCGGCCATTGAGTGGCCTACTAGATCGGCACGAGACCCTTCAGAAGATAGCTCGCCACCAACATGAGCAGCACCGCCGCGACGAACAGCGCCTCTGCCACGCCAGTCCGTCCCCCGACGAGCACATCTGTCATGGGGAGGTTCTGACCCTCGAGCCCCTCGACCCAATGGGCGATACAGACGAACAACGCCACGGTTGTGACCAACAGCGAACCGGTCGTCATGCCCAATCCCAGCCCCATGAGCGCGCGCGCCAGAGACCCGGCTAGCCAAACCGGACGCCATGACGGTCGCAGCCGCCACGCAACATGCCTTGCGAGTCCCGCCAAGGTAAGCGCCCCGCCGCAACACAGCAGCGATTGCGTGAGCCAGCCCTTCGACGGAAGCTGCGTGACCGTCCAGACGAACGCGAACGTCACGGCGAAAAATGGCGCGATCCGACACACAGAGTTTCTGACGGCTGTCCGCCAGTCACCCCAGGGATGCACGGCGATCATTCCCATCACACAACCGAAAGCCGCGCCTCCTGCCACATCGGTCGGATAGTGAGCCCCACGGACGACCCGGCTCGCGGCAATCGCCACGGCCACCGCGAACAGGGGCCATCGCACCCGCGGAAACTTTACCGCAAGCACGGTCGCGACCGCGAATGATGAGCCTGCATGGCCGGACGGAAAGGAGTCCCACCCGCTCCCGCCAGCGGGAGAAAACTGAAAGTGGCTGGTATCGATGAACTTAGGCCTGGGTCGGCCAATGGCATGTTTTAAAATCGTAGCAACCACCGCCACGAGACCATGCCCAATGAGACTCTGCCGGCCCGCGTCTTTCCACTGCTGGTGCTTGAATCCGTACCCGACCACCAACAGCACAAGACTCAGGAGCACCAACGACTCCCCTTTGCCGAGGCGGTCGCCGAGATCGCTGAACAAAATCAGCCAGGGCGGAGGCGCAGAAACGACCGGTGGATAGAGGGAATGAACGAACCTCGCGAACGGTACATCCCACGCAAACAGCCCCACGAATACGAGGAGGAGCGACCAGACGGAGAGGACCAGGGCTGCAGTAGCCGTCAAGCGTGAATCGTGAGTGGTGAGTCGCGGGAGATCCATAAGCATTGGTCTGCATGTTAAACGAGAACCGGCGCCAGCAGGATGCGGGAAAAGTCCGTCTAGTAAGACCGCAGCCGAGGAAAGCACCGGAGACGTAACCGCAGGCTACGTTGCGGATGCTTTCGAGGTGAGAACGATGCTGGCGGACTTTATCAGCATCCGGTCACGGCACCCAGTCGGCGAGGAACACGTTGAACTCGCCCGGCACCTTGGCCCCGCGATCCGACACCCAGACCAGGCTGGCGCCATTTGGCGAGAACATAGGGAAACTGTTGAACTGCCCATCGAACGTGAGTCGCTCAAGGCTCTGGCCGTCCTCACCGATCGCATAGAGATGCATGCTCGCCTTGCTGCCTTCGGCTTTCGCTTCAATATTCGAGGAGAAGATGATCCTCTTCCCATCGTGGGAATAGGAGGGCGAAAGGTTCGAGGCGCCGTTCTTCGTGACCTGCCGCTTCCCGCTTCCATCCGCATTCATCACGAAGAGCTCGAGCTGCAGAGGCTCCACGAGATTTTGCTTGAGCAGGGCCTGGTAGGCGTCAATCTCCGCCGGCTCGGTCGGATGCGAGGCCCGATAGACGATGCGTTTGCTGTCAGGCGAAAAGAACGCGCCACCGTCGTAGCCAACTTCATTCGTCAGCCGCCTGGCTCTCGACCCGTCAAGACTCATCGCATAAATATCCAGGTCCCCGTCCTTGACGGAGGTCCAGACGATCGTCTTCCCGTCGGGTGAGACCGTTGCTTCCGCATCGTAGCCAGGTGCGAAGGTCAGCCGCTGCATTTCCTGACCATCGAGGCGCACGGCATAGAGGTCATAATCGTCCAAGGCCCAGCGGGAGGGTTCCTTCGGCGTGAGCGGACAATTCGGCCCGACGGCATAGGTCGAGGAATAGAGCACGCGGCGATCGCCAGGGAAAAAGAATCCGCCGGTCGCGACCCCTGTGCCGGTGCTCACCAATCGCACGGTCGCACTCTCCAGATCCATCACGTATATCTGATAGCAGGCCAACTTTTTATCGGTCGGCGAGCTCGTGGCCGCGTAGGTATCTTTCATCCAATTGTTCGTGGATTGGAACACCAGCTTGTTCCCGCTGAAGGAAAAGTAGGCTTCGGTATTTTGCCGGCCCACCGTCAGCTGGCGAATGTTCGTCAAATGCCGCTCGGCCTGGTGCGCAGGCACTGATCGGGCTTTGAACGCAGGGCTCTCCGACCACCCCTGCTGCTCACAGAGCAACAGACCGATCAGTCCGATCAGTCCGATCAGGCACCACTTACCGAAGGGGATGACTGACATCGAGACGCTCCTCCGTGCGATCGCTTGTAAATGGCGACTCTGCACAAGCCGCCGCCGCCCCGCAATGTTTGACCAGGATCGGCTGAATCTTCGAACGGGACTCGGGACCGCTCAATACTAGCATCGAACCTTCCCGGTGGACAGTTCATCGTGAGCCGGCGAAACAATCGTGGCCCTCTCCCCGAAAGGTTTCTGCTGCCCCTGCGCCTCGAGGCGAGAACCCAGGCCCCCTCACGGCGCGAGAGAGCCCGGCTCATCCGTGCGGCCCGTCCAACACGAGCGCCGCGAGCGCTACGCTTATAGCCCTATCACTCTCCCTTGTGCATCGCTCACCGTGTGCCAGCTGGCGGAATTTTTCAGTATTCCGCTAGACGAAGGATGCGGCCGAGGTGCCAAGCAACGCATCGACAAAAGCTTCGCTCTGAAAATCCTGGATATCTTCGGCGGACTCCCCGACTCCGATCAGCCGCACGGGCAGCTTGAGTTCCTCGGCAATCGCGACGACGATCCCACCGCGAGCGGTGCCGTCAAGCTTCGTCAGGACCAAGCCGGTGACGCCAACCGTCTGATGGAATTGACGGGCTTGCGCCAGCGCATTCTGCCCGACCGTCGCGTCCAGCACGAGAAGCACTTCATGCGGCGCACCGGGGCATTCCTGCGCGATGACGCGCGTGATCTTGCGGAGTTCTTCCATGAGGTTTGATTTCGTATGGAGCCGACCAGCCGTATCGATGAGGACCACATCCACCTGCCTGGCCTTCGCTGCGGCGATTCCGTCGAATGCAACTGCGGCCGGGTCCGAGCCATGGCGGTGGCGAATCACGTCAACGCCGACCCGGTCGGCCCAGACTTGCAATTGATCGATGGCCGCCGCGCGAAAGGTATCGGCTGCCACCAACAAGGGCACTTTCCCTGCCTGCACGAGCCGTTGCGCGATCTTCGCGATCATCGTGGTCTTGCCCACCCCGTTGACCCCCACAGCCAGGATGACGAAGGGCTTAGGGCCTTTGGCCAGTAGGGCCTCCAACGACAGACCCTGCACCGGCGTCAGCACATCTAACAACGTGTCCCGCAATGTCTGGTGCACCAGGCCTGCCTGCGAGGCATCGGTCCCTTGCAACTGCTTCTTGAGACGCTCCATCACGCGCGCGACAACGCGCGCGCCGAGATCGGAGGCGATGAGGGCTTCTTCGAATTCTTCCAGGAGGGCAGGATCGATCGCGCGGCGCAGCAGACGATCTAAGGACCCGCGCACGGCATCGCGTGTCTTGGCCAGACCCTCGCTCAGTCGCTGCAACCATCGCATAGATCTACTCGCGCCTCTTTCGCGTTACGCGTGTCAGTCGCAGCCCGATCGCGCGGAGAACCATCCGTTCACGGCGCTGCATCCGTCGCGCTTCCTGCTCGCTCCGCTCATGGTCGTAGCCGCAGAGATGCAAAATGCCATGGACCAATAACACCGTAAGCTCTTCATCCAGCGATCGCCCGCCCTCTTTCGCTTGGCGCACTGCCGTCGGCACGGCAATCACCACATCGCCCAGCAGTCCGGGGGAAGCATGGGGCGCCTCCCTCATGGCAAAGGCCAACACGTCGGTCGTGCGATCCTTCCCCCGGTACCGATGATTGAGGCTCTTCATTCGCTGATCGCCTACAAGCAAAATCCCCAGTTCAGCCGATGATTCCCCGACAGAGGAAAGAATCGCCCGCGCCTGCCGATCCAGGCGAGCCTGGTCGAAGGTCACACGCCGAATCTGAATCTGCATATGGACCGGCACTAATGAGACTGGCCCCAGGAATCCGTTTGCGATAAGGAGGGGGAGGCAGGCTTTGGCGGTTTGCCGTGAGACGGCATGCGCCGTCCCGACGCGTTGGAAGACTGCGCGGAACCGTGATGCTGATCGTAGGCCTTGATAATGTCCTGCACCAATTTGTGACGGACGACATCGCGCTCGTCAAAGTAGACAAATTCGATCCCTGCGACGTCGCGCAGAATCTCCCGCACCTCGATCAGGCCCGAGACCCGTTCTGGCGGGAGATCCACCTGAGTGATATCGCCGGTAACGACCACCTTGGAATGGAACCCGAGTCTCGTGAGAAACATCTTCATTTGTTCTGCGGTCGCATTTTGCGCTTCATCGAGAATGACGAACGAATCGTTCAAGGTACGCCCGCGCATAAAGCCGAGCGGCGCGATTTCTATGTCGCCCCGCTCGATTGCGCGCGTCGCCCGCTCCATATCCATCATGTCAAACAGCGCGTCGTACAAAGGGCGGAGATAAGGATTTATCTTGGCATACATATCGCCCGGCAAAAATCCGAGCTTCTCTCCCGCTTCAACCGCCGGTCGCGCGAGAATGATGCGGCTCACTTCTTTCTTCATCAAGGCGCTCACCGCCATCGCCATCGCCAGGTAGGTCTTGCCTGTGCCAGCCGGACCGATGCCGATCACGATGTCGTGCGTCTCGATCGCTTCGATATAAGCTTTTTGCGCCGGAGTTTTCGGCGCAACGAATCGTTTTTTCGTGACGATGGCGGCGGATCGAGACAGGAGTTCCTTGATCGGAGCTTCAGAACTATGCCGGAGCGCGCTCAAAACGTGAGTAATGTCATCCGATTGGAGCACCATCCCGTCGTTCGCCAAAGAGGCTAATTCTGTAATGATACGTTCGGCATGGCGCGTGGCGTCTGGCGTACCGTCGAGGGTCAGTTCTTCCCCGCGCGCCGAGAGGCGCACGCCAAGACCGTCTTCGATCAGCTTGAGGTGCTGATCGTGGTGACCAAATAGGACGGCGGTGTTGGTGCCTTCTGGTAATTTAAGTTTGCGCACGCGTAATGAGTGGGGGCCTTTCGTTAATACGAATGTTTCTATTGTAACAAGCCGGGGAAAGCGGTGGCAAGGGGCTTAGCCCCCCTCGACTTTCGATGGGGGCTGCACTACGTAGTTGTGCCGTCCCAATATCCTGCGGTTTACTTCCATGGCAAGCGTCTCTTATAATTCGCGTGTGTCCAGCAAGGGGTTATCTTTGCGAGGCATCCCAGCACGTTTATTATGCGGCGATAGGTCGCCCGTCAAAGGAGCATGTAGCAATGGCACGAACTGCACCGACTGCGAAGCCGAAAGCAAAAGCCAAAATGAAAGCCAGCCATTCCTGGACGAAGGTCGCGCCGCCACCCCGCAAGAAGCGGCCTGAATCACTGACGAGCCGGGAGCAGGAGATCCTCGAACTGATCTGGGCCGGGTTTAAGAATAAAGAAGTTGGAGAGAGGCTCAAGATCAGCGTCAAAACCGTCGAGGCGCATCGGGCCAATATGATGAAAAAGATGCGGGTGTCGAACACCGCTCAGCTGCTGAAGACGGCAATCCAGGACGGAACGATCAAGATTCGGTAGGCTTCACCGCCGGCGCTGCGATTCTGCGGCGCTGGCGGACCGCTTCAAACAGAGTAACGGCTGCGGCAGCCGAGACATTGAGCGACTGCACCTTCCCCAACATCGGAATTCTGATCCGGTCGTCGCAGGCCCCCAGCACACCGGGACGAATCCCTTCTCCCTCTCCTCCCAAGACCAGCGCAATCGGCCCGGTCATGTCGATGTCGGTGTGGAGCTTCTCCGCCTGCGGATCGACGCCATAGACCCAGAGGCCGTCCTCTTTCAAATCCTGAATCAAACGGATCAGATTAGCCACACAGCCAACATGGATGTGATCAATCGCCCCGGCTGAGACCTTTGCCACCACCGGCGTCAGACCCACGGCACGCCGTTCCGGAATAAAGACCCCATGGACGCCAGCCGCTTCAGCCGTCCGCAAGACCGCGCCAAAATTGTGCGGGTCTTCGACTCCGTCGAGAAGCACCAGGAAAGGCTTCTCGCCTCGCGTCTTCGCCAGGCCGAGAATATCCTCCGCCGTGCTGAACGACTTGGCCGCAATGTAGGCGATGACGCCTTGATGATTCCCGGTCGGCACCAATCGCGCAAAAGCCGGTGGGGGCTCGATATGAACAGGGACTCGCTTGACCTTCGCCAGCTGCACGAGATCGGCAAATTGCCGATCGGTTCGCATCAGGATCAGCCGCTGCAATGGCCGCGTGCCGGCGCGCAACGCCTCGCGCACCGCATGCAGCCCGTAGATCAGATCCGGAGGACTATCGCTTCCAGCGGCTGGTGCCGCCGGGCTTATCTTCAATGACGATACCGCGGGCGGCGAGGAAATGACGAATCTCGTCGGCCTTCTTGAAATCTTTCTGTTTCCTGGCTTCATTTCGTTCAACCAACTTACTTTCTATGTCATGGTCCGCCAGAACAGCCTGCGAGCCGTCCCTGCCCGATAAAACACCCGGTGCAAGTTTAAACTGCCATGTCTCCAATTGAAACAGGCCGAGCACCGCTCCCAGCGAGCGGAAAGCCGTACGGGCCAACTTCCGTTTCTCGGGTGAAAGGCCCTGCTCCAGAAACTTATTCACATCACTGCGGAGCTTTTGAAGCGTAGCCATCGCCATTGGCGTATTGACATCGTCGTCCATCGCCTGCCGGAAGGCCTCCTGTGCGCGATCGATCCCAGAGGCCAACTCCGACTCACCCGCGGCACGATCTCCCACCTCGTGCAGGCGCTGAAAGAGATCGTAGAATCCGTCCAAGGCCTGCTTCGCTTCCTTGATCGCGCGATCGCAAAAATCGAGCGGGCCTCGATATTGGGTCGCAAGCAAAAAATACCGCAGCATCTCTCCGGTAATATCCTCCGGCCACTCAGACTTTTCAAAGATCTCGCGGATCGTGAAGAAGTTCCCCAAAGACTTGGACATCGTCTCCTGATTGATCTGCACAAATCCGTTATGAATCCAGTAGCGCGCAAATTCTTTCCCGGTGGCGCCGCAGGACTGGGCGATTTCATTTTCATGATGGGGGAAAATGAGATCCATCCCTCCGCCGTGAATATCGAAGGTCTCCCCCAAATGGCGCATTGCCATGGCGGAACATTCGATATGCCAGCCTGGACGCCCTGGCCCCCAGAGACTCTCCCATGACGGCTCACCAGGCTTACTGCTCTTCCAGAGGGCAAAATCCATCGGATGGCGCTTCCGTTTATCCACATCCACACGCGCGCCTGCCTGCAGATCTTCGAGCTTCCGTTTTGAGAGGCGCCCATAGTCCCGATATTTTTCGACTTGGAAATAGACATCCCCTGCGACTGGATAGGCGAGACCCTTCTGAATCAGCGTACCGACCAACGCGATGATCTCGGCCATATGCTCTGTGGCTTTTGGCTCATGCGTTGCCCGTCTGACCCCGAGCTTCCCCATGTCCTGGTAGTAGGCTTCGATAAACTCTGCCGTGATCGTCTCACAGGAGACGCCCCGTTCATTCGCCCGCTTGATGATCTTGTCATCCACATCGGTGAAGTTCTTGACGAATTCAACCTGGTAGCCGCTGAACTCCAGATACCGCCGAAGCACGTCGAATACGAGCGCGCTCCGCGCATGACCGATATGGCAATAGTCGTAGACCGTCACGCCGCAGACATACATCCTGACGTGCTTTGGCTGGAGCGACTGGAACAGCTCTTTTTTCCCGGTCAGCGTGTTGTAGAGCGAGAGCATGGACGGTTACAGCTCCGGATTCACGGGGCGCTTCGGCCAATGCGACCAGAGAAAATAGCCCAATCCAAAGGTCAAGCTCAAGCCGATCACGACGTCGAACTGATGGAAATAGTCGCGCAGGTGCTCCCACTTTTCTCCCATTTTCAGGCCGATATAGGCCAGGAGATAACACCAGGGCAGAGCACCGAGAAAAGTGAAGAGGGTGAACCGATAGATATTCATCCCGGCAATGCCGGCCGGCAATGAAATGAAAGTCCGGACGACCGGAAGCATTCGGCCGAAAAAGACCGCTGCCTCTCCATACTTGGCAAACCAGGAATCCGCCGTCGCCATATCTGTTGGCGACACCAGCATATAGGGGCCGTATCGCTCGACGAAGGGCCGGCCGCCCCAAACACCAGCATAATAGGCCACAATCGACCCAGCGACGTTTCCAATTGCGCCGGCCAAGGTCACGCCCAGCATCGTGAACTGGCCCGACGATACGAGATAGCCAGCGAAGGGCATGATGATCTCGCTGGGCAAGGGGATACAGGCGCTTTCAATGGCCATGGTCACGAAGATGCCGATGTAACCGAATGTCGAAATCATCGACACGATAAATCGGCTCAGCTCCGTAATGAGGGCTTCGATCAGGTTGCCCACAGACCCTAGCTCCTCTTCTTACCCTTTGGCTTCGCCGCCGTAGCAGGCCGACGTCCCATTTCCCATTTGCGGAATCGCTCCAACGCGCGGTGATTCGTCGTATCAAGATGAACAGGCGTAAGCGAGACGGCCCCCTGCTCCAACGCCTCGTGGTCCGCATCCTTGCTCCGGCTCCAGGACACTCTGGTTCCGGCAAGCCAATAGTACGCCCTCCCACGGGGATCGACCTTCTCAGTGATCGGATTATCGAACCGCCTGCGGCTGAGACAGGTCACGCGCACGCCCGTGATAGCTGAGAAGGGCCGATCGGGGATATTCAAATTGACCAATGTTTCGTCCGGCAAACCATCTTTCAGAATCAATCGAGCCATCCGAACGGCGTAGCGGGCACCCGCGTCGAAATGAAACCGCTCCTGCCCCTCCTGCGAGACAGCCATGGAGAGAATACCGAGAATCGTCCCTTCCATCGCAGCCGACACGGTGCCGGAATATAAAACGTCGTCGCCGAGATTGACGCCTTTATTGATACCGGACACGAGGAGATCTGGCGGCGCAGGCAAAAGCTTCAGTACGGCCAAATTCACACAATCAACCGGTGTGCCGCTCACGGCATAGATCCGCTTCCCCAGCTTCTGCACGCGCAGCGGTTTATGGAGCGTCACCGAATGGGCCGCGGCGGTCCTCTCGCGATCCGGCGCCACGACCCAGACCTCGCCGACTTTGGCTAAGGCCTTGGCCAGCGCCGTCAAGCCAGGCGAAAGAACCCCGTCATCATTGGTCACTAAAATGCGCATCAGTTTTTCAGAAACAAAAAGAGCTGCCGGCGGCAGCTCTCTGTTGTAATGCTGAGTGCTGGAAACCGAGTCCGCGGCTATCCTGTTCGTCTCAGTCCTCAGCGCTCTGTGTTTTGGTCGGGGCGAGCCGATTTGAACGGCCGACCACTCGCACCCCAAGCGAGTACGCTACCGGGCTGCGCCACGCCCCGACACGCTTTATTCACTTTCACTACCTGCACATTGTCTCTCTGGAGGGGCCCGGAATGCAACCGGCCAGGGGACAAGGAATCCGGACCGTCGCAGGGCTTAATAGGATTCCAGGATTTTGAGAATCGCCTGGAGATTCCCCCGCAGTTTCTGCGCCAGTTCTTTGGGGCGGATCCGTTGGCTCGCTACCCGCCCGCGCCTGGCCCAATACCGCTTAACGCCTGCAAGGGTATGGCCCTCTTCGTACAGCATCCGCTTGATTTCCAACACTGTTTCGATTTCACGCCTGACATAAAGCCGCTGATTCCCACGACTTTTCTTGGGCTTGAGAAACGGGAATTCTGATTCCCAGAATCGCAGCACATATGCCGGCAGCTTGACGATCTGGCCCACTTCGCCGATTTTGTAGAAAACCTTGCTGCCCAGCCTGGGCTCGTTCCCCATACCCATCCTCGTGGTACGATCAGTCGAGGTGAGTGACCGTCTTATAAGTTCACGTATTTTTTAAAAACTTGGCTAGGGCGAAAGGTCACGACTCGACGAGGCGTGATCCCGATTTCTTCGCCGGTCCTGGGATTCCGGCCTTTCCGTGCCCCTTTACTCCGCACCACAAAATTTCCAAATCCGGCAATCTTGATCGACTCGCCCTTATGCAGCACTTCTTTCAACATGTTGAGGACAAGTTCAACGATATCTGCGGCTTCGTTCTTCGAAATACCAACCTGCTTGTAGATTTCGTTCGCGATATCCGCCTTCCTCATGCTTCCCCCTCCGATGCCGCTGCACACTTTCGGAATGGTCGTCTCTAAAGCCGACTCGCCCAATGGGCAGTTTCGTCATAATTTACGTAAGGTTAGATAGCCTGTCAAGAGTAAATATGCAAAACTCGCTCAGGCTCAGGGGTCTTTAGCGAGCAATTTGTACTCAATACTGTCTGCCAGCGCTTGCCAGCTCGCCTCCATGATGTTCTCGGAGACGCCGACCGTGCCCCATTTATCCCTGTGATCGCCCGATTCAATCAAAACCCGGACCTTCGACTCAGTCCCACGATCGGCCGACAAGACCCGCACTTTATAATCGAGTAGTTTAACTTCTTTAAGCTGGGGATAGAACTTCTCTAAGGCTTTCCGCAAGGCATGGTCGAGCGCATTGACGGGGCCGGCGCCTGACGCTGCCGCATGTTCCACCACATCGCCGACCTTCACCATGACCGTGGCCTCCGACAACATGGCGCCCTGGTCCTGTTTTTTCTCGACGATCACCCGGAACCCCAGCAGTTGGAAAGAAGGCTTATGGGTCCCCATGGCTTTCCGCATGAGCAACTCGAAGGAGCCTTCCGCCGCCTCAAATTGGTAGCCCTGGCTTTCACGCTCCTTTAGCACCTCGATCAATTCTTGTAGTTTGGCGTGATCCTTGTCTAATTTGATCCCGTAGGCCTCGACTTTTTCCATCAATCCGCTCCGGCCTGCTGCATCCGACAGCAACATCCTCTGGCGGTTCCCGACTAACGACGGAATCACATGTTCGTAGGTCGCAGCATTCTTCAGCACCGCATGGATATGGACCCCGCCCTTATGGGCGAAGGCCGAATCGCCCACATAGGGCTGATGCGTATTGGGCATGAGGTTCGCGATCTCGGTCACGAATCCTGACACCCGCTTGAGATAGCTCAAGCGATTGCCCAACACCGGCCGTTTCATCTTCAGTTCAAGATTAGGGATGATGGAGCAGAGATTGGCATTGCCGCACCGCTCACCAATCCCATTGATCGTCCCTTGCACTTGCAGAATGCCCGTCTCGATCGCCATCAACGAGTTCGCGACGGCCATTTCACAATCGTTGTGGGCATGGATTCCCAAGGGCACGGCACATTCACGCCGCACGACTTCACAAATCTCTTTGATTTCCCACGGCATCGTCCCGCCATTGGTGTCGCAAAGAATGACCCGCTCGGCGCCGGCCGCGACTGCCTGGCGAATGGTTTCCAATGCATAGTCAGGATTCGTTTTGTACCCGTCGAAGAAATGTTCCGCATCATAGAACAGTCTCCGGCTCTTCGAACGGAGATGGGCCACGGAGTCGCTGATGAGTTCAAGATTCTTCGCGAGAGAAATATTGAGCGCGTCAGTAACGTGCAACGACCAGCTCTTCCCGAAGAGCGTGATCACTGAAGTCTCGGCATCCAGTAGCGATTTAATATTCTGATCGTGCTGTACCGCGTTGCTGGCCTTTCGCGTCGAGCCGAAGGCCACAACCGTCGACGTCTGCAGTGGGACCGCCTTGATCCTCCGGAAGAACTCAATATCTTTGGGATTCGCTCCAGGCCACCCGCCCTCGATGAACTGCACGCCAAGCCCGTCTAACTGTTGCGCAACCCGCACCTTGTCTTCCACCGAAAAACTGACGTCCTCGGCCTGGGCTCCATCGCGCAGGGTCGTGTCGTAGATTTCCAATGCCGGCTTCACGGCAAGCGCAGGTGTGCCTGGTGCTAACGCCGCGGCCTGCTTGCCTTGCGAAGATCCGGATTGGGGCGTTTTTCGAATCATAGAAAACTCTACCGTGCGTAGGCAGTGTTGCCGAAACTAACATCGCCAATAGTCGTTACTTTGTGAGTCGGCCTCCCTCCCGCGCTTGATCCAATCCGAACGCGGTATGGAGCGCGCGCATCGCGAGCTCCACATACTTTTCATCGATGACGCAGGAGATCTTGATCTCCGACGTGCTAATCATGAGGATGTTTACGCCTTCCCGCGCCAGAACCTCGAACATCTTGGCCGCAACCCCGGAATGGGAACGCATCCCAACGCCGACCAACGAGACCTTGGCGATCGCCTCGGTCACGGCCACAGACTTCGCCTCGATCCCCTTCGCCACATCCTGGATGATCGGCATGGCCTTCGAGATGTCCACCCGTGGAATCGTAAATGACATATCCGTCAGGCCGGACTGGCTCATATTCTGAATGATCATATCAACGTTGATATTGGCCTTGGCTACCGGCCCGAAAATTTTCGATGCAATACCCGGCTTGTCGGGCACGCCCACAATCGTGATTTTGGCCTGATTCTGGTCCCCAGTGACTCCCGACACCGCGACCGCCTCCATATCCTCGTCTTCACGCGTCACGAGCGTCCCCTTTCCTTCTTTGAAGCTGGAGTTCACCTCCACCGGCACATTGAACTTCGCGGCAAATTCGACCGAGCGGCTCTGCAGCACTTTGGCCCCCAGACTGGCCATCTCCAGCATTTCTTCATAGGAAATCTTGTCGATGCGGCGCGCTGCCGGGACAATATTGGGATCCGAAGTGTAGACGCCGTCGACGTCGGTAAAAATGATGCAGCGATCGGCCTTCAAGGCCGCCGCCAGCGCCACCGCCGTCAGATCGGAACCTCCGCGCCCCAGCGTCGTGACATCCGACTGTTCGTTGATCCCTTGAAACCCGGCCACTACCGGAATCACCCCTTTGGAGAGGGCTTCACGGATGCGCTCGGCCGCCACCTTGGTAATCCGCGCTTTCGTATGGGCGCTGTCCGTCATGATCCCGACTTGACGGCCCGTGAACGATTTGGCATCGAATCCACGGGCCCGCAAGGCCATCGCCAACAGGGCAATGGCCACCCTCTCTCCCGTCGACAACAGCATATCCAGTTCACGATCGTCCGGAAGCGATGTCACCTGATGGGCCAGCTTGAGCAGCCGATCCGTTTCACCGCTCATCGCAGAGAGGACGACAACGACGCGATGGCCCTCTTTATAAGCCTTTTCGACCCGTTCGGCGACGCAGCGGATCCGCTCGATGGTGCCGACGGATGTTCCTCCATATTTCTGAACAATCAGCGCCACGACCGTCAGGATCCTTTTGCGAACAATCGCACGACGAACTTCGTCGCGTCACGTGCAGGCACAGTCGACGCCTGGGCATGCGCTTCGGTGAATTTTCGTCCGCTTCCGGCTGCGGGATCGGCGGCACTGTCACGATAGGCGAAGAAGCCCAGCCCCTCCGCCGCCTGACCTTGATGCACGTTGCCCGCATCACAGAAAGCTGCAAGGCGATAGGGGCCGGATTTGGCCAGCCCTTCAAGCAACGGCCCGACCAGTTCGCGATCGACCGCTTCAATCGCCTTCACCTTGGCCGCAACGTCCGATCCATAGGCAACCTCGTCCGGCAACTCCACATGCACGTAGACAAAATCTTTTTCCTTGAGGCCCTCCAACGCCACCGCCGCCTGGGCGCGCAGATCCCCCTCGGCCAACCGTGCCCTATCCACCGCCTCGAGCCCTGCCATTATACCGAGCCCCCGATGGACATCGCTCTGTGACACCACCGTGCCGGTCATCTTAAAACGTTCCGCCAGACTGGGCCAGAACACGGCCCGGCCCTGGCCCCAGAGCCAGAGACAATTGGCTTGCTTCTGCCCCGCCTTGCTGCGCTCCGCATTAAGGGGATGGTCGCGCAAGATTTGAAATGACGCGTCCATCAGCTTCCACAAATGATCCGCCCCCTCGCCCGTCGGCATGGCTTCGGCGATCGGCCGGCCGACCAGCGATTGCGGATTCTGACAAACTGCGCGCACCTTCCCGTTGACCCACACCATGAGGTGGCGGTGACCTACGCCGGGATAGAACTGAATTATCTCGGATCCGAGCTGTTCATTGATCGCCTCGATCAATTCACGAGCCTCTTCCGTCGCAATCAACCCGGCGGTCGCATCGTCCATGACCACATGCGGCCCCAGCTTCTTAATTCCATCCAATCCGCCTTTGCCCGCGGACACGTCTGCCCGCAACGTGACCATCGTGCAACGATAAACCACGTCCTGCTCGCCGACAGTAACCCCCAAGCTCGCTGCTTCGAATGGGCCGGGCCCCTGATAGTATTTCTTAAGGTCGTAGCCGAGGATGGCCGTCTCCATCAACCCGTTCCCCTTCCGCACGCCCTCGGGCGCCGCAGCTAAGATCCCCAACTCTCCCTCTTTCGCGAGACGATCGAGATGAGGAGTCGAGGCCGCCTGCAGAGGAGTCTGCTTGCCCAATTCCTGCCGGGGAAGGTCTGCCATCCCGTCGGCATGGAGCATCACATATTTCATCGAAGCCCTGCGCTCATTGTATCTACACCCTTAAAAGACGAGCGACATCCTCCCGCGTCGCTCTAACGGTTTTCGGTTGAGCCGATACACTAATCGCCGTATCGGCATCTTTCAATCCATGGCCTGTCAAGGTACAGACCACCGTCTCGCCTTCGCGAAGCCCGCCCTGCTTACTCAACTTCGTCAGGCCGGCCACCGAAGCAGCAGAGGACGGTTCGCAGAAAACGCCTTCCGTGGCCGCCAGCATCCGATAGGCCTGCAAAATTTCCTCATCCGTGACCGAATCGATCGCCCCGGAGGATTCCTTCACGGCGTTCAAGGCGGCTTGCCAACTGGCCGGATTGCCGATCCTGATTGCCGTGGCCACCGTCTGCGGATTCTCCACGATGTGCCCCAACACGATCGGCGCCGCGCCGGTGGCCTGAAACCCGATCATGCGTGGGAGTTTCGTGGATTGATTAGCCGCACGGTATTCCTGATAGCCCTTCCAATAGGCCGTAATATTGCCGGCGTTCCCGACCGGCAGCACATGAATCGTCGGTGCATCACCAAGCTGATCGCAGACTTCCATCGCGGCGGTCTTCTGCCCCTCGATCCGATAGGGATTGAGCGAGTTGACCAGCTCAATGTGGTGGCTCACCGACAATTCCTTCACGATAGTGAACGCCTGGTCAAAGTTTCCCTGGATCTGAATGACCGTGGCCTGGTGCATCATGGCCTGGGACAGTTTGCCCATCGCAATTTTCCCGGCAGGAATCAGCACATAAACCGCCAGCCCCGCCCGCGCCCCATAGGCTGCGGCAGAGGCAGAGGTATTCCCCGTGGAGGCGCAGATGACCGCTTTGACGCCGGCCTCAACAGCCTTCGAGATCGCCAGCGTCATGCCTCGGTCTTTGAACGAGCCAGTGGGGTTCGCGCCTTCAATTTTAAGATAGAGATCAATGCCGGGCGCAATCTGCTGGGCCAACCTCGTCGCCCTGATGAGCGGGGTATTGCCTTCACACAACGTCACCACGGGCGTACGGTCGGTTACAGGGAGAAACTTGCGATATTCTTCAATCAGGCCGCGCCAGCGAGTCATCACATCAGTCGTCCTTGCCCTCAACGCGGATCAACGTCGTCGGCTCGGAAATAAAGGCCATCTGGTTGATTGCGCGCAATGCCGCCTGGACATCGCGCTCCATGGCCGTATGGGTTTTGATCACGACCGGGACCGTTTGTCCGTCACGCCGCCCCTGTTGGAGGACGGACGAAATACTGATGCCGCACCGGCCCAGCTCCCCTGCGATCTGCGACAGAACACCGGGACGGTCCAGCACCATAAAGCGGAGATAGTAGAGCGAGCTAATTTCTTCCATCGGCCTCATGCGAAGCGGGCGGCGCTGCGCCTGCTGGAACGAAGCAGGCGGCACTCGCCCCACCGCACCCTTCAGCAGATTGCGCGAAATGGCAATGAGGTCGCTAACCACCGCGCTGCCGGTCGGCAGGGATCCGGCGCCCCTCCCATAAAGCACCACATCGCCCACGGCATCGCCGACGAATTGAATTGCGTTGTAGACTCCTTCGACTTGGGCGAGCGGAGACGAAACGGGCAGCATCGTGGGATGCACGCGGGCTTCGACTTCGTTGCCCCCCAGCTTGGCAATGCCCAAGAGCTTGATCGTACAGCCAAACTCTTTGGCATAGGCGATATCGAGCGGCGTAATGTGGGTGATTCCCTCGGTATACACCTCTTTGAAATTGACTGGCGTGCCATAGGCCAGGGCCACCAGGATCGCCAGCTTGTGCGCCGAATCGATCCCGGCCACATCGAAGGTCGGATCCGCTTCGGCATAGCCGGCCTGTTTCGCGTCGTCGAGTACCGAATCGAAACTCCGGCCTTCACTCGTCATGCGCGAGAGGACGTAATTGGCCGTCCCGTTGATGATCCCGTAAATAGATTGGATGGTGTTGGCCGCCAGTCCTTCCCTCAGGGCCTGGATCACGGGAATCCCTCCTCCCACACTCGCTTCGAAACCGATGTCGACTCCCTTGCGGGAGGCCGCGGCAAAAATTTCTTCTCCATGTAATGCGAGCAGGGCCTTGTTCGCGGTGACGACCTGTTTACCTCCCGCAATGGCTTCCAGAATGATACGTTTAGCGAAATCGCAGCCCCCGACCAACTCGACCACGATGTCGATCGACGGATCGTTGAGAATCTGTTTCGCATCGGTCGTAAGGACGCCAGGCTGCAAGGCCAGCCCCCGATTCTTCGTCACATCCAAGTCCGCAATCCGAACGATTTCGATCGGCACGCCGACACGGCGGCTGATCACGGCAGCATTCTCCAAAAGAATCTTCGCGACCCCCGTTCCGACCGTACCGAACCCAATGATGCCGACGCCCACGCGTGAAATCATTCTTCAGATCCTTCCAGCTTCAGAGCCTTGCGAATGCCGCGTACGGCTTGCCTCGTGCGATGTTCATTTTCAACCAGGCCGAACCGCACATACTCGTCTCCGCCTTCACCGAATCCAATCCCGGGAGACACAGCGACTTTGGCCTCGCGAAGCAGGAGTTTGGAAAACTCCAATGAGCCCATCGACCGATAGGGTACGGGGATCCTGGCCCAGACGAACATGGTCGCCACAGGCTTCGTCACCTGCCACCCGATGCGGTTCAGGCCATCCACCAACACATCGCGCCGTTTCTGATAACGCAGTACGGTCTCCTTGACGCATTCTTGCGGCCCATTCAGGGCGATGACGCTGGCGATCTGCAAGGGCTGGAAAATTCCGTAGTCGAGATAACTCTTGATCTTGGCCAGGGCTCCGACGACTTCGCGATTACCGCAACAGAAGCCCACGCGCCAGCCCGGCATATTGTAGGCCTTGGACAAAGTATAGAACTCCACTCCGACATCCTTGGCACCGGGAGCTTGCAAGAAGCTCGGCGCCTTGTAGCCATCGAAGACCAGGTCCGCATAGGCCAGGTCGTGAATGACGATCACGTCGTGCTCTTTGGCAAAGGCGACGATTTTCTTGAAAAACTCGAGGTCCACCACGGCGGTAGTGGGATTGTGCGGAAAATTGATCACCAAAATCTTCGGTCGCGGGAAACTCTGGCGATAGACCTTCTGTAGCTCTTCGAAGAAGTCACTATCCTGACGCAACTCGATTCCGCGGACTTCGCCGCCCGCAATGATAAAACTATACATATGGATGGGATAGGTCGGGGTCGGCGTCAAGACGACGTCCCCTGGGCCAATCAAAGCCAAGGCCAGATGCGCCAATCCTTCCTTGGAGCCGATCGTGACGATCGTCTCGGTCTCAGGATCCAGCACGACGTCGTAATTCCGTTTATACCAGCCAGTGATCGCATGGCGCAGCTTGGTAATCCCGCGCGAGGCCGAGTAGCGATGGTTCTTCCCCTTCCGCGCCGCCTCGATCATCTTTTCGACGATATGGCTCGGCGTCGGTTGGTCAGGATTGCCCATGCCAAAATCGATAATGTCTTCGCCCTGTTGACGAGCCTCAAGCTTGAGACTCTGCACTTGGGCAAAGACATACGGTGGTAGCCGTTTGATGCGATAAAATCCGTCGCCCAGTCCCATGTATCCCCTGTCGACAATTCCCCTGCGCAGAAGGCGTGGAGCAACCCCCTGCCTCCCTAACTCAGGGGGCCTATTCTAATGGCGAGAGACACGTCGAGTCAAATTATCCCGTGATTCTGTGGGGTTCGACATTGGGGCCCTTCCAAGAGACTGAGCCAGCCAGACCGCGCTTCCCCCTCCCTATCCTTGCCCCTCCCGGCCAATTTCTGTTACAACTAACACGTCTTTCGACTCATCGCGCAACTCAGCTTCTCCTTGCTTCACATAGC
>SXGQ01591233.1_pt1 | contig 24843 bp, 26 predicted proteins | sample 3178371 | NCBI WGS metagenome assembly SXGQ01 (sample SAMN11356859, study PRJNA531348) | freshwater metagenome | isolation source: freshwater sample F1-20 | place: China: Fuxian Lake, Yuxi | collected 2017-12-25 | reverse complement strand
TTGGTGATTTACAACATATGAAATAACATCATCTGCTTCAACATTAGGATATAAAAACTGAATTATTGGAAGTTGATTAAAGTATTCTGCTAATCTTGTTTGTTGCCAAATCTTATTAGCAAGTTCTTCGTTTTCAGTTAGATTACGAACATCCCTGTTAAGTCTAATAGGATTTCTGCCTTCTTTGTAATTCTTGTTCATCGATTTACGTTTTGATGAACCACCTTCCCCATCCCAACAGATAATAATTTGGTCTGGGTTTATTTCTTTGCATAGTTTCTGCAAAATCTTCAACATACCTACAACACCACCGATAGGTTGTCCATTTGTAGATAGCGTAGGATTTACGATATAAGCACGCAAATATTGATTGTTTCCATCGACTACCATTAGTCTTGGCATTTTTCTATGTCCTTGTGAAAAATAAAATATGTTCTTTCTAAGTCAAGAACCCATACTTGGCACATATCATCAAAGATATCAACAATAATACCTAAAAAGGAAAATTCCCCAAACAACTTATGCTGCTTAGGGAATACCATATTAGCAGGATCGTAAACATCAAATGGATAAAAAGAAGGGCTCCATTTATTGACCTTTACTATGTCGCCAATTTTGTAGAACTGCATTGATCACATAACGTACTATATTTGACTTTCTTTGCCGGTGCTGAACAGATTTCGCATGTTTTGTACGAACGACTTTCAGTATCATTTATCAAGTTGATCATGTTTTCATAATCTTGTTCGCTAAGATTATTAGTATCTACATAAAATCTAAGACCACCAAACTTTTCCTTAACTTGAGCAGCAAAAATACCATCTTTTGGATTTGGATATTTACTGTTTATAATCTCAAGTTGAGTGCAAAGAAGATCAATTATATCAATCCAACCTACATTGCACTCAATGTACTTTAGATTTTTAAGTAGTTTAGGATACTTTTTTACTATCTCATCATAGGTCATGGCAGTTGATCAAGGTTTATCTCTTTGATAACAAGATTTTTCTCAAAAAATCCAATTGATGAGTGATCTTCAATACCTTCATCAATCGCAATACGCATTGCCTGTTGCTTCGCTTTGCCAGCGTTAAGCATAGAACTATAAACGCCAACAATATTTACTTCATTATTATATGAATTTGTATCATTTAGATCGAGAACAACAAAAATCTTAGACATTTAGAAAATCAATCTCCCTTTGTATTATTAGTATAACATTCGTTCTGCTTCATTGCAAGTTCTCTTACACCTTTAATTGTATCAAGTGCAAGATCGGATGGAGAAAAATGACCATCCTTATCATTAAAAAACTTCATAATTCTTTCTACAATAATATCATAACACTTTGCAAGTGCAAATTCAAGTTGTGGATAATCTGCACTCTCAATTTTTGACATTGAAGTACATCCATCTTTTTTGACAACGATCCACGCACCTTCTGTAGCAGTTTCCCAAGGATTTCTATAATCCATAGGATCATAATCTTTATAAGTTTGCTTTCTAGCCATTAGAAAAGCCTCATAGACTGAATATTGCCATATTCGTCGGAGTAAACGACCTTCTTAACTCCAACATACTCAAGTGCTGCCTCACACATAGGACAAGGCTTAGAGTTACGAAGAATTCCAGACTTACCGATACGAACAACATACATTGTTGCTCCCTCGGTAATAGAGCGATCAAGACCAAGAACACAACCAAGTTCCGCATGGTGCGTTGCATGACCGCAATTCTTCTTGCGGAAACGATTACCCCAAGAACGATACTTGTTCTTGTTGCAGGAAGTATTGATTACAGAACCTCCACGAACAAGGACGGCACCATGACGATACTCCTTGAACTCGGACTGCTCTGCAACACGCATAGCAAGTTCGACATACCTACGCTTCTTGTGGGACAACTTCGGGTCAGACTCCATAAAGACAATCACCTATTGAACATAAGTAATATACCATGCCCAATAGGTGATTGCAAGTTTTTTAGTGTATGGCTTTATACAGATTGATAATGTCCAGCAATCCAGCGACCCCATCTGTCATAATGACCGGGAACCCATATAATTTGAGAATAATGTAAAGGTACTTCTAACCAAATAAGCCCGTTCCAAATAAATCTAAAGCCAACTCTGGGTACTGGAGAAACACGGTATGGTGGAGGTCTTGGTGCTCTATAAACATAGCGTGTTGCTGGTGGTTGACGAGGTGGTCTAGTTTCGTAACGGGCTGGTGGTGGATGATGGTGCCCATGACGAGCAGGATGTGCTTCGGCGGTATCAATGAAGAGTGCTAATAACAAGGAAAACATATTTTATCCCTCCTAAGTAATTAGACACTCTTCATTGAAAAATATTTAATTTATTTTGCACTTTCTGCTTCTTCAATCATAGGATCTTCATCCCCATCAATATTGTAATATTTAGAAGCGTGTCCTTCCTTAGACTCAAAGTTGTGAATTAGTTCTTTATCCATCAATTCAAGAACACGTTTTCTAAATTTCTCGTTCTCTAGTTTTTCAATCCAGTTTGCAGATTGAAACTTTTCTTTTGTTCCATCAGCATATACAAGAGAGAACCAAGCACCTGTCTGTTCTAAATGTGGTGAAATCTTAACTGCTTCAAACCATGACTCTTCATCTTGAATAGCAACATCTTCACCACCCCAAAGGATCTTAAAAGTACACTCACGACCTTCAGTTCCAAAGCGAGACTTTTTAAGTTTAACCTTGACTTCAGATCCTAGTCTATATCCGTTGTCATCGGTTACGTAGGATGCCTTAGATTTGCGTCCAGTAAGCCATATACGCAACGAGTAGGCATAGGGTAGTGCTTTGCCACCGGGAGTAAAGAAAGGCTCTACAAGGGCTTCTGCGGGCGTGCTAGTGATGTTGGTTTTAAGTTGATTTAATACTACCAAAGTAGATTGCTTATTTGCGATTGGCTGAACAAGTTTTGACATACCTTTTGACAAAATACGTGGCTTTTGTGCCATTGTAGATTGAGGATTGAAGTCTCCTTCAAGATCGGCATTTGCTGGTGTTAAAGCAAGAGAGTCCCAAATAAACAACATTTTATTGTTATTTGCACCAAGTAGTTCTTCAATAGTTTCAAGAACAAACTCAACAGATTGTGCTTGAACATACAAAATATTCTCTACATTACATCCTGCTTTTGCAAGAAAATCGGAATCAAGAGCAGACTCGGAATCAAAATAGATTACATCAATCCCTTGTTTTTGGGCATTGGCGGCTACTTGTGCTGCCATATATGACTTACCAGAAGCAGAAAGACCAGCAATCTCTGTAATCTTTCCTACTGGAATACCTGCCATTTTTCCTTTACAAATAATTGAATCTAACCAACGAGAACCAGTTGGAATCCACTCGGACACATCGGTAGGATTATCGTCAATAAGATTAAATGCTACTTCATTACCTGCTTTTTTATTGATTAAATCTTTAAGTTCTGCAATGGATAATTTTCCATTTTTAGTTGTTGTAGTCTTCTTTGCCATTATTAAACCTCATAAAGAAAAAGGACGGGCATACCACAAGATATACCCGTCCCGCTAGTTTGTCAAGAATTACTTAGCCGAAAATTCCTCAAACGCCGCATCAACAGATGATGCAGTACCCTTGGATTTACCTCCACCCTTTACAATTTCACGGGATGAAGTTTCTGCACTTTCATCGGATGCAAGAGCACCATCGAGAATCTTTTGTACCTCTGCGCTTGTATGACGCTTATAAAGCGTAGTAAAATCTGGAATAGTATCAAGAAGTTCCTTACATTTTGCAGGACCACCATATGCCGGATCACAAAGAGCAGATTCTTTACGACGAGGAGTAATCTTTGTCTCTGGGAAAGCACCGGGAGCGGTTGGCTTTGTATAATCAATTACAAGATCAAAACCAGTTTCTGGATCTGTAATATCACCATAATCTGGATTTAGAACAAGTTGAATAAGAGTTTCGTAGGCACGCTTACCATATGACCAAATTTGTACTCCCTTCTTCTCATCACCGCGAACAATGATTGGAGACATAAAGCGTTGACGAGGGAACAAGTCCTTTGCCATCTTTTGACTTTCCTTATCTTCGTTAGCAGTACCCTCACGCCAAAGTTGTGAAGCAAAATCACAAACGGGACAAGTCTCGTTGTAATTCTTTTTTGGACAAAGGAAGTTTTGGTTTCCTACGCCATAGTGAAACCACATTTCCTTAAATGGATCACCATCTTCGGTAGGAACAATACGGATTGAGTGCTGTCCTGCCTCAATCTTCCACATATTTGTATTTGATGATCCACCACCTTTATTGTTGAGTGAATCAAGTTTTGCCTTCATTTTTGATAGATCAAGTCCCATAATAATACTCCTTGTTGTTGTTAAGAACGAATAAGCAAATCTCCTTACTCGCCATTAGAAAACATAACCACCTTCATACACAGAGTCAAGAGAGATTGTTTCGATTTGTCCAATCATAGTTTTTTCGTTGATAATACGAAAATCCCTTGCCTCTAGATCGTATACTACACGATTTCCATCTTGCAGAACACGATTCACACCACTATTTTTAATTCTATCACTAATCAGTTGTTTTGGTAAATCTTTAACTTCACAGAAAAGCATAGTACGTAAAGTACCATCTTTCTTGGTGAAGGTAATCTTGTATGCAGATTCCATAATACCTACTATTGAATATAAGGGGATTTATAAACTACGTAACAATAATTTACGTCATAATTGGACGAATATACGCCAAACATAATAGAGCAGTTTTCTTCAATTTTAGAATCAATTTGGTTGTTTATGGTGTCAAACAATTCTCCATCGGTGTTAAGTTGTTTGTCGTTGATACAGTAATAATATCTCTTCTCTCTAACGTTGTCAAGCATAAAGAATTTATTTTCTTCACCACCATCGAACTTCATAAGACCAACAGTATTGATGCAATATGTAACTGGTGTTTCTTGATAATTTGACATAACTGGTTCATTATTGTCAAGAAAATTGATCATATGAATAGTAGAGCAAATGTGAGTATATAGTTTATCTTTCACCTGTGTTAGAGGAACTTTTCCTATCGATTTAACAAGTGTATCATACTCAAGGATAAACATCGAGTCAAATCTTTTGGAACGTGTATATTCTTGTAATACATTATACACAACTTTGTCTGTCATCCTTTGTGTCTCGGACAAAAACTTTTGTTGTGGTTTGATATAAAATATTCTTATCGTGCAATGTTTATAGTTTTCAAGAATTCGTAATGATGAAGCACACATAAGTTCTTCACCACACATGATTACATCTAATTCAGTTTCAATCTTGAAATTAAGATTTATAATTTCATTATCGTATTGCTCTGGATCGGATAAGTCTTCAAGAAAATAGTTGCTCTTATCTGTCTTAACATCTGGAGATATTTTATAAACAGAATATTGTGGATAACTATTAAACTTTTCTGCTATTGCAGAACCTATTTTTCCAATCCCAAGGATATTCATTAGTAATAACCTAGTGGTATCTCTAATGCATCAGCAATAAACTGCTTAAGTTTTGGTGTTGTCTTATAATCATCAATATCATCTATAGAAACCCATTTATGATCCGAGTGCTCAAAGTTAAGTTTTACATCTCCATCATAATCATCACAAACATAAAGATAAAGTTTGTTATTGTTATATGTTTTTTTAAGACCAACATAACTAATCATTTTTGCTTTGATACCAGTTTCTTCTTCAAGTTCACGTTTAGCAGCATGATATGGAGTTTCTCCTACCATAATATGTCCACCGGGTAAACTCCAATGTAAAGGCAACCAATAATCAGTTTTTGATCGTTGAACGATTAAAACTTTCTTATCTTTTACTACGACAACAACAACTGTCTCGTTTGTGTCTTTTGGATCTCTTTCCACTTCTTCTCCACTAATACTTATTTAACACCACGCAGGACATTTGTAAATGGGTGTTGCTGTGGTTTTTTGCCGGGGTAAGTTAAAGCCTTATCACCTCTTGCTTGCACCGCTTTATTGATTGCTTCATCGGCAGACATACCAAATAATGACATAGCAGTTAAACAAGCACCAGTAGCAGAACGATTAAATCCATGTGAACAAGTAAATAAAACAGATGAATTAGGATTTTTCTGTAAGAATTTAACAGCATCATTACCAGCAGTTTGTAGTTTACTTATTTCATCACTAGTAGGATTTTCTGTATCATTTATTGAATAAGATAAAACTAATTTATTTGGTATACTTTCATTTGTTCTATCGTAATAATTCTTAATTACATCTACAACTTGATTAGACATAACATAAATTCTATCAAACTCTGGGTTATCTAATACATTAGCCATTACTTTGCCTTTATTTATAGGTGCAGAACCAATGTATATTCTGTCATGCATCTTATCGTAGTCTGTATATTTCTCGGTTTCTTTTTGTTCTGGTTTCTCTTTCTTCTTAAAGAAATCAAATAATCCTTCATCTATGTGATAAACGTTTTCTCCAATTGGAGGAGCAGATTTAGAACGTTCCATTGATGGTTTTTGGGTAAATGGAGGAGTATTTGCTTGTCCACCATGACCAATAACTCTTTTCTTAAGACGAGAGTGTTTTGCTCTCATCTTTCTTTGGAAAGGTTCGTTTTGCTCTACAAGGTTTTTACACTCTTGAATTATTTGCTTCTCTTTTCTCATAGTTTATTTAAGTGTCAACAAGTACTTCAACTTGTTAAGAAGTGCGAGTATTTCATCACGAATATTAAGTAGATCAGTATCGGTATCACTTAGTTCGTTTGATATAGAAGTGAGAAAGTTTGTATATTCATCAAGTTTCTCTTCTACATTTTCACCTAAGTCTTGAAGTTGGATAGATGATGGAGCAGAAACTCTATCATATTTGCCCATATAGACTTCCATAAATGAGTCAATTAAATCACCAAGGGCACCGTAAGTTTGTCCATATGCTTGGTGTCTTGAGAACAATTTGGTTTGCCAATGCCAAATGCGGAGTTGTTGCTCCATCTCAATCATCTTTTCAACAACTTGATCCATTATAATAATCCTTTTGCATTAAATAGTTTGTTTGTAGTTAATTTTCTTCATTTCTCCAAAGTTTGATCCTGCTTTGATATTTACCAAAAACTTTCCAAACTCTGTGGCTGAGAATACATCTACAATTTTAGGAAGCAAATGCTTTTCATCATCTGCCAAATCAACAATGATGTTGTCGTGAATTGTAAATGCAATGAAAGACTTAGAACCCTCCAATAGTTTTGCAACTTTTACCATTTGCTTGAGCACCAAATCAGCAAACGTAGATTGAACAATATACGAAAGTGAGTGGTGTCTATCTGCTTCTATCTCTCTTCCCCAATACGTTGTAACTTTGCTTCCATCCCAATGTTTGCTTCTTACCAATTCTTTGTTGTATATCTCTTCTGCTTTCTTGTTATCAATATCACCATATAACCATGCAAAAATCTTCTTCTTCCCTTCTTCTCTGTCCATACCACCATTAAAAATGTTTTCTATATTCCAATCATGAATATCAACTTTTGGCTGTTCTTTACCAGCAAGTGCAAGAAATGTTCGTAGTTCTGCTCCATTAAAATCAAGTTCCAAAAACCAATCGTTTGTTGGTTTAATTACGTTTCTATATTCCTTATCAAGTTGATGAATAGGAAACGAATTTGGAATAGTAGAAAGTCTTCCTGTCTTTGTTCCAAAAATATCATACTTGATATATGGAGACAAATTATTGTACTTAATCTTTGCTCTTTTTACAGCAGGATTTGCGATTTTAAGATCAAGTACGGAAGTATCAACGTTAAGTCGTTGTTTAGAAATATTATTGCAAACTTTCATGACCTCCACAAGATGGTCATAGTTATTTGGCTTTTGATAATTTTCAACAACGTGCTGAATTATCTTGGTCTTTACAGAAAAGTAATCAACCAAGAAGGACAACGGCACCATATCGTAATAGCAGTTGTGTTCCAAGTCAATCTTAGAAAGAAAAAATGATCGGAAGAAAGCCTTAAACTTATCATTTAAGTATTTCCAATCCTCTGCAAGATGTTGAGGACATACTTCGCTAATTGTTTTTCCACCACAATATAGCGAAACGTATTGTACATTACTATAATTATCCAAAACAGAGTTATAAGTCCAACAATAATGTTGTTCATTTTGGTCTGGTGGATTTTTATAGATTTTGCCGTCAAAGAAATAACCAAAACAATCGTACTTATTGTCGATTACCTCAAAAATCATGAACCCTTCAGTCTGTTCTCTAAACTTAACACAATAGAATTGATCGTGCCAGATCCAACTAATTCTTTCTGTTTTATCTGGCTTTCAACATAATTTAATCCAAAATTTGTTCCTAGGTTGCTGGTTTGTGAAAGTGTTTTGGATGTTATGGAAGTTAGTTCTTGATCGGAAAATTGCACGTTTTGTTCGTTGGCTCTCATTTTAATATATATTTTTAACGCTTCTTGATCACTTACCATAGACGTTACAGATGCTTTTGTCAATAGTGGTCTATCAACAAATTGAGACTTTAGAGTTTTGTTAGTGCATTCATATACCAATTTCTCAAATGGTCTTCTTTTGACGAAAGTGTTATAACCATTATAAAACATATCTCTTATATTTTGTATTTCTAAATTTGTAACATTGTCAAAATGTGATTGAAATATAAAGTCTCTATTATATCCCAAACTAGCCATTGCATCAATCATAACAGGTGAGTCAATATCTGCAACAATTCTCCAAGGTGAATTATAATCAATAAAAAATCCATGTTTTATACATGCGTTCATAAAAAAATCAAAGTTTGGAGATTGTACAAAATTAAACTTTTGTGTATCATTTGAGTATTGCAAGTTTGTTATCTCTATTACCAACCCCGATACGTTCATAGGACAGAAATTACTTTTAAGAAATCCACTCTTTGTCATTGGATTAGTTTGAGCATTTAGTGAATTATGTTTTATAAAGAAATCCATATAGTTATTAAAATCTAATATTTTAGTAGCGTTTCTTGTAACTTCTATATTATTAAAATCTGTAATTAAGTTAGACATATATTCGTTATATCTGTCATCTAAAGATATAAATGCTTTTTCTGGTTTTATAACAGATAGAAATTTATCATCTTTTTTAATTGTCCCAATTGTTGCACATTTTGTAAAAGTTTCGACTAATAAATTAAATTGTTTTTGCACAAAATCCAAAACAAACAATCCATTTTTTTGTGATATAAGTTTAAGTTTTTCTTTTTTTGCAAAAACTGCTTGCAAGTTTTCATCTACTTTACCATAATATTGATATTCTCCAACAAAGAACTTTTTCATTGGTTTTGGAATTTGTGTTTCGTCAACAACTTGAGAACCAGTTACATTATGAGTAACAATACCAATCTCATATTTTAATCTTTCATTAAATGCTTGTTTTGTTGAAAGATTATTGTTACCATTAAATGAAGAATATCTTGATTGCATTATTATATATCCTTTCTGTTTACTGCAATATTGGAACCATAAATGTTTCCACTATCACCCTTAACTAATGGTGAAGAATATCCAGAACCTATCCATTTTGCTTTTACTCTTGTCTCAAACCCATCTAGTCCTAACATATTTTCTACACGATAAACCAAATGATACCCTCCAAGTTTGAGTTTATATGATATTGAATTTGGATCATCTGGTTGTCCTATTTTTCTTCCAAACCCAGATGGATTTATGAATATCATCATACCGTTAAACATTAAATTGTTTCCAACCATTGTTATTTCTAAATCATATGGTGTCATCAATTGTTCTAAACCTAAACCACTAGACTCACGTACATAATTTAATTCACGCAATCCTATTGTTTGCGTTCTAGTGAAGTTGATTTTTTTAACTAATCCTCTATCTTTTCCAAAATAAAAATGATATCTTCCTTTTCTCTCATCAACTTCGCAGTCAATTTTAGGTGGTGCTCTTCTGTCTTGGCAATATATAGCAATATATTCCTGTAAGTTTTGCGTTTGTCCAAATTTTGGCATTACTGCGTTAACAAGAGAACTAAGTGTTGGATCAACAGGTAAGTCATCCAAAGGGGCAACACCAGCCGTAACAATAGCATCGTCACCACCATCAAACTTTACTATAGGAAACAACAATGTATTAATTTTATTTCTACTTCTTAATGCACCAGATTTATCACAATAAGAATTAACCAAGTTATCAATTATTTTGCTTGATAAATCACGAATAAAATATAGTAATGGATATATTTCTCTTTGTTGAGAAATAATTTCATTTGCAAACCATTCGGTAAACCATTCAACACTTACGGGAACATCAAGAATATTCACACTTGTTAGAGATGTTGTATCTTTAGCATCTCTAAATAATGCAGAACCAAATATAAACTTTGGTTTTTCTAATTTATCTAGCGCGGTTTCTGGTTTAGTAAGTTGTATTCCATTATCGTCCGTATAAGTAACAATTGACATTTTTTGATACATTCTTCTTATTGCAATGGCAAATAAATCACCTAAATAAAAGAAAGATACTGTTTTATAACCATCTTGCTCTTCTGGAACAAGACTGCTCAAATCAGTATTTGATGAACCAATTGCTTTTATTGCTGCACTTGCTAAAGCAGATGGAGCAGGTTTTTTGTTTAATACGTTTCCAAATGTTGTAGTTGCTGCACTAAGAGATGTGGCTGGTAGTGCGTTTAATCTGGCCACGGCATCAGTTATTTGTTGATTTAAGGCTATTATTTGCGGACCCACAGAAGGAGTAGTAGTTTTTGCTACCCTTTCACGTTCTGCTTTTAATGTTACAATTTGTGCTTCTAATCTTTGTCTTTCGGTATTTATATTATCTATTTCTATTTGGGTAAGTCCAGAACTTATCTTAACTCCTCGTTTTGCTTGTGCATATGCTTCTGCATTCACTTGAATATAATAAATTGCTCCTTTATCATTTAACTCATTTATAATGCTAGCAAACGCTTCTTGATTTAATCTGTCAATTGTTTCTTGATATTTCTTGGTTGCTTCTTCGTGACTTTTCTTTGCAGCATCAATGTCACTTTGATTAACCCGACTATTTGGATCGCTTGGATCGGAAGAAAGAATTTTATTGTCTATATATAAACGATTTCGTATCGTATCAACTTCTACTTGTTGTTGATAAGTTCTAATAAAATCTGCATCTTGACTTGCTAAAACACTTTCTGTGTATGCTCTGTAATCTACTGTCAATGTTACAGAACCATCTTGATCAAAACTAAAACTATGATCGACTAATGTTAAAGATAAGGTAGTTGTATTTACTTCTAAACTATCTCTTTGAGGTTGATCAAATAATTTTGTGTTTTCTGTTTTCCAACCAATTTGTATTTTTAATTTATAGTATTTTGGATCGTATTGTTTAGCATCGGTGAACTTTTTACCACTTCTTAAAATCAAGTCAGCATACTTAAATCTTTGTATTTGTTTGTCTTGAGGTGTTGATTGCTCAAAATTGAAAACATCAAATTCTTCAACTAAGTCACTTAAACTTTTTGCAAACAAAACAAGTTTTGCTTTAATATCAACTTTAGAAGATACTGGATTTGATCCCTCAAATTGCCAATCAAAACTTTTCAATCCTACATTAATTGGAGATTGATTTGATGGATCAAAAACATTAAGACTTTGCAAATCATTTTTAAGAACTTGACCAGTATTTGATTTTGCATTTAACCAACCAGCATGTGTTGGAAAAGGAATTAAATAATCTATTGTTGAACCATCTTCTATTTGTTGTACTTTGTACAATTTTACAACTGGTGTTAATGAAGAAAGTTGTGCTGTTGTAAAATCAAGAAACTTTCCTTTTAATTGCGAACCATTAATTAAAGATGAAAAATCTTCTCCATCACCTTTCATACCAATCATATAATAGTTTTGTGTTCCTCCACCACCATTAGCAGTAGCAAGATCATAAAAGTCTTTATTGTTACTTGTGCTTTTTCTCCATTTGTAATTATCTTGCGATAATGTACTGATATAATCAATTAAGATACATTGTGCTTCAATTCTTTCATCTGCCGCAGAACCTGTTGTTTGTGCTTGTGGTGATGATACGGGTGTTGGAGCAGTTGCTGGTGGGGGCGGAGGAGATGGTGGAGAAGGGGTTGATATTGTCCGCGATGATGTTACAGAAAGACCGGGGATTGTTTCAAATGTTGGCGTTCCACCACTACCAAGTATTTTTTGTCCAACACCACTTTGTGTTGTGCCGCTTTGGAGTGTTGTTAACGGTGCTACAGGACCAGCGGTTGGTGCTGGTGTTGCAGGAGCGGGGGCAGCGGGAGGAACAGCGACGGAAGCGCCGACAGTTGCTGTAGAACCATTCGTAGCAGCAGTTGTTGCAGCAGTAGGTGTGTTTGCGCTAGAAGCAGAAGTTGTAGAGCCTGCTGAACGGCATCCGGGTTTATAATAATTTTCCGGATTATCACTAAAAATTTTTGATGGAAATATTGAACCATTTAATGATAACCAACTCGCATATAATAATTTATTATTATAACTGGAAAACTTTGGGCTTCTACCTCTATAATAATCACAATATGGACCGGGAGTAGTAATGTCTGGATTGCTTGTATCTAACTTATTAGCAGACTTAACAGTAATCTTACTTGCTCCATCTTGTTTCCATATAATATATGCTTCATATATTGCTGGACCGGGATATAAATTAAGAAGTGTTGCTTCTGTACTGGTAATCACCCCTTCGCTTTGTAAAATACTAGCAATTTCACTAGGAAAAAAACCAGAACCGTCTGGTGGATAACTTGCCATTTTAACCTCTATAATACGTTACAATTCTCTCAAAAGGAACAGGAATATAAACTTCATCACCAATTGTCAAGTGTGCTTCTGTTGGTTTTCCATTGAACCTTGCAATAATCCACCAATATGTTGGATCTTGATAATATGTAGTAGATAGTTTATGATATTTATCTCCTTCTTTCCAAATATGAGTAAAGAATTGCAATGAATTAGTTTGTCCTTCTGTTAATGGAGGAAAGTTTGGTGTTGGAAAATGAGAAATACTTTTTAAGTCTCTTAAGTCTTTAACAAGTTCGTTTGATGTTGTTATTACTCTTAATCTTGAAATTCTTGACATTATTTGTTATCCTGTGGTTTATACAATTTCGCCGCTGGGTGCATTACTTGGTACATTTAATATATTGATTGGGTTTACTTTAGTGTAATCATCATTATTAGTTGTTGTATTAGTAAATTTAGTCAAAGTATTATTCTCGGTTTCATCGTTACCCCAAGGGAAATCTGTTGCACCGTTAAGATTCCCAGTATTATCTTTTAGTTTTCCTATCCAATGATATTTATTATTAGCCTTTCTCCAACCAAGTGTTTCTTCGTGAACAACTGTGAAGTTCATTGATATTTTTATTTCTTTTGCAAACAAGTGAACATTATCGTTTACAAAAAATCCTGCTTCTAAATTTGGAGCATAAGCAAAAGAAGATGGAGCAACAAGAAGACCGTTATTAATATAGTTTTCTCCCATGTCTGGGTTTTCCTCTTTTGTTCTTGCATTTTTTTGCATAAGATTAGCAAATCTAACTCTCAACAAAGGTGATTCACGAATAACGGATGCATTAGAACAAGTACCATCTGGATCGTCATAAACAGGATATAAGAATTGTGTTAATGCAGAAAGTGCGTGTCCGTTTCTATGTGCATGATCTTCGTCATATGCTAAAACTTTCCATGAAACATTAATTTTTCTTGATGTGTTTTGATATCTTTGTATTGGGTCCATTCTGCCATAAACTTGTTCCGCATTAAAGTTAACCGAAAATGACTCATCGTATGCATCTAATATTGCTGGAAATGCTACAGAATATCCTGTTGCAAGGTGTCTAATAAAAAGTTTTGCTGCTCTTGCTTTGCTGTAATAATCACCATAATCACTTGGTCCGTTATTTCCCTTAACAACAGAAGTATCGATTGAGTTAAGTACAGCACCACCGTTATTATCAGGTATTTGCCATTCTTTTGCTTTTTCTGGAGTGTTAGCAATATAATAATCAGCAGATGTATAATTTGTTTCTTCTGTTGTAGGTGGAGTAAACTTACCCACACTTCCTCTAAAAAATGGCACGTTCTATCTCCTTTTTATCGAGGTTGTACTTTTGCTACTTCTGTAGCAAATCTTGAACCATCATCAAAAATTATTTGTTGTACTTTTGACTTAAATGCTGTTGTATCATCAAATTTAATATGTATCTCTTTAATTGATATGTTTACTTTATCTGCCATTGTAGTTGTAGCAGGGGCAACAGCAGTAGTAGTACCACCAGTTGTTCCTCCTGCTGTTTTCATAATGTTTCCTGCTTTTTCAATTCTTTCCAATATTTCAAGATTTGTTGGTGTGTTTAAGGCATCAACAACTTCTATTATTGACAAAGCAACAGAACTTAATCCACGGGCAACTCCGCTTAATTGGTCAAAACTAAGTCTTTCTATAATTTCTAATGTTGGACCTAATTTTGCAAATGAAGAAACCATATATCCAATACCTGCCGATGCTATACCAATTGCAGCACCAAATGCAAGAAATACAGCAGCAGCAACGGCCAATGCTGTACCAACTGTTGCCAATAGCCCTCCACCAGCAGCAGCACCTGCTGCTCCTGCCGCTCCTGCCGCAGCACCTCCAGCAGCGACAGTCCCACCACCACCAAATAATGCAGCAAGTGAGCCACCGAACGCCGCAAGTGCGGCCGACGCTATGCCCATTGCAGCACCTATTCCTCCAATCAAAGATATAATAGAGACTATTATTGCTGCACCACTAGCTAATATTGAAAATAAACTACCAAAACCAAACACAACAAGAGCAATTCCTGCTGAGATAATTGGTGAATCTTTTAGAAATATATTTATACTTGTTATAAATGGTGTAAGAGCACCAACTGCCGTATTAATTGCGGTAAAAAATGGTGACAATAAAGCGGTAATACCCTTCAATGCTTCCATAAACGAACTTAATGCAGGCTCGGATTTTATAATAAGTTCATTTAATCTTTCTTGTGCTTTTGCACTATCTTCTTCTTTTTTCGCTTTTTCGGCTAACATCTCGCCTCTCTCAAACTCATTTAGATTTAAGAACCTCAATGCTTCTGTTTGACTTTTAAGGCCAAGTGTATTTTGTATTATTGTTGCCATATGCTTCTTTTCTATTGAGTCCATACCTTCAATAGAAACACCAGCATCTTGAAATGCTTGCGAAATCAATTTTACTTGTTCTTGAGGTTCGGCAAACATCATCTCTGTAACGCCAAGATAATCTGCACCTAATAAGGCATTAAATTTTCCAACTGTCTCGCCTGCACTCTCAAACGTATCAAATTTAGAAGCAACTTGTATTAACGAATCAATAGCAATACCTGTTGCTGCTGCTTGTCCTTGTAATTTCAACAATGAATCATTACCAAATATCTGTACAATATCGCTATATGTTTGCATTAATTCAGCAGACTCTGCTAAAGAACCGTTCATACTTGCTAAAGCAAGAGTTGCTTTAACAGTTTCATCTCCTGCTTCTTTTGTATTTGTAGCAGAAAGTCCCATAGACTCTCCCATAAGTCTTACGTTTTGAGCAGTTGTTTTGGAATTAATTCCTAATTTTTCCAATTGACCAATTTGTGTTGTTGTATAAATTAAATTTTCTGTTTGTGCATCGGTAAAAGCATTTACACCTTCTGTTGCTTTGACAAACTCCATAGAAATTTGTGGAAGAGATGTTCTAATTGCAAGAGCAGCATTTGATGTATCAACACCAAAACCAGCAATATTGTTAGATGCTTCTCTCATAACAAAAGACATTTCGCTAGTAGGAGTTATAATATCGCCAGTTGCTTTAACATAATTGGCTCTCATTTGCTCAAATGCATTTGCCAACTGCTGACTGTTGCCAACTATTGAATTACCAATATTGTTAAATAAGTTTGATAATCCCTCAAATGTAAAAACTGTTTTACCTACCGCTGCAACAACGTTTAGCAAACCTTTACCAACAGATTCGCTTTTTTCAGTTAATTGTCCAAATGCTCTTACCAAATCAACATTTGATGAAGCCAATTTATTAAATGATTCACTTTGTTTTTTTGCGGCTTCGTTAACGTTTTTTCCTGTTTCATTAACAAACTTAGCCGCATTCTCAACGTCTTTCATTGCATCATCAATATTAGCCATATATTAAAGTGTCCTACATCTATAAATAGAAAACAAATAAAAAATGCAGAGGTTTATCTCTGCATTCTTTCGGTCTATATATTATTTACTGGCTTTATTTGCTTCTTCTTTTTGTTTGTTTTCTTTTTGTATTTGATCAGAAAGTCTTTTCACAAACCAGTTTCTCAATCCAATTGGGAGATTGTAAAACTCTGTAAAACTCCAGCCACTATAATATTTCATGTAGAAGAAGTTTTCATAAACTGCTTCCATATATTTACTACTTAGGCCAAAAGAACTCTGCCGTAAGCGGGATATCGACCTCCTGTGAGTGCGAACAAGAAGAACAAACAAAATCTGTTTTCATATCAAGAGAAGGAGATACTTTTTTGTACATTGTTCTTAAGTACTTAGCATCCATTGCTCTTATGGTAGAAATGAATTTATCAATTGTTTGTTGATCAGAAATTCCATTAACACCAACAATTGACATTCTTAGTTGATCTGTTGATGCTGCTTCCAAAAGGTTCTTTCTTTTTCTGTTTTCGTTTAACTCAAACATGGCTCTTTCATCACGACCATTCAACAATCTCATTTCTACTTTATAACCTGTCTTTGGAATAGTGACCAAAAAGGTTCCAATAGGAGAATATTGAATTTCTCCTTCTTCATGATTTTTACCACAATTAACATCAGCAGAAGTAAGATTATAATTAACTTCGTTTTTTGTTCCACAAGATGGACAATTTAAGTTGAAGTTATATTCTTCACCATATCCTGTTATTCTTGCAGCAACCATAAGAGCAGAACGATCACAAGATAATAATTGTTCAACGCTTATTGCTTTATTGACAATTATGTTTTGTAACATCTTGTCAATCGCTATGCCTTTTTTAATTAATGTTTGAGAAGTTAATAAATCTTCTTCTCTTGCTGTCATATGTCTAAATTCTAATTGTTGTTGTTTATGTAACATATGACCAGCAGGGTAAAACTCACCACCAGATGGTAATTCCACAAACTCAGTAGGCACAACAAATTCTAATGTTGTGCTTGGTACTGATTGATCATGTGAAACATCTGGTGATTGATTAAATCTATCACCATTATTACGCAATATACACCTCTATATTATTGTATTGTAAAATATTTTATAATGTGTCATCGCTGGTTGGATCTTTCCAGTATGACTTACTTTCGCCAACTTTAATTGATGTTGCATTTGGTGCATCACCTAAGTTACGATTTATTTGTTCGCAAGTAGCCCAATCGTATTTAACTGTTAATTTTAGAGTGTTTAATTCGTCACTATCATACTTGTATGAACCCCAATCAATTTTCATAGCAAATGCTTGATTTAGTGTCCATCTTTCTATGGCCAAACCTTCATCGTCTATTTGTTCAACAAAAATAGTTCCAAGTGCGGAAACTGATTTTCTTTTAGAAATATTAATTAAATTTCCGCCACCGCTGGGAATTTGATAGCCCATGTAGTGTAAAAGTTGTGCCAAAGATGCTGCTGTATCAACTGGGTCTGTTGGATCTACAAGTTCGATATCAATATCATTCCAAGTGACTGAGCCGGGATAATTAAACGTATGATTTAAGTATCTGTGTTGCGCTGTTTTAATTTCAGCAGAGGGTTTGGTAAAAGATTTAGCAAACCACACAGTTTTATCTGTATCATTCAATGCTTGAATTGTTACCTTAAATCTTGATTGTCTTTTTGGATCATGACTTCTTCCGTCAACAGCACTCCAGAATGGCATAGTTTAATTTCTCCCTTATATCGTAAATAGTATTAATTCACAAAAATCCAATTAAATTGTATTAACTAAGCAGTTGGTAATGTTGCACCAGAACGTGTAATGATAAAATCAATTGCAATAAATTCTATTGCTCTTGCTGGTTTAATATACACTTTAGCGTACATAACGTTTCTATCAACCAAATCTGGTGTTGTTGTAGTGCTATCAAGAACAACTCTATACTCAGTTACACCACCACGAGAAGCAACATTTCTTAAGAAAATTTCTGCTTGATTTCTAAATTCAGCCCAAGTTGCTTCAATGTTTTGTTGGAACAATATATTTCTTGAAATCTTTGTTATTTCTCTCTTGACATATAACATTAATCTACGAACGTTAATTCTGTCAAGTGCAGATGGCGTTACTTGTAATGTCTTTTGACCATATATAACCAATCCCTCCGATGGGAAGGAAGCAATTGGGTTTATGTTGGCTTCATATAATTCATCTCTTTCATCAGCATTTAATCTGTATGAAATACCAATTACATTCAATCCTGCTGCTCCTGCTGAAATTCCACCTCTAACGAAACCTGCTGGAGCGAACCATACTTCGCTTGCTGCCTCGGAACTTGCAAAGGTTCCAAGAGCAATAACAGATGGTGGTACAAACAATTGTTGCTTGACAGCATCATCTTGAATTTTAACGTATGGGAAGAATGCACAACCATAACTTGAGTTGATGCTTCTATCAACTAAGTTGTCTGCTGCTTCTTGTGGATCTGGTCTTCTGCTTGAAGCATCAAGTGAGATATCTTCATAAACAGGAACATAATCGTTTTCAACGTCGATGATACCTAGTGCATCACCTCTTTCTTGACAAACTTCAACTAAGTTTTCAGTCAATGTGGTATTGGTAACACCGGGCATTGCAATCAAATTACATTCAACAAAGTCAACATCATCAATAGTATCTAATGCTCTTTGCAATGAGTAATAAGCATAACTTGTTGTTTCGGTAGCACCATCAAGAATGTTGTTATTGATTATTGGTTCTTTTTCTTTTATATTAAAACCATCATAACCACCGTAAAGTGCTACGGTAAACTTGGGCAATACATCGTTTTGTAGAACATATGAGTAACCACCAGAGAGTGCAGTTGCAGAAGTACCTGCAACTCTTGAACCTTCTGTGTATGAAACACCAGTTACTGCTCCAACTGCATTTCTTGTAACGATTAAGTCATCAAGAGAGAATTTGTAAGAGTATTGAGTGGCAGATGATGTGTTGTCAAATGTGGAGAACTCTGGTGGCAATGGGAAAGCAAGATCGCTTATACCTCTGTCAAAAACAACGCTTGTGTCGGATGTTTGATAATCTGCACCAAAGTATGCTTTTTTAACATTTCTTATTCCGTGGTCTGTATAGTCAGCACGGGTTGCGAATGATGGGAATACGAAAGAACCAGTAAATCCTACTGGACCTGTGTTGACGAACAAGTTTGCGTTTCCAGCAGTATCAGCGATACCTGCATTACCTTTTGCATAAACATCTGTAAATTGTGTTGAAGAAGATGTTGATGAACCAAATGTTGAAGCATATGCGCTACCAGAGAATACTGTAAATCCCTTGAACTTCATACCACCAAGAATACCAAATGGAAGGTAGCGTGCATCGGTTGCAGCAGCATCAACATCCTCGTTCATAACAATTCTAATGTATTTGGATTTATTATCGTAGTTTCCAAATTCATTTAATCTTTCGTTAGCATCATCCCATTCGTAATATTTATCACCAATTTTTCTTGCGATATAATCTTCCGAGTTTGGATCAAGATTTACTGCGGTAAATGTCTCTAAAACACCTCTTGATTTATCAAGATCAGATGCACTTCTTACTTCAACATCAAATGAGCCATATGGATATATGTCTGGATATGCTGCTGCTTTAATATTGGCTAATGAGATTTTGGCATTTTTTTGTGACCACTCACCTTCTTCAATGGCAACAAATTTGAACAATTTAGCCATATCAATTGGATTGTAAGAACTAGTATTGTTTGTAAGGTCTTGAGAAATGAACCAGCCAGTTTCTGCTGCTTGTGATTCCATTCTTATATTGCCTTTGTTGGAAGAACCACTTTGTAATGCAAGTATCATACCAAATCCATAATTGGCAGTTAAGGTAGAGACAGGACCAACAACTTCTGCAATTGATCTTTCAAATGTTTCACCTAACCAGTATATTTCTCTGTTGGCAGTTGTTGTTATATTAGAGTTTGTGAATGTTGGATTTGTATTGAAAACTTTTCTTATGTATAAATCGGAACTTGGTTCAAAGTTAAAAGCAGTTTTTGTTACTTGACCACCAGATGCATTTCTTATTATAGCAGTAAACTCAGCATTATCACCAGTTGCACCAACGATAATTGAAGAGCCTGTTACTTGAACTGCGCCGCCTCTAAGTGTTCCAGAAAGAGAAATTGAACCACCATTGTCAATGTACCAAACTGCTGCTAGAGTACCAGTTACTGGCACAGCAGATACTTGTTGTGCAAATACGAACAAGCCATATGCACCACCATTTGATGCAACTGTTGCACTTGCTGTTGCTACTGTTGTTTGCCAGCCTGCTTTTCCAGAAGTTGTTGCGCTTGGTGATTGTTTACCTGTAATACGGAAGAATGTAACAGGACCAACATTAGCATTTAAATATGCTTGTGCGGCGTATGGTGCATAGGTTGGTGCAGCATAATTTCCTTCTCTCCAAACATCGCCACCAATATTACCGGGAATAGGCTCGCCAAATGATTGAACAAAATCCTCATAAGAAGCAACTTGTACTGGACGCATTGATGGGCCGTGTACTGATCTACCAATGATAATTGGGCCAACTCCAACTTCATCTGCTGGGATAACAGACATATCTATTTCTGATATGTAAACTCCGGGAGAAACGAAACGGTATCTTGATGCGGACATGCTTGGAGGACTCCTATGTTTATTTAAATATCTGGAAGTAAATAGTTACAAAATTGTTAAAATACCATTGTTTTATTTAAGTGTATTAATAATAACACTTTCTCTTGGTAACTTAAATTCAACAATTGTTTCACGTATTATTATATTGGGAGAATCACTTTGATCTGAATCAGAGAATATATATCCTAAAACATCAAATTTTATCTCCGACATATATGTTCTTTCGTTGTTTTGCATGTTCTTGACGTTATTATTTAGCGTAACAATAGAATCAGTTGGATATAATAATTCATAACTATGTCCGTCGCGACGTATGGAAAACACTCTTGATTGTCCGTTTACAGCAACAAATTGTGTTATCATGCTATTCATTTGTTCTAGGTAATAACTTTTTAATGTTATTGTATAAGAACATTTTACGTGTACAGGAATAGGAGCAGATATTACTTCATATACTATTTTTTTATTCTTTGACTTTTCGTTAAACTGTTGTGCTTTTCTAAAAACATCAGCATTTGCAAATTCTGTTGTTTTTGCTTGTTGTATAAGTTTATCTATTGATATAACACCAGAACCATTATAATAATCAAATTTAGATGGTATTGATGCTTGATACTTGCCTCTAAAATTTGCAGCAGGACTTGTACCTGTTCTATCAATAGAAATTAAAGGAAGTATTAATCTACCAGCATCATCTCTTAAGTCTTTATTGTTCTTACTTTGAAATGCTCTTTCGGCTGAAGTCCAAATAATAGGAACTTTTTTATATCCTTCGTGCGATAATAAATTCACATTTATTCTATCGTTTAGCCAATCATATACGGCATAATCAATAGTTTCTAATTTTGATGGAGATAAAGGTAATGTAAATTTTTTAGCGTCTATTGGTCTTTGCATTTATTTTATCCCACAAATATCAAGGATGGTATTTTTTGTCCAATCTTTTGTAGATTGTCTGACACAGCACCTTGTTGTTCAATAATCTTTGGATATGTCATCTCAGCAAGGATTGTCTTTAATTCGTCACGCAATTCTTTCTTTTCAGTTGCTGCTTCAGTCAATAATGCTGGTCCGTTTAGTGTGACATTTTCACCGGGAATTGGAATAGTTGCAAACTTAGAACGAATGTGACCTAATATTTCTTTGCATACTGCAAGAGCGTATCTACGTATCCATTGTTTACCAATTGAATTGATACTTTCATAGGGTATATTTGCAAATGGCAAAGTGTTCATGTTGTTTACACCATTGACACCAGTATCAATTCCTGTCTCGCTTTCTGTCCAAGGATCGGATGGAATAGAGAATTCAACCCAGAAGTTTTGAGGAGTTGCGATATTTGGAACTGGAAACAATCTTAATTTGTTGTTTTTAATCTCAAAAGAATAGTGAGAGTTTCTTGTGTAAATGGCTGTCTCAAATGCCATTGCTTGAAGTTTGTTTTGCCATGTTGGAATAACCTCAAAAGAACTATCATCAGCATATTGACCATAAGATGAAAGATTACCAACAGCATTTAATCCGCCATAATAACCAAAAAATCTCCACATTGATTGTGGTGTTCTATAGAAAACTCTTCTAATAATAACTTTCTTTGATCCAACTTTTCCTACGTATGGTACGTTATTTCCATCAACGTCAACACCAGATACAGAAGCGGATTCAATTATGTCTTGCAAATCATAATCTTGAACATCAATTACCGTGCTCAATGATGCTGAATATATTGGATCATTTGATGATAGTCCACCTTCAAGTGCATATGCTTTTCCAAAGTTTCTAACAAAATCAAGAGAATATTTAGGATACTTTAATGCAACATTTGATGCTGATAATGCATTTGTTATCTCACCATCTTGATCAAATGAACCAGTTGATTTACCAAGCATTGATGGCAATGCGTTTACTGCTTGATGGAGATTGACAAGATAAGAATATTCTAATACTGCTTCTTCATATGCTGCATATACATTACCAGTTGTTAGTTCAATATCAAGAACATCACCACCAAGTTTCTTATAAACATATGCTACTTGATCAGCAGCACCAGATATAAATGCAGCAGAATTGGAATAAATACCAAATGGCAATGCAGATGGAACATCGGCAAGATTACCAGCAGAAGGGAGCACAATAGCACTTAATGTGCTGACAGGAGTTAAGGTAGGAACAGCCATACAATAAATAGTTTATAATAAAAGAAACCCCTTTCTTTTGGAAAGGGGTTCTCACAAAACAACAAAACTAAAGTTTTAGTTTAGATTAGGCGTTTCCACCCCATGCAATAATCCACTTATCACCAGCACTTGAAGAAGCATATACACATACAGCACCTTGACTTCCAGTTAAGTTAAGTGAAGCATTTGGTGCAAAACCATTAAATGCTGAACCTGTGCTTGGATAAAGTTTCAATGTTTGATTGGAAACAACATTTCCAACTACATAAACTTCACCATTTGTTGCTGCTGGGAGTTGTACACCTTTTGTACCATCAGCAGCGGTAACCATAGTAACATGGCTTGCAATTGCAGCAGAAGATGAAACACTTGAACCAGAAGCGGCCAAAGTTCCAACATCAGACAAAACTAAACCAGATTGAAATGTACTGTCGGCAGAAACTGTTACACTTGTCATTGTTTGTGCAGCAAGTTCTTTTCTCATTCTTGAAACGCTAAATTTAGAACCCATAATAAAATCCTCCTTATTGGAAAACCAACATAATAAATAGTAAGAAGCACCGCGAATATAAAAACATTAAACTAAAATCCTAATGCTCCCCATTTTGGAGAAGAGCCAGTATCAAAACAAATCAACATAACGCTCCTACCTCTATCTATCAATAGAGAAGCATTTACTACTCCATCATTTATTTTTCCATTTACAGGAGGATAAAGATGAAAAGTATTGTTTGTTGCATCATCATTGATAATTATAAAACTCATTCCAAGATAGGCTGAATGACCGGAACTTAGAACAAATGATTTTATATTATTATCACTAGTGCAGCGATAAATATAACTGCCTGTCGGTAGCACAGCAGCAGTTGCTTGTGATGAACCAGAAGCTTGTATTGGTCCTATATTTATTGCATTATTTGTACCATAATAAGTGCTAACACTTGATGTATAATTGTTGAAATCATTTACTAATACATAATTGTTTTGATTAAAACCAGATAAATTACTGGCAGTTAAAGCTTGTGAAGCCGATATTGCATACGAAGCTGTTGCTGCATATGATGCAGATTCAATAGAACCAGTAATTGTTAAACCAAATACATTTGCATTAAACGTCACATCATCATTGAAAATTGTCGTTCCATTATGAATGGCGTTTTGCTCAGTAATTATTGTATCCGTTGCAATTAAAGGAACTGCTTTACTTTCTAACAATTTTCTTAATCTTGATAAACTAAATTTGTTTCCCATTATTGTTCTCCTTTATTCGCAACAATAGGTTTATTATTTATTATACTATAGATATTCACCTATAGCGAACATAATAAATAGCTTTAAACATTTTCATATTTATTTATTTTTTGTTAAAAATAAAAACCCCCCGATATTTCTACCGAGGGGCTTCTTTTGCTAATAGCGTTTAACTATTAAGCGCCGGACTCACCGAACAAGCCACGACAGATGACCAAACCGTAGAAGTCTGGACGGATCATCTTCTTGGCATAACGGGTCATAACGCCTTTACGTGGTACGAAGTCCTCGATACCAAAGATGGTTGGAGTGACTTGTAATGGTACGTATGGTGCATATACGAAGCCGCTTTCAAGGAAGGAACTTCCCTTACGACCGACGAGGATTACGTTACGGAGGAAGTATGGATCAACGTATACG
>SXGQ01477123.1_pt1 | contig 24847 bp, 21 predicted proteins | sample 3178371 | NCBI WGS metagenome assembly SXGQ01 (sample SAMN11356859, study PRJNA531348) | freshwater metagenome | isolation source: freshwater sample F1-20 | place: China: Fuxian Lake, Yuxi | collected 2017-12-25 | reverse complement strand
CGAACCGCTGGCGGCATGGGTGAAGCCCAGCAGCACGTTCATCGTGGAGGTTTTGCCCGCGCCGTTGGGACCGAGGAAGCCGAACACTTCGCCCGGTCGCACGGTGAACGTGAGCCGGTCCACGACGGTCCGGGTGGCGCGCGTCTCCGTGTCCCGGTAGGTGACGACGAGTTGCTCGATTTGAATGACTTCAGTCATAGCGAACGGGGTTGGTTGGATGGGGACCGGGCCGGTTCACCGCCGGACGGCAGTGGCGCAGAGCAGAGCAAGGTCGGAGCACAGGGATGGTGCGTGCCAGTCACGGAGAAAGATTAAGCCGTGCGGCACCCCTGCGTTCCGGGCTGCGAGACAAAGCTCTGCGCCACGGCGGTCAGGCGGTGAAGGGTGGTTCCACATGAGGAGTTCCACGTTGGGCGGGGAAGGGTGGCTGCCGAGAAAGTCAGAACCGGCAGCCACCGGTTTCCTTCGCAGGAGCCAGGCGCGGTTTAGCCTGGAGATTGGATTCGTGCGCGGCGGAGCGCCGTTAGTTTTGCGCGGCCTTCACGAGCGTGCGCACGTTGAAGTCCAGCATATCCAAGTAGGTTTTCGCCTCAGGCACGCCGCCGACCATGATGGGCAGGGTGATGAGCCGGGCGCCGGTCTGGGCCGCAATCTGCTTCGGAGTTTTCTCCGAAAACTGCGGCTCACGGATGACCAGCTTGACGCCGTCGGTCTTCATCCGCTGGATGAGGTCGCGGATGTGTTTCGCGGTCGGCTCCACGCCGGGCCGCAGCTCAATGGTGCCGGCGGACTGGAGGCCGACGCGCGCGGCGAGGTAAGGGAAGTGGTTGTGGTAGGAAACGAACTTCACTCCGCGCAAAGGCGCAAGGAGCTTGCCGAGTTCGGCGAGTTTGGCGTCGAGCTTCGCGAGATAGCCGTCGCGCCCAGCGCGGAAAACGGCTTCATGCTGCGGATAGCAGCGGCAGAGGCCGTCGCAGAGGTTGTTCGCGATGAGGCGGCCACCCTCGGGGTCGAGGTTGTAGTGCGGGTTGCCGTGCGGATGGACTTCGCCCAGCGAGCGGTCGAGCGAGGCGGGAATTTCCAGCGGCTTGAGGCCGGTGGAGGTGTCAATGCAGTGGGGCTTGCCGAACTGAATGCGCGGGTTGCGCGCGGCTTCGAGTAGGCCGGGGAGGAAGGCGTGTTCCATGTCCATGCCCATGTGGAGCAGCACGTCGCAGCGGTTGAGCTTGCTGACGAAGCTGGGCTTCATGGGGATGGAGTGGGGGTCTTCCGCGCCGGTGGCGAGGCTTTCCACATTCACGAGGTCGCCGCCGACCTGGCGGCAGATGTCCGCGAGGTCGGGGATGGTTGCGATGACACGGATTTTGTCCGCCGCCGCGCCGGTGAGGGCGAAGGCGGTGACGCAAAGCGCGAGGAGCCCGGAACGGAGCGAATATGGGTTCATGTTCGCAAGCGGTTAGCGGGCGCGGAAGCCGTGCGAGTGTTTGCCGAGGATGTAGGTCCATTGCAGGAACAACGCATGGTCGTCCTGCTGGCCGGAGACGGCGGAGCCACGGACGTTGCGGCTGTATTGCAGACGCCACATCTGGAACTCGGAGGGCCGGTAGGTGAAGTAGGGCGAGTAGCGCTCGTTGTCCCACTTGAGGTTGGAGACGCTTTGCACCCAGTCGTAAAGGAAGCCGACGCTCCAGCGGCGGTCAATCTTCCACGCGCCGTAGCTGTAAACGCCGCGTGAGGTGATGGCGCCGCGAAACTCGTCGCCGGTGAGCGCAGTGGCGTCGGGGTCGAAGTCGAAGCTGCCGGAGTTGTAGAGCAATTCGCTGCCCCACTCGAAGCCGTAGTCCTTGCCCGGCGGATGATAGCGGAGCGTGAGGTCGAGGCCCGTGAGGCGGCGACGGCGTTCCGTGAGCGTGCTGTCGTCCGGCTGCACAAGCGCGCCGCCCCGGTTGTCGCCCTTGTCCGCGAGCAGGCCGGAAGCACCGAGGTCGAGCGACCAGCTTTGGCCGAAGTCGAACGTGGTGGAGAGGCGGCCCCAGAAGTCGAGTTCGTTGAAGTTGCGGAACTTGCCGGGAACGTTCTGTGCGTCGCCGAACTGATTACCCACGCCAAGTGTGAGATTCAGATAGTGGTCGAACGGAAACAGGTAGCTGACTTCGAGGCCGTCGGTCTTGGACTCGCCGCCCACGAAGTTTTCGAGGGCGAGCGGGCGGTTGACGAAGGGCAAGTCGTGCTCATGGCGGCTGGAGAGCCGACCAAACTCGCCGAAGAACCGGCCCGCGCGCAGGCTGGTGTTCAGCGGGAGCGAATGCAGCACGAGGGCCGCTTCCTCCACGCCGAGCGCGGCCTCGCCGCTGTTGTCATCGGTGGCGTTGGCGATGAGGTAGGCCTTGGCGAAGGGGTCCACGCTGGCCTCCAAGCTCAACTCCGCCGAGCGCAGGAAGAAGTCCGCGCCGCCGGGCCGGCTGGAACCGGTCTTGTCGCTGCCCTTGCTCGCGTAGGAGAAGACGCCTTCCCCCACGAAGCCGAGCTCCACCGAGAGCTTGCCGCCCCGGTCCTTCTTCAGTTCGTCACTGAGTTCGGTGACGCGTTTCTCAAGCTCGTTAATTTTCGGCTCCGGCGTGGCAACCTTCGCCCCAGGGATGGCTGGCTGGCCTTTGAGGATTTCGATTTGTTTCTTGAGTGACTCGATCTGCTCCGCCTGCTGCCTCTGGATGCGCAGAAGTTCTTCGAGCTGTTTGCCGAGTGCTGCTGGATTTGCTTCCTGCGCCACGAGCGACATCGCGCTCACGACAAGGGCGGAAGACAGGCCCACAAGTTTCTTTAATTTCATTTCAATGGCTCTGAATTGGCGTCGCATGAACATCATGCGACAGGGTTTTTCCGACGGGACTGACACTGACCAACTGACCGACTGAACTGCGGGTGGGTGAGGTCAGACCGTCGGCGGAGCGCGACCAGCGGGGAGCAGATGGGAAACAGGCGCGACGAGGATGGAGGTCGGCGCTGCGGGCGACCGGGACCCGCCCCGGACCGCTGCGGGCAGCTCGGCGTCGAGCACGGGCAGGAGGAGCTTGCCGTCGGCGAAGTGTTTGACGACGCAGTCGTGGTCCGGCGCGTTGTGGTGTGCGTGGACGCAGGCGTGGGCCTTGGGGGAAACCGCTAGGAAGCCAATCGCCACCAGCGCGCACACGAGCGCCAGCGCGACGAGCAAGCGCGCGGGCGAGAGATGGTTTTGGCGGTTGAGTTGCAAGACATTTGCAAGTAACCAGAGACTGGAAGACGAAGCAAGCGGTAATTTCCTGCCGCGCGGACTGCTGCGGTTCATCCTCGTCCGGTGGCGATGAGCTGTTCTGACTTCGCCGCCACCGTCCGCGCGTGATCCGCCTTTCGATACGCCCCGAAGTCGCTGAACCAATATTTCTTGGCGAGGCGATACATCCAGTGCTTCTCCGGGATTTCCTCGCCGGGCAGCCATTGGCTGAAGCGCGGCGTCATGGCGTCGAGTTCCGCCAACGCGGTGCCGCGCACGGTGGTGTCACGCGCGCCGTGTTTCACGACGAGTTGCTTCACCAGGTCGGGCCGCTCGAGCACGACGCAGCTGCGCTTGTGATGGGCGCTGAGTTCGCGGAAATCTTTCAGGAACGCGCTGTCGCGCATCGTGGCGTAGATGCCGCGCTTGTCGCGGATGGTTCCCGTGGCGAGCAGGATGTCCACCGGCTGAATGATTCGAGGGAGGGAATTTATGAGGAGGGCAGGAGGGCAGCAGGAAGGGAATTGCTTCGGCATTGCTCTTGCCCTTTAGAGATGCAGGGCCAGATCGGCTCCGCAGAGATCAGCGGCGCCCAGGTGGATGGGTGAGGTTCAGCTTCGCCCGCCAGCGATGAGCTTCTTCTTCGCCGTGTCGCAAGTGCGCTGGCAAATCACTTCCGGCCCAGATAGCGCACGACGGCTGCGGTGCGCGACTGCACGTGGAGCTTGCCGTAAATCGCGTGCAGGTGTGCCCGCACTGTGCTGAGTGAGATGCCGAGCCGCTCGCCAATTTCCTTGTAGAAAAAGCCCTTCGCCAGATGTGCGAGGATCTCCCGCTCGCGAGGCGTTAGCTGCTCGAACTCGGCTGTCGGCTGCTGGATCTGCTGGAAGTGGCTGACCACTTTGCGGGCGATGCCCATGGACATTGGCGAGCCGCCTGCGTGCACGCGTTCAATGGCTTCCACCAATTCGCCTGGCGGCGTGCTCTTGAGCAGGTAGCCGCTCGCCCCGGCGCGCAGGGAATTGAAAATCTGATCGCCATCCTCGTAAGTCGTGAAGATGAGCACCTGCAGGCGCGGCAGCCGCTCCTTCAGGCGTGCCACGCACTCGATGCCGCTCATGCCGGGCAGGTTGAGGTCCATCAGCACCACGTCAGGCGCATCGCCGGGCAGCAGCTGCACAGCCTCCTCGCCGCTGGCACAGGCGCGCAGATACTTGAGTCCGGGTGCGCGCTTCAGCACTGCGATCAGTTGCTCACGAGTCGCGACCACATCTTCCACAATTGCAAAGGTGATGGGCATGAGCTGTGTCGTGCAGGATGTCAGAGATGCGGCGCTGATGCCCGTTGAGCATTCATTCAAGGGATGCCTGAGCCTTCGGCCAGGGCAGCTCAACTTGGACGCGCGTTCCCTGGCCGGGCCGACTGGTGATTTGACACGCCCCGCCGATCTCCGTGAGCCGTTGCTGCATGTTGCGCAAGCCATCGGCCAGCGCGTTGTCCGGCGCGCTGGAAAAGCCCTGCCCATCGTCCTCCACCGACAGTTGGAACGACTGCGCGGAGACGGTCGCGTGCAACCGGACCTCCGTGGCCCGGGAGTGTTTCACGACGTTGTGCAATGCCTCCTTTACGACGAGAAAGAGGTGATGCCGCACCTCGGCGGCCACCGCGCGGGCCGGCGGTTGGAGCGGGAAATCCACGCGGCAGCGCACGCCCGCGACGCGGAGGAAATCCGCCGCGAATTGTCCCGTGTAATCCAGCAGGTGTGCCAGCGTGTCATTGCGCGGGTTCACGGCCCAGACGATTTCATCGAGAGTCTTCATCAGATGACGAGCGGTGTGGGAAAGCGTGCGTGCGTGTCTGCCCGCCGTTTCCGGAGAAGCTAGGCTCTGCTCCACCAGATCGCCAAGCAACGAGATTTGCGTGAGGTGCGCGCCGAGGTCGTCGTGGAGGTCCTTGGCTATGCGCCCCCGTTCGCGATGCACTGCGGCCTCCTGCTCGATCCGCCGCAGCTTCGCGCGCAGCCGCCGTAACGACACGTAGCGCACCATCACCACCAGTCCCAGCGTGAAGGCGCCGGATGCACCAAGGCGGAACGAGCCTGTCTGCCAGAAGAGCGGTGTCACCGTGAATGCCAGCGCCGCGCCGGCTTCATTCCACACGCCGGTCTCGGTGCAGGCGGTGACACGGAACTCGTAGCGACCCGCCGGCAGCCGCGGATAACTCACGCGTCGCTCCGCGCCGACCTCCACCCAGCCTTCGTCCCAGCCCGTGAGCCTGTGGCGAAAAATCACATTCTCGGGTCCGCTGAAACTGGGCGCGGCGTATTCCACCTCCACCTTGCGATGCCCGCCCGACAGCCGCGCCTCTGTGCCCGTGCCCAGAGGCAGGCCATCCACCAGAACGCGCTCGATCAACACCGGCGGCACGGTGTCGCGGCGCACCCGGTCGGGCTTCACCACGGCCAGGCCGGTGCGCATGGGAAACCACAGCCGCCCATCCCGGCCTTGCAGTGCGCCGGGCCAATGGCCGTAGTTGGCCTGCAGGTTCCGCAGCCCTTCGGCGCGTTCCTGGGGCACCATGCGGATGCGTCCGGCCCGCCCATCAGCCACCGCCTGCAACTCCGTGAAGGGCACGCTGAACAACCCGCGCGTGCATGCCACCCAGAGTGCCCCGTGGCCATCGGAGAGCAGCGAGGAAACGTAGCCATCCGGCAAACCCTGATCGGGGCCGAAGCGACTGTAGTGCCCGTTTTTCAACCGGCCCAGCCCTGTCCCCGCGTAACCAATCCACAGCACCCCATCCGGGGTTGCGAGCAGGCTGCGGATGGGCTTGGGCTGCGGCAACGTGCGCGCGGTCTCATCCGCGAGCACCTCGCCGTCCACTCTGAGCAGTGTTCCATCCGGCGTGCCCAGCCACAGCCTCCCGGCGGCGTCTTCCGCCATGGCCCGGACCACGCGGCTGCCCGGTGGCTGCGTGAAGAGCTTAATCTGGCCGTTGCGCCACCGCTGCACCATGTTGGGACTTTCGGCACCGGAACTTTCCATCCCGGCCCAGAGCGCGCCAGCCTGGTCGAGCAACAGCGCCCGCACCGCCATCGGTCTGGCACCGGCGCCCAGCCGGAGCGGTGAGATGATTCCGTTCACCAGTTGCAGGATGCCGTGTTGCCGCGTCCCTACCCATACGCCGCCTTCCCCGTCGCCGATCACACAGGTGGCCTCGATGCCCTTCCACGTCTCGCCCACTGAGACTTTGCGCCAGCGGCCCATCTGATGACTGGCCAGCTCGCCGTTCAACGCGACGGCCCAGATGCGCCCGGCCTGGTCTTCGCAAACGGAACGAACCGTCTCGAAGGGCAGCCCCGTCGCGGTGCCCTGCAGTTCGATCACGCGCGGACGCACCCGGTTCAGCCCGCCGCCGCCGGTGCCCGCCCACATATTGCCTTCTGTGTCCTGTGCGAGGCTCACGACTTCGCCGTGGGTCGTTTTCACCCGCACGGCTCCGGCTGGGTCGCACCGGAACATCCCGTCCGTCGCAGTGCCAACCCACACCGCCCCCGCCCGGTCTTCAAACACCGTCCGCGACTCCACGCTCGGGTGTTCCTTGGTCAGAGTTGCCAGCGGCTCCGGTCCACCGCCTTCCGCAAACCGAAACACGCGCCCCCCCGCGCTGACCCACACCCCGCCAGACTGGGCCGAAGTCAGTTGGGCGGTGCGTTCCGGCACCGTGAGCAGCGAAATGAACCGGTCTTTGCGCCAGACTCCGATGCGCCCAGACTTCGCGAACCAAAGCTGCCCGGTCGCGTCGCTTGCCACCCAGCACGCGCCCAGACCCGTCAACCCTTCTGCTGCGGTGAAGCGCGTCACCTTGCCCGCTGCGATGCGGCACGCCGAACCATCCGTGTAGCCCGCCCATATCGCTCCGTCAGCGTCCTCGGCCAGCACGAGGGGACGTTGAACGGTCAAGCCCTCCTTCGCCGTGAAGACATTGGTGCTCCGCTCCGCCAGCGCGACCAGCCCGCCGCCATCCAGCGCAACCCACAGCCGCCGGTCCCGAGCGAAGAGAAGTGTGCGCACCGGCTGCCCCTCGCCCGGCGCGCTCGGCGGCAAGAACACACGCTGGAAACGCACGCCGTCGAACCTTGCCAAACCATTGAGCGTGGTCACCCACAGATAACCCTCGGGCGACTGCGCGACGCCCGTGACCGTGTTTTCCAGCAGCCCTTCCTCCAGATGCCACGAGCGCAATGACCAATCGTCAGTCGGCGCCGTCGCCGCGCACGCCAGCACCCGGAGGCAGCCGGCGAGCACAAGCCCGCGCACAAGGCGCATTCGTGGTTGGCAGAGGAACATGGTCAGGGAGATTCTGCCAAACAGCTCAGTCCTTTCAAGCTGTGACGGCGAGCGTCCAAGCGCTCCCGTTCCTCCGTGAGCAATGCCAGAATGGGTTACTACTTTCCGCCCGGACCCACGTATTTGACCGTCTTGAGCCGCTGGTCCAATTCCAGATGGCCACCCGGCGGCAACTGCGGCAGGGACAGCTTGCTGGCGGTGACGAGTTCGGCCAGCGACTTGGGCATCTTTCCCGTGCGCTCACGGTGGTCTTGCAGGGCGTAGTTCAACTCCTCCACCGCTCGCGCTGCGTCAGCGGCTTTGGGCGTCGGGGCAGAAAGCTCCGCCCCCGTTTGCGCCGAAGGTTCGGCCACCGGGGCTGGCCCGGACTGCGGTTCAGACCGATTGCGTCTGCAACCCGCTTGGGTCAACAGCGCCAGCAGTAGCAGACAGGCAGCGAAGCGCCCGAAGGTGAAAGGAAGCGACTGGGTTTTCATGGTCTTTTCCTGGGCAGAGCCAAGGCCGTCCTATTTCGCGGCGGACACACGCGCGCTCATCCAATTCCAATCCGTCACATGGTCGGCGTTCACCGTCGTGGGCACGACATCGTAGTTCACTGCGCCGCCGAAGCCGGGGCCGGTCCAGCGGTGAATCTCGGAGTGGCCATCGGCGAAGGAAAAGCCGCTGGCATTGTTGTGATACGTCGCGGGCTTGTCGGCAAAATGCCCCGGCTCAACCATGCAGGCCGCAAACTGGCTGTCCGTGATGCCCGCCGGATGCTCCTCGACAAAGACAAACAGGTCGCTGGGACTGGGTTTCACAATGTCCGCCTCGCGTCTGTAGAGCAGGAAGTTGGCGGCGGGAGAGGTGGAGAAATTTGGACCGAGCAGCGAGGTGCCGTGCGGGAGTTGGAGCCGCGGCCCGGCAGCGTTCATCCCCACCGCGTTGTTCATCGTGTAGCTGCGCACCCGCGACGCGCCACTTCCAATGTCTTTGCTCTTGTCCGCCGGGCACTTGAACACGGCCGCGTTTTTTCCCAGCATCGGACCGAGGCTCTGGTTCGTGCGCGCCAAGTTGTTGGGTGCCTGCGCGGTGTTGAGATCAATCAAGTTAAGCGTGTTGGTGTTGTCCGGATGATTGGCGATGGTCCGGCTCATACTGCCAATAGCCCAGTTGCCCACCGACGGGTGGTTGTAAATCAATTGGCCGTCGGCATCTTCGGAATACAGCCGCCAAGCGAGGCCCAGTTGCTTGGTGTTGTTCAGGCAACTGATGCCCTGTCCCTTGGCCTTCGCCTTGGAGAGCGCCGGCAAGAGCATCCCCGCCAGAACCGCGATGATCGCGATGACAACCAGCAGTTCGATGAGTGTGAAAGCCGGCACGGGTCGGGCCATGAAACGGGTCGAGTTTGTTTTCATACTTTCTATTGTCTTACGAATCAGCCTCGTCCCGCCATTAAACATTCGTTCTATGGCAGCACACGCCCGCTTCAGGGGAGAGGCGCCGGCCCACTCGCACTCGCCGTCTTGAGTGGGGAGTCGCCGGCACGCGGTTCAGTCTCGCCCGGCGGGGATGAGTTGCTTCGCCTTCGCGGCGACGGTCGCGTTGTGGTTTGCCTTCCGGTAAGCGCCAAAGTCGCTGAACCAATATTTCTTGGCGAGGCGATACATCCAGTGCTTCTCGGGGATTTCCTCGCCGGGCAGCCATTGGCTGAAGCGCGGGGTCATGGCATCGAGTTCCGCCAGCGCGGTGCCGCGCACGGTGGTGTCACGCGCACCGTGTTTCACGACGAGTTGCTTCACCAAGTCGGGCCGCTCCAACACCACGCAGCCGCGCGTGTGCTCGGCGCTGAGTTCGCGGAAGTCTTTTAGGAACGAGCTGTCGCGCATCGTTTCGTAGATGCCGCGCTCGTCGTGGATGGTCTCCGTGGCGAACTGGATGATGGGGCACGGCTCGATGTCGCCCTTCGGCGAGATGTGGTGCGAGACGCCGGTGGACATGGGGCAGAGCGCCTTCCCCTCGCCGTCGTAGTAGGCGTCCACGATGGCGATGGGCATCTTCGCGCGCATCTCGACGACGAACTTACGCACGCGCACGAGTTGGTCGGGCTGCAGCGCGAGGGCCATGTTCATCTTCGGGCCGACGGGGCGGTAGGTGTGATACCAAGCGTAGTGGACGCCACGCTTGATGAGGTGCTGGAGCCATTCCTCGGTGAGCAGCTCGTCAATGTTCGTCTGGCAAACGCTGGTGGCGACGCCGGTGAGGATGCCTTCCTTGAGGCAGTTATCGAGGCCGCGCAAGGTCTTGTTCAGCACGTCCTTCTTCCCGCGCCGCTCGTCGCTGACGACCTCGCGGCCCTCGATGGAGATGAGCGGCGTGGCGTTGCCGATTTCGCGCAGGCGCTTGGCCACCTTCTCGGTGATGAACTGGCCGTTGGTGAAAATTTGGAAGTAGCAGTCCGGGTGCGCCGCGAGCAGGTCGAGGAGCTGCGGGTGCATGAACGGCTCGCCGCCGAGGATGCCGAAGAAGCTGTTCCCGTGCGCCTGCGCGTCCTCGATGGTGCGGTTCAGCGTGGCGAGGTCAATGGCGTCCTTCTCCTCGACATCCACCCAGCAGCCCTGGCAGCGGAGGTTGCAGGAGTTGATGATGGAGAGGTAGAGGAACGGCGGGAAGGTCTCGCCGCGCTTGAGCCGGCGCTTGAACCGCTCGACGGAGAGCATGCCCTTCACGCCGAAATTCCAGACGAACTTGGCGATGCAGCGCTTGTCAGCGGAGTGGAGAGTGCGGAGGGCGAGGGCGGGGAGCATGGCTACTTAGTTTGAGCCGCCAGCGCCGCCTGGGCCTTCGCCTTCGCCTCTTCCGCGCGCCGCAGGATTTCCTCGGGCGCGGGCAGGTTCATCAGGACTTCCATCGGGATGTCGCCGCCTTGCGCGAGTTTGGTGAGGCATTTCTGGCGCTCGGCTAGGGCTTTCTTGTCGTCGCGCTCCTTGCTGAAGCGGGCCTTGGCGGCGTCGCTGCGCTGGCGGAGCTGGGAATACACATCGCCGCCGAGCAGCGAGGAGATGTCGATTTTCATCTTCTCCTTGCCCATGTCGGAGTCCTGCACCACGTCGCCGTTGATGGGGCCGGCCTTGTATTTCGGGAACATGATGGCGGCCTCGGGGCAGACGCGCGAGCAGGCGGGGCAGTTGGTTTTGCAGTTGTCGTGGTTCTGCGCCTGGATTTTGTTCTGCTCGTCCACGCCATAGACGCCGAAGAGGCAGAAGCTCAGGCACTGCATGCAGTTCGTGCAGCGGTCGTAGTCAATCACGGGGAACCACGGCTTCCACTCGCCATGACGCGCGGCCCCGGTCTCCGCCTGCACCGCCTCGGCGGCGTCGGCGATGCGCGCGGCATCCAGGCCGGTGATGTCCTGGAAGTGCACGGTGGTGCCGGCAGTCACGCCCTCCGCCTCCGGCGTGCGCCCGGCGAACTGGCCGAGCACGAGCAACGACCCGCGCTCATGCGGCGCGACACGTCCGCCCGCGACGGCGCGGGTGACGGCGAAGCCCTTCTCCAGCAGCGCGGTCAGCGCGGAGAAGCGGTCGGTGCTGGCGAGGGGCGGGGAGTCGGTGCCCTCGTAAAGGACGACGCGGAGGGTGGCGGCGGTGGTGAGGGACATGGGGAAAGTATTCAGTAATCAGTGTTCAGTATTCAGTCAGGCAACGACTTTCGGGGCGTCGGTGGCGGTGACTTTGCCTTTGGGCAGGTTAGGCTGAACTGCGCCGTTGAAGAGGGCGGCGGTGATTTCCTCCGCGGATTGCACGCGCATGTTCAGCACTTCGGCGGTGTCGAGCGGGAGGTCGGCCTTGGCGGTGTGGAAGAGCCACTTCACGGCGCGCGGGAAGCAGGCGGCGATCTTCACTGGCCCACCGTCCGCGAGGCGTTTGAGCGAAGGATCCTGCCGCGCGCTCATTTCGCAAAGGTCGGCCACGGCGTCGAAGGACACGCCGGAGTCGGAGAGCTGTTTGAGCACCGCTTCCTTCACCTCAGGCGGGACGACCTGCGCGTATTGGCAGTGACAGTAGAGAATGCGTGGCGCGTCGGGCATAACGAGCGTGAGCTTGGGCAAAGCGGCGGATGGCGGCAATCACAACTCGCGTAGGAGACGACGTGAGGAGTCTCTAACTGGATAGGGAATGAGTCCGGCGTTTGGCAGGGTCTGGGAAAGAGTGAGACTCCGCACGTCGTCTCCTACGGGGGCGGTTACTTCCCGCTCACGTCGAGCGCGAGCAGCTCGCCCGGCACGTTGCGGACGTAAAGGCGGGCGTGGGCCAGCACGGGGACGGTCCAGCACTTCTTGCCGAGGACTTGCGCGCGGGCGCGGGCTTCAAAGCCCTTGGGCGACGCGGCGACGACCAGCAGTTCACCCGTCTCGCTCAACACAATCAGCTTCCCATCCGCCGCCATGAGCGAGCCGACGCCGAGGCCGCCTTGCGCCCACTTCGTCGCGCCGGTCTGCCAGTCGAGGCAGCGCAGCTCGCCGCCGGGTTTCCCGCCGATGCCGTGGAAGGCGTAGTAATGGCCGCCGAGCACGACCCCAGCGTTGAACTGCACGGCGGTGTCGGTCTTCCAGCCAGCCACCGGCGAGCCGTCGCGCAGGTTGAGTTTAACCGCCGGAGCGCTCTCGCCGGACAGAAGCAACGTGCCGCCATGCACCACCGGGGCGCTGGCGCTGGTGTCGTAGCCGGTGACGAACTTGGTCCGCCAGCGCACTTTGCCGGCCGCCACTTCCACCGCCGCGCACTCGCGATGCGTGAGGATTGCGACGCAGCGCGTGCCATCGAGGTCGAAGGGAATCGCCGTGGCGTAGGCGGCGGAGCTTTTGCCGCTCTGCCAGACGACTTTGCCTGTGGTCTTGTCCAGCCCAGTGCCGTGGCTGCCGACATTGAGTATGATGAGCTTGCCCTCGACCAGCGGCGACGACGCGAAGCCCCACTCCGGCACCTCGACGCCCAGCTCGGTGACGAGCTGTTTCTGGTAAATCACTTTGCCCGTCGCCAGCTCAAGGCAGAAGAATTCGCCCTGCCGGCTCAGGTGAAAGACGCGGTCGCCGTCAATCGTCGGCGTGCCGGTGGTGCCGCCCTCGAAGTATTTGTTCCCCAGCGGGGCGGCGTAAGAGTGTTTCCAGAGTTCCTGCCCTGTCGTTGCGTCGAGGCACCAGAGCGCGTCCTGACCCTTGGCGCGACCGTCGTGGCCGGTGGTGATGAGCTTGCCGCCGCTGACGACGACGGTGGAGAAGCCGATGCCCAGCTTCGCGCGCCACGCGACCTTCGGCCCCTCGGTGGGCCACGTGGAACTCCAGCCCGTCTCGGGCGAGATGCCGTTCAAGTCTGGCCCGCGAAACATTGGCCAGTCGGCAGCAGAGGCATGGGCGAGGGCGGCGAGCAGGAGCGCGGGGCAGAGGGAGGAACGCATGGGCGGAGCTTGCCCGCAGGCGCATCGGAGTCAAGGGCGGCGCGGGAGCGCGGGAGTTTGCGCTTCTGCGCTTGCGGCGACGGCGGGCGTTGGGCTTAATCGCCGGGCCAGGGCCTGCGGAATGTTGACAGGTGAACCCCGCCAGGGCCGGAAGGCAGCAACGGTAACTTGCTCGCATCTGCCGCAGTCACCCTGGCATCTCTTTTCCTCGTAACGGGTGGATCGCGAGGAGTTGATGTTCCCTTTTCCATCGCGTCGGCTCGCTGCTGCTCGTGCTGCACTGGCCGGTGAGCGGGGGCGACTTCGAGCTGGAATTCAACACCAACCTCGTTTCGCCGGGCGACGCGCGGACAGTCGTGGCGCAAGCCGTCGCGCTGGTGGCGAATGCTGTCGCGCTGTTCAATCGGCGGTTTCGCATCTATGGTTCGCGCCACCATGAACTGGGTTCACCTGCATCTCGCGCTCAACCACGTCCCCGTGCTCGGCGCGTTGTTCGGGGCGCTGCTGCTGGCGGTGGGGCTGGTGCGGCGGAGCGACGAGCTGCAACGCGTGAGCCTGTGGGCGCTGGCGCTGCTGGCGGCGGTGTCCATCCCGATCAAGTTCACCGGGGACTTCGCGAGCGAGGCGCTGGCGGCGAAAGGCGGCGCGGCGGCCACGGTCACGCTGGAGCCGAGGCTGCTCAACGCGCACGAGCAGGCCGCCGACCAGGCCACGACGGGAGTATTCGTGCTCGGCCTCGTGGCGGCGGCTGGACTCTTTGCAGCGCGCGGTGGCCGTGCTTTGCCCAAGTGGGCGGTGATCACCTCGCTGGTCCTGGCGCTCGTCACGTTCCTCCTGATGGCGCGGACAGCAAATCTCGGCGGGCAGTTGCGGCACCCGGAGATTCACAGCCCGTAGCCGCCGAGGTGAGATGGCGGATGCATTCAGTGTCCAGTGGCCGGCCTTCTGCGCCCGGTTCTGAACACTGAAAACTTGCCCCTGCACACCGCCTCCCCTTACAACCGCCCTGTGCCACGCAAACTCTCTTCCCTCGCCCCCGCCTGGTGGGATTATACCACCCTCGACACCTCCATCATCGAAGCCGCCGCGCGCCTCACGCCGGAGAAACTTTTGAAGTTGTCCCGTCCCGGTTTCAAGGTCGTCTTCTATGAGACCCTCGAAGACTTCTACTGCGCCGAGGCCCTCGAATACATCCACGCCTGGAAGCAGGCCACGCCCGACAACCCCGCCGGCATCTGCGGTCCCATCGGCCCCACCGAGCAGTTGCCCCTCGTCGCGCGCATCGTCAACGAGATGGGCCTCAAGCTCCACGACGCCCACTTCTGGGGCATGGACGAATGGGTCATTGACGGCAAGGAAGCCGCCGTCACGCACCCGCTGTCCTTCGAGAAGTGCGACCGCGAGATGTGCTTCAACCGCATTGACCGCAAGCTCGCTATGCCCGATGCCAACATGCACTTCCCCCGGGCCGACACCCGCGCCTACCGGGGAACTTGGAACGCCGGCGTCCGCTGCTGCGTCATGCAAGGCGGCCAGGGCGACATCAAACACTGGGCGTTTAACGACCCGCTCCCCCGCAAGGGCAAACACAAGGACGCTCCCCCGTCCCCGGCGGATTACCGCAAGCTTGCCACGCGCGTTGTGGACCTCCACCCCGTCACCATCGCGCAGAACGCGCGCACCAGCGGCGGCGGCAACGTGACCCTCGTCCCGAAACAAGCCATCACCGTCGGCCCGGTCGAAACCTGGCTCGCGGAGAAAGTCTCCATCTGGCACGCGGGTTGTCACGACAACCCCTTTGGCCAGCGCCTGACCGCCTACATGATTGCCAACCGCATCGTGGACAGCGCCGTCCCCATGTCCCTCCTCGCCGACCACCCGAACGTGCAGTTTAACTACTACCGCAAAGGCATCGGCTCGTGCGACGTGGAGATGCACTGAGCGGAAAGCTCAGACCACTTCGGAACTTGATTCGGAGGATTAGGTGGGAAACCACAACGTGCCCTGACCCCCTGAAGCATGCAGCCGCCGAGGCAAGGAGGCGGATGCAACCGCGATCGGACAGTTCCGCCTCCTCACCTCGGCGGCTACAGGTTCCAGGACCGAATCTGCGCGGCGGGGGCGGCTTGCGGCCGTGGCCAGCTCAGTTCGTCAAATACTCCCGCGGGTCCGTCACGCGCCCTGTGATGGCGCTCGCGGCGACGGTCGCGGGCGAGGCGAGATAGACTTCGCTCTCCTTGCTGCCCATGCGACCGGGGAAGTTGCGGTTCGTCGCGCTGATGCACTTGAGGCCGCCCTGGTTCATGCGCCCGAAGGTGTCCAGCGGGCCGCCGAGGCAGGCGGAGCAGCCTGCGTTTTCCGTCATGCGCACGCCGGCGTTTTCCAAAATCTGCCAGATGGTTTCATTGCCCCAACGCGTGGTCTGGAGTTCGTGGACAATCTCCGGCGTCGCCGGCACGCCGAAGGTGTCGATGCTCACCTTGTGCCCACGCAGCACTCGCGCGACCTCGATGAAGTCGCTCGTCTTGCCGCCGGTGCAGGAGCCCACGTAGGCGCGGTCGAGCTTCATGCCGTTCATCTGCTTGGCCGTCTTGCGCTGGCCGGGGTCGGGATGGCACGCGACGGTCGGCTCCAGCTTGCTGAGGTCAATGACCGTCTCGTAAACGAACTTCTGGTCGCGGTCCACCTCGACGGGTTCGTAGCTGGACTTGGTGCCGTTGAGGCGGGTGCGGGCGTCCACGTATTCGGCGGTGCGCGCATCGAACTCGAAGATGGCGTTCTTGCCGCCGGCTTCGATGGCCATGTTCGCGATGGTCATGCGGTCGTCCATCGAGAGCGTGGCGATGCCGGGGCCGTCGAACTGCATCGCGCGGTAGGTCGCGCCGTCGAAGCCGATTTCGCCGATGCAGTGGAGGATGACGTCCTTCGCCATGACGCCGGGCTGGAGCTTGCCTTCGAGGCGGAAACGCATCGTCTCGGGGACCTTGATGAGCAACTTGCCCGTGCCCATGACGAAGCCCGCGTCGGTGTTGCCGATGCCCGTCGCGAACTCGTTGAACGCGCCGGCCATGCAGGTGTGCGAGTCGGTGCCGAAGAGGACTTCGCCGGGGCGCGTGTGGCCCTTGGCGGGGAGCGCGGCGTGGCAGACGCCAGCGTAGTTGGAGCCGTATTGGCGCTTGGTGTTGCCCTTCGAGGCATCGAACTTCCACGAGCCGTTCGGGTCGTCAATCACGTCGTAGAAGTAGGGCAACCCCTGCTCGCGGACGAAGTCGCGGAGGATGTCCACGTTGCGGTTGGACATCGAGTCGGCGGTGAAGATGTAGTGGTCGGGGATGATGACGACGCGTTGCTTGTCCCAGACCTTGGCGGTCTTGCCGAACTCGCGCTTGAACACGCCGATGGTCCCCGGCCCGCACACGTCGTGCGTCATGAGGACATCGGCCTTCACCCAAATGTTGTCGCCGGCCTGGACGGAGGCTTTGCCGGAGGCGCGGGCGAGGAGTTTTTCAGTCAGCGTCATAACAGGGGCGGCACGTTACCGGTCGGGCAGGGCCGGTGCAATCGGAGAAACACGCGCCGGCCAGAAGCGAAGCGGACACACTTCAGTTTCGTCCCGTCGCTGACCCGGTGGAGCTTGTCCTCTGACCTGGGAGGCTGCGGCCACGCGCTCAATTGCAGATCTCGCCTTGCCATTCCGGACGGCGGTGGAGAGAGTCGCGCAGCTCATGATTTCCAAGCTGGGGATAGCGGACCATCCGTGGTGTCACCACTTGTTCGTGTGCCGGTGGCGACTGCTGCCCGCCGGCGTGTTTAGTTTCGCAAGCGCGGTGGTGTTCACGCTGGCCATGATGACGGGCGCGCACCCGTTCACTGAATCCTTGGACTGGGTTTTGCATGGCGAACCCAATATCCACTTTCTGCAGGCGAGTCTTGGCGGAGGAGAAATTCCCTGGTGGAACCCGCATGTGGGGCTGGGACGCCCCTATGTTTCCGATTTGCAGAGCGCCGTGTTTTATCCTCCAACCTACCTGCTCTTTTGTGGCAAGTCCGCCGGCCCGAGTTTCTTCCTGGGCCTGCACGCATTCCTGGCCACCTTCGGAATGCATCTGCTGTGCCGCCAACTCGGCGGCAGGGGTGTCTTCGGCCTGCTGGGTGGGTGCGCGCTCCTCGGCTCGATGGGATTTGGCGGGCGGCTCCTCGTTGGCCACACCTTCTATTTCGCCGGCTTGTGTTATTTGCCGGTGTTGCTGGCCGCGCTGGTCAAACTCAGGCTGCGTCCAACCATCAATCGCGCCGGCACGTTCTCCCTGCTGCTTGCGGTTCAGTTTCTGACCGGGCATCCGCAGGTCTTCTGGAACAGCGTCCTTGGCCTTGGGCTGTTGTTGGTGGGTATGCTGGCGCGCCTCGGGCCGGCGATTTATTGGCGGCGAGCACTGCGGGTGATCGCCTGTTTTGCGGCTGCCTTGCTGCTGGCAGGGGGCATTACAGCGATCGCCTGGATGCCGTTTCTGGACCTGATTACCGAGGGAAACCGGCAGGCCACCACCTTGAAGATTGCAACCTATGGTCACTTTGCGCTGGCGGATCTTTTCAGCTTCGTGACTGAGCCGCCCGTGGAATACAAGGTGAATTGGGAGCAAAACTGCCGGCTGGGCTTCGCGTGGACTGTTCCCGGATTGGTCGGATTGTGCTTGTTCCGAAGTATTGGCATGCGGGCGCTGTTGCTTATGGGAGCGGCAGCGCTTTGGTTCTCGTTTGGAGAATCCAGCTGGTTGTTTCGGCAGTGCTTCGACTATCTGCCGGGAGCCAGTTCGTTTCGCCTGCCGTCCCGCATCAGTGTCTTGCCACTGGTGGCGTTGACTGCGGCCGGCGCCGTTTTCTTGGGCCGTTCAAAACCATCCGGAGCGCTTCCCGAGGCTGGCTTCATCGCGGTTGGCTGTCTGGCTGTCGCCCTGTTGCGTGGCTTTCCATTTGAAGCGCCGGGGGTGCAATTGGGCTTGTTTGCCCCCATGATGGCGCTGCTGGCGGCGGCGATCTCGATCCATGTTTGGAGGCACCCTGGCCAATGGCCCACCACCGCGCGGATCACTGCCCTGCTCGTCTGGCTCGGGCTTCAAGCGGTAGAGTTTTCAAGCACCCACAGCCGCTACGCCAGGCGCTACTCCGAGGAACTGGTCTCCCGCTCCGACGGAAAATTCCACTTCGTGGATGGATTGAAGAAGATTCTCCCGGCCTCATCGTCCGGCATCCCGCCTCGTGTCATGGTCCTGAATGACTTGGTCCCTCCAAATTTGGGCATGCAAAGTGGATGGACGCACGTTGACTCATACACCGCGCTTTTCCTGAGGCGTCCGTGGAACTACCTCCACGCAGCTTTTGGAGTTGCCCCTCCGTTGTCCATGAACGCTTCCCTGTCTGCCGAGGTCTATGAGCGCCCCCCTTTCTCCGTTCCCAACCTAAGCCTTGATTTGGCCTTGGATGTCGCGGCGGGAGGGCTTGTCCGGCCCTCCAGCCCGGTGCCACGGCTTTGGATCACCTTTCAACCGCGCTTGGTGAGCCGGCCCGAGGAAGCTCTGGCTGCTGTCACCAACCGCCTCGATCTCCCGAGGGAAGGCGTGGTTGAAAAAGCTCTTCCCTTCCCACCTTCGGCCTCGGGCGATGCTTCGGGCAGTGCCGAAATTCTCCGGTTCCGGCACAGCGAAATCGAAGTCAAATGCCGCCTTTCCCATCCCGGCCTGCTGGTGCTCAACGAGGCTTGGTTTCCGGGTTGGCATGCGGTTGTCGCTGGCCAGCGGATCGAGAGCCAGCCGGTGAATTACTGGATGCGCGGCTTCGCCCTCCCAGCCGGGGAACATCACCTCAAGCTGAAGTTTCGGCCACGACACCAGGCTCTGGCGGCTTGCCTCACTCTTGGTTCGCTCTCCATGGGATTGTTCATGATTTCTCGCCGGCAAAGTCCTTGGAAAAAACCCGATGCGCAAACGAGCGCGGGACAGGCGGGCACTAGAAATGCATGAGGCGTCCTCCCCAAGCACAGATCGCGACGGAGACTCGCGAGCAACCGAGAGCGTGCTGTTTCAGCGGCAACGCTTGTGACATCCTTCGTCCCGCCAACTTGGATGCCTGAACCGATTCAACAATGCCGCCTGTGCGCGGGCACCCGATGCGAAGCCGTGCTGCACCTCGGCGAGCAGGCCCTGACGGGCGTTTTCCCCGCCCATTCCGGGGTGCCACTGACCAAGGGGCCTCTGACGCTGGTGCGCTGCGGCGATTGCGGCCTCGTGCAATTGCTTCACTCTTTCGCGCCGTCGGAGCTTTACGGCGCGCATTATGGCTACCGCTCCTCCCTCAACGCCGCGATGGTCGCGCACTTGCGGGAGAAGGCAGCGTGGCTGCAATCGCTCTCGTCGCTCGGCCCAGGCGAGTGCGTCGTGGACATCGGCTGCAACGACGGAACCTCGCTCGGGTATTACCCCGGCCACGCGCTTCGCGTCGGGTTCGATCCCTCGGCTGAGAAATTCCGTGTGCACTATCCGGTCGGGGTCCGCCTGCACACTGACTTCTTCTCTGAACGCACCTTTCGGGCGGCGCACCCCGGCAAGTCCGCCCGCCTGGTCACTTCCATCGCGATGTTCTACGATCTCGAGGATCCGCTTTCCTTTGTCCGCGAGGTCGCCGCCATTCTTCATCCGGAAGGCCTGTGGCATCTGGAGCAGAGCTACCTTCCAGCGATGCTGCGCGCGAACGCCTACGACACCGTCTGCCACGAGCATTTGGAATACTACGGCCTGGAGCAAATCCGCTGGATGGCGGAGCGCGCGGGCTTGAAAATCGTTCATGTGGCAGAGAACAACGTGAACGGCGGCAGCTTCGCCGTCACGCTCGCGCACGCCGCCTCAACCCGCTCCTCTGCCACTGACGAGGTGGCTGCGATGCTCGCAACCGAGCGCGGCGTGGGCCTCGATGCCTTCGCCGAATTCCGGTCGCGCATCGAGCAGCATCGTGAGGAATTGCTCGCAACTCTTCGGGACCTGCGGGACCGCAGCCAGCGCGTCATCGGCTACGGCGCCTCCACCAAGGGCAACGTCATCCTCCAATACTGCGGGATCACGCCGGACCTCCTGCCGTGCATCGCGGAGGTGAACGAGGAAAAATTTGGCTGTGTCACGCCGGGCAGCCACATCCCGATCGTCTCCGAGGCGCAGGCGCGGGCGTTGCGACCCGACTGCTTTCTCGTCCTGCCCTGGCATTTCAAGGACGGCATCGTGAAGCGCGAGGCGGAGTTTCTCCGTGGCGGCGGGCGGCTCCTGTTCCCGCTGCCCAACATCGAGTTCGTATGCGCCTAGCCGTGCTGCCCGGAGTCGCATGAGCCAAAACCGCCTCCTCATCGCCATTCCCACCTACAACGAGGCGGGAAACGCGGGGCCGATGTGCGCCGCGCTGCTGCAGCTCGGCTTGCCAGCGGACATCCTCTTCTGCGATGACAACTCGCCGGATGGGACAGGGACGATCCTCGACCAGTTGAGCGCCGCGCACCCGCAGGTGCGCGTGCTCCACCGCGCGGGCAAGGAAGGCATCGGCTCCGCACATCAGGCGATGATCGCGCACGCCTATGCCGGGGGCTACGACCGGTTGCTCACGCTGGACTGTGATTTTTCCCACTCACCCGCGGACTTGCCCCGGCTTCTGGCAGCGGCGCAAGGTGCCGCAGTCGTCGTCGGCTCGCGCTGGCATCGGGCGGACAGCTTGCCCGGCTGGTCGTTGCCCCGGCGCGCGCTGACCGGCCTGGGCCACATCATGACAAAGCATGTCCTGCGCGTGCCACAGGATGCCTCGGGCGCGCTGCGGCTGTATGACCTGCGGCAAATTCCCCAGGCGCTCTTCGCTCTGGTCCAGTCTCGCAGCTACGGCTTCTTCTTCGAGTGCATGTTCATCTTCGTGCACAACGGCTTCCTGATCCGCGAAGTGCCAATCGTCCTGCCTGCCCGCACCTACGGCCACTCCAAGATGACCTTCGGAGAGGCGGCGCGGAGCGGACGGTTCCTCCTTCAACTGGCGTGGGCTCGGTGCCGCCACCCGGAGCGCTTCCGCCTGCCCGCTGGTGTGCATCGCATGGACCCGGCATTGCACGACCCGCAGCACTGGGATTCTTACTGGTCTGGCAAGACCGACGCGAGCGGGTGGCTTTATGACGTTGTGGCGGGCATCTACCGGCGCGGAGTCATCATGCCTTACCTCGGGCGGTTTGTGCGGCGGCACTTTCCGGAGGGTGCGACGCTTCTTCACGCAGGCTGCGGCAGTGGCCAGGTGGATGTTCCCTTGCACGGACGCGTCCGCATCACGGCGGTGGACATTTCGCCCGCCGCGTTGCGGCTCTACGCCAGGCACAACCCCATCGCCGCACGCATCGAGCAGGCCGACATCTTCCGGCTGCCATTTGCGGACGCGACCTTCGACGGCGTTTACAACCTCGGCGTGATGGAGCACTTCACTCGTGACGAGGTCGCGCGCATCCTCACTGAATTCCGCCGAGTGCTCCGGCCCGGCGGCAAACTGGTGCTGCTCTGGCCCACGACGAGCGCGCCCAGCGTGTGGGTGTTGCGTGCTGTGCACTCGTTCCTGGCCCGGGTCGTGCGCCGCACCGCTCCGTTGCACCCGCCGGAGATTTCATTGCTGCGCGGACGGGCTGACGCCGAGGACCACTTGCGCAGGGGCGGATTCAAGCTGGCCCATTATCACTACGGCCCGGGAGACCTCTTCATCCAGGCGGTGGTTGTCGGAGTTCCCGTTGAGCAGTCCCGCTGCTGAACAAGGTCCATTCTCCCCAGCCCTGGGAACTTGGTGGGAACGGTCCGTCGCCAGCCTCCTCGTTCAGAGCCACGCAGGCCGCGCGCGGCACGGCCAAGGCCTCATGCTGGTGCGCCCGCCATCGTGCTGCGTGCGCTAGGTTGCACTCCGGCTCCTCGGAACTTGGGATTTGGAACTTGCCCGCCGGTCATGTATTTTACGCGTCCTGAAATTGAACCAGCACCATGAGTGACGATCCGACAAACACAGAAACCGACTCCGCGCAGACGGCAGCCGAGCCCCTTGCCCCTCCTTCTCCCGCCGAGCTGGACGAACTCCGCGCAAAGGCCGCCAAGGCCGACGAGCATTGGGACCGCCTCCTCCGGCAGGGCGCGGACTTCGAGAACTTCAAGAAGCGCGCCGCCCGCGACCGCCAGGAGGACATCCGCTACGCCAATCGCGGCCTGCTCGACAAGCTCATCCCCGTCCTCGACAACTTCGACATGGCCATGGCCGCCGCGAACAATGCGCAGGCCGGCTCCGCCGACGCGCTCAAGACCGGCGTCAGCATGATCCACAGCCAGTTTAAGTCCGCCCTCCTCGAAGCCGGCCTCGAAGAGCTCGACGCCACCGGCAAGCCCTTCGATCCGAACTGGCAGGAGGCCGTCTCGCATCAGGAGTCCGCCGACGTGCCCGAGGGCCAGGTGCTCCAGCAGCTCCGCATGGGCTACAAGCTCCGCGACCGCCTGCTGCGCCCCGCCACCGTGATCGTGGCCAAAAAACCCGCAACCGAATCCGCAGCCACGACATGAGCGCGAAACGCGATTACTACGAGGTGCTCGAAGTCGAGCGTGGCGCTTCCGCCGAGGACATCAAGAAGGCCTACCGCAAGCTCGCGGTGAAGTATCACCCGGACAAAAACCCCGGCGACAAGGCCGCCGAGGAGAAGTTCAAGGAACTCGGCGAGGCCTACGAGGCGTTGAGCGACCCGCAGAAGCGCGGTGCCTACGACCAGTTCGGCCACGCCGCCTTCGACCCCCGCATGAGGGCGGGCGCGGGTGGACAGCGCGGGAGCGCCGGCGGCTTTCATGATCCGTTCGACATTTTCAAGGAAGTCTTCGCGGGAGGCGGTGGCGGCGGCAGCATCTTCGAGGAACTCTTCGGCGAGCAGCAGCAACGCAACCCCTCCGGCCCAAGGCGCGGCTCCGACTTGCGCTACGACCTCGAGCTGGAATTCGAGGAAGCCGTGCTCGGCTGCGAGAAGGAAATCAACATCTCCAAGCTCGACCAGTGCGAGACCTGCCACGGCGCGGGCGGCGAGAAAGGTTCCTCCATCAAGCCCTGCGGCACCTGCGGCGGACGCGGCCAGATCATCCGTTCCAAAGGCATCTTCAGCGTCGCGCAAACCTGCCCAGACTGCGACGGCGCGGGGCAGAAGATCGACAAGCCCTGCCGCAACTGCCGCGGCAGCGGACGCCGCGAGCGCGCCTCGAAGATCAAACTCAAGATTCCTCCCGGCGTGGACAATGGCGCGCGCCTGCGCTCCGCCGGCAACGGCGAGAGCGGCACGCGCGGCGGCCCCGCCGGCGACCTCTATGTTGTCCTGCACGTCCGCGAGCACGGCCTCTTCAGCCGCGACGGCGACGACCTCATCTGCGAGGTGCCCATCAGCTTCACGCAGGCCGCGCTCGGCGCGGATGTCGAGGTGCCCACGATGGCCGGCAGCAGCACCGTGCGCCTGCCCAGCGGCACGCAGCACGCCACCGTCTTCCGAATCCGGGGCAAGGGCGTGCAAAACATCCAGGGCCACGGCATCGGCGACCTCCTCGTGCGCGTGCAGCTCGAAGTTCCAACCAAGCTCAACGCCGAGCAGCGCGCCAAGCTCGTCGAGTTCGCCGAGCTGTGCAAAGACGACAACGTCCACGACGACGCGACCGGCTTCTTCACCAAGGCCAAGGGCTTTTTCAAGAAGGGGGATTAGGCGCTGGGACATCTGCGCCGCCGCCAGATCACGAGCCACCCCCCGGCCCTCGAAATACGCTCCACCGAGCCTGTTCTGCGCGTTGGCATTTCCTTGTTCAGCAGCCTTCCGCCACCACTTCAATGCCTCCCCCCACGTCCGCTGGCACGCCCATCCCAGAGGCGTGGGCAGTGCCGAAATCCGCCTGCGCTCCCGCGTCGCCTTGTTCGACTGCTTTGCGAATCCACTTGGTCGCCTCGGCGACGTCCTTCGGCACGCCTTGACCGTTTGCATACGCGGCCCCGAGTTCCGCCTGTCCACGGGCATGCCCCTGCTCGGCAGACTTGCGAAACCATTTGGCCACATCTTTCGGATCCTTGAAGACGCCCCGGCCTTTGAGCAGGGCCAGCCCAATCTCATATTGCGCGGACGCGTCTCCCATTTCGGCTTTGGCCCTCGCCTCCTGAAACGCCCTGGCGTCAACCTCGCGCACTTCGGCGGGATGAACACGGGCCCGTTGCCTCATGGAAAAAAGACGCCGAAGGATTCTGAGTCGGCAGGCATGGAGGACTCACACTTCAGTATTCGGGGAGCAGTGTAGTTTCGCTGTCAATCCCCCTCCGGGGGAGTGCGCCCTGCGGGCGGTGGAGCGTAGCGGGGAGGGCGTAGCCCTCACCGCGGAGCGGAACCGCCCGCAGGGCGTCGGGGCGCTTCCACCGCCGCCGCCAAAATCGGTTTGAGCCGCGCTTCCAGCGTGTCGTGCAACTCAAACGGATTGAGCTCCTCGCATTGCTCGCGCAGCGCCCGCCGTTCCCTGCGCCCCAGCACGCCCGCGTCCATCAGCCGCGCATACGCCGTGCGCGCCGGCTCGTAGCGCTTCTTCCACGCGCTCTTTTCCCGCCACTTCTCCTTGAGCTTGAGGCTCGGCAGAAAGCAGTTCATCAGCGGCCCCCACACCTCCTCGTAGAGCGCGCAGATCTGTGGCACCAGCGTCTCCTCCTCCAGCCGGCCGTAGCCCAGCAGTTGCCGCGGCCACATCCAGTTCTTCTGCTCCACGTGCGCCTG
>SXGQ01387405.1_pt1 | contig 24863 bp, 17 predicted proteins | sample 3178371 | NCBI WGS metagenome assembly SXGQ01 (sample SAMN11356859, study PRJNA531348) | freshwater metagenome | isolation source: freshwater sample F1-20 | place: China: Fuxian Lake, Yuxi | collected 2017-12-25 | reverse complement strand
TAAAGTGGCTGTGTGGTAGATTTTATATAATCACAATGTTCATAAAACGACTCTATGTAAGCATCTTTTAGAGACTGTCTTTTAACCTCTAAGAAATGAGCATCTACTTCGTTAATAGATATTTCTTCTTCAAAGAGTTCATCGATCCATTGTCCATTTTTTGTTGTAGACAGGTAATTTTGATGACCTAATGCCGCCGCTTCAGCGACTATTTTAGCCTTCGTTAATTTCTCTGTCTCTTTATCTACTACTAAGGACCTAATGGACTCAAATGTCATCTTAGTAGCAGCGTGCTTAAAATCAGACTCATCTAAATACTCGGCGTATTCAAACAATTTTTCTGGAAATTTAACTATCCCAGATAGAAAAACCTTTTCCGCTGCTATATTAGCCATTTCTAGCACCCTCTATTATTTTTTCTATTTCTTCTCTAGTTATATTTCCACGCACTTCTATTAATGTTATATTATTAATAACACACCACTGTTTTTTTCTTTGGTCTCGTTCTTGTGATTTTACGAAACCTTTTTTATCACCATGAAAAAACTTATTAAATTCGTCATGTTGTGATCCATGATATTCGAAAGCAAGTCTATTATTAGGTAGATAAAAATCTAACCAAAGACGTTCTTCTGGAACTGGAAATTCTTCTAATACAATTGTTTTTTGACCATAAATAGACTTTATTATTCTGCCAAGTAAAAATTGACCGACAGATTTACTCTGCTCTCTTGTTCTCATAGGATATCTTTCTGGAAGAATATCTAATCGAATTTCTCTATTACTCAGCGTCTTGAATTTCATTTAATAAATTGTCAACAGCGTCTTGTCCACCAGAATTTATTACTGCATTTAGCTCTAATTCAAGTTTTTTAGCTAAAGAAGGATCAAGTAAAAGTCTTTTTGCTGCATTAAATTGACTAACGCACATCTCTTCTCTTTCTCCATTTTTACTTATAAACTCCATTGTTTTTCTATCTATTTTAGGCAAGAAAACCTGTTGACCACCTTTTCCACCCATTCTCAATATACCAAAATTACAGCACTTAGTAATTAATTCCTGTTCTCTAAAGATGCCATTCTTAAAAAGAATAGGGAACTCACCTTCTGTGCCATCGGGAGCTACTTTATTTTTTACAATCTTATATCTAACAATAACACCAATTCTTTCTCCTTCTGCGTCTGTTATTGTTTGAGCTTTTCCTGGTTTTTGTAGTTTTATTCTTTGCGAGGCATAGAACTTCAAAGCCCTGCCGCCTGGTGTATCTGTAGGATCACCGTACATTGTGATTTTGTCTCTAATTTGATTAATAAATATTAATGCAACTTTATTTTGTTCAGCAACACCAATTAATTTTCTCATCGCGTCTGATAGCAATTTAGCCAAATTGCCCACCTTGTTTTCTCCGATCTCACCGGATAAGACAGCACTTGGCTGAGCCGCATCTATACTATCTAATATAGCAACACCACTTGGAACCATTGAAGCAAATTTTCTCATTGCCTCAAAAGCTTGTTCGCCATTAGAAGCGTTTACTATCCAGAATGGACAACTACCAGATCCATCTTTTTCCATTTGCTTAACTGCTTCGTCAATATATGGCTTAAGAGTCCTAACAGTTAGCATGAGACTAAGGTTAAGATTTTTTTCCATGTTAATATATAACACAGTTTTACCAGCCTCTAGTGCTCGACCAGCAACCTCTAAAGAGAGTGTTGTTTTGCACGTACCCTCTTCTCCAAAGACCTCGGTTATTCTGCCTTCTGGAAAAGGTACAACTAAATCGTAGTCTAAATTAAAAGAACCAGTTCTATTAGGATCTGGATCAGAAACCTCTGAAGCCGTCATTGCTCGCACGCCATCCACCTCAACTTCTTTTTTAAAGAAGCCAAATGATATTGAGTTTTGTTCTTTATCTTCGTTCTTTTTATTTTGCTTCATTACGTTCAAGTTCTCTTAAAAATGTTAGTAGTGATTTTGGACGATCTTTTTTATAAGCTGTATTTTCTAAACCCGATTTCGAACATTCCCTGCTTTTATCCTTATACAAAATAGCAACATTGTCTATATCATATCTATGAAATAATCTTCTTGCAACGACTGCCATTTTCGCAAATTCTGAGGGATTTATTTTTTGTGGTTTGCATTTCCAGATATAAAACGCAAGTTGTTCTGCTGATAATCCATATGGATCATTCATTAGTTTTTTTAATGCAGAAACATTTTTTCCCCATTCTTTGGAATTTTGACCACGCCAAGGATAAATTTCTGATCTAATGTTTTTATTAAGATACATAAATTCAGCTAATATATTAGCTTCATCATGTTCAACGTCTGGTGTAGTTAGAGATTTATACCTCATGGTTCGTCATTAATAATTATGGCCTTGTCATTGGGCTTATATGGCCTTATTTCATGTCTAATAGTGCCATCCTGACTAACCCATGTTATAAAGACTTCAAACGCCTTTAAATATCCTATGCCGCAATCATAGTATTCTTTAACTCCAGAGCCATCAAGTAACGAATTAATTCTTCTACTGTGCCAATACCCATTTAATTGAGCGATATTATCAGTAGACTTATGTGGAATTAAAACAACTCTTTTTCCATAGGCTTCTAGCCGCAAGTTAGTTATTTTAAGACGGTGTAATTTTATGTAGTTACTTAAGCGTATCCACGCAGACATTTCGTTTGGAGTTCTGTCTTCAAATACGGTACTACCGTCTGACAATGACGCTATCCATCTAGTAGCACCTGGATCCTTGCTTGGATTAGGTACATATGGGTGTTTAGAATTAAAGGCTAACGTCATCTGTATCCAAAAGCATAAGTGAAAAATAATCAGCAATATGCATGGTACATGTATTATATCACCCTAGACGTAGTTGTCAAAAAAAAGACGGCAGATTTTCTGCCGTCTTTGAATTCAAATATAAAATTAACTTATAAAAATTCTATCTGCATCCAATAACCAAAATTAACTTTTCTTCCGGCAGCAGTTGGTGATCCACTAATCATAAAATAATAGTCGTGTATTTTATTTGATGAATTTTGATCATTTAATGATAATGCGGATCCGGCACTTGAAATAATCGACCAAGTTGAATCTGCTGCATTTCCCTGTGTATCTCGTAATTGAGCGGCTCTAATAGTAATGCCAGTAGCTAAATCATTGATATCTGGAACACCAGAACTGCTGTTAAAATTAACAGCTCTAAGAGTTGCGTTTTGTGTGATAACTGCTGTATCATTAGGTTCTCTAAATCTAGCTAGCAATGTTCCAGATTCTCTAGGAATATTAGCAAATCCACCAGTAAATTCAACACCAGAGTGTACTACAACGCTAGCTGATTGATATTTACAATTAATCATCACGCCTAAGTCTGTACCGATATGATCTGTTCTTCTTGTGCGATCCTGATATTGGCCGACAACCACTGGTGAACTGGCATTATCTGCTGCACCAAAAAAACCTAGTCTATTTGGACTATTGGTAGCACCAATCTCAAAATTAAAGATTTCAAGACCGATCTCAGCTTTTCCTGCGGCATATAAACTGCTTACCGTATTTCCCATAGCCCCTGAACACGCAAAAAATCTAATTCCAGATACCATATGTAAATTCCTTTTAAATAACCATTATCTTAAGAATATGGTTAGTATTTTGTGCTATGGAAAAACCCAATGTCTACTTAAAATACACTAATATGGCATATATAACAAATTTCTTAAATTATAGTCATGTGTATAATCTAATGGACTACTAACGTTTAATCCACCAAAATATGTTCCAAACGCTCCAGTTTCTAATAATGTATGTGATTTTATTTGCCAATAGGTAGATTGTTCTTCTAGTTGTAAAAGATATAAATTTTTTGTATCAGATGGACCAGAGCCAGTTTTTAAAACACAAAGTGCATAAACTCCAGTTGGAACATGTGTAGCTGATGTAACATTTAAAACACTTAATATATCAAAAAATCTTTTATTTGTAATATTTCCAAGTTCACGTTGTCCGTCTATAAATTTAACATCTAAATAAGATATTGTTGCAGTACCTACTTCTGGCGTGTCTGCTCCTTCGTATTCTGGATCAGTGCCTTCTACAAATGTTATTGGATAAATTCCACTACTATAACACGCATAATTTTGACTATTATAATAAAATGCATTATCAAAAGTAATTGCACTCACAGTTGTTGAACTGTTTTCTTCAAATTGCATTATGTATTTATTCTCATAATCAAAAGATGAAGAAAATCTATATAAGAAAAATGGGTTAACTAATGCTATATAGTACTTGTTATTACCATTCCAAAAATGATTAGTTACTCCAGTATCACTACCCACGTAAACATAGCCGTTTACATTGTACGGTGATGTTGTGCTAAAGCTTGTTAAATAATCTAGGCTATCATCATATTCAGCAAATACAAATCTCGCCTTGGCTGATCCTTCATCAACTGGATTTTCTAATTGTCTTGATAGTCTAAGAATTGAATTTGCACTTCTTCTTGTTAATCCAACCATTGTTGACCAATTGGTTGTTGCTGTTGATCCACTTCTAAATGTTAGAGTAACTGGTGTCATGTCTGCATAACGAATCCACATATAGTGTCCATTAAATGGGGATAGTGTTGCTAAACCAGACGGATATTGATTACTAGCAGAAATACTAGATCTGTCTAGCATCCAAATACAATCATCAAAAACTTGATAGCCAGCGTTTGTTGCAACATTAGCAATATTTGCTGTAGTATTAAATGGCAAATCACTAGGCCAATAATATCTATTATTTTCTATTACTAAAGGAGGCCAGTGGCTAAATATTCCAGATTCTATAGTAGTATTTGTAAAGTCATTAAATTTGTTTACTGCCGCAATTCTATAAATACCACTAGATTGTATAGTAGGCTCTATAAAACCAACAGTATTTAAAACATTTCGATTACAACCATAAGGAACTCTAATACTTTCTTGATACCAATTAAAGTCATTAGTTGATGTATCAAAAAATATTCCATTTGATAAAACAAATTTTGTCAAATTATTTAATTGATAACCATTTATTCGTATATAACCTGATGCAATATGGCGATTATCATACGTTTTGTTTGCAAATCTATCTTTTATTATACTTGGCTCTCTGTAAATATCTATTATGGTTCCATCAGTTCTTTGAAAATTAGGAAATAATGGATATTGATAAATACTAAAAGTATCTTCAGAATATGATCCAGCAGATCTTCTTGGTCCGTGTGCGTCATCAAAACCAGTGCGACCTATGTGCGGTGCGGGATTAAACATAACTTCTGCAAAATCTATATCATAAAACACACCAGAAGAACCCAATACTTCATCTGAGGCGTAATCTATTACACCAATCTCAGAAGGATATCTATGTCTCCAGTGTCCTTGTATATCACTAAAAAAAGCCTGATCATCATCACCATTTATAAATCCGCTTGGACTTTCTGGAAAAAGTGATTGTAACCAACCAGCCCTATAGCTTAATTCATGACTATTGTACGCAGTGTCGTCTTTATAAAGCTGTAAAAGTACATTTAAAGCCTCTCTGGTTTGAAATACATTATCTACATATATTCCAGAGCCAGCTAACGTAGAACCATCGGCTTTAGGTTCGTAAGGTCCATACGGAGCATCATTTACATTACCATATGCATAGAAATTAGCAGGATAAGTATTTCCAGTCCACTTTCTATATTCTGCTGTTAGTACAAATTGAGCTTGTTCTAGTAAAATTCCAGAAATACCTATCGGAAACGGCTTTGCTTCAAAGCGTCTGCCGCCATGAGCATACTCATATGGTATAATTCCAGATTGCATTATGCGTACCTAACAAAAGCTGGTTTTACTATTTGTATAAAGTTTACTAATGCTGTTTCTCCATATCCTCCACTTGGAATACTGATTGTGCTTAAAAAGCCTTTATCGCCAGATGCAGCAAACTGTGGGTATGGCAATGGTATAACATTATAGTAATACTGTCCTGATGCTATCATGTTTCCATTTGAAGAATAATTTGTATCTAACGTAATTCCTCTGCATGTTGCAAGTGCTGATCTTTGTCCTTGATTAGAAACTTTTATAATTTCAACAGCACTAACACCAGCAGTATCCTGAACTGTTCCATTGATAAAAATTGTTCCATTACTAGCCCCTGGAGAGACTGGTGCGTCTCCCTGTACCGCAAGAACTGTTTTATCACCTATGGAGACAGATCCGTTTAAAACAGAAACACCAAATATTGCTCTTTCTTGACCTAAGGTACTTAAAGTTGTTGGATCAACAATAGTAACATCATACGTATTCGGATCATCAGCGTTCACTCTTTGAACTTCAACTATAGTACCATTTCCAAATGGTCTACCTTGCGTAAAATATCTTAATACCGTATTTCCACCAGGAAGTTCAAATTCGTCTGTATGGTAAATAGCTTCATCTCCAATATTTAAAAATCCATCAATACATACTGCTCCTTCAGCAAAGTCTTTATTTGTAGATCCAAATCCAAATGATGGCTTATAATATCTGTGTTGATCTATGCCTCTGTATCGTTCTTCTACTTCAGAGCCAGCGGTACTGGAAAGCGTAAATACATTATTAACGTCTGTAATTGTAACTCGAACGGCTCTCTTTTCGCTATCAAAAAATACTGGTGGTATGTATGCGTCTCCTGGAATTCTAGAATCTGTTGGATCACTTGGCAGTGTGTTTAATAATTCTAAATCAGTGTAATCAATTGGATTAAGTATTCCATTTAATTGAGCACGAACTCGCTCTCCAAGTGGGGCTTCTCTACCAAATTTTGGAAAATAAGACTGAATCTTATATCTTGTTGTGAAGCCATCCAGTCCAAAAGATATGTTAATTTCATTTACTCCATGACTAATTTCACCATACAATCCTGATGGACCAATACCTTGCTCTGCAAAAGCATCATAAGATAATAGTGGCAATCCTATTTGTTGTAAATCTGCATATCTAGAGGAACTCTTAGGAACTATTTTTCCTTGAACTCTTCTTATGGCATGATCTGCCATGATTTGTAAAGAGTTTTGATTGCCCTCTGGCGAAAAAGCCCAAGGAACAAATTGATCGTCTAACTGAATATCTTCATCTCTTTCATAATGAAGATCACCTAAGACCCATTGATTTGGATAAAATTGTCCATATCTAGCTCTAGATTCAACCGGAATAGCTACACCCGAAAGTTCAGAATATACATTTAATACAACGGCAGGATTTATAATATCTCTTAATCCTGAACCATTTAATTTTGTATTGGTCGTTAAAAGAGTTGATAGTTGTGCAATTATATTATCCTCAATTAATCCACCAGATGGTCCAGCATTTATTGGTAACTGACACCATATAGTTCCCTCAGGATAATTTTCAAAAGCATATAAATCATCACTTCTAGGATTAACTACTCTGTTTCCAACTATAGTTAATTCTACTGGAATATAGTGATCACCATTTCCTGTTGGATTAAATGGTCTAGCATCTTCTGTCCAGTTTCCAAAACTAACTGGATTACTATCACCTTGTGGACCATATATTGTTCCAGCAGGAAGTCTACAATAAGCACGAACTCTATAATCATCTGTGATAAATGGACTTACTGGACCTAGATTACGATTAATTTCATAATCTTCTAAAAATACACCGCTACCGCCACCATATGTTACTACACCAGATGACGATAACGAATATCCCTCAACTTGATTCTCAACGTTTGCCCATGCTGCATCTATTAATCTAAATAAACCAGATGCTTGATTATAAAGTAATCCCTCTGCAACATATGAACGTCCATAGTGCCTAGAGGCGTGATCACTAATTCTTGAGTAAAAACTTAAAACCCAATTTTGTTCTTCGTCACGACGATTACTAATAATACGTATTCCTGAGGCTTCATTTCCAGTACCAAAAGCCGCTAATGGCATGATCGGATCTAATCTACTTTGAAACGTAGGATCTTGAGCGGCTATTGAACCAGCATCAGTAGGAAGATCAAAACCAGGTGGATTAGCCGTAGAAGATTGATTTTGATATATCTTAAAATAAGTCCATTGCTCTATTCCGGCAAGAGCTAGTTGAAGTTCTTTCTCTGTCGGAATATATGTTCTATAAAAACCATCAGCATCGTAAAATCCAACGCTTAAATTAGACCAAGCTGGTGTAAATACCACTTGTATATCTGAATTTTTAATATCCTTACTAACATGACCATCTAATCCAAATGTATCAATTCCGTCTATTGGACTTAACAAGTGAGAATTTATAAAACCCTCTTGATGTCCCCCTAAAACTCTAAATCTTGTTGGATCTGGTATTACATCCTGACCAAAGCCAAGTTGTTTTGTATTTCTTGGTAAATGTGCTGGAACGCCTTGAAGTTCAGAAACTAAACCAATAACATCTGCTTCAGAAATATCAAAAGCGTATTTTCTATTAATTAAATTTATTTTTTGAGCATCCATGTTCCAATACCAATCATAACCAGTATCGGTAAGAACACGTGAAATTGCTTCGTCTAAATCTGTTAAATTAAACTGAAAACGTATGGCGTTTATAGTGCCACCAATATTATTTTCTAGTTGTTCAACTGTTGGTAAATCGACAATAGGTATATAGCACTTATTTTCATTAAAATGATAGTCTATCGCTTCTAGTATCTGACTATATGTACAGCCAAATTGCAATATTCTTCTATATTCTTTTATATTGATATCATTTGGATCACCATTGATGTCGGTTAGTCCATTTAAAAGACGATATGCTCTTGCAACAGATACAACTCCACTGGGTACATCTTCTCCAAGATCTTCCGTGTGTATTTTTACTCTTTTTAAAACACCTCTATCATCTTCTACTGTTATACTTATAATAGTACCGTTTGAACTGGTTGTATAATCGGCGTGAGTAACCTTACCTCTAAAATAAAATGCACCTATATATAACTCTAAAGGATGACCGATTGAAGGTAATTGTCCAGATGCACCATGAAACTGTTCAGCAACTCCATAGGGAATCCATTCTGTTTGAAAATTATGCGAATCTACATTAAAACCAAACGTAGAATTAACGCTAGACAAAAATGCTGCAAGTTTAGAACCAGGTTCGTTTAATGAAAATTGTCCTGAAGGCCACGCTATTCCGTTTAAAGGAACACCCACACCACTGACAACAATTGAGTTTGGTATTACTATAGTCATTTTAAAACCTTAGCCAAATGGAGAATCTTGTCCGTTGTCAATTAGATAATCAGATCCAGCATCTAATCCATCAGACCACGTTACTCCCCGTGAGTCTCTTACGCACCATATTGGTTTATAGACACCGGGTTCATTATAAGTGTGTGTTGGGTTAATCAATGTGCTTGATTGTCCGTCATCAAAATGTAATAATTTACTTGAGATTGACACACTGTTAGGTGTCGAGTGTATCGTTGTACTGAAATCAACTATAATACCAGCATTACCAGAGCGAGGAACTCCAGACAAACTAATAATAACTGGTTCGATTCCAGAAACTGCATTTATAATTCTAGTTGCAGATGCATGCATTCCATTTTCATCATATGCTTCAAATCTAACAATATAATATCCACTAGAAGCAAAATAATGCTGATGTGGAAATAAATTTGTATTAGGATAATTTGTAGACCCACTAACTGGTACTGAAACCGCTGGTGTAAAATCTCCAAAGCTCCATCTTGTATAGGTGATTTGTTTACCTTGTCTTCCTGAAGCAGCACCCACAAAATATTGATTAAATGGTATGCTTAATCCACTTACTGATGTACCAGGTATTAAAATATCAACTAATGGTGGTAATTCATTTTGGAAAACTACTAGTTTAGCATCGAAATCTGTATTCAATGTTTTTTCTACTGTCAATCTAGCATCAAAATCTTCTGCTCCTCGGGCGTATATCCTATATCCAGCATCAAAATCAATATATCCTTGTAATCCACCAAGTACATATCCACCTATTAAACCAGATCCTTTGTCAAGACCGTGTACGTATCCTGCAAAAATACCAGACATAGTATCTATGCCGTGAGTAAAGCCACCTAAAATACCGCTTATTGCAAAGTCTTGACCAAATACATATCCACCAACAAGACCGCTAACTACTATTGATCCGTCTAAGAATCCACCTACTAAACCAGATCCAATATCTTGACCTCTAGAATAACCACCTATCAATCCAGAACCAACATCCTGTCCGTATACATATCCGCCAACCAATCCACTTGCTTGTGTTCCAAAAGCATTATCTATACCATTGAGTGCAATGTAACGAACTTCTGGTTCTTGTAATGATCTTGAAAAATAGAATACGTCTGTAAGTACGCTGTCGAAATCTGACACAGATGTCGTATTAAAGGTCCAAGGAGCGGTTGAATGTTGTAGGAATGTTATATATCTAACCCATTCGTCTGCTGGTGTTTGTGGTGTATCATTGAGTTTTGTTACACTATCAACTAGTTCTCCATTTAAATAGCATTTTGTTGTTTTTGTCGTATTATCATATGTCCAACAATAATGAGCCCATGTGTCTAGTTTTGGAGGCGTAACATCGCCAACTGCTTTTCTATCAAAAATAGTTAGATTATCTTGACTTGCTGATTTTCCATTAAACTCTCCATAAACTCCACATGATATTTGACCAGCCATAGCTGCATTATCAGTGGAATCCAAATACATATTTCCGTTTGTTGATATTACTATTTTTGTAACATCATTTTCATCTGTTCCAATTACCCACCCGTAATCAGTATCAGTCGTTATTGTTCCATCATTAGCTGGAACGATACCATATGCTAATATAGCATCAAATCTATTTGCAGCAACTACGGCTTTTTTCTTTAAATAAAATCCTACAGAAAATCCCTGGTCTGGTGAATTGAATCCAGTTCCAGATGCCATATATAGTGGAATACTGTGAGCAACGGTGCTAATTTGTCTACTTGAGTATGTAACACCACTACATTGAATTCCATAACTAGAATTTGCAAACATAGCAGGAGCCATGCGTAGATATACCGCAGATTGTGTATTAGCCCCTCCTTTTTCTGCATATGCTTGTGCAGCAGGGAATAGATGATTGTCTTTAAACGATAGGTCAGTTGTTCCAGATCCACCACCCGTGGTTAAATTCATGGACTTGCCACCATCAAAGCCATTAAATCGCCAATATCCTTGAAGATCTATATCTGCTTTTGTAACTTGTGTGGTTGGCTTTTGATCTGTATAGCCAGCTATAACTACTGACTGTATTCCATTAGAGGCAAGGCTTGAAACTTGATTTTTGTCAAATACACCTTTCATAATAAATATTTCTCTCATGAAGATGTCACCAAGACCGCCTTGCCATGTTGGTTGGTTATTTAATGTATCATTACCTAATACGCCGCCAAATTGAACAACAGTATTATCAGAAGCTGAATCAATTGTTCCATCAGACCAAATTCTAGAAGCATTTTGAGTTGTTTCTCTTGTTTGAATTAATGTTCCATTAATCCAAAGACTTATTGTCATGCTAGCTTGTCCATTTGTAATCGCATTGGTTTCATATGGATCATTAAATTTTGTATGCACTAAAACTCGACTAGGAACTCCATATGAAATTCTTCCAGAAACTAAAGGCGTATGAGTTGATGTACTTGGTGGTAATGCATCTTCAGAACCATCTATTCTTATAATTATACCAGATCCACCAAGACCAGCTTCAGATCCGGCTGGATCTGGATTTGTGGAATTTATAGAAGTTAAAAAACAATGATAATCATAATCACCAGCCGCTGGTGTTATAGCATGATTACCAATTGAAAATAGCAAACAGTTTGTATTAATTGCATTGGTTGCACTAGTTCTAACTAAATCAATTTTTGGAATATTGCCACTTGGCGTTACTTCAAAAGATACAACATATTCACCAGCTAAATTTTGTGCTCTTAAATCTCTTTCTTCAATGACTGGTTTGTATCTTACTGAAGTATTTGTATATGAAGATCTGGCTCGATCACTGTCCGTTACGCTTGCCAATCCAATAGATCCGCCATTTGCAATAAAAATACCAGAGGTTATTCCTAGGTTGCCATAACTAGTTAATTCTGGTGGAGTTGTTCTGGATCCAAAATGATCTATACGAGCCGTAGCGTTAGGTCTAAATACACCGATACCTTCGTCTCCATCTCTATCGTACCATCTTTCATCAGATCCAAATGTATCACCACGAATTAAATGACCAGGGACTTGATTCCATACCCTGGCTTCGTCTAAAATCATCGTATCAGATAGAGTATAAGAAGAACAGGGCCAATATGCAACCAATCGTGGATCATGACGAGTTGAATATATACTATCAATATCAACTATTCCACTTAATACTATGCCTCTAATCTCAGGTTGAACAAGTGCTTTATTTGCTAAAAACGCTGGACCAAGCCAATTATCTGCTCCACCATTAGCATGTAATCCACGGACACTTGTATCTGTAATAGTATCAATAACACCATTTCCAAATATTAATGGATAGCCCAATCCAGTAACTGACAATAATTGATCTGTTAAAGAATCTGAAAGTGTTCCACTTTCTGCAAACACACCATTAACATATGCTGCAATTCCTTTGGTACTATCGTCATAAGCTAATGCAATATGAACATGTGCTTGATTATAGTATTCCCATGTTGGAATTAAATTAAAAACCAGGTTTTTATTTAATGTTTGTTTTATATTGCCAAGTGGATATACTTCAATTATTACTCTTTGCTGGTTTGTTACGCCACTTACCGTACCAACAATTCCAGCGGTATTTCCAGTTAATGTACTTGATGAAACCTGACTCGTCGCTGATGTTAAAGAGGTAGTAGATCCCCATGATATAAAAATATTATTATCACGTGATGTAGTGTTCTGTAAACTTAACCAAGTACCAATCGTCCACGATCTATTACTTAATAAATCATAACACGTACCACTTGATAAAGCATGATAATTTTCAGTAGCAGAACCATTATTGTAAATGCCACCATATTTATATGGACCAGGACAAAATACGTTTTCAGTTGAACCAGCAGCATCGTAATTTGAAATTAGTGGTCTTTGATTATTACTAATATCAGCGTATCCAGGTTCCATAAATGGATAATAACCAACAAGATAATCGGAAGTTAATTTCGTCTCCACTGCTGGTAATAGATAACTTTGATTTGGTTGCATTCCTCCTTCACTTTCATGCATGTCAAGTATTTCACCTTCATGCAAGACACGTTTAAAGAAGTAAACACCAGATATCAAATGATTCCAACCAGACGTGCGTTCGTAATCATCCGTAGCCGTACTCGCATCGTCTGAAGCACCAATTGTAAGAGTTCTGGCTAAAGAAGAGCTTATAAGGTTTGTGTTAGATGCAGTTAAGTTTGCCGAGGTTGTTCCACTAGCAGCAACTCTTCCATTTTTATATAAAACAACTTGATTACTAGTTCCATTTATATATCTAAATGTATATGTTAAGTGCGTATACATTCCAGATTCAATTGGAATTCTTAATGTATCTGTTGCAGCACCAGCGGCTTGTTCTATGAAAGCAAATGCGGCAAGTTGTTTGCTTGATGTATAATCAAAAGTATTTTGAGCACCCCTTGAGCGTAAACCAGATATTCCCATTCTCCATCCAGCATCATTGGTTGTTGCCTGGAAAGCACCCACTAGAGTATGACATCTAGCAGCTTCAGTTTCCCAACTATAGCTAACTAAATTTGCACTAGTTTGAAAATCTTGATATCCATCGCTATTTGGATAAACCCAAAATCCAACAGTAAATCCGCTGTTAGCAACCGCTGGTTGCCAAATTTGCTGAGCCGCTCTAGAAGAGCTATTTCCAAGGACCAAATATTTACTTAATGGAGACGAATCTGTTTTTAATTTCCAGTGTCCGCGAGCCTGATATCCGGTTCTGAGTGAACCAGAACCACAATTTATTTCATTTAAATCATATCCCAGTCCAGGCCATGAAGACATATATTCTTCTAGATTAGGCAAATCAGCAACCGTGACTGTAAAATCAAAAGATATGCCGCTTGGATGTTGTGCAAACGCACTAGAATAATTTTTCCATAATGGAGCACCACTTGGCTCGTTCAGAGGCCAAAATCCAACAAGAGCACCATCGTTCAAATAATTAACCATTTAAATCTTCCATAAGTCTATGTTCACCAGTAAATGGAGACACTCTATATCTTTTTATAGGATTTCCACCACCATCTAGTACATCTAGATTTATAAATAAATGATTAGCATTTGATATTGGTTTTTTGCTTAAAAACCATCCCGGTTTCTTGCCTTCCATATCAATAGGATAGTATTCTGTTATATAACAATGTAAATCTGAATCATTCCAGTTTTCGGGAGAAAGTACACCCCGATCTTCAAAACCTGAATTCATTGTTTTAAATGCTTTAAAAAGAGGGTTTTGGTTTAACTCTAACAAGATTCCCTCGTAGCATAGTGTCTCGTTTACTGCCGTACCACCTAAACGAAAAATTTCGTCGGCTTCCTTTTTGCATGAAACTTCGACAATTTGGTCAAAATGAGTAATGACCTTTAATAGGCCGATATTGCCTTCGTATTCAAAATCTGCTTTTACCATTCCTTACTCCAGAGACTAAGCTTCTGGCTATATCTCAGTACATAAATACACTAACGCTGGGTGTTTTAAGACCCAGCGTTAGTGCTTATCTTAACCTATCAAGTTAGTAAGGTGAAAGGGTCGCCAGAGGCAACGCCAACGCCTAAGTTGTGTACTGAATCAGCAACTCCACCACGTGAGGCGGTAGAGGTATCGCGGTCTGTGTGCCAGACTAAGCGAGTGCTGTAGCTGTACAATACACAGTTAGCATTATTTGTGCTGCTGGTAAAGTTAAAAGTAGCCATAGCTTTATCTCCTATAAGGTTTTCGAACGTTCGAAGGGCTTTAAAGCCTCAAACAATAAATACACTAACTATTATTGCCAAATTGTAATATAAAATCATTAGACCAGTAATTAAAAACTAATCTAAATCTGAGCATTCCAGATCCACATACACCAAAATCACCAAAAGGAGTTCCTAAAGGTAAAACTACATTTAAATACACAAATTCAGATGAATTTAAATCATCTTGACCAACTAAGGCTCCTTTGCCGTCTTGTCTTCTAATATTTGAAGTAAATGGCATTGTAGTCGGCATTCTTTGAACGGAGCCGGATGGTAATGTTAAATTATATAACCATAAGTTTCCGCTGGGTGCATATTGAACAAATCCTTTGTCTAATCCTCTATCAAGACAAGCTTGAAATACTGAGTCATCTACTATGAATAGTCTCATATCAGAGATAGCTGTTCCACTTGCAGCTAAATTGAATGTTATGGCAGTAACATCTGAGGCCACGTGTGACGGGAGGGGTAATTCGGTTAAATCAAATCTAACGTTTTCAAAATTGAGAATCCCAGATGTTGATCCAGGTCTATTTGGATTTGCTGTACTACAACCAGATGCAATCATCTGTTTAAAAGCAAATGATCCACCTGGAATGTGTCTATTTCCAACGGGACTAGCTATTTCAGAAGTGTCCCATTGAAATATTCTTATAACTGGAAAATCTCCTGCTGGCATATTATTTTAAATACTTCTCTCTAAGTTCCTTTTGTTCTTTATCTGGCAATGGCATAAAATGAATACCTTGTTTTCTTACGAAGACTGGACTATTATTTACTAGTATGCAATAAACACCCTTTGGTAGTGGTTTTTCATCCTGAACTTTATTTAATTGTATATTATCCATTTTAACTAAAATCATAAAGAAGTCTATATCTGAATGTTCCGGCTCCAGCACCACCATACGTACCTATCGGAACATTAACGCCAACCTCAACGGCCAAATAAATATATTGGCTAGAATCATTATCAAGAATTCCACTCATCCACGGTTGACCATTAGACCATGGTGGTTCCATTATTGTTCCAAATATATTTTGTGTTGATGGAATAGTTGTAGGTGTATTGTCGGCAGAAGAATTTAAAGATAGATTCGGTATAAAGTGAAAACTTTTTCTTTCTAAAAATCTATATGTTCCAGCACCCCATGCAGTGCTATCTGTTATGAACATCTTCATATTATAAATTCCACTAGAATCCCCCATGCTATTTATTCTAGCATAGACAAGCTTTGTATCAGTAATAGCACCAGATCCAGTGGTATTCAATTCACCAAAATCTAAGACTCCATTTGTTGTCGTATCGGCAACTTTTAAAAAGCCATATGTAACATTCTTGGCATTTCTAAATCCAGACGGATTTATCGAAAGACTTTGTTGAATCCATTCTACTTCTGGAAAATTAACCATTATAAAGTCCTCAGTGATATACTTGAATTTATATCGGGTACATTACCTAAATCAACCGTAAACGTTAAATCTAGTTGTACTTGACTTGTTAAATCAGTTTCACTAAATTGTTGATTAAGATTTGATATTCTTATGGTTGCAAAATTTGCTGGATTTGCGTGTATATTTTTAAGTCTATTTATCTCGTCTTGAATATAAGATATTGCACGATTAGTATCAATAACAGCATTTCCTGTATTTTTAGCAGTGGCTTGACACTGAATAGATATATTACCTTCTGTTGTTGTTCTTATATCTTGAATAACGTTTCCAAATCTTCTAAAGGGAACAGCGTGACTTGCATAAAGTCTCAATCCTTCAGTAACAGCAACACTTGAGTTACTACTGACTATTCCGCTAGGTAGATTTGCAGACGGATCATCAGTAAAGCTTATTGAAAAATTTACCGTCCCTGCATATTTGTTTTGATTTACTGAAAAAGACCTTGGATTGTATACGGCTAATCCACTACCATTTCCACCTTCTTTAAACTTAGCATAAACACCAGAAGCTTCCCATCTTAGATTTGGTTTTATATGATTTATAAAGCCAGATACCGCCCTTTCAAAACCAATTCCCCCAACTCCATAAGTATCAGTATTTGAAAGCGTTCTTCCGAGTCCTTGAACTGTTCCATCGATAGTTACTGTAGCAATTCCATTTACATCTTCTTGGAAAGATTCGTTTCTAGCGGAATAGTAATATGGAACACCGCTTACTATTGTATAAGTTTCTGTTACGGAGTAAGTTCCATTTTCTACATCTGCTGTTTCTTCTCTTAAAACTGAATATTCGTATATTGGCCCACCAGCAGGATTAGATGGATGAGTAAATCCAAATAAACCAGAAGCGTTTGGTTCAACAAAGAATGGAATTTGTATTGGTAATTTATCAATACCAATTCTAGATCTTACTGCAAGAAATGCTTGTTGAAATTTATCAGATTCTCCATCAGGACCAGTAGCACTAATTTGATGAGTTACTGTAACGGTATTAGAATCTGCGTTTTCTCTAAAGCTCCACTGATTGCTTAAATTTGATGTAACACCGCTTACGCCAGAAGCGGCAACCAAGTCTTCTAATTGAACTGTATAATCAATTCTTTGAAATTGTGTGTCTGCTGGAATACTAAGACTTGTAATTTTTGGCTTAAGACCAGAACTTATTATTGTTCCAGCCGCTAATGTTTTATTGCCAGGACCAGCTAAAATAACAAAATCTTTATTATCGACAGAGAATAATGTACGAAGTTCGCTCTGTTTTTCATACATTCTTTCGTATGAACCAGAGGGTATTACTAAAACAGTTCCAGTTAGCGTTAATTTATTTAAATTACCATTTCTGTTTCCAGAATCGTCAAACTGACTTTCTACACTCCAGTCTATTAAAGGTGCTGGAACGAGTTTAGATCCGTTATAATATACTTCAACGGCTGCTAACTGTGTATTATTAACTTCTGATAAAATGTTCATCTTGGTTGACCAAAGCTAGAAATTAGACCACGTTCTTGTAGGGAAACAAGTATATTGTCGAGTTCAGTAAGTAATCCAGTAAGTTGTTCATCGACCTGCTCTATGGCTGTCTGACGAACAGCTTGACTGATTTGATCTCTTAGACTTTCTAAACCAGTTACATTAACAACACTATTTTGATTAGTTTCTAGCGTTATACGTACTTGATTAGAAGAACCAATTGCATTTGTATTTGATGGTGCTGAATTAGTATTTGTTTGAATCTGTGCGTTACTCTCATTGACTTCTACAAGAGTGTCATTAAGATCACGTAACTGCGAAACAATTTCACTTAATAATTCATTATTTTCAACACCATCTCCAATATTAGAGAGTGATTGAGTAACAGATCTTGCAATTGCAGCTACAACTGTTTCGTTTATCTGTTTTACAGCAGAAATGCCAGCAGAGATTGATGAACCAAAGTTACCTTCTTGGAAATTAGGTATAAAACCCTTGTTTCTCATTGGAATAATTGCTTCACTAGTATTTTCAACGGCTAATCCAGCACCCGCTGGCATAGCTCTTTTTTCTCTTGATGCTGCACGCAAAAGTCCTGCGGCTTCTTTTGGGCTTATATTACCACCAGCAAAATTTGGTATATATCCAGTAGCTGCGTTTCCAACGGCAGCAGAAGCTTCTATGACTGCGAGTCTAGCATTCACGGCACTTGATATACCTTGAATTATTTGGTTACCAACTTCACGGAAAACACTGTTTTGTTCTGCAAATGCCTCGGCTTCCTTTTGAATCATCTCCAGGGTATTTCTGTCATCCGCTTCTATTACAGCATTTAAAAGCTCCATTCTTTCAATATTTGCTTGATCTAAAATAGCAGACTCTTCTATAATGGCATCTCTAACTTCTAGTACGCCTTGTTCAGCACGTTCTTGCATTATTTGTGCAGAATCAAGTGCCTCTTGTGCAACAGCTAATTGTTCTTGTGCGGATATAACCTGAGTAAACTGTAATTGTGCGTCTTGTAAAGCAAGTTCTTGAAGTTTTGTTAATTGTTCAACTTGTCTAGTATTTAATTCTTCTATGGATGGAAGTCCTTCTTCAGGAGCAACGCCAGCCCCAACTTGACCAATTGCCTCTCTTAATTGATCTATAGAAAAACCGCCAACATTTGTAGTGCTTGGTAAGAAAGATAATGTATCTAATATTTGTTGACGAAATTCTTGTGGTAAGGCTAATAATGTTTGACTAACGGATTGCAAATCTGTTTGTGAAAGATTTAGGAAGGCTTCAAAAGATCCTCCTAGTTTATCAGCAACGAGTTGTAATCCTGCTATACCCTGACCAAGGGCAGTATTTTCTTGAGCAGATTGACCAAATATGCCAATTCCAGCAGATACAATTTGGTCTTTTGCTTGTTGTAAAAATGAGAGGGTTTCCTCTGCGAGTTGTCTTTCTAATTCAATTCTTTTTTGTAATGTTATGTTTGACTTATTAAGTACTTCCTCAAAAACATTTGTGATTGAGGAGAGTTGGTCATTAAACATACCTACATTTCCGGTTAATTTAGCAATATCATTAGCTAACGAATTACTTTTTATTTGTGCTTCAGCTATAACTCCATTATAATCTAGCTGTGCTTGAATTAAAGCTAAATATGAATCAGATAGCTGAGAGGTCGATGATAAAACATCCTCTTGAGCTTGTTTAAGTTCTTGTTGAGCGTCAGCTTCTTTAGAAAGTAAATCAGAAAGTCTTTGTTGTATAAAATCATCAAATTCTTGATTTACGTTTTTTAATTCTTTGTCAAATTCGCTTGCGGCTTTTCTAAGCTTATCCAGATTCTCTATTCTTTGTTTCTCTGCTTCTGCACTATCTTCTATTGCTTTTCTTTCGGCATCACGTAGTTTTACAACTTTATCAACAGAGTCTAGTAAACGTTTTTCTTCTGCGTTTTGTATTGCAAGTTCTATAGATTTCTTTTTACCAAAATTTGCCGCATATTCTTCAGCTTGATTAACATCATTTAAATTTTTATTAACTTCATCTAATTGTGCGGCAAGAATTTTTAATTGTGCTTCATATTCTACAGTTACATTAGTTAGATCTTGCTGTGCTTTTTGAACCGCTGAACCAAAAATACTAACAATTAGTTCTTGTAATCCTTGATCTAAATCAGATGTACCAGCCAAAACCTGATCAATATCAGTTAAACCTATTCCTTGAATAGTCTCAAGAGTACTCTTACTAACGTTTTGTCCAAATTTATTTAGTTCTGAATTGAATAATACACCAGCTTCAAATGCCGTTGAAGCTGCTTTAGTAGTTTCTTCATATAATGCTTTTGCTCTTTTTTCTTGTTCTTCTCTAATTTTTGCAGATTTTTCTTCTAATGTTATTCTGCTTTGTTCTCTCTGTACTATTATATTTAAAATTTCTTCTGAAGCTTTTTGTAATTCAGGACCAACTTGAGATAAAATATTTTGAATTTGTTCTAAGTCGTTGGGATCTATATCTTCCAATGGTTGCGTTATTAGTCCCAGAAAACGGGAAACATCAATGTCTTTAGCTGCACCACCACGACCAGCTTCTTCTCTTGCCGCTGTAAAAAATCCTCTTACAGCGGCATTTAATTGTCTTTCTAAAGATTCAGACGCTATTGATGCAGACTCTTGAGTTATCAATAATTCATTTTGTAAACGTACTAAACTATCAGAAAGTCCATCTGGTGATACTTGAAGTAATTCAAATTCTCTTCTTAAGCCAAGTAGTGAAGCAGATAAATTGGTTATCTCTTCAATAGCTTTAACATCTTCTAGTGATTTTAATTTTTCTAAATTTCCTGTAATTCTATCAAAACTTTCAGCACCACCACCCACAGCTCTTGTAAATAATTCTAATGTTTTTGCTGGTGCTAAAGCGTCAATGTCTCCTGATTCGATTGATTGTTTTAATGTAGAAAAAGCATCTTGAGCTTTTTTACCACTCTTATCTGCTATAGCTTCTAACGTTCCTAAATTTTCTTTAACAAGTTGTTTTATAACTTCTGGATTACCAACAATAGCATTTCTCAAGTCTTCTGAAGTAACACTAACCTTTTCACCGTCAACCATCATATCTTTAAATTGGCCTGATTTTGCAATTTGAGCAAGTGCCGCATCCATTCCCTTGCTAAGATCGGCTCCAAGATTAGTGCCTTGTAGACTACCAGCAAAAGCGTTAATAATTTCTTGTCCAAAGTCTTTTCCTGATTCAGTAATTACTTTTTGAGAAATTATTCTTTCTTTTTGTTCGTCTCTTAGTGTGTCTTTTAATTCTGTATTAGCCTTTTGGTTTTCTTGATATGCTTCAATTACATTATATATAGAAACGCCTAGTGCGGTTAAAGCACCAGCTAATCCCATGGCTTGGAGACCTAAAGGAGCAAATGCAAGAGCGGCACTACTGGCAGTACCACCGACATCAAGAAGATTTTTACTAGTTTCAGCTATTGGGCCTTTTCCTAATTTATCAACTTGTGATTCTAAAACATTAAATCCTGCACTTACTGCTATAGAAGCTCCAGCAACTAAAGCAAGACCACGTGATGAATTAAGAAATTCTCTTCTATAATCAGCATCATTAACAAAACTTCCTACTGATTGTCTAACACGACCACCAAGTGATTGACGCATATTGGGTGGCACTGGAGGTCCTTGTACTGGTTGACCAAATCCACTAATTGCATTTGGATTAAAGAGTCCAGCACCTTGTAATAATCTAACTCCACCTAAGGCGAGCAATGGGGTAATTAATCCTCCAATATCACCTACAGCACTTACTATTTTTGTAAATATTTCAAGTAAGGATGTTGTAATTTTGAGGACACCTCTTAATGTATCTTCAAGTCCAGCATCACCAAGAGATTTAGCAAATTGCTGTCCAGTAGCAATTAATTGATCTAATTGAAATTGTAATTTTTGAGCACTAATTTCAAACTTTGCATTAGCCGTTCCAGATGCATTTGCAGATTCGGCAGAAAGCTGATTAGCACGATCTAGTGAATTTAATGTTGCGATCAAAGATTCGAATTGACGAACTCCACCAATAGCCTTAGCCGCTGAAGCTTGTTGTTCTTCTGACAAACCACTAAAAGCTTTCTTTAAATCATTAAGTACAGCAAGTACTGGTCTTGTATTTCCAGCAATATCAACAACTTGAACGCCAAGAGCTTCAACGGCATCTCTTGCTTCTCCAGCAGCAAATATTCTAGTTTGTAACGTCTTTAGGAATGTACCAATTTCGCGACCAGATTTACGGGTTTGTTCTCTTAAGGCTGAAACTATACCAATTGCATCATTGATATCTTTACCAAATACAGCTAGTGAGTTACCACCAGTTCTAAAGGCTTCGGCTAGGTCGGCAGCTTCAACGGCAGCAGCATCTTCTACTTTAATAAGACCATCTATAGCGTCTTGAAGAGCTTTGCCACTTAATCCAAATTGTTCTTGTGTTGCAATTAAGAACTCTGTAGACTGAACAACATCAAGCGTAGATGCGGCAGATGCTTTTAGTGCTAAGTTGGTTAATTGTTGTGCCTCTTCGACGCTTTTACCAGCTTGCACAAAAAGTTTAGTCGTTTGTAATACTTCGATTCCAGTCTTACCAAATTTAACTGCACTATCAAGTGCAACGTCACCAATTTCTTTCATTCTGTCTGCGAGTTGACTTGGGTCTGTTCTAACAATATCTCGCAAAATGCTATCAAATTCAAATAAGAATTTTACGCTGCCTTGAATAGCGTTATTTAATGTAACGAATGTGGGAAGTAGAACGGCAAATTGTGCCATTCTTTGTAAGAAGCTGCGAGAAGCAGAACTTGCAGCGTTCATTTGATTAGCTACATTATTTGCAGTTCTGCCTAAATTTTGAATATTATTGGTAACATTTCTAATGCTTGTATTACCAGCCCTGAAGTTCATAGAGCTTCTAAGATTATTGACAGTTCTAACTGTTTGATTAACAGTTTGGTTAAAAGCGATCATTGGTCTTGGTAAACCAGCTACGCTTCTACTAATCTGTTGAAAGACGCGAGGATTTATCTGTACGTCTGTTAATCTCAGGATTGCTTCAATTTGAACTCTAGCCATTTGTACCTCTCAACTAAGATGTCGTTAGATGATTTGACAAAAAACCAGTCATTTCAACAATAATTAAATTTTCTATCCATGCAATATTTGCACTAATCCATCGACCACCATCAGCATCATAATTCAAGACACCTGGAGGAGCTTGCCAAGATCCAGTGCTTCCAAAAACACCTTGTGGTAACATTAATCCACCTGGAGAAGATTTTACACGAATTCTTTTTAATAAAGATGATTTTCTAAATTCACCTTTTTTACGCGAGTATGTTCTAAGTGGTAACTTAGATCTTGGTACAAATCCACTGTTAACCTTCGTGCCATCAATAATCCACTCCATCCAAGATTCTATTTTTAAGTTTCCAGTTCCAGAAGCCCTGTGTGGTGTTGCTAATTTTAATCTAGCTACGTCACCAAATTGAAATAATAAAATATTTTTAGTATACGATACTTTAAATGTTTTTTCGTATGCACGAAGAAGTCTTGGTGGCTGATCGGCCTCTATACCTAATTGACTTAATCCATCTGGGCTTGAAACCCATCGATACATTTCGGTATCAACAACTGGTTCTGGAATTTGTAAACCACCATATATCAGAGCGGGGACAAGTTCACTCTTGATCCACTTCTGTAGATCTTTTAGTGATTTTTCCCAAGCCTTATCAACGGCTATACGGATAGTCTCATGTGGTCGTATCAGTTCCGCTTTCCAGTTCATTTTTATTTATCTTTTTTGGCTTTTTAGGTTTTTGATGTTTTTCAGCGGCTTTATAAACTCTCTCTTTAACTTGTTCAATTACTTCTTGTTGAAGTTGATTATCTAAAATATATTCCTTAGTGTTCTTTAAATACTTAGTTTCTGGATAAGCCGACATAAGTTCTTTTGTAGTTTCACTCATTATTTTAGATTGAATTTGTGTAGCTTGCAGGTAAACTGTAGAGACTTTATTTTCGTCTCTTTCTGTAACAAATTCCTTATAATCTTTCCAGTATCTACGGCCTGTTGATTTAACTATAACACAAGAGGCCATAATTGTTTCTGCTTTTATGAGTTCAGCAACTCCTTCAACAGAATTTTGATAAACACTCTGTTGCAATAAAAACAATCGCCACATTTCTATACGAGTATCATTTAATTCAGCGGCTATACTGGCACATGCTTTTTCATCACCAGATGTCTCAGCTTTTGAGAGTTCTGACTGAAGAATTGCAAGCATTCCGACGACTTTCTTAAACTTCTTGTCATCTTCGTCGTCCCATATTCCATGTTCTTTCATGAGGTCTTTTTGTTTTTCTTTTGGTAAAAGACCCTCAAGCAATGCTCTATTAAAAGCAACTCTATATTGACGCTCGCCTTCGTTTTCTTCTGCTAATGTAGGCTCTTTAAGTTCAAATTCGGTTAGATTACCGTTTCTATCATTAGCTTTAAATTGACGTTCTGCCATTCCTATCTCCTTATTCACGAACCTATCTCCTTGTTTTCTGTGTATATGTCAACTACTTGTTGTCGCCAGTTGATGTATTCTTTACGTACATCTACGTGTAATCGATACTTGTCCATTAATGGTATTACACTAATAATGCAGTCAGAAATACCAACTACATTAAGTATAACATTGTTGTTATTAAAATACAAAATACCACAACCTAATTCTGCTCTAAGTGCATCTAGAACCTTAGATTTATCGGAAGCGGCGTATATTGAAAAGTAGGGTTTTCCAGAGTCCTTAAAACCAAACTCGACCTTTTGAACGGACTGCATAAAGGTTTGAGTAATCGCTAATGTATTATCTTCTGTAAGTCTT
>SXGQ01396884.1_pt1 | contig 24876 bp, 16 predicted proteins | sample 3178371 | NCBI WGS metagenome assembly SXGQ01 (sample SAMN11356859, study PRJNA531348) | freshwater metagenome | isolation source: freshwater sample F1-20 | place: China: Fuxian Lake, Yuxi | collected 2017-12-25 | reverse complement strand
GGATGGCGGGTTGGGGGGTGGTGAGGGGTGGGTGGGTGGTCCAGGTGGGGTTGGTGAGGTCGGTGGTGGACTGGATCTGATAGATGAAGCCCGGGGAGGCGTTCCAATCGAGGCGCGCGGTGTTTTCCGATGGGTTGCGGGAAAAATGGTGGATGGTGAGTGGGATAGACCAAGAGAGGTTGAGGCGGGGTGCGACATCGCTAAAGACGGCCTGTTCCGGGTGGTCGCGGGTGAAGAAGGCGGGGAAGCCTTCCGAGCCCATCTGGGTGGCGGAGTGGAGTGACGAGACGGTTAGCCAGAGGAAGCCTCGGTCGAGGCTTTCCGCGAGGTAGTTGGCGACGCCGGGGAGTGAGGTGTTGATGTGGAAGGTGGCGATGGCGTAGTCGGGGACGGGGTCGCCGGGTGTTAGGGAGTGGAAGGTGGCGGTGGCCCAGGGGATGGGATCGAAGTTTTGGGTGATGTTGTTGCTGACGTCGCGCGGGTTTCCTAACAGGTCGAAGCCGAGAGCGAAGGCATTGCGGGAGCCGGGCGGGCCGAAGCCGTGGAGTGAGGTTTCCTGGAAGGAGGATGGGGTGAAGGAATTGCGGAAGCCGGTGCCGTGGAGTTCGATGGGGCGGCCGGGGTCGGGATCGGGTGTGGGTGTTGGGCCGAAGCTGGATAGGGGGTCGGGTGTGGGGTCGTAGGAGGTTCCGCCGTTTTGGGCGATGACGGCTGTTAGGGTGATGTGGTGGATTTTATAATTGGATGGGCCGAGGCCGCTGGGGATGCCTGCGGCGGCGGTGTTGAAGCGGATGAGGAATTGGCCGAAGCGGTCGTCGGCTGCGGTTTGTTGTTGGGGTTGTGGGAGTGCGGAGAAGGTGGAGGCGGTGGAGCGGGTGCCGGGGGTTCCGTTAAAGGAGTACATCCAGCGGTCCGCGTCGGGTTCGGTGAGTTGGGTGGTGAGGATTTCCTCGGGAGATGCGGCGTGGAGCGAGGCGGTGAGGAGACCTAACAGGATTGATTTTGATGGATCAGGCACGACGGCGGCGGATGGTTGTTAGAGAGAGGCCGAGGAGAGCGGCGAGGGTTGCGGAGGGTTCCGGGATGGCCTGGACGAAGGTGTCTCCGGTGGTGAGGTTGATTTCGTATTGGGTGAGGTGATTGTTGGCGGTGCTGCCCCAATTGATTTCGTAGGAGGCGACGCCGAGGCCTGTTAGGTCCCATTGCCATGCGCGGTTTTGGGAGGGGAACGACTGGCCGGTGGTGAAGTTGAAGGTGGGGTAGGAGCCGTTGGTGGTGAGGGTGAAATGGGGGGCGAGTTGTTGGGAGCCGCCGTTGTAGCTGAGGGTGGGTAGGGTTCCGATGGTGGTTCCGGCGTCGATCTGGAAGACGACGGTGGCTAGGTTTGAGATGGGTGAGGCATCGCTGATGGAGAAGTTTCCGGCGATGCCCGCGTCGTAGAGGGAGCCGCCGGCGAAGTATCCGCCGCCGGAGGATTTGTTGAAGTTTGCGCTGCCGGATGAGCCGGGTCTGTTAGGTGAGATGGGCTCGGGCCAGGGATTCGAGGCGTTGAAGTGAGCGGTGGGGTAGGAATTGGCGGCCCAGAAGGGGTTGGAGTTCTTGAGTTGGTTCCAGCCGGAGGATTCCGAGTTGCCGGGGAGGGTGATGGTGACGGCGGCGGAGGTTGGGAGGGAGGAGAATGCTGTTAGAGCGGTTAGAGAGATGATCGATTTCATGGGGATGTGTTTTGAGATCACTTGATGATGTATGGGGCGAGGGAGGAGGTGATTTCCTCGACGGAGGGTTTTCCGGACTGGAGGAGTTCGAGGCGTTCGGATAGGCCCATGCCGTTGGCGTGGGTGGAGTAGGAGAAGGTTTCGCCGGTGGTTTCGATGGCGTTGATCCAGAACTCGCGGATTGGGTTCCAGGTTTGTTGGTGGTTTTTCCACCAATCGGCGGCGATGGCGAAGGACGGGTGGGTGGTGCGGGTGTAGCGGTTGAGTCCGGTTTCGTGGGCGAGGACGAAGGTTTTTCCGTCGCGGTCGACGATCTTGCGGTTGTCCTGGAAGTGGATCCAGCCGTCGGGTGTCAGGGTTTGTCGGTTGATGACGAGGAGGTAGTCGTAGTCATCGCGTTTGCTGTATTCGCGGCGTGGAAGGGGGCGGCGGGTGGGGTCGCTGGTCCATGAGGATTCGCCGAGTTGGTGGGACCAGGAGCCGAGGCTTTCGTAGCGAGGGGTGTCGTCGACGTTGGTGACGAGTTGCGACCATCGGCCGGCGGTTTGTTGGGGTTTCCATTTGCGGCGGATCCAGCGGTCATCGCCTTCGGAGCCGGCGAAGTCGACGGTGATGGGATCCTGCCATGTCCAGACTTGGGCCCAGTGTTTGATGACTTTGGGTGAGCCGTTTTTGGTGGGGACGACGAGAAGGTGTTGGAGGGTGATGCGCTCCGGGGTGTCTTCGACGAGGATGACCTTTTCGAGGGCTTTCTCGTGGTAGGGTTTGGATTTTCGCTGATAGTCTTGGGCGATGGCGGCGGTTTCCGAGAAGTCGAAGTTGACGTGGAATTCGCCTGCGAGGGCGAGGATGGCTTTGCGGTCTTCGGCGGGTGGGGAAGCGAGGACTGGGAGCGTGGAAGCGATGATGAGGAGCAGATTGTGGCGTTGCATGACGCCGGAAGATTGCGGGAAGATCGTGAAGTCGGCTAACGGCTGGTTGCTTCAGATCAGCGGTGGATTGCGTGGGGTAACAAAAAACCGCCGCCCGGGGAGGGGCGGCGGTTTTCAGAGAGTTTCGGGAGATCCGGATCAGGGGATCTTGGGTCCGTCCACATCAGTCACCGGCGGCGGATAGTAGGGAGGCGGTGGTGGTGGAAGAAATGGAGGTGGGAGATCGAGCGGATCCGGCCATTTTGCGGCGACTGGGGCGATCTCTTTTGCGCTTTTTGCGCTTTTGGCACCTTTGGAGCTGTAGCCGGTTTCACCGCGATTGGGATCGAGGCGGGCCATGACGGCCTGGACATTGGCGAGCGACTCCGGGGAGGAGGCGATGGCGCACTGGGAGATCAGGCGCATTTTGTCCGGGGCGGCGGTGATGGAGACTTCGACGATGCTGGCCACGAGGTTGGCATCGGCTTCGCTGGCCTTGATGGCGGCTTTGACGATTTCGCAGGAGCAGGATGGGTTGGCGGCGACTTCCGATTCGACGACTTCGAGAACCTTGGAGAGGTTCATTTTGATGCGCTGCTCGACGGACAGGGTGACTGCAACGCAATCGACCTGGTCGCCGAGGGGTTGGCCTTCGGGTCGATAGGCGGCGGAGACTTCGGCGAGACCTTGCTGAAGATTGCCGGCGAGTCCTTCAGGAGTGGATTCCTGACTGACGAGCATGCGGCGGTAGGGCGAGGTTTCGCGGATGACGGAGAGGTCGACCACGGATTCGATGTCGCGGGTTTTGCCGCGATTGTGGTCGAGCGTGAGAGAATCCTGGGTGGCGAAGACGGGAGATCCTTCGGAGATGGAGGCTTCGGCTTTGTTTGTGCCGGGCACCTGGTAGCGGTCTACCGGGATGTCGGTTGCACGGAAACGGGCCTTTTCATTGCCAGCAAGGTCGTCGGCAAGGGGGCGGATTTGCGAAGCATCGTGGCCTACTGAGAGATTCTGGGCACACAAGGGTGATAAGGTGCCGAGGATCAATGCAGCGACCGTGCGAGGTAACACGGATGGTTTCATTGGGTGTGGGGGGGTGAACGGGGGGAAGTAAGTAAAAAATTGTAAATTTTGCAAGCGTTTAGTTTCCGCGATGCTGTATGGGATTTGGGGTTTCTTCTTTTGATTGTTTATTTTCAGCGAGTTATGGTTTATTGAGGTTTTTTCGATCGGTCAGAAAGTTTAAATTATTTTAATTTTCTTAATTGAATTTGAAAATTCCGCTGAATGGATTGTGGTGACGAGGGTTACTTGAGGGTTTGGTGGAAGAGGTCTTTTTCGGTGAGTGAGGAGACGAATCCGGCGAGGAGCTCGATGGTGTTTTGGATGTCGTCGAGGTGTGCGGTTTCGACGACGGAGTGCATGGAGCGGAGTGGTAGTGAGACGAGTGCGGAGGGGATTCCGTCGCGAGAGTGGAAGATTTTGTCGGTGTCTGTTCCGGTGAAGCGGCTGCTGGCTTCGTGTTGGATGGGGATTTTCTTGGAGTCAGCGACTTTGAGGAGGTGTTGGACGACGAGGGGGTGGTTGGCGGTGCCGTGGGTGAGGGATGGGCCGCCGCCGAGTTTGACGGAGCCGAACTTGATGGGGTCGATGCCTGGGGTATCGGTGGCGTGGGTGACGTCGAGGCAGACGCAGAGGTCTGGTTTGAGGCGGTGTGTGGCCATCATGGCGCCGTGGCCGCCGATTTCTTCCTGGACGGCGTTGAGGCAGACGAGGGAGAGGGCGGGTTTGGATTTGGCGGCGGAGAGTTTTTTGAGGACTTGTGCGATGATGTAGCCGCCGATGCGGTTGTCGAGTGCGCGGCCGACGAGGCGTTTGTTGGCCATTTCGAGGGGTTCGTCCTGATAGACGGCGGGGTGGCCGACGCGGATGCCGAGTGCGGCGACTTCCTTGGGGTTGGATGCACCGACATCGACCCAGAGTTCGTGGACGGCGGGTGCTTTTTCCGAGCCAGATTCGTCTCGGCGGAGGTGGATGGCGGTGTTGCCGATGATGCCGGTGACGGGGCCATTGTCGCCGAGGATGTGTAGGCGGCGGCCGCGAGCGGTGGCGGCATCGGATCCGCCGACTCGGTCGAGGCGGAGGAAGCCGCGGTCGTCGATGAATTTGATCATGTAGCCGATTTCATCGGCATGGGCTTCGAGCATGACGAGGCGTTTGGATTTGCCGGTGAGGGTGGCCCAGGTGGAGCCGTAGGCATCGCAGGCGACTTCTGAGGCGTGGGGTTTGATCCAGTCCGCCCAGACGCGTTGGCCGGGCATTTCGAAGCCTGTGGGGCTGGGGGTTTTGAGGAGGTGGAAGAGGAAGTCGCGGTCGTTCATGAGGGTAAAAGTTGAAAAATTGAAAAGTTGAAAGCTGAGATGCTGAAACTCGAAAGTATGAGACGTGGGGGGGGGTTAGAGACGGACGCGGTCGACGGTTGCGCCGAGTTGGAGGAGTTTTTCGTCGATATGTTCGTAGCCGCGGTCGATGTGGTAGAGGCGTGAGATTTCGGTTGAGCCTTTTGCGGTGAGTGCGGCGAGGACGAGTGCGGCGGAGGCGCGGAGGTCGGAGGCCATGACTGGGGCGGCGGAGAGTTGGGTGACGCCGCGGACGATGGCGGTTCCGTTGTCGACGGTGATGTCGGCGCCCATGCGTTTGAGTTCGGCGCAGTGCATGAAGCGTTGGGGGAAGATGGTGTCCTTGATGACGCTGATGCCTGGGGTGGTGGCGAGGAGAGCGGTCATTTGGGCCTGCATGTCGGTGGGGTAGCCGGGGTATGGGGCGGTGACGAGGTCGACGCCTTGGAGGTTTTCGCCGCGGTGGATGGTGCAGGAGTCTCCGGCGTCGTTGAAGGTGACGGTGTGTCCGGATTTGACGATGGCGGCGGTGATGGCTTTGAGGTGTTCGCGGTTGACGCGGCGGAGGGTGACGCCATCGCCGGCGAGGGCGGCGGCGGCCATGAAGGTTCCGGCTTCGATGCGGTCGGGGATGACGGTGTGTTCGACGGCGTGGAGTTGTTTGACGCCTTCGATGGTGATGCGGCGGGTGCCAGCGCCTTGGATTTTGGCTCCCATGGCGTTGAGGAAGTTGGCGAGGTCGAGGACTTCGGGTTCTGCGGCGGCGGATTCGATGATGGTGATGCCATCGGCGAGGGTGGCGGCCATCATGACGTTGTCGGTGCCGAGGACGGTGGGTCCGTGGGTTCCGCGGAGGTCGATTTCCGCGCCGCGGAGGCCATCGGGGGCGGTGAGGATGATGTTTCCGCCTTCGAATTCGACTTTTGCGCCGAGGGCTTGGAGGCCGCGGAGGTGGAGGTCGACGGGGCGGTCGCCGATGACGCAGCCGCCTGGGAGTGAGACGACGGCGCGGCCTTTGCGTGCGAGGAGCGGGCCCATGACGCAGATGGAGGCGCGCATGCGGCGGACGAGTTCGTAGGGTGCCTCGTCGGAGATTTCGGCGCAGGTGATGCGGACGGTGCCGGAGGAGCGTTCGACATCGGCGCCGAGGGCGGAGAGGATCTGGATCATGTAGTTGGTGTCCGAGACATCGGGCACGCGACGGATGATGCAGTCTTCGCCGGTGAGGATGGCGGCGGCGAGGATGGGGAGGGAGGCGTTTTTGGAGCCTGAGATATTGACCGACCCGCGAAGGGTGGAGCCGCCGTGAACGAGGAGTTTGTCCATCTTAGGGGAGGGGATTGGGGATTGGAGATTTGAGATTGGGGGGGATCAGAGGGGTCTGCGAGCGATGGGGAAGCGGGGGATTCCGGAGAGGTCGTTGTGGATTTGGATTTCGGCGAAGCCGGATTGTTGGAGAAGGTGGGAGACGTGTGAAGCTTGATCGTGGCCGATTTCGAGGGCGATGAGGCCGCCGGGGTGGAGGTGGGAGTGGGCGGCGGGGATGAATTGGCGGAGGAGGTCGAGGCCGTCTGGGCCGGAGAAGAGTGCGAGTGGGGGATCGTGGAGGACTTCGCGGGAGAGGGATGGGCGATCGGTTTCGGGGACGTAGGGGAGGTTTGCGGCGATGAGGTGGAATGAGCTGGGGATTTGGGAGAAGAGGTCGGAGTGGATGGCTTCGGCGTTGGGGATTTCGAGGGCGGTGAGGTTTTCGCGGGTGAGGGCGAGGGCGTCGGGTGAGACGTCGGCGAGGGTGAGGTTCCAGTTCGGGCGTTCGGCGGCGAGTGTGAGTCCGAGGACGCCCGAGCCGCAGCCCATGTCGAGGGCGGTGAGGGAATCCGGGAGGTTTTGGCGGAGGATGAGTTCGGCGAGTTCTTCGGTTTCCGGGCGAGGGATGAGGGCTCGGGCGTCGGTTTTGAAGTCGCGGCGGAGGAAGCAGACGGAGCCGACGAGGTGTTGGATGGGGTGGCCTTCGCCGCGTTTTTTGAGGAGTTCGCGGAGGGGTGCGAGTTCGTTTTCGAGGAGTGGTCGGTCGAATTGGAGGTAGAGCGCCATGCGGGTGCAGCCGAGTTGGTGGGCGACGAGGATCTGCATGTTGCGGCGGGCGTCCTCGATTCCGCGTTTTTCGAGGTAGCGGGTGCCACCTACGATGGTTTCGAGGACGGTGCTCATTGGGGGGAGTGGAGTAGCGGGGGGGAGGTGGGGGGGCAAGCGGGAATATTGATGGCGGGCGGGTGGATGAGGCTCGCGTGTGCCATTTCACCGGATTTCATTGGTTCAACTCGCGGGCGGACTGAGGGGGGCGTCCGCTGTGGCGTTTGAACCATTTGGAGAAGTGGGAGAGGTGTTTGAATCCGAGGTCGATGGCGACTTCCTTGATGCGGATGTCGGGTTGTCTGAGGCGGTTTTGTGCGTGTTCGATGCGGAGGCGGTCCCAGAGTTGGTGTGGGGTGGTTTGGAGTTCCTTGCGGAAGAGGCGGATGAGGTGGTTGGGGCTGATATGGACGGCGGCGGCGAGTTCTTCGAGGATGAATGGTTCGGCGAGGTCGCGGGCGTGGATGAGGTCCATGGCGATGCGGACGCGTTCATCGATGCCGAAGTGTCCGGAGTGTCGGATTCCTCGATCGGCGAGGATGCCGGAGAGGACGGCGAGCCATTCGCAGAGGAGGTGTTCGAGGCGGAGGAAGAAGCTGAGGTCGGCCCGGTGGTCGCGGACGTCCCAGGTGCCAGGGGCGATTTCCATGACGGCGTTGAGGATGGGGCGGATTTTTTGTTCGAGGTCAGGAGCGTCTGCGGCTTCGATGACGAGGCTGAGGCCGTCCTGATAGAGGTGTGAGCCGTCGGGCCAGCGTGCTTCGAAGGCGAGGGAGAGCATTCTGGCGTCGTGGGAGAAGGTTTGGACGCGTGGGCCGGGTTTTACGATGAGCCACTGGCCGGGGTGGGCGGTGTAGGTTTGGCCGTCGTGTTCGACGCAGGCCCAGCCTTCGTGCACGAGCCATGCGGCGCTGTTGGTGAATTCGGTGAAGCGGAGAGTGGGGCCGGTGATTTGGGTTCCCTTGGCGACGTGGCGGTTGTGGCACCAGAGGAGGTGCAGATTGAGGTTCAACCAGTGGCGATAGAGCATGGGTTTTGAGTTTTTCGAGCGTTTCAGGAGGTGTGGTTCGAGTCAATCGGATGAGTGGAATGTGCAAGAGATTGTGTAAATCGTGTAAATGGAAATCGCTGACAAGGGGGGAAGGGGCTGCAAGGCTGTGCGGAGCGAATGATAAACACGATCGAATGCGGACTGCGCGGATGGGCGACGATGGGGATTCGTGTGCTTGTGGTGTGGTTGATTTTCGTGACCGGGGGTTTGGCGGAGGGTGGGGAGCGGACGGTGTTTCGTCCGGGGCGGCCCTGGCTTGATACGGAGGGAGTTCACATCAATGCGCATGGTTTTTGCGTGCTGAAGCACGAGGGGAAGTATTATTGGTATGGGTCGCACAAGATCGAGGGGAGGACGGAGTCCGAGAAGAACGAGGCTGGGGTGAGGTGTTATGTGAGTGGCGATCTGTTGAACTGGAAGAACTCCGGGATGGTGTTTTCGGTGGAGGCAGAGGGGCAGCACCCGGATGTGGCGGATGCCGGGATTCTGGATCGGCCCAAGGTGGTGTTCAATCGGCTCAGCGGGAAGTTTGTGATGTATTTCAAGCTTTATCCGCCCAAGGCGGCGGGGGGGATGGTTGGGACGGATGTGGCGTATGTGGGGGTGGCGACGTCCAGTGGCCCGTTGGGGCCGTTTGAGTATCGTGGGAAGTTCACCGGTGCCGGCAGCGAATCTGGCTCGGGGGATTTCGCGATCCATCAGAAGGGTGATGGATCCTTGCATCACATTGCGGTGCGGAAACCGGACAAGGTGCTGGTTTGCGGTCGTCTAACGGAAGATGGGCTGAAGCCGGTTGGTGAGTATGTGGAGATGAAAGGAATCACCCGTGCGACGGAGGCGCCGGCCGTGATGACGAGGGGAGGGAAAATCTATCTGCTAGGGTCTGGGAGCACGGGTTGGGATCCGAATCCCGCGCGGATGTTTGTGGCGAATCAGATCGAGGGTCCGTATCGGTCGCTGGGGAATCCGTGTGTGGGAGTGAATCCGCACAACCGGTTGGGTCCGGAGAAGGCGTTTGGTGGCCAGAGCACCTTCCTGATGGCGGCACCGTGGAATCCGGATGAGTGGATCGCGATGTTTGACATCTGGAATCCGAAGGAGCCGATCAAGGCGGGTTACATCTGGTTGCCGGTGAGATTTGAGGATGGGAAGCCGGTGATCCGATGGCAGAACGAGTGGAAGCCGGGGGTTCCTGCGCCGAAAGGGATTCCCAATCGGGGGTCGGGGATTACGCGGGACGCGCATTTGATTGCGGTGAATCAGGTTGGCTATGAAATGGGGCGACCCAAGCGTTTCACGGCTCCCCTAACAGAGGATGGCGTTGCTTTCGTGGTGCGGCCGGCCAAGGGGGGGGATGTCTTGTTTCGCTCGGAAATCCGTGGCAACATTGGCGAATTTTCCGGATTCAAGGGGGATGCCGGGGAGTATGTGATCGAGGTGAGTGGCGGGAAGCTCAAGCCGGGGGTGAGTGATCCGTTCATGATTCATCCGGACTTGTGGAAAGAATACTTCTGGCAAGGGGCGGTGGATTTTCTGATTGATACGCGATCGGTGGTCGGGACTCATCCGAGTGCTTTCGGCGGGTGTCCGTGGAGGGATGGGACTTATTATGATGCGATTCTTCCGGCGTTGGTGCTGTTTCATCGTGCCGATCCTGCGCGGGTCGCGGCGATGCCGAGGCAGATGGATTGGGAAGCGGACAAGAAGCGGGTGTTGTCTCCGGATTTCAAGTTCGATTCAAAGAATCCGTGCAGTGAGGGGGTGATGGATACAGTTAGAAAGTATTTCACAGAACTAGAGCCACCTGCGGCTGAAGCGCCGGATGTTGTCAAACTGATCCATTGGGGTGCGGGATTTTACCTGATCCATCCCGCGACGAAGGATCCCAGCAATGATCCGGATCCGCGGAAGATCCATGCGCAGACGGTCGAGCAGATTGCGTATGTGGTTTGGGCGTGGCCGGCGTTGAAGGAGTGGCTGCCGGAGTCGTTCTATCAGAAATGTCGTGATTTTTGCGTGGCGAACTGGGCACCTTCACTGGAGATCGGGAAGTGGTGGGATCCGAAGACTTATTTAACCATCGATCAGGTGGAGGGGGATAATCCGATGGGGGGACTGCTTCATCCATACAAGGGGCGCCATGCGCCGGGGCATTCGATTATTCCAAACCTTCTGATGCATGAGGTTGCGAAGCGTGACGGCTTGGCCGATGCGGATCGGTATCTGGCGGCGGCGGTGAAGCAGGCGGAGTGGATCGTGAAGCATCTGGACTGGAACGATCCGCGGACGACCAAGGGGCATCGGATGAGCGAGCATCGGACGATTCCGAGTTTGGTGTGGTTGTTGCAGAATCATCCGGAGCATGCGCCGAAAGGATTGAAAGAGAAGGTCACGGAGTGGGCGAGGGTTGCGACGAAGCGTTCGGCCAATTTGTGGGATCTGCGGCGTTATGATGATGGGGAACATTGGACGATTCCGAAGATCAATGATGTTGGCAATTGGGTTGGGACTCCGGGGATTGCGTTGGCGGCGTCTTGGGTGGTTGATGATGAGGGTTTGAAGTCACGGATGCGTGAGCTTGCGGTTTCGCATGCGGATGCGGTGTTTGGCCGGAATCCGCGTCTTGCCGCCGCGCCGAGCAAGCCGGAGATGGGATTTGTCGGGATTGAGCGGGGTTGGCCGATTTCGCACAAGCTGAACGTATGTGCGCGGTTGGAGTTGTGCCGGAGTTCTATTTCGGCCGCGCCGGGGAGCGAGATGTTTCCGTTCAATCCTGATGGTCCGTATCGACATGCGGAAGGTTGGGTCAACTATGGCGCTGCCTGGTGCATGAGTTTGGCCTATTTCGAGTTCGACCGCCAGGAAGGAAAAGCCCGCTGAACCCATGCGCACTTCGGATTGGATTGTATTGATTCTCTATCTCGTCGGCACTGTCGGGATCGGGGTGATGCTTGGACGGAAGGTTCGCAGCACGGCGGATTTGTTTTCCGCAGGCGGTGCGTCGCCGTGGTGGGCGAGCGGGTTGAGCGCTTTCATGACGATGTTTTCCGCGAACACCTTTGTGGTGTGGGGGGGGATGGCTTATGAGCATGGGTTGGTGGCGATCATGGTAAATCTTTGCTATGGGGTGGCCGCGTTGTTTGCGGGATATACGGTTGCCGGGAAATGGAAGCGGCTTGGGGTGAAGACGCCTGCGGAGTTTGTGGAGCGGCGTTTCGGGAAAGGGGCGCTGCATTTCTACACTTGGTCGATGATGATCTATAGGATGGTTGGGTCGGCAGGTGCGCTTTATGCGATCGCGACTCTAACGATTGCGGTGACCCGTGGTGGTGATACCGCGGCAGGGGTAACGGGGATGCCACCGGAGTTGATCACGGCGATTCTGGTTTTTGGAGGTATTGTAGTGCTTTACACGATGATCGGCGGGCTGTGGGCGGTGTTGATGACGGATGTGATCCAGTTCATCGTGTTGAATGTTTCGGTGGTGTTTGTGTTTGTGCTGATCCTGTTGGATTTGGGCGGTCTGGGGGGATTTGTGGCGCAGGCTCCTGAAGGGTTTCTGGCGCTTACTTCAGGTTCTAAATACACGTGGTTCTTTTTGTTCGGGTGGGTGGCGATCCACTATTTCATGATTGGAGCGGAGTTCGCCTTCGTGCAGAGGTATCTTTGTGTGCCGAATGCCCGCGATGCCGTGCGCGGGACGGCTCTTTTCGGGGTGCTTTATCTTTTTTCGCCGTTTTTATGGTTGTTGCCGCCGTTGTTGTGGCGGGTGCAGAGTCCGATTCCGGAGGGGGCTTCTGCAGAGGTGGTGAGGATGCTCAAGGAGGAAGCCTACATTCGATCGTGCAAGAGCGTGTTGCCGGTGGGAATGGTTGGTTTGATGATGGCGGCGATGTTTTCCGCGACGGCGAGCACAATCAGTTCGCAGCTGAATGTGTTTTCCGGGGTGCTGACGCAGGACATCTACAGGCCGTTGCGGAAGGCGATCTCGGACGGGAGCCTGCTCACCGCTGGTAGGTGGTTCACCTTTCTCTTGGGAGTGGTGATTGCCGGGATTGCGCTGTGCATTCCGGTGTTGGGTGGTGCGGAGAAGGTGATCATTTCGATCACGGAGTTGATGGTTGTTCCGCTGCTGGCGCCGATCTTGATGGGTTTGCTGAGCAAGCGGTTGAATGTGGTGGCGCTTTGGCTTACGGCGGGCATTTGCATTCCGCTAGGGCTTGCACTGCATTTCGGATGGATCGCGGCACCGCAGGACGGCGGTGTGGCGAAGTGGCTCTACGATCAGTCGAGGACGTTTGTGGGAGTGGTGTTGCCGATGATGATCACCCTGGTTGCGCATTTGCTTGCGAAGGGCGAGGACCGTCGATGGAGGAACATCGTGAGGTTGCAAGCGATCGAGCGCGAGGAGGTGGATTCGAAGCTGGATGGCGAGACGGACAACGGGCCGGCGCGGATCGTGGGGTGGAGCATGGTGGTGATCGGTGCGGGGATGATGTGTCTTCTTCCGATCAATCCCGGGCAGCGACTTGTCCTTTGTCTTTTCGCCTTGGTGGTCATCGGGATCGGTGGCATCACCCTTTTTCTCGCGAGAAAACCCGAAAACAGAAGCGAATCATGATTCAAGAAGGTCCCGCCGCCATCAGGCATCTCAGAACCGAAACCCTCGACGCCGGACTTATTGTTGTGGGAGGTGGTCTATCAGGTGTTGCCGCAGCCATTGCGTCCGCCCGTCATGGGGTGAAGACGGTGTTGGTTCAGGATCGTCCGATCCTGGGTGGGAATGCATCCAGCGAGGTGAGGTTGTGGGTGTTGGGAGCGACGTCCCATTTGGGAAACAACAATCGGTGGTCGCGCGAGGGTGGGATTCTCAATGAGATTCTGGAGGAAAACCTGTATCGGAACCGGCAGGGGAACGCGTTGATTTTCGACACCATTCTGTTGGAGAAGTGCCGGGAAGAGGAGAATTTGACATTGTTGCTGAATACGGCGGCGTATGAGGTGGAGAAGAGTGATCCTGATACGATTTCAGCGGTTCATGCGTTTTGTTCGCAGAACTCGACGCGTTATGTTTTGCGGGCGCCGTTGTTTTGCGATGCGTCCGGGGACGGATTGGTTGGGTTCATGGCGGGTGCGGCGTTCCGGATGGGTGCGGAATCGAAAGATGAGTTCGGAGAGGGATTCGCGCCGGATGCGGAGTATGGGCAGTTGTTAGGTCATTCGATGTATTTCTCAACCAAGGATGTTGGGGTTCCGGTGAAATTCACGGCACCGAGCTGGGCGCTGAAAGATATCACAAAGATTCCAAGATACCGGCAGTTCAACACCAACATGCAGGGCTGCAATTTCTGGTGGATCGAGTATGGCGGGCGCTTGGATACGGTTCATCAGACCGAGGAGATCAAGTGGGAGTTATGGAAGGTGGTTTATGGGGTTTGGGATTACATCAAGAATTCCGGCAATTTTCCTGAAGCAGAGACGATGACACTTGAATGGGTGGGGCATGTTCCCGGGAAGCGGGAGAGCCGTCGGTTTGAAGGGGATTACATCATCCGGCAGCAGGATTTGGTTGAGCAGCGGGAGTTTGAAGATGTGGTGGCGCATGGAGGATGGGCGGTGGATTTGCATCCGGCGGATGGGATTTACTCGGAGAAGAGCGGGTGCACGCAGTGGCACTCGAAGGGGGTTTATGGGATTCCGTGGCGTTGTTACTATAGCCGCAATATCAAGAATCTGCTTTTGGCGGGGCGCATCATCAGTGCGAGCCACGTGGCTTTCGGATCGACGCGTGTGATGGCGACCTGTGCGGTTGGTGGGCAGGCGGTGGGGACGGCGGCGGCGCTTTGTTTGGAGAAGCAGTGTCTTCCGGCGGAGCTGGGGAGTGGAGGGAATCTAACGGAGCTTCAGATCAGGCTTCAGCGCGATGGTCAGTATCTTCCCGGGAAGGTGTTGAAGGATTCTGCTGATCTGGCCTTGCGGGCGGAGGCGAGTGCCAGCAGCCGGTTGATTTTGTCCGAGCTTGCGCCGGGGAAGGCATGGATCCGTCTGGATAGTTCGTGGGCGATGTTGGTGCCATTGGCTGCTGGGGTGGTGCCGGAGTTCTCGATCGAGATCAGTGCTGAGCAGGCCGGGGCGTTGCGATTCGAGCTGCGGCGTTCGGAGCGATCCGGGAATTTCACGCCGGAGGAATTGGTGGATGCGATCAACGTTCCTTTCAGCGAGGGACAGTCGATTTTGAGTGCCCGTTTTGCATCGCCGATTTCCAAAGGGGGATATCATTTCATCAAGCTTTGCGAGGATCCATCGGTGCGGGTTCGGTTGAGTGATGCACGGGTGACCGGGGTGCTTGCGGTGACGACGGCGTTCAACAAAGCGGTTGCGAAGTCGAGCGTGCAGGAGCCGCCGGCGGGCATCGGGATTGATCGATTTGAATTCTGGTTGCCGAAGCGCCGGCCGGACGGATTGAACCTTGCGATGGGTTTTGAGCCGGCGATGGATCATTTTGGTCAGGGGAATGTGTTAGGCGGGCCATCGCGTCCGGTGGATGCGCCGAATGCGTGGGTGGCGGATCCGGCGGATCCGAAGCCGGAGTTGCATTTGACTTGGGATTCCGCTGTCGAGATCGGGCGGGTGAGGATCGAGTTCGATCCGGATTGGGATCATCCCATGGAGTCGGTTCTGATGACGCATCCGGAGGAGGTGGTTCCGTTCATGGTGAAGGATTTCGATTTATTGGATGACTCCGGCAACATCCTCCAGTCTGTGCGTGACCACCATGGTGCGATGCATGAGTGGAAAGCTCCATCTTCAATCTCTACCAAACGTCTGACACTCCGCATCTCCGCCACTCATGGGGCCCCTGCGGCGGTGTTCCGGGTTCAGGTTTTCGCGAAGTGAAACTCTAGACATGGACCCGGAATACAATGAATGGTTGATGATTGTTGGGTGTTCGCAGGGAAGGCACGCTGTCCGGCGTCAGTTGTTCTGATAGGGTCCTCACCATTCTCGCTGTGGAGTTGAACGAAAACGTCATGGACTGAGGTGAGTTCAGTCGTTTTTTGTTCTTTGGTGTGGCGATTCCGCTCTCTCAAGCGTTGATGTTGTTAATCTGGCGCTGGATGGCGTGGGCAAGTTATTGAGCGGGAGTTGTCTCAAGGCTCAGCGATTTCATCGATGGAGTTCTTTGGAGTTTCCACCTTGAAAGGAAGCACGCTGGCGGAGCCACCGCCCTTGTTGTCGATGGCATAGACCATGACAAGATAATCACCGGGGACTTCCGGGGCATTGATGACAGTGGTTTTTCCGGGCGGGTGGGTGACCGGTTCGGAAACGGTTTTGGTTTTCCTGACTTTGGATTTCAAGATCCAAGTCACGAAGTCGATCGTGTCCTCATTGGAGTCCTCCGCTGCGAGGGTTAGTTTCATGGTTTCACCGGGTGCAGCCAGTCTTGATTTGGCACCGTTCTCGAATTCGACTTTTGATAACAAAGGTGCGCGGTTTCCTTTGATGGGAGTGCCGGTGAAGTGTTCGGTCATGGCATCCGCCTGGGGAGTTATCAACAAGTGGTCGAAGGAAGGTGGTCCGCTTTCTCCTTGAGGGTTGGGGTCCAGGAGAAGGCTGAAATAGCTCGGGCGGTCATTGACGGCAAAGTGTCCCCACAAGAAGACGGTGGATCCCAGGCAGAGCGGGGAGGCGTCGATGGCGGCGTAGCAATCCTTCAAATCATTGACCTTGTTGGTGACCGGTTCATCTAGCGGGACATCCCAAGCGGTTTTCTGAAAATTCCATGGTCCATTTGCATTGAACTCCGACATGTAGAACGGCCTGCCCCAGTGTTTTTCGGTGTTCTTGATCGACCCGCGCACGGCACCACGGCTGTAGCTTTGGATGCCGAGCACGTCGATATCGGGAGCGAATTTGAGAACTGCCGCGATCGCTTCCGGCTTGGCGTTGATCATGGTCAGGCTGGTGAGATGGAGTGGAAAGCGTTTGTGGATCTCCTGAGACATGCGGTTGACGACGCGGAGGTAGGGTTCGTCCAGGTGGACTTCGTTGCCGAGTCCCCACATGAGGATGGCCGGGTGGTCGCCGATGGCTTCGACTTTGCCGATCAAGTCCCGGACCATTTTGTCTGCGCTTTTGTTGTAGTCGAAATTCCAGGTGCCGCCTTGTTCTGTAAGGTTCTTGCCATGATTGGGCATCCATTCGCTGACGATCATTTTCATTCCCAGGCGTTGGGCGTGATCGAGTTTCTTGCGCATGACTTCCGCGCTTTCGATGGTGTAGCCCCGCACGGTATTGACGCCGCGCGTTGCCAAGCGGTCCATATCATTGTCTCCGCAGACGCCCTTGATTTGAAACGATTCAAAGCGTTCGAAGCGCTTGCGGCTCGCTTCCGGCATTTCAGGGGGAACTGTGAATGAGCCGGCGAGGGCGGACAGTGGGAAAAGCAAGGTGATGAGGAAGATGAATTTCATGGGATGAGATTGTGTCAGGGGGTTGGTTGGGGCAGGGTTTGGGATTGCCCGTCAGTGTTTCGCATGTTTGAGGATGAAGTTGACGAGTTCCTGGCACTGGAAGAAGTGAGGGAAGACTTCGTGGCCGCGTCCGGAGATGATTTTCACTTCGCAAGAGCCTCCGGGGGCCTGATCGTTTTGTTTGAGGAGCAGGGTGTTCTCCTCAAAGGGAAGCGTTTGGTCATTGTCGCCGTGGACGGAGAACATCGGAACTTTGTTTTTCGCGAGAGTTTTGAGGTTGGAGATCGGGTTGAGGTCATCAAGATTGCGGCGAATGGCAGCTTCATCCATTCCGTAGTCGGCGAGTATTTCTTTTTTTGAGAACTTGATCGGGTAGCTGGCGAGGTTGCAGACTGGAGATAGGCTTTATGGCCATTGACGTCGAATGCCTCAAGATCCCGAGGTTCTGCTGTTGCCGGGAGCATGGCAAAGAAGGCTGTGAATAGCGACAGGAGGGCGATGGTTTGAGCCATTGGTTTGATACGATGCGTTTACGGGGCCCGTATCAGCTGTCTTGGGGCATCGGGCCGTCGGAGCGGAATGGAGCGGCTGGCAGATTCACGCGATTGAAGAGGTTTCCTTCCGGTATGATTGACCAATTGTAGCGGACAGCGGTGGGACGAGGGACCTTGTCGGATGTTACGATCACGGAATTGTCCTGAATCGTTGCATGGGCTGGGAGGAACTTTCCATCATCTCCGGCGATGGTGAAACCTTTGAGGTCGCCATTTTTTGCGAGCAGTCCGGCTCCGACGTTGGAGAAGGTGATGACGGCGCGATTTTTCACGATTTTGATCTGTTGGAAAAGGGGGCCGGATGACACGATGGTTTCGCCATAACTCAGGGTGCGAGCTGCGAGAGCGAGGCGCTCTCCGACGGGGCGTTTTTGGGTGGGGTGGATGTTCGCCATGTTTCCGACATCCGTGGTTACGACGATTGCGGTATTGGGTGTGTTCTGCCAGATGAGATGTTGTGCTTCGCGGAAAGAAGGGTGAATGCTGCGGTGAGGGGCGATCTGGACGAAGAGGAAAGGCAGGTTGGTTCCCCAGGCTGTGCGCCAGTCGTGGATCATGGCCGGGAGGAGTTTCTGATAGGGTTTGGGTTGTCCGGCGTTTGATTCGCCCTGGTACCAGATTGTGCCGCGGATCGCGTAGGGAATGAGGGGGGCGATCATGCCGTTGTGAAGGGCGCTGGGGCAGTCGTGGCAGCGGGTTTTCGGCTGCAAGGGTGGGGGAGGGATGGGTTTTCCCTGTGCCCTTGCCTCCCTAACAGCATTGGGGTGGACGTGGTCGCGCTGGTGTTGGAAGGCGCTGTATTCCCCGCCGATGCGTGTGAACTCCGTCGGTGAGATCTCGCTCCATTTTTTGATGAGCGCCAAAGATTCTCCGGTTTTGGCGAGGGTTTCCTGCCGCATCCAAGATTCGATGCGGGTGCCGCCGACAGAGCTGATAATGAGGCCGATGGGGATATCGAGGTGTTGGTTCAGCGCGGTTCCGAAGTAACAGGCGACGGCCGAGCAATCGGCTGCGGTTGAGGGGGAAACGGGTTTCCAGGTGCCAGCGACTTGATCGGTTGGTTGTTGGCCGAACTGGTGTTTCACCGTGAAATAGCGCACCTTTGGATGATTCATGCCGGCGATTTCCTGTTTGGCGTTTTCGACGGACTTCATTTGGAAGTGCATGTTCGATTGGCCTGAGCAGAGCCAGACATCGCCGATGAGGAGGTTGTTCAGGGTGACCACGTGGTTGCTGGTGATGGTCATGGTGAAGGGGCCGCCGGCTTGCATGGGTTGGAAGTTCACCTTCCATTTGCCGTTGGTGGCGGTGGTTGATTGTTTTTGCCCGTTGAAGTCGACGGTTACCTTTTCGCCGTCTTGTGCGGTGCCCCAAATCGGGATGGGTTGGTCGCGTTGGAGGACCGCGCCGTTCGAGAAAATGGGATTGGGAATGGCTTCGGCGTGGAGCGAGTAGGGGAAGAGGGGCGTGATTGTTAGAATGAGACGGAGAATGATGGATCGGATGGTCATGGGTTTCCTTGTGTTAGCTTGTCTTTCGGTAAGCCTCGCCGACGACTGTTAGAGAGCCATCGGGGTTGAAGAGTTTGGAATTGGCGAGAGGTCCGCCGCTGACGCCGCCGTGGAACCAGGCGTATCGTTCGACGATATCCATGGATTCGAGATGGGGAAGGAGTTCGGTCAGGAACTCCGCGATGCGTTGGGGTTTGAAGCGGTTTTCCTCACGGGATTTGGCTTTCCAATCGGCGACGGCGAACTCGGTGATCCAGATGGGTCGATTGAAGAGGCGGTGGGTTTCCCTGACTTTTTTGAGAAACGATTCGACGCCCGGGCCGGCGTAGGTGTGCATGCAGACGAAGTCGACGCGGAGTCCGCGCTCATCGATGCCTTTCATGAAGGCACGCATCCAATCGTTGTCGGGGTGGACGGTTGCGGGGCTGCCGAGGCGGAGGCCGGTGGCTTCGAGTTTGGGCCATGCGTTGAGGGCGTCTTCGACGGTGGTGTTGCCCTGGGTTGGGGAGTCCGGTTCGTTGAAGCCTAACAGCTCGCTGATGCCGCGTGCTTTGGCGGTGGCTTTGAGGTGTGCGAGCTGTTGATCGATGTTGGCAGACGTTCGATAGATGAGTGGGGTGAAGGAGATTCCTTGCGGGAGGATTTCCGGAGGGTCGATGTTCCAGTTGTAGAGCCAGTGTGCGCCGATGGATTTGAGGAAGCGGGCATTTTTCTCGGTGGGCCGGCGTTTGTCTGTTAGGCAGAGTCCCTTCTTGCCATGTTTGGGGATGGGAGGAAGTGATACATGTGACTTGCAGCCAAGAGAGATGAGGGACGCTGCCAGGGTCAGGGTCTGGCGGCGGGTGATGAGGTTTTGCTGAACCGGGTTCATCGCAGCGTGGCTGTTGGCGGAGCCATTTCAGCGGCGGCGGCGAAGGAGAGCGAGGAAGCCAAGACTGGAGAGGAGTGCAGCTGCGGGCTCTGGGATTGCGGTGATGGTTAGATTGATCTGGCCGGGTGTGGAGGTGTCGATGGCCCAGTCGAGACCGGGCGCGAGAGCAGGTTTGGTTCCGAATTCGAGGGTGTTGTCGGTGAGTGAGCCAGTATAGTTGAACAAGCGCCATGAGGCTCCGGGGATGGCGGATAGGAAGTCGCCGGAGGTTGCGGAGATGTGGAGGATGCCATCGAGGGTGAGGTTTCCGCTGACATTTCCGAGGTCGTTGATGGATGAGCCAACGGTGAGGTCGGTCGGGTTGAGTTCGTAGTTGAGATTGCTCAGGTTGGCGAAGGTGAGGGTGCCGGTGTTGAGTGTTCCTGGGGAGGTGCCGGGGGCGAAGAAGCCGCCGCCATCGACGGTGGTGGCACCGACGGTTCCGGAGCCAGCGAGGGTTGCGCCGGAGGCGATGGTTGTTAGGGAGCTGGTGGAGATGTTGCCGTTGATGATGAGCGTGCCCTCGTTGATTTCGGTTGTGCCGGTGTAGTCGTGAGTGGCACCGAGGGTTTGTGTGAGGGTGCCCTGCTTGACGATGTTGATGGTTCCGAGCCCGCCACCGCCGCGGATGATGGTTCCGGCGGAGGTGCGGTCTACGAGGGTGTCGATGGTGAGGGTGGAGGCGGTGGAGGTGTTGCTGTTGATAATGTTGAGGGTGTTTCCGCCGGCGAGGCCATTGAGGGTTTGGTTGAAGCCGTTGAGGTTGAGAGCGGTTCCCGCGCCGGTGGCGGTATCGCCGACGATGGTAAGGTCGGTTGGGAGGGCGTTGTTCGCTCCGATGCGGACGCCGGCGTAGTTGCCGGCGGTGGCACCGGTGAAGATGGAGGAGTTTCCGCCGAAGGAGTTTCCGGAGTTGGAGAGGGTGACGAAGTCTCCGGCGTTGTTGCCGGGGCGGAAGTAGATGCTGCCGGAAGCCTGGGTGATGGTTCCTGCTAGAGTGAGCGATGCACCGTTCTGGGTGCCGATGCGGGTGACTCCACCGGCATCGATGACGATGTTGCCGGCGAACGTGTTGTTGCCGGAGGCGCTTTGGATGAAGCCGCGCTGGTTATCGGCCAAGATACCGGAGACCGAGTTTGATCCGGCGCCTGATCCGGTGACGGATTCGGCGGCGTTGTGGTTGATGGAGCCTGAGAAGGCGAGGGTTGCGCCTGAGTTGACGACGGTTCCCGAGGAGGTGCTACCGAGCGCACCGTTGGCGGTGACGACGATGGCACCGTGTTCGACGGTGGTGACACCGGTGTAGGAGTTTGATCCGTTAGAGAGGGTGAGGGCGGTGGTGTTGGCGAGGAACGGGCCTTTGGTGAGGCCGCCGGTGTGGGAGATGACGGATTGGATGAGGGTGCGGCCGTTGCCACCGACGGTGAAGAGGCCGGAGCCGGTGATTCCGGCGGTTTCCACCGTGAGTGTTTGTCCTGCGGTGGTGACGTCGAGGCGACCGCCGCCGTTTCCGCCGATGGTGAAGCCGCGGGTGTAGGAGGCGGTGTTTCCGGTGTAGGAGAGCGTGCCTTGGGCATCCGCGGAGCCGAGCGTTACGGCGCTGGTGGCATCGCCGAGGTTGCTGTTTCCGCTGCTGACGTCGATTTTTCCGGCACTGATGGTTCCTGCGCTGATGGTGGTAGCTCCGTTGTAGGTGTTGGCACCGGAGAGGGTGAGGATTCCCGCGCCCACTTTGGTGAGTCCGCCGTCGAGGCCTGAGCCGAGGGATGAATCGTGTTCGAGAGTCTCGGCGATGGTGAGGTTGAGGTTGTTCGAGTCGATGATGGCACCACCGGTTTTGACGAACGTTTGCAGTCCTGTTAGAGCAGGGAGGAAGCTGGCGGAGCTTGCGCCACGGATGCGGAGGGTTCCGCCGTTGAGGTTGATGATGGTGGATGCGGCGGTGGCGGGGCGGGTGAATGCGGTCACGGCAAGCGAGCCACCGTCGAGGTGGATGGTGCCGGTTCCGGCGGTTCCGGTTTGGAAGAGGTTGAATCCGTTGGATGAGAAGGAGCCGCTGGTGATGGTGAGGGTGCTAGTGAGTCCGGTGTTTCCGGCACCGAAGAAGCGGAAGGCGTTGCCATGGCCGGTGAGGTCGAGATTTCCTCCGTTGATGAGGACGTTTGCGCTGACTCCGTTGGCCATGATGGGTTCGTTGCCGCTTGTGCTAGGCCCGTTGATTTTGAGAGTGCCGGTGGTGACGGTTAGATCGGCGGCACCCTGAGTGGTCGAGCCGATGATGATGCCACGGCCGGAGGCGAAGGTGGTGGTGACACCGGCTCCGGGGTTGTAGATCACACCGGGATTCGAGCCGTTTCCGATGACGAGGCGGTCCGCGCTGAGGTCAGTTCCATAAACGGGGGCGGTGCCGGAGAGCCAGTTGGTTCCAGTGGTCCATGAAGAGTCGGTTGTGCCTTTCCAAACAAAGTCCGCAGCGAAGGTGTTGAATGGGCTGAGCGCTGCGATCACCGTGGTGATGAGGAGCAGATTGAGGGTGGAGAGGCGGTGTTTGGGTTTCATGGAGCGTGAGTTTTTGTTAGGGCATAGGGATTTTCGAGCGGATTACGGAGCGGTGATGACCTTGAGGCGGGCGAAGTTGGTGGTGCCTGCGGGGAAGGTGTATTTCACGCTGTTTCCGGTGATTTCGACCTTGTTTGCGCCGGTGCCTTCGGCGGCTGGTGTCCATGGGTTGGCGAGGTTTGGTGAGGTTTCCACGACGTAGTTGGTGCCGTAATTGCCGGTGAAGGTTGCGGCTTTGGTCCAAGTGACGGTGAGGGTGCCTGCGGCAACGGTGACGCCGGGAAGGGGATTGAAGCCGGTGGTGTCTAATGTTCCGCCGAGGAACCATTCAATTCCGTTAGAGAGGCCGTCGTTGTCGTGATCGGCATTGATGCCGCCGGCGGTGCTGTTGGCGGATTGCCATGCGGCGAATCCGGCGACGGGAGTTGCGGTTAGGAATCCGCTGGCGTCGAGTGTGAAGGTGGCCGGAGCGCCATTGAGGGTGATGAGTGCCAGTTGGGTTGAGGTGAGGCCTGCGGTGGAGGCGAATTTGATCGAGGATCCGGAAACGAAGGTGCCTGTGATGTTGAGTGTGCCACCGGTCCAATCGACGAGATTGCTATCTGCGAAGATGAGGTTTGCGCCGGTGCCGAGGTTGATGGTGGCGGCGGCGGTGACGTCGAGGGTTCCGAGTTGGTCGTCGAAGGTAGCGGCGTCGAGGGTTGCTGTTCCGATGCTTACGTTGGATGAGTCCGGGATGATGTTGTTTGCGCCGAGGGCGAGGGTTCCGCCGCCGATGGCGGTGGTGCCGGTGTAGGTGGCGGTGCTTGTTAGAGTGAGGGTGCCTGGGGTGTTGGTTTTGGAGAGGTTTCCGGTGGATGAGTTGCCGATGGCGTTGGAGAGCGTGACGTTGTTGCCGTTGGTGGAGAAGGATGCGGTTTTGGCATCGACCATGGTGATGCGTGCGGAGATGTCCTGGGTGTTTCCGGTGGCCCAGCGGAGGATGCCGCCATCCATGGTGACCGCGCCGGTGGTGCCGAGCGCGCCGTTGGCGAATTCGAGGGTGCCTTGGGTGATGGTGGTGCCGCCGGTGTAGGTGCTGGGCTGGGTGAGGGCGAGGGTGCCGTTTCCGGTTTTTTGGAGTTTGGCGGAGCTGCTGTTGCCGATGGCGTTGGCGAAGACGACGTTCGAGCTGTCGTAGGGCTCGCCGCCATCGGCCATGAGGAGGATGGCGGTTTTGGCATCGAACATGACGAGGCGGCTGGAGATGTCCTGGTCGTTGGTGGGATCCCAGCGGAGGGTGGCGGTGGTGACGGTGGGGCCGCCTTCCATGCGGATGGCGCCGGTGGAGCCGAGCGCGCCATTGGTGAATGAGACGGAGCCGTGGGTGATTTTGATATCTCCGATGAAGTCGTTCGAGCTATTGGTCAGGGTGAGTCGGCCGGGTTGGAACTTGAAGATGCCGCCCGGGCCGCTGATTTTTCCGGAGAAGGTGAGGAAGCAGTTGTCATCGGCGCGGACGCGGAAGTGGTCCGGGTTGGTTTCATCGATGGTGATGGGGCCGGAGAAGGTGGCGCCGGCAAATGCGCCGCCCCCTGGTTAGGGGAGGAGGATGGTTTTCTCGTCACCGGTGTTAGAGAGGGAGATGGAGTTGGCGATGTTGCGGGTGTTGTTGACCTGGATGTCGGTGAAGGAGCCGGCGAAGGTGATGGGTCCGGTGCCTGCGCCGGTGTCGTTGTTGAGGAGCAAGCGGCTGGGGGTGGTGAGGGCGGTTCCGGCGTTGATGGTGACGGGGCCGGTGAAGGTGTTAGAGGCGGAGAGGGTGAGGGTTCCCGCACCGTTTTTGGTTAGGCCGCCATCGGGGGGGGCGCCGAGGGAGGTGTCATGTTCGAGGATTTCGGCGATGTTGGCGTTGAAGGTGTTGGTATCGACGATGACGCCGCCGTCTTTGACGATGGTTTGGAGGCCGGCGAGGTTGGCGAAGTAGACGTTGGGTGAGGATTGGGTGTTGCGCAGGCGGAGGGTTCCGCCATCGAGGTTGAGGATGGAGGTGGCGTCCGTTGAGGTTTTGATGAAGCGTGAGACAGCGAGGATGCCGCCGGTGTTGAGGTTGACGGTGCTGGTTCCCTCGGTGCCGTTGGTGAAGAAGTCGAAGACGCCTGAGGAGAAGGTGCCGTTGGTGATGTTGAGGTCGCTGGTGCGGTCGGCAGCGCCGAGGCCGCAGAGGCGGAAGCCGACGGGGTGTCCTGTTAGATCGATATCGCCGCCATTGAGGGTGAGGGTGGCGTTTACACCGTTGGCCATGATGGGGTTGTCGCTGCCGGTGCCGTTGATTTTGAGGATTCCGCTGGTGATGGTGAGGTTGGCGGGGCCGTTGGTGGATGAGCCGATGATGATGCCGCGACCGGAGCCGAAGGTGGTGGTGACTCCCGCGCCGGGGTTGTAGATGGCTTCGGAATCTTCGCCATTTCCGATGACGAGGCGGTCGGCGGTGAGGGTTGCGCCGTAAGCGGGTGCGGTGCCGCCGAGCCAGTTGGTGCCTTCGGTCCATGAGGTGTCCGTAGTGCCTTTCCAGACGAAGTCTGCGGCGATGGCCGGGGAGATGAGGGCTGAGGCGAGGATCGGGAAGAGGAGGAGCTTGGGTTTCATGGATTGGATGGGTTCGAGGATTTGGATT